>NPIE01006424.1_pt1 | contig 358047 bp, 326 predicted proteins | sample 8637661 | NCBI WGS metagenome assembly NPIE01 (sample SAMN07420842, study PRJNA396082) | bioreactor metagenome | isolation source: sample BA12 brine-fed electro-methanogenic bioreactor BA | place: Japan: Kochi | collected 2016-12-09
CTTCTTTCTTGCCTTTTTCGATGACTTCAGGTTCGACATCTTCGTCGAGAAGCTCTGCGAATTCAGCCTCCTCTTCCTCTTCTTCTTCCTCTTCCTCAATCGTCACGTAAGTTACACCGGCAATCAATTCATCGGGATCGGTGAGGACTTCATAGGTATCCGGCAGGTCGAGATCGCGCACGTAGATCGCGCTTTCCATATCCACCAATACGGTCGCATCCACCTCAATCCGCTCAGGCATATCTTGCGGGAGACATTCGATTTCAAGTTCTGAAATACCAGTGACTACAACGGCAGCCATGTTGATTTCTGCAGGTGCCTGGCCGATCAATTCGATCGGAACTGCAGTCTGGAATTTCTCGGTGAGTGACACGGCCATAAAGTCTACATGGCGTAGCGTGCCGTAGATCACGTCTTTTTGGGCTTCACGCAATACGACAGGATATTCCTCGCCTTCCACATCCAGCGAGACGAGGCTTGAACCCGTCAGCTTGTTGATCGTTTTGGAAGCTTCGTGGAGATCCATCTGGATCATGATCGGTTCGATTTGATCTTTGCCAATTCGTCCGTAAATGATCCCGGGTAGGAAACCTTCGCGTCGCAGGCTGCTAACCTGTTTTCCTTTGATCGTTCTTTTTTGTGCTTCTAATACAATTTTTTCAGACATTATTCCATCCTTCGAGCGCCTCTCACCCTTGGTGCATGGGTTACCTTCGCTCTCTGATTAAGTTGGGTTGATAGCTGGACCATCCAGCGACATTGAATTCTATCCGGATCGCAGGGAAAGGTCAAGGTAAAAGGAACTTTAAGACGATTCACCTTGACAAACCTCGATATCGTGATATAAATGAAGCAAACGTTTGCGTAAACGATTGCCTGAATTAATACGACTTGATGGAATCTTACGCAGCAGTCAAGAGACTGAAAATTTTATTGGTATGAGCGACCCATAACCTTAGCAATCTGATCAGCGTTGATTAGATTGCATGATAGTTTTAACCAATGATGTCGCAAAAAATTTATTTATGGATAAATAAGATGAATTTCTTGCCAATTTAAAAGGAGGTTTCGACACGATTTTTGTGGGATTGATCGATTTGGTTTTTCTTACGGTAACTTTTTTAATATCTCTGGAGGAGCTTAATTAATGACACACGATTTATCTAATAAGGGGTTTGCCACACGGCAGATTCACGCAGGCAGTATTGACATCCCGGGCATCAAACCGCTGGCGACACCGATATTTCAGACGAGCACCTTTGTCTTTGATAGCGCTGCGCAGGGTGCTGCGCGGTTTGCTGGCGAAGAAGATGGCTTTATCTACACCCGCATGGGCAATCCAAATCATGAGCAGTTAGGGCAGAAGATCGCTGCCTTGGAAAATGCTGAGGCCGGTTTAGCACTCAGTTCGGGGATGGGTGCGATCAACACCTGTTTATTAACCATCCTGCGCAGCGGCGATCACCTGCTGGCGGATGAGACGTTGTATGGCGCGACGTTTTCCTTCCTGGCAAAAGGCATGTCCCATTATGGGATTGATGTGACCTTCACTGATTTTTCGGATATTGAAAACGTCACAGCCAATATCAGACCAAACACTAAAGCGGTTTATTTCGAGACACCTGCGAACCCAACCTTGAAGGTTTTGGATATTGAGTTGGTTGCGGAAACCGTACATGCCGTCAGCAAAGATATCAAAGTGATTGTCGACAATACTTTCTGCACGCCGTATATTCAACGTCCGATTGAACTGGGTGTGGATGTTGTAATTCATTCAGGGACCAAGTATTTGAACGGTCACGGCGATGTGATCAGCGGCATGATTTGCGGCACCAAAGAATTTATCGGCCAGTGCAAGGATTTTGGCCTCAAATTAGTGACTGGCGCTGTGGTCAGTCCATTTGATGCCTTCTTGATCAGCCGCGGTATGAAAACGCTGGATATCCGCATGGAAAAGCACTGCAGCAACGCCATGAAAGTGGCAGAATTCCTCGAAGGGCATCCGAAGGTTGCCAAGGTATATTATCCCGGTTTGCCAAGCTTCTCAGGATATGAAATTGCCAAAAAACAAATGCGACTCCCTGGCGGGATTATCACCTTTGAGCTGGACGCCACGAAGGAGCAGTCCGAATCCTTTATCAATTCCCTTGAATTGTGTTCTTTAGCGGTAAGTTTGGGTGACACTGAAACGCTGATCCAGCATCCGGCATCAATGACCCACGCCTCTTACTCAAAAGAGGAATTGAAGGAAGCCAAGATCTCCGAAAGCATGATCCGTCTTTCTGTCGGATTAGAAACGGCAGAAGACATCATTGAGGATTTACGGGTCGGCTTGGACCGATTGTAAATATATCTACTTACCGTTCAATATTTTGATTTACTATCCCAGTGCCAATTCTGAGTGAAGGATTGGCACTGTTTTTATCCTACAAGAAAAGGTAAATAATGTCAGAACAAACACCAAGAATTACAATCATTGGTTTAGGGTTTTTGATGCGTTATATGAAACCCTGTTTTGAGGCATTAACCGGGGATGCTTACGGCATCAGTGTTGTGGGAACCACCGCTACAGAAGCATCCATCCCGGCCAAACAGGCGGAAATGGGAATTCACATCTACCATCATAATGAATTGGCAGTCCTCAATACTTTCAAACCTGACATTATCATGTTTGCGCCGCCGCCTTCAGCAGTAGCAGATCTGACGCGCGATGTGCTCGTACCTTATTATCGCGATTTACAAGCAAAGAAAAGACCTCTGCCTGACCTGTATGCTTTTGCGCCAGATCCGCGAGTGGAATATTATCAGACCCAATTGGGTAACGAGGGCTTTTATGTCAATATATTGCCGAATATGACCTTCGACCTATCTGGTATTGCGCCGGAATGTTATTCGGTGGTCACTTATCCAGATTATCAGGTACACAATGTCGATAAAATTGCGCGTGTTGAAACATTTTTGTCGCCGCTGGGGTCAGTCCTAAACATGCCATCCGATTGGATTACGCCCTTCATCGGTGGTTATGTCGTCTGTCATTTGGTCCTGAATTTTGCATTTGCCTGTTATGACGCGTTGGCCGCTGCTGGTCACCGGGTGTCAATGGAACAGATTTCAGATGTGTTTCAGGATTCTTTATCGAATCAAATTATTTCTTTCGACAGAAGTAATGAGGGTGGGATTGAATTTGTTTGCCGGTTAGTCCTGAAAAGTTTTCAAAACGGAATAGTTAGTTATTATGCTCAATCCGGCATTTCAGAAGGATTCGCACGGAACACGATCACGGTCCAATTGAAGGCATTCGTTGAACGTTTAAGGTCTGAAACGCGGGAGAATTTAATCAGGGACAGTCAGAATCATGCTACAAAGGGTGGTCTGCTTGAAAACGCCGAAAGATACTTCCATGACAATATCCATGCAGAGCTTCTTGATCGATTATCTTCGCCGGAAGGCGATCTTGAGACGTTATCCGAAAAAATTTCGCAGTTTGCCTATGATGCTGCAGCCTTTATTTCTGCATTTAGCGATGGATATTCCGGGATCACCGGGTATTAATGCGGTTTTTCTATCATAATAAATATGAAACAAAGCACCCCTGGAAAATTTCGGATAAGAGGAATGAAATCCAGGGGTGCAGAAGTTTGTAAATTCGAAAATCACTAAATTTTATCAAGCGTTATTGTTAGAAAATCACCTTACTCATTTTCTAAAACAAATTCAGCGAAAGAAGTCAGCATCAGTTTAGCGACGGCTGCGCCGGGGTCAACTAATTTTCGGGAAGCTTCACCTCGCGCTGCAGCACGGCCGTGTTTGGCGATCATGGTCGTTGTTTCTTCAAGATCTTTTTCAGCAGCGGCGATGATCAGTGGCGCGCTTTCTTTCAGGCTTCTGCCTGTTTCAGCATCTTCTTTAAGGATTTCTAAGGATCCGATCATCCCATCCAGGAATGTTTTCTCGCCAAGCTCAGCGTGACCGAGGTTTTTTACCCCATCGAAATAGGCCTCAAAGAATTCAGTAATCCCTTGCTCATCCAGCTTGTCTGTGCCTCGTAAAGCTTTCCCTGCGGACATAAATCCTTGCGACATCAAGGTTCCCATAGATGAGGGGACGGCGCGAGACATCGCCTTGCCGGCATAGTATGAAAGTTTGCCGATATCCGTTTCATCAAGATCTTCAACCGCGTGATAGGCAGCGGCAAAACCTTCACTCATTGTAAGGCCTAAATCAGCATCTCCCACGATGCTGTCAAGATCAATCAGGTAATCTTTATGCTGCAGCATGACTTCTGCCCAAGTGTTGAGCAGCTTTTTGAATTCGAGATGTGTGATGATCACGTCTAAAACCCTCCTATTTGATACTAAACTTGTGTGAAGAATGGTGTGTTTGCCGGGTCGGCGATCATCTCACGTAATTCGTCATCAAGTTTGAGCAACGAAATGGAGGCACCTGCCATCTCCATTGATGTGGCGAATTCGCCAACGTAGGCTTTAAAGACATCAATTTTTTTCTCTTCCAGAATGTGAGCAACGCGGCGATACATCACATAAAGCTCCTCTAGTGGGGTAGCGCCCAATCCATTGATCAGGACAGCGACTTCATCCCCAGATTGGAATGGTAAATCGTTGAGGATCTGTTCCATCATTTCATTGACAATTTCATCTGCAGGCTGCAATTTTCCGGTTCGCATGCCGGGTTCACCGTGGATGCCCATCCCTATTTCCATTTCGTCTTCTTTGATCTGGAAGCTTGGCCGGCCAACCTTGGGCACAATGCATGGTGTGAGAGCAACACCCAGTGTGCGTACATTGGCGTTTGCCTTTTCAGCTACGCGCTTCACCTCATCCAGGTCCATCATCCTTTTTGCTGCTGCACCTGCACATTTATAGACGAAGAACATCCCGGCAACGCCTCTGCGAGTGCTCTTTTCGCCTGGTTGGGGCGCAGGGGAGGCAACATCATCTGCGAGAATCACAGTCTCCACACGGATGTCTTCCTCAAAATCAGCCATTTCCGCGGCCATGTCGAAATTGAAGATGTCGCCGTTGTAATTGCCGTAGATATAGAGCACACCAGCACCTGAATCGATCGCTTTGGTGACCTCGAACATTTGCTCCGCACTGGGTGATTGGAATACATCACCAACAGAGCAACCGTCCAGCATGCCGTCGCCAACATAGCCGAGGAACAATGGTAAATGCCCTGAACCGCCTCCTGTTGCCAAACCGACTTTATTTTCAGTTTTATTTTTGGTTACAAAACAATGGTAATCATCATTGACATATTCGACCATGTCCTTATGGGCAAGGTAGATGCCTTCCAGCATCTCATTCACCATAGCTTCAGGTTTATTTATGATTTTTTTCATATCTCCTCTTTTCTCAATGATCCTGAGTTGATCGGGTTTTACAAGCCATCACTTTTATTCAAACTATTATTACCAGCAACCAGATCGGGTTAATGAATATTATATTTCTAACTGCTGCTAAATAAAATTTTGTATTGTTCTTTATCAATAATTCAGCGCTTTAGCAAGAAAGGGCCTCAACCTAAGCCAAGGCCCTTTCTCCATTCCTACATCAGTAAAGTTTTGAACTGCTGAACCGCTTTAATTCTCCAGGGCGTTCAGGTTGACAAATTGGCCGTCGATGACCTGAATTGGCTGAAGTTGTCGAACTGCATCGCCAAGCTCGTTCATAGAATAGGTGCCTGCCAAGCATTCGTAATCTTCCATGCCTGCCAGGGTGTCGCGGAGTGTTTGGCTATCGGTTGTGCCGGCGTGTTCAATGGCTGTGGCAAGTTGCATCACGACATCGTAGGTCTGCATAACGAAGGCATCACCCTTCTTGCCGGTGCGCTCTTCATAGGCTGCCATAACTTCCTGGAAGCGTTCGGTTGCGATGTCAGGTGAGAAGGCGTTCATCAGGAAAGCGCCATTGGCCAGTTCACCAGCTACATCGATCAGTTCCTGCTTGAGGGTTGAGCTGGAGAGGATCATCTGCACATCGAAGTCAAGGCCGTCTGCCTGGATCAGGATGTTGGCTGAATCAGCGTAGTATCCGATGGGGAAGAAGGCTTCAGGATTGGCTTCTTTGGCTTTTGAGATCATAGGTGTGAAGTCTGTGGTCTGGTTAGGAATGTAATTTTCTGAGACCAGAACTTCGCCGCCCAATTCCTCGAATTTTTCAGTGAAGATTTTTGCGATGTTGTTGCCCCAGTCATCGTTCACATTCAGCAGAGCGACGGTGCGGATGCCCATTTCATTGTAAACATATTCGGCATAGCCGGTGGTTTCAATTGCCTGTGTGGGGGTGTTGCGGAACAGGAAATCACCCATGGCTGAATAGTCAGCGTGTGATGCTGTGGGTGAATAGTTGACCATCTTGGCTTCCTGGAAGAGGGGGGCGGCAGCCATGGTGCAGGTTGAGGAGAAGCCGCCGACCGCTGCTGTGAATTTGCCATCGCCAATGATCTTGTTTGCGATGATCACGGTTTCGCTGGCGTCGTTCTTGTCATCGAAGAACTCGACGATCAGTTCACGACCGCCTAATAAACCGCCCATTTCGCCATTGATTTTTTCGAGGGCGAGTTCGACAGCAACTTTTTCAGTATCGCCATATTGCTTTGCGTCACCGGTCAGGGGACCGTACCAGGCAAAGTAAATGGGTTCCATTGATGCTTCTTCTGTTTCTTCTTCCACGGGTTCCTGTTCTTCTACTACTTCAGGTTCTGTGGGTTCTTCGGCCTGTTGACAACCAGCCAGAAGTGCAAATATGGAAACGGCGATTAACAATACGGGTAGTAATTTACGAATCTTCATTTTCTCTAAACTCCTAAAGGTTTTTATGGTTATTGACTCGGTTAAAATATTTGGGCACTTGATTTGTTTTCTCGATATTCTTCTCCTTTCAACAAATTAAATTTTTCATCTACTGTATTTCTGTTAGTCAACCTCAGAATTGTGATGAGGAGACCTGGTTAGACAAGTGATTTTGCGATGATGGCGCATAGCATTGCGCCAGCGTCCGGGTATTCTGCGGCGCGTTTGCCCAACCATTTTGCACGACCAATTCTGGCTTGCATTCCACGGGTTGCCTCTGCTGCTTCTTCGGCTGCAACAGCGCCAGCCTTGAAGCTTTGGTCGAGGTCGTTTGTTTCTGCGAAGGTCTCTTCAACAGCGTTAGACATCGGGATCAGTGCATCCAGAATCGTTTTATCACCCAATTCTGCCTTTCCTCGTGAAACGATACCTTCACTGAAGGTTTTAGGCAGTGTGATAACCTCTTGTTTTTCGATTGATGTTTTGGATTTGAGCAACTTTGCGACGGATAGGATTCCGCTGGAGACCAGCGTTCCCATGGTGGATGGGGCAGCACGATTACACGCCATTGAAGCCTTAAGCAGCATCGCGCCTAAATCATCGCCTTCATATTCCTGGCAGCTTGTATTAATTGCGGTGAATGCGGCTTCCATGCTTATGCCAAGGTCGCCATCACCCGATTTACTATCCAAATCGCTGAGTGTGTCTTTGTTTTGGATGACTGTGTTTGAAACCTTTGCAATTATGGTTTTTACATCATCAATCGAATACATCATAACTCTCATTTTTGACTTGATGGGTTGGTTAGAACTTTACAAAAGGCGTTTCTGCCGGGGTGTCCAGCAGTGCCTTTAATTCCTGATCTAAAACCAATAAGCTGATCGAAGCACCCTGCATTTCCATTGATGTGGCGAATTCGCCTACATAGGTTTTTATGATTTTGATATCGCGCTTATCCAGCTCTTGTTTAGCGTCATTGAAGAGGATGTAAAGTTCTTCACGGGAGGTCGCTCCCAGGCCATTGACGAGGATCGCTATTTCAGTCCCTGGTTTGATGTCCAGGTCATTTATCAGCCGTTCAACAATCATATTAGCTATTTCTGCAGAGGTCTTCAGGGTGGAGCGTTCTACGCCAGGTTCGCCATGGATGCCCATGCCCAATTCCATATCATCATCACTGATTTCAAAGATGGATTTATTTGCTCCGGGTAACTGGCAGGAAGATAGTGCGATGCCCATGGTGACCGTGTTTTCGCCAACTTTCTTTGTGACGTCCACGACCTCACTGAGGGATGCGCCTGTGCGTGCCTTTGCGCCTGCAACCTTATAGGCAAAGAAAAGACCTGCAACACCTCGCCGGGTTTCCCATTCGTCTCTGGGTGCTGATGCTACGTCATCTGATCCTTTTACGATCGCAGAGGGAATGTCATCCATGGCTAATATTTCACCGGCCATCTCAAAGTTCATTGTGTCTCCGGTGTAGTTGCCAAACAGGAAGAGCACGCCTTTACCGCCATGGGTTGCCTGGGCAGCGTTGACGATCGTTTCCGAACTTGGTGATGTAAACACATTGCCCACTGCAACGCCATCACAAAAGCCTTCTCCAACAAAGCCTAAAAAGGTAGGGAGGTGGCCATAACCGCCACCTGTGATGATGGCGACTTTGTCCTTAACTGGTGAAGATGCCCGCACCACAGCACGGATATCATCACCGGCAAATTTTAGCATTTCTGGATGTGCAGCAACGATGCCTTTCAGGCTGTCATCGACGAATTGTGCAGGGTCATTCATGATTTTTTTCATAAGTTCACTCCTTTTGATCTGCTTCTTCTACTTTGACTTTATCGAACCTGAGCTGGCAAACAGTGTGCCCTTGGGCTATTGTCTTACCCAGCGTGAAGTTGATGGCAGGGAAGCAATCGCCAATAGCCCGGTCGCCTTCCATAGTGATGTCACAAAGCTCTGCAATCTCATCTTCGGGGATGCCCATCTTCAGCCATTGTGCCACATAAGGGCAATAGTGGAAGTCAATGTAGAGTTTGTCCTCTGTGGAGGCTACCGTTTCCATCTCGTAAATATCCCAGTTGTGATCTTTGCCGAAATATTTGGCAAGCTCCTCAATGTCTGTGGGATCTTCCAACATATTATAGAAATCTTTTCCCATGGGTATGCCATACCGGTAAATGGCTCGACGGGCAAAGCTCTCATCGAGGCCAAGCTCTTTCGCTTCTTCAATCATTAAGGCAATCGTAGCAGCCCTGCGTTCGCTGATATTCCTCAGTCCGTTCACGCATTCGTTTTCGATGGTGGGATTATTGGTGATGGTCATGTTTTGTATTCCTATTTCTTGTCAAAACGAATCTGGCAAACAGGGTGCCCTTGAGCAATGGTTTCACCCAATGTAAATTTTACTGTGGGAAATTGGCTGGCAATTCCTCGGTCACCATCCATGGCGATATCGCAGAGTTGTTCGATGTCTTCATCTGAAACACCTAATTTTTGCCAGGCTTTGACCAGGGGGCAGTAGTGAAAATCTAAGTAATATTTCTCTTCATCTTCTGCAAGAACTTCCATCTCAAAGACTTTTCGGCCTGTTCCGACAGCAAAGACCTGCTCAAACTCTTCAAGGCTGGTTTCATCTTGCATGAGTGCTTTGAAGCGTTCTCCGTGAATGCAACCTGTTTGTCTGATTGCTTCGCGGGCAAAATCATCCCAATCTAAACCACGTTTTCTTGCTTCTTCCATCAGGAAATACATCCAGGTGGCGCGGTGTTCAATTGCGTTTCTGACTTCGACAACAATTTCCTCATCAATGGTTGCTTCATTTGTGATTTTCGGCATATCTTTTCTTCCTTTCGAATGGTTTAGATTTATGTAGTAAATTAATCAAGGTTGCCCAAATACGCGGCCACCACTTTTGGATCTTTTGCAAGGTCTGACCCCTTACCTGATAAGCGGATAATACCAGTTTCCAAAACGTATCCTCTATCTGAAATATTGAGCGCCATCCTGGCGTTTTGCTCCACAAGCAGGATCGTTGTGCCAATTTGATTGATCCGTTTGATCAAATCGAATATTTCTCTGATCAATAGAGGTGCTAAACCGAGTGAGGGCTCATCCAACATCAATAATTTGGATTTTGACATCAGTGCCCGGGCCACAGCCAGCATTTGCTGTTCACCACCCGAGAGGGTGCCCGCGATCTGGCTTAGCCGTTCTTTGAGCACAGGGAACAACTTGAACGCTTCTTCCATGTTCTCTTTCATGACTTCTTTCGAGACGGTGTACGCGCCCATTTGTAGATTTTCAAGAACGGTCATCCGTGGGAAGATCAACCGGCCTTCAGGTGCAAGTGTGATCCCGTGTTTGACAATTGTAGAGGAATCTTCATGAGATATGTCCTCACCCTGATAGAGGATTTCGCCCATTTTGGGCCGAAGCAGACCCATAATCGTGTTCATGGTTGTGCTCTTACCGGCGCCATTCGCACCAATCAGGGTGACAATTTCACCCTCGTTCACTTCGAAATTGATCCCACGCAGGGCGTTGATCGAGCCATAGGAGACATGCAAATTTTTGACTTCAAGCAATGCCATGATGTTAGTGCTCCTTTCCCAGATATGCTTCGATCACATCAGGGTTCGACTGGATCTCAGAGGGTTTACCCTGCGCAATCAATTTCCCGTGATCCAGTACATAAATTCGGTCGCAGATGTTCATAATGACGCGCATATCATGTTCGATGATCAGAATGGTGTAACCCAAATCTCGTAATTCGCGGATAAAAGCGATCAACTGAGAGGTTTCCATCTCATTCATGCCCGCACCGGGCTCATCTAACAACAAAATTTCAGGCTCCGCTGCAAGTGCGCGCGCAATTTCCAGTTTCCTTTGAGAACCATAGGGGAGTGATGTCGCGTAGTTATAGCGAAAATCCGCCAGCCCGGTTAATTCGAGCACCGAGAGCGCTTTTTCGTGAGCTTTCTCCTCCGTTACTTTATGTTTTTTTAGCCTGAATAAAGAGTCAACAATACTGGCTTTGGTTCTTGAGTGAACCCCAACCATTACATTTTCAATCACGGTCATCCTGTCAAATAAACGGATGTTCTGAAATGTGCGGGTAATTCCTAATTCGGTGACCTCATAGGGCTTTTTGCCAGTGATATCCTTGCCTCGATAAAATACCTGACCTTCTGTTGGGTCATACATACCTGTAATATCGTTAAAAAAGGTCGTTTTTCCTGCACCGTTAGGGCCGATGATGCCGACAATTTCGCCCTTATTCAGATCCATACTGACTTTGTCAACTGCTACAAGCCCGCCGAAGTGCTGGCTGACATCGTTAGCCCAAAGTATTTTCTCAGCCATCAGGACTCACTCCTTTCCTGTGATTCTCGGAACAGTGCTTGCTGCTTGATATGCTTAAGATTGAAACCACCCAGCAGGCCGTTAGGTTGAAAGACCATCATAATAACTAAGACGAATCCGTAGATGATTAACCTGTAATCTATCAGAAACCGGAGCAGCTCGGGTAAGGCAAGCAATGTCAGAGCACCAAAAATGCTCCCGGCGATGCTAGCCATACCGCCAAAAATCGTGACGGATAGGATCAGGATGGACTGGGCAAACGAGAAGGCATTTGGATCGATGAAACTCATGTAATGCGCATAAAATGCACCCGCCAAACCGGCAAACGCAGCAGAGATGGTGAATACCATCAGCTTATACCCAAAAACATTGATGCCCATTGCTGCTGCCGCAACATCGTCATCACGGATGGCGCTGATCGCTCTGCCAACCCGTGAGTTCATGATCGCGGCGACAGCCAGAACGACAAGCACCAGGATCACCAGGATCACGTAATATTTCTGGGCTGGGGTATTCATTATCCAACCAAATAAACTCACTTTGGGGATACCGGCAATCCCTTGAGGACCTCGTGTTAGGGACATCCAGTTAAGTTCTATCATTCTGGCAATCTCACCAAATCCAAGGGTGACAATTGCCAAAAAGCGTCCTTTGATTCGCAGGGAGGGCAGACCTAAGAGCAAACCAAATAATCCAGCCATGGCTGCGCCTGCGAGGAAGGTGACTGGGAAATTAGCCCCAAAGCGGGTTGAAAGAATAGCTGCTGTGTAAGCCCCAATCCCTAAAAATGCAGCGTGGCTTAGTGATGTGATGCCCATAAAACCTGTGATCAGGTTGAGAGAAACAGATAAGGTTGCGTACAGCATAACATTCACACCGATTGAGAGGAAGTATTGCTGATTAAAAAAAACAGGAAAAAGAATGGCAAATGCAAGAAAGGCCAAAGAAATGGCTGTTTGGTGTTTAGCCCAAAATACCAGCAGCGAAGTAAAAAACTTTTTGACTGGTTTTTCTTTACTCCTAACAGGGGTTTTGCTGATTGCTTCGCTCAAATTCTGCTGAGAAGATTTATCGATTGGATTTTGATTGTTCTCGACCATGGGTTTTATACCTTTGTCTCGATTTTGACGCCTAATAGGCCAGAAGGTTTGATTAACAGAACAACGAACATGATGATAAATGCAATTGCATCCCGGAAACCCGATCCAACATAAGCAGCAAACATGGTTTCGACGATGCCGATGATAAAACCACCGAACATGGCACCGGGTAAACTGCCCATCCCGCCGAGCACTGCGGATGATATAGATTTAAGGCCTACGGATGCGCCCATCAGGGTATCAATTTTTTGGTAATAAGTCCCCATCATGGCGCCCGAGATAGCTGCAACAGCTGATCCGATGAGAAATGTGATGGTGATGACGGTATTGACGTTGATGCCCATCAACTTAGCGGCAGTCGCATTTTGTGAAATTGCCCGCATGGCATTACCGATTTTGGTGCGATATACGAGGTAAGAGAGCCCAAGCATCAACAAAATAGCGACAACAAAGATTATGATCTGAAAAATTTGGATAACGGTGTCGCCGACGTAAACTTTCCCTAACTGAAAGACATCCGGGAAAGGTTTTGATTCGGTCCCAAAGATCAATAAGATCGAGTTGTTGATGATCGTTTGCACGCCGACAGTTGTCAGAAGAGCCGTAATGGGTGCACCATTTCTCTTGCGGATGGGTTCCAGTGAAGCCTTATCCATTAAAGCGCCTAATAGACCGGTAATGACGATGCTGATGCCCAGCCCGATAAAAAACCCCAGTGGTGTGACACGTCCTAACAGCCAGGTCATGGAGAAGACGGTCAAGTAGGCACCGAGCATGTAGAAAGAACTATGGGCAAAGTTGGTCAGCTCTAACACACCATACACGAGGTTGAATCCAATGGTGACGAGTGCGTATGTGCTGCCGATGGTTAATCCGTTGACAAGTTGTTGAAAAAACATAATTTTTCACCTGCTTAGGAGATAAAATTGGATTTCAAAGAGCTGTATGTGCGTAATTCCATCAAATCAAAACTTGTGATATTTTACCTATAAATATCAAAAGAAAGAATTCCTTTACGTCTATCAGTCCAGTAAGATCGACCTTGTTGAGTCCCTAACAATAATTTTGGCTGGCAATATTATTTCTTCGTTTTCCCATGACGAGAAATCTAATTGGACCTTTTCTAAGAGCCGATCAACGGCGGTTTCGGCAATCTGACCGACAGGTTGGGCGATGGTTGTCAGGCTGGGCACAATGGCTGAGGCTAATTCAATATTGTCAAAGCCAATAATTGAGAAATCTTCAGGGATACGGTAGCCGTTTCGACGGGCGGTTGCCATCGCACCGATCGCCATCATATCGTTCAATGCAAACACGGCCGTGGGAAGCGGTTTTGATAAAAGCAACTTTTCCATGGCAAATGAACCGCTCTTCAATGTAAAATCACCTTGAACAATATGTTCTGGTGCTGGTTCAACCCCGATTTCACGCAGGGCTTTTCGATAACCGCTTTCTCGTAGATGGCTTGGTGCTAGTTCAGTGGGACCGGTAATCAATGCGATCCGTGAGTGGCCCAGGTCAATCAGGTGTTTTGCGCCGTCATAACCCGCTTGCTCATTATCTAGCAAGATCATATCCGCTAGGCTGAGAGGGATATTGCGGTCTACGACGACAACAGGTGTGCCGGTGTTAGCCAAGCGTTGCAGATCTTCTTTTGATTCACCCGCTGAAATAAAGATCACGCCATCGACCTGTTTGGCAATCAGCGTGTCGATATAACTGCATTGTTTTTCGAGATCATTATCACTGTTGCACAGGATGACACTGTAGCCATTTTTGAATCCCATGTCTTCGATCCGGCGAGCCATATCGGCAAAGAAGGGGTTGGATCCATCTGGAAGCATCAGGCCAATCGTTTTGGTTTCGCCGCTGCGCAAACTTCTCGCCAGGGTATTTGGATGATAACCGAGATCAGACATCGCTTTTTCAACGGCATCGCGGGTGGGCTCGGCGACAAACCGTGTGTTATTGATCACATGAGAAACTGTTGTTGTCGAAACACCTGCTTGGTTGGCAACATCCTTGATTGTGACTTGTCTCATCGAGTGAATACCTTGAATTTCCTTGGGAAAACGATTGCGTAAACGATTGCTTCAAATATATCAGGTTAACGGCGTTTGTCAAGGGTTTAACAGCAAGTTAATTTGGCGTTTTTCTTAATTTGATATAAATCAGGTTTTACATGACGAATTCAATAAAAAATTTTGTTATGAACGATATTTGCATGATTTTCGAGGTGGATAATTTTCCTTTGTCAACCTCGAAAAAATTACGCCTTGGTTGAACATAGGTCAATTTGCATACCGTTGAGATATTCAATACCAGCAATATTTGATTAATGTCAGTAATCTTAAGATTGAACTCGGACAATCTTAGCGGCGCGTTTTCGAGTAAAATCAGGGTAGTACCCCAATTGATTAGTTTTATTTAAGAGGGAAGTGTTTTCATGAAAAAGCTCACCAAATGCTCGACCATCCTTTTGATCTTTCTTTTTGCATTCACCGCTTGCCAGCAAAGCGTGATAACACCCATTGCGGAATCCGAAGCGTCACCAACTGAAGCACCTGAGATGACGGCTGAGGAACCAGAGATTGTTGAAACGGTGGAACCCTCTGAACCCCTCGATTTGAATAACGAGGTGTTGTACGTTAACCTGACCTGGCATCAGCATCAACCACTGTATTACAAGGATGCAGAGGGCGTCTATACCAGACCGTGGGTGAGGGTGCATGCCACCAAGGATTACCTTGACATGGCACAGAAGGCTGTCATTTATGAGGATGTGCAGGTTACATTTAACCTGACGCCTTCCTTGATTAGGCAGTTGAACGATTTTGCCAATGGCGCCAAGGATATTTATTGGGTGTTAGGCGAAAAACCCGTTTCGGATTTGACGGAAGCGGATAAGACATTTATTCTTGAACGTTTTTTCGATGTTAATTGGACCAATATTATTGCGCGATATCCACGTTTTCAGGAACTACTGAATAAGCGCGGCGGATCGGATGAGGATGCCATTACGGCTGCTTTGGGTTCATTCACCGATCAAGATTTTTTGGATCTGCAGGTGTGGTTCAATTTGGCGTGGTTTGACCCTGTCTTCTTAGCAGAAGAACCGTTGAGTGCCCTGGTCGAAAAGGGAGGGGGTTTCACCGAAGAGGATAAGGAAATTCTGTTCTCTCAAATATTAAAGATTGTGCAGGAAGTCATCCCTTACCACAAACAACTGCAAGACGAGGGTCAAATTGAAGTCACCACGACACCCTACGCCCATCCAATTTTGCCGTTGATCTATGATAATCAACTAGCATTGGTTGGTAATCCAAATGCAGAGATGCCTGATGCAGCTTTTGCTTATCCGCAAGATGCAGAACAGCATTTAGCCATCAGTGTTGAGATGTATGAGGAAAATTTTGGCCAGGGTGTGCGTGGCTTATGGCCGGGTGAAGGCTCTGTTGCCCAGGAGATCGTTCCGCTGGTTGTAGATGCCGGTTATGTGTTTATGCAAACCGGTGAGCCTGTTTTAGCTAAATCGCTAGGGATTGACGCATTCACTCGCGATTCACAGGGGTTTGTTAAGGAAGCAGATGACCTTTACCGCCCTTATTATGTCAGCGATGAAGATGGGAATCAGGTGGCGGTTTTCTTTAGGGATGGCAGCCTTTCAGATAATATTGGGTTTGTATATTCAGGGATGGACGGCGAAGCAGGGGCAGACGACCTGATCAACAATCTTGAAGCGATCCATGCGGGATTTGTGGAAAATGAAATTGCCGGACCGCATATCGTTTCAATTATTCTTGATGGCGAAAATGCCTGGGAATATTACCCGAATGATGGCAATGACTTTTTGAATGCACTTTACCAAAAATTCTCTGAAAGCGAAGTATTACAAACGGTAACGCCTTCCGCCTATTTAGAGATGTTCCCCGAACAAAGATCGTTGGACAATCTCTTCCCAGGTGCCTGGTTCAGCCCTAACTACGATACATGGATTGGTGAAACCGAAGAGGCTATTGCCTGGGATTATCTTGCCGAAGTTCGGCAGGACCTGGCAAAATATGAAACAGGGCAGATCAAGGTTGATGAGGAGGCTTTGGCGCAGGCATTGGACTTTATGTACCTGGCTGAGGGCTCAGACTGGTTCTGGTGGTATGGTGACGATCAAGATTCGGGTCAGGACAGTTATTTTGACGAGGGATACCGTGCCTTACTCTCTAGCGTCTACGAATCACTTGGCGAGGAGATACCGAAATTTGTGCAGGTGCCAATCATCCAGGCACAACCTGCCACAGCAACAACGCCCTTTGGCGGCATATCAACGCCGGTTGTAGACGGCGAGGAGGATGAGGCTTGGGATACAGCAGCTTATTACGAATTTGATGAGGGTTATCCTGTTTCTGGGCTGTATTACACTCTGGATGAAGAAAACATCTATTTGCGGTTGGATTATAACCAGACAATCTCTGGCAAGACACTCGGATTTTACTTCAACGTACCAGGTGCAGGTATGGCGTCATCTGCGTTCACGAAGGATTCTGAACAGATGCTGGGTTTCATCGCCAGCAAACTGATCGAGTGGACGGATGGGCAATCCCTGAGTGTGTATCAAGGCTCTGAAGAGGGTTGGGAATTGGCGGAATCAGAGGCAGGCAGTGCCTCCTTTGGCAATTCAACAGCAGAATTTGCTTTCCCCATATCACTTTTAGGTGAACTTTCTGCAGGCGACTCGCTAAAATTTGCCCTGGCGATTGAACCCGATGCTGTCCAGTTACCTTTATCTGGCCCTGCCAGGATTGTCATGCCGAATTTGGGTGAGGTGACAGCAATTTTGCGAATTGAGGATCCAGAAGGAGATGATTACGGACCCGGTTCTTACACATATCCAACGGATGGCGTTTTCAAAGAGTCAGTGTATGATGTAAAATTCTTTGAGGTTGGCATTGATGAGGAAAACTATGTGTTTACCTTTGGATTTGTGGGACCGGTGGAAAATCCATGGGGGTCACCCGTGGATCTTTCGGTGCAGACGATGGATGTCTATATTGATATGGACCCTGGCGCGGGCACCGGTGCGCGGATGTTGCTGCCAGGACGGAACGCGGCACTGAATGAGGGTTCGGGTTGGGAGTATGCGATTTGGATTGAAGGTTGGACGCCGCAAGTCGTACAGCCTGATCCAGAAACCCTGGAGCCAAAAAATTATTCAGAGGCGTCAAGCGCGCTGTCGATCACGGTGGATGCTGCCAAGAATACTGTCACAGCCCGTGTCCCCAAGATTTTCTTCCCTGAGGGGGACCCGGCTGATTGGGCCTATGCAGCGGTTGTATTGGGACAGGAAGGCTATCCTGCTGAAGGAGTTTGGCGTGTGCGGAACGTAAGCTTGATGGCGGCGCAGTGGTTGTTTGGCGGGGCAACCCTTGATTCCAATCATACGCGGATCATTGATCTGGTTCTTCCAGAGAGTGCAGATGCATCTCAGGCAGAACTGTTATCAAATTATCCAAGCACCAATGATCCAATTGATAGCCTCAATCCAGATGATTTTTCTCAGATTCCTATGATGTTGGCTGGTGATGATTAGTAAATATTATTGATATTGTTGTATTTAGACCAATAGAACGAAATAAAGGTAGAGAAATGTATGGGAAATAAAATTGAAGTAACAGAAAAGATGCGCGAAACTATTGAGGTCACGTTTGAAGACGGGACAATCATGAGCGGTCCGCGTTACACGCCGGTAGAAGAGTTCATGAAGGTCTACCAAGATCCTGATAAGCCGTTGATCGTTGGGGCAGTTGTCGATAATGATCTACGAGAGTTAACCTTTCCAATCTCTGCGGATGCCAGGGTCAAGCCGATCAATATGTCTGATACCGATGGCGCACGGATATACAGGCGATCGCTGACATTCTTGTTGGAAGTTGCTTTTATCGAACTTTTCTCTCAATGGAAGTTGACCATCGATCACTCCGTATCTTCTGGTGCATATTATTGTCATGTGCCTGAACAAGAGCCGTTCAAGCAAGAAAGCCTGGATGCCCTTGAAAAGCGTATGCGCGAGCTTGTTGCTGCGGATGAACCCATGCTGCGGGAAAAAGAAGAACTTGAAAATGCAATTGCATTCTTCAGAAAACATGGCCAGGATGATAAATTGCGATTGTTAAAATATCGGCAGGGAGATTATTTGATTTTGTACAACCTAAAGGGCAAGCGGGATTATCATCATGGCTATATGGTGCCCTCGACGGGATATCTTCAATGGTTTGACCTGCAATTGGTGGGGTCAGGATTTGTCCTGCGCTTCCCGAGACGGCATGCCCCAAATCAGCTTTCACCCATGCCAAGTTACCCAACCTTGCTTTCAACCTTTCGTCAATATGGTCAGTGGTTGGAGACATTAGGCATTCAAAGTGTGGGTGCGTTGAATGATGCCATCAAAGACGGCCGAATCAACGAGGTGATTTTAGTTTCTGAAGCGCTGCACGCGCAGCAAATTTCTGAGATCGCCAATATTATTCACGATAAAAAGGACAAAGTGCGTGTGATCCTGATTGCTGGCCCAAGTTCTTCAGGGAAAACGACATTTTCGAAGCGTCTGACCATCCAATTATTGACAGAGGGTATATCGCCTTTCGCCCTTGAGATGGATAATTATTTTGTCAATCGGCAAGATACCCCAAGGGATGAAGACGGCAACCTCGATTTTGAACATCTCGATGCGGTTAACAGAGCATTGCTGAATGAGCACATCGAAAAGCTGACACGCGGCGAAAAGGTGCAGCTCCGTCGTTATAACTTCCACAAAGGGATCAATGAGCCCGGTGAGGAAGTTCAGCTTGAACCGGGGCAGATGATTATCTTAGAGGGTATTCATGGATTGAACCCCAAATTATTGGAAGGGATCCCGGCTGAGCAGACCTACCGGATATACGTTTCTTGTTTGACGCAGCTTAACCTTGATCGGCATAACAGGATTTCAACCACGGATACACGCGAACTTAGGCGCATATTGAGGGATGCCCGCGATCGGGGCTACTCTGCCCAACAAACAATCAGCCAATGGGAAATGGTCCGCCGTGGAGAAAAAGAGCACATCTTCCCTTATCAGGAAAACGCGGACATCATGTTCAACTCAGCGTTGGCCTATGAATTGACCGCCTTAAAACCCCTGGTTGAACCATTGCTGCGCCAGGTGCCTTACGGCTCGATGGAATATATTGAGGCGAAGCGCTTATTGAAATTCCTTCAATGGTTCTTGCCGATCGATCCTCAACTGATTCCAGACAATTCCATTTTGAGGGAATTTATCGGGGATTCGATATTGCAGAATTTTAAAATTTGGCAGAATAATACCCGGATGAGTTACTGACCCAAATACAACAAAAAGCGTGCGATGACCATCGCACGCTTTTTTTGTTTAATTTGGTGACGCTTAGATGAGGTTGTCTTTGATGACCTTTGCCAGGCGTTTGATCCCTTCCACAATGATCTCAGGTTTTGAATATGAGAAGTTCAAACGCATGGTGTTCTCACCACCGCCCAATGGATGGAAGGAACCGCCGGGCACAAAGGCGACCTTTGCCTCAACAGCAGTCTTGAATATCGCACCTGAATCCATGCCTTCTGGCAGCGTAACCCAGAGAAACAAACCGCCCTTTGGTTCTGTCCATTTCACGCCTTCGGGCATATATTCTCTCAACGCCTCGATCATAACATTTCGCCGTTCGGAGTAAACAGTGCGGATGTTCCTGATGTGGGTTTTCATCCAGGGCGTGTTTGCCACCTGATAAGCAAGAAATTGGGTGAGGGTGGAGGTGTTCAGGTCAGCCCCTTGTTTGGCCTGCACCAGTTTTTTGATTACTTCAGTTGGTGCGACAACCCAGGCAAGGCGCAAACCGGGTGCCAGGATTTTTGAGAAGGTGCTTGTGTAGATCACATTCCCACTATAAATCGGTACTTCTTTGGCGCGCATCTCGTTATCCATCACGACGACAGGCGGGAGGTGTTCGCCCTCATAGCGGAGTTGACCGTATGGATCATCTTCAACGATGGGCACACCATAGGCGTCCGCCATTTCCACCAACACTTTCCTGCGTTCTCGCGAGAGCGTCACCCCGGTAGGATTTTGGAAGTTGGGGAGGACATAGATGAACTTGATCCCAGTCCGCAAGCGGGATTCCAGAAGATCGGTTTGCATGCCATTATCATCAAAGGGGATGGTGACATACTTGACCCCATACGCATTCCATGCCTGAATCGCACCAAGATAGGTGGGGGATTCGACCAGGACTCGATCACCCCGGTTGATGAAGATCCTGCCGAGGAGATCGAGCGCTTGCTGAGATCCGGTCGTGATCAGCACATTGTCCGGCGAAATCTGTAAGCCATATTTTGTGGCATTACGGGCAAGCATCTCGCGCAGCGGCTGGTAGCCCTCAGTGGTGCCGTATTGCAGCGCGCTGGGTCCCATTTCAGTTAAAACGACCTCAGCCGCTTCTTTGAATTTATCGATGGGGAACACATCCGGCGCTGGCAATCCGCCAGCAAACGAGATCACATCAGGCAGTGAGGTGAGTTTAAGTAATTCGCGGATCGCTGAACTTGAGATATTGTCCGTTCTTAGGGCGAATCGTTCGTCCCATAACGTGTGCATAAATATTTCTCTCCTTATCTTTTGAACCTTGAAATGACGGTCGCCCGGGCTGGTAAGGTGACCCGGTCGCCCTTGGTGAGTTTTGCCGGTGCTTTTCCGGCGTCTTGCGGTGAGCCTTGATAAATATATATCACTGAACCTTCGCTGGCGTATTTTTCTATGAGATACGCCTGGCCGGTGAGAGAGCCTTCGGTGTTAATTGCGCAGCTGGTCACAGTGCCGATCACTTTACCGCGCTCATCCAGGACGGGATCGCCGAGATGAGCCATTTTAGTGCGTTGTTCATCAAACCCAAAACGGACGACGATACTGTTTCGCTGTTCTTCTTGGTGCAGGTATGCTTTCCTGCCGATGAACCAGGGTTTGTGGATTTTAACAAAATTGCCAAACCCAGCCTGCCCCACGCCGAGGTTGAGCATGCCGCCCATCTCATGGCCGTAAAGCGGCAGGCCTGCTTCTGTACGGAGGGAGTCGCGTGCACCTAATCCGCAAGGTTTGAGCCCCAAGTCTTTGCCTGCCTCGAGCAGCGCATGCCATAATTTCACGGCATTGTCTGGATGGACGAATAACTCAAATCCCATCCTTTCCCCTGTATAACCCGTTCTGGATACAACGAGGTCAATGCCATCCAGGGTGGCTTCACATAGGTTCGCCCAATTCAAACCTTCAATGGCCTGCCGGTCATGGAGTGAGACATCCAGCTTGAGCAGGATTTCACGTGATTTTGGCCCTTGCAGGGCGATATCCACACGCTGCTCTTTGCCAGATTCGGGCAATCGTAAATTCTTGAGCGTTACATTTCTGCCGAAGGCAACTGCCCAGGGGGAGTCGTTGTCAACTAAAACCTCGCCTTTGCGCACAGCATTCAGCCAAGCCCAATCTTTGTCGTCATTGGCAGCATTGACAACTACCAGGTATTTTTGTGGGGCTCGTCGGTAAACCAGCAGGTCGTCCAGCACGTTGGCATCTGGATCGAGGAAGTGGGTATAGCAGGATTCACCGACTTCAAGGCTGCCGATATCATTCCCGCAGACGCTATCCAGGAAGACGCAGGCATCTGGACCCTTAGCTTGATAGACTCCCATGTGGGTGACATCGAAAAGACCCGCTGCTTCACGTACAGAATTATGTTCCTCAAGGACAGATGTGTACCACACAGGCATATCCCAGCCGGCAAAGGGCACCATTTTGGCGCCCATTTCTCGATGGGTCTGGTTGAGGGGCGTGGTGAGAAGGGTTTCGTTTTCCTCGGGTTGCCAGTCAAATGCCGGCTTTGCTGTACCCTCCCGGTCGTCCTTTTCAATGCCGATGTAAAAGGGTTTTGCAATCCCGATTGGGTTTTCATCAGTTGTTTCAGGTTTTTCGGCTGGGGCATCTTCGATCCGCATTGGACCCGGCACCCGCATCGCAAGATCTTGATTGAATTGAATGTAGGCATCCGAGAGATCACGCAGCCAGGCGCTGGCTAAACCTGCTTGGTTTCCGGGTGTTGTCAGGATGAATGTTTCTGGGCTAAGGCACTTGATCCACGCCTCTACATCACCTTGTGTGGTGTGAATCAGAGTGGGCTGGCTTTCGCCTTTTGCCAATGACTCTACATCGCTGGTGAGGACATAGTCCAAAAATTGACGGATCTGATCTCCTGAAAGTTTGAAACTTGCCCATTCGGCATCGATGTTGTCTTCAATATTGAAAAAGTGTGGATAGCCATGGATTGGCGCAGAATCGGAGAAGTTTTCGGCTTTGTTTGCCAGCGCTTTGACTCTGAGCTTGGCATCTTCCAGTACTTTGAAGTCAACTTTTGCTCGTCGTTTAGGCGATTTGCGCCCAGGCATGTTGTAAGGAGTTGTGCCTTCAAAGAGATCTGCAATGGTATCTGCTACATCACGCAGGTCATCCTCTTTGAATCCCCGTTGCGTTAACCAGGTTGTGCCAAAACGCACTCCTGTGGCTGAAAAGGCAGAGCGATCACCCGGGATGGTGTTGCGGTTGGCGACAATCCCGGCGACATCCAGGATACGGGCACCCATGTCGCCTGAAAGGTAAGCGCCGTCTTCGGCTTTGATTGATTTACAATCAATCAGCACAATGTGGCTGTTCGTGCCATTGTAAGGCACTCTGATCCCGCGTTTTTTGAGCTGATCTGAAAAAGCAACAGCATTTTTGATGATTTGCGCCTGCAATGTCTTGAAAGATTCTGTTTGTGCGATTGAGAATGTCAAGGCGAGTGCTGCAATGGTATTGATGTGCGGACCGCCTTGTTCGCCAGGGAAGACCGCTTTATCAATTTTGCTGGCGAGGGATTTGTTATCTGTAATGATGCAAGCGCCGCGCGGCCCGATCATGGTTTTATGGGTAGTGAAGGTGATCACATGGGCGAAACTAACAGGTGAGGGTACTTGTCCGGCAGCAATCAGTCCCGCGATGTGAGAAACATCCGCTAAAAGGAGCGCACCGACACTATCGGCAATTTCTCGGAATTTTTGCCAATCTGGGATGTAAGGATAGCTGGAATAACCAGCAACGATGATCTTGGGTTTTGTTTCAATCGCTTTTTGAAGGATGGCGTCATAATCCAGCAATTCTGTTTTCGGGTCAACCGTGTAATGCTGGGCATTGTAGAACATACCAGAGCGGTTGACCGATGAGCCATGAGAGAGGTGACCGCCATGCAGGAGGTTCATCCCGAGGATGGTGTCACCCGGTTCGAGAAAGGCCGTGTAAACGGCATTATTAGCCGGTGCACCGGATAGTGGCTGCACATTGACATAAAGATCTTCTGCTGTCAGCCCGTTTGCGGCGAAAGCTTCAGCGCACCGCCGCCTGGCTAAGGCTTCGACCATATCCACATATTCAACGCCTTTATAATATCGGGGGTCGCTATACCGGCGATAGGTGCCCAAGCTATTCGTATAGTCGAGGATTTCCACTTCTGTTTGGTTACGGGTTTCAGGCCTGGGGTAACCTTCTGCGTAGATATTCGTAAAAGAAGATCCCAGTGTTTCCCGCACAGCTTTTGGGGCGATGCTTTCACTGGGGATCATGATCAGTCTTCTGGCTTGCCGTTCATCCTCAAGCCGAATTAAATCAAAAAGCCCTGGGTCAATTGATTCCAGGTCTTTTTTTTGTTGAGATAAAGTCATGTACACGCTCCTTAGATATCGGATCTTGTGAGGTGAGATTGTATTAATGCTGTGAATCTATTTTAATCCCGTCGCAGATACTGGTCAAGGAAGGGCAGTTACTTACCCTTTGCCTGCTGGTTTAGCCACTCAATCATTTTGGCAATCACCTGTTGTTTTCCGAAGTCATTGTGTGTTTCATGATAATAGCCTTCCCATAGAACGAGTTCCACAGAGCTGCCGGCATTTTGTGCGAATTCTTGACTGGCCTTTGAGGACGTGATCCTATCCCCTGTGCCATGCATCAAGAGCAGCGGGAGGTGCCAATCACTGGCGTGTTCTAAGGCATAAGTGCCACTATCAATCAGATTTATGGCAAGTTTTGCTGAAACGCGGTCATGGACCAGGACATCATCGGCATAAGCTTTAACAATGGCTTTATCCTGTGAAAGGGCTTCTTGTTCGAGCCCATTATTCATCAACATGGCCGGCATTACTGTGGCAAAAAATTTTCCCATGATCAATTTTAATTTTGGTGGTGCAAAGGCTAAACGAAGTGAAGGCGAGGTTGCGATAATACCCGAAAGGTCGGCGGAACGGCGCAAACCGAAATTTAACACAATATTGGCCCCCAGGCTGTGACCATAAAGAAATTTTGAATCAAACTGCCCAAACCGCTTTTCAATTTCGTCAAGAAATAATTGCACGTCGTCAAGAAACATCTCGAAATCGGGCGTATGGCCGCGTTTGCCTTCTGAAAGACCGTGGCCGCGCAAATCAAATCCAACCAGGTGATAACCAGCGTCGTTCATGGCTTTGGCAATATGGGCATATCGCCCGGAATGCTCACCTAAACCATGCACTAGATGGACGATGCCCCTGATTTCAGACTGGTCTGAAAGCCAGGCTCGACCCAGCAGCGATAATCCATCCTTGCTTGAAAAATTAAATGTTGAATGATTCATTCCCTTTCCTTTTCTAAAACATAAAGATTTCTTATAATGAATTAGGTATTAGTTCTTCATTATACAATGAATGCGATGGGATGATATTGTCTATTTTTAGTATATTGTTGTGCCTATCGTGCACCATTAGTGACCAGGTATTTCTATGACAAGATTTTCTTATTTCTCTCTTGAACAAGCTCGACACGCAATCGGTGTAGCGGTCATCGTGGATGTTCTGCGGGCATTTACCACAGCTGCTTATGCGTTTCAGGCTGGGGCATCAAAAATTATCCCTGTTACAGATATTGACAAAGCTCTCAAGATGCAAAATGAATATGAAAGGGCTTTTATCATGGGCGAAGAGGGCGGGTTTAAGCCTGATGGATTTGATCTCAGTAATTCCCCTGCGGAAATTCTGCACCGGGATTTGACAGGTGTCACTTTGATTCAACGCACAAGCGCCGGCACCCAAGGGCTCAATCAAGCCATCCAAGCAGACATACTCTTAGCATCATCATTTGTGGTTGCTAAGGCAACGGCGCAACATCTACAACGGCTTAATCCTCCAGAGGTTTCTTTTATCATCACAGGTGACTCCTTGGGAAGGGATGGCGAAGAGGATCGGGCTTGTGCCACCTATATTGAAGCATTGATGCGTGGAGTAGAGGTAGACCCAGCGCCGTTTATAAACCGGGCGCGTCAATCCAGCGTAGTGCGAGGGTTTTATTCCGGTAAGGTTCAATATCTGTCTCAGGAAGACCTTGATTTAAGCCTTAAGGTTGATGTTCTTGATTTTTATTTGCCGGTCAGAAGGCGAATAAGCCATCTGGAAATGACTCAGGGATGGACATAAATCGGGCTAATAAAATGGCAATCTCAGGGATTTTATGATAGATTTAAAATTATGTGTCACTTTTATGCGATATTTTTGTTAATTAAAACAGACAATCAAAGGTTATTACCTTGAGCAAAAATAATGATGAAATAGCCTTGATTGATGCCGCTAAAAATGATCCGGCCGCCTTTGGCGATCTCTATAAGCGTTATGTGGATAAGATCTACAGTTATGTTTACTACCGAATCGGGAATGCTAAAGATGCTGAAGACCTGACCGAGCGGGTGTTTTTTAAGGCAATGGATCATATCAAAGGCTATAAGCATATGGGATTGCCTTTTTCGGCGTGGCTTTACCGAATTGCTCATAACCTTGTTGCCAATTATCATCGAGATCGATCCCGGAAACAAGAGATTTCTTTGGATCATGTGCCGGGGCAGGTATTACCTCAGTCGAGTTTGCAGCCCGAATCCCGGATTGTGAAGAACCAGGAGGTTGAGACTTTGTTGGATACGATCCGTGACCTGGCTGATAATCGGCAGGAATTGTTGATTTTGAAATTTGTAGACGAATTGTCGAATTATGAAATTGGGCAGATTATGCGGAAAAGTGAAGGCGCGATTAAGAGTTTGTATCACCGCACATTGCTTGAACTGCGTGAAAAAATGAATTCTGATTGAATAAGGAAATGGGATGCTCAGGATAATTGTGGATGGATCAGCAGATGTGCCTGTTGGCTGGGCAGAAGAATATCAATTTGAGATTTTACCGATGCCCATCCAAATCGGCGAAAGAACTTACTATCAGGGTGAGGATATTGATACCAAGTTGTTCTATGAATTATTAGAAGATAAAAGTGTTCAACCAAAATCAGCTGCACCATCGCCCACGCGTATCACCAAGTTCATCGAAAAAGTAGCTGATTTTGGGGATACTGTTCTCTCATTGAACGTGTCTGGGAAGATGTCCTCCACCGTCACGATGGCAAGACATGCTGCCCATGAGCTTAAGGATAAGATGGAAATGGTGGTATTCGACTCGGAAGCGGGTTCGGCTGTCCTGGCTTTCATGGCACGTGAAGCCCGGTTGAGAGAAAAAGCGGGAGAATCGCTCGAAGAGATTCTTGGCGTTTTAGAAAGACTCCGCGAAAAAGTGATGGTCGTGCTGACGGTAGACTCTCTGGAATTTGCTCGTCGTTCGGGACGGGTCGGCACCTTAAAGGCAGCGGTAACCTCGCTGTTAAAAATTAAACCGATTGTCACGCTGCATGAAGGGGCGTTGGATGTTTCGGAATTGGTGCGCACACGGCGGAAATCGCTTGAAAGCATTGTTTCACAGGTTGAGGAACGATTTGGCAAGACGCCAGTCAAAGTCGCAATCGTCCACGCCCACGACCAGGAATCAGCCGATATCTTAAAAGAAATGGTTGAGAAAGCCCTGAATACTGTTGAAACGGTCTTTACGGAACTCTCCATCTCTGTTGCGGCAAATTTGGGGCCGAAGACAGTTGGGATTGTCGCGATGCCGGATCAAATTTAGGGAGGTTGTTGATGTCAGAAAAAGTGTCCACAAATGAAGAGCTGTTGGTTATCGAAGAAGCGTTAAGGACACGGTTGAACCCGGTTCATCCCAATCAGAAATTTGTGTCTAATCTGCGGCAGAGGTTAGTAGAATCACCTGCTTATCAGCAGCGCCAGCAAAAAGCAGCAAAATTGTTGACCGTTGCTGGGGGATTGTTGTTTGGGATGGTGGTGTTCTTGATTGGGCGGCGTTTAATTGAAGGGTCTGAAAGCACTTAGAAAACTCAGATTGATATCACAAACACAATTTCAATTTAGTAGGGCGTCTAATTTTTCATTTAATTGGTGATTGGTCGGTTCGACCAGAATCGTGCCATCCGGAAAGAAGATCGTGGGTACACTGCGATAACCGTGATTTGTTTGGATCACCAGAGCTGCACCTTCTTTTGATTGGTTGATATCCACCCACTCATATTGGATCTTCCGCTCATCCAGGATCCGTAATGCCCGGATTGTATCACCACACCAGCGTGTGCCATAGACTTTGATTTTCTCCATCAAGCAGTGTCCTCATCATTCCAAGAATTTGAAAAAAATTTTATTCTTTGCGGCTTATTCTAATGGGCAACAGGAATAAGATAGTATCCAATCAATTTTTTGTTGATGATATACCCAATCAATCTTAATTATTTTATGTTCGAATTATAAACGTAATTTATTGGAAGAAGAAAATCTATTTTCGATAGATATTCAAAAAGCAGATAAGAAGGGGAGTATAGATGTGTTAAAATTATGCCTATGAACACACGCATTGTATTTATGGGATCGCCTGATTTTGCCTTGCCAACGCTTGAGGCATTGCATCGTGCATTTGATGTGGTAGGTGTGGTCACACAGCCAGATCGACCCGCTGGGCGCGGCAGGGCATTGCGTCCGCCGGATGTTAAAGTCTTTGCTGAGACATTAGGCTTGCCGTTAATTCAACCTAAATCGCTTAAGTCACAAGACGCAATTGAACAGCTTAAACAATGGGCACCTGATGTGATTGTTGTGGCAGCCTTCGGTCAAATCCTGCGGGAGGAGGTGCTCAACTTGCCGCCATATGGCTGTTTGAACGTGCACGCTTCGCTGCTGCCGCGCTGGCGTGGGGCGGCACCTGTTCAGGCGGCGATGCTTAATGATGATGTTACGGGTGTTACGATCATGAAAATGGACTCCGGGTTAGATACCGGTCCGATTCTGGCGCAAAAACAAATCCAAATTGAGCCAAAAATGACTGCCGGTGAGCTTTTTGACATCTTAGCCCGGATGGGTGCGGATCTGCTCGTTGAAACGCTGCCAAGTTATCTCAATGGTGAAATCCATCCGCTTCCCCAAAATGACGCAGAGTCGACCTACGCTCCCCGCTTAGAAAAATCAGATGGCTTGTTGGACTTTAATCAATCTGCAGCATACCTGGCACGCAAGGTGCGCGCCTTCAACCCGTGGCCCGGGGCATTTCAATTTTTCGATGATACCCGACTGAAAATCTACATGGCTCACGCAACAGCAATGGAACAGGCTGGCATTGGCAGGCGGTATGTGTTTGAGGATAAACCTGCCTGGGGAACGGCAGACGGATTGTTGGTATTGGATGAGGTCCAGGCTTCCGGTAAAGGCAGGGTAACCGGGGAGGAATTCTTGCGAGGGGCAAAGGGTTGGATCGAAGAGAAGGAGAAGGGACAATGACACAATTTGTATTAGCAATCGATCAGGGAACAACCAGCACCCGGGCGATGATCTTCGATCATCAGGGGCAGGTGGTTGGATGGAAACAAAAGGAACATGAACAGCACTATCCTAAACCCGGATGGGTAGAGCACGATCCCCTTGAGATTTGGTCTTCTACTCAATTTGTGGTTCAGGGCGTTTTGAATGAAAATAACCTGACATCAAAGGATGTTGCTGCGGTTGGGATAACCAACCAGAGAGAAACAACCTTGGTGTGGAACCGGGAAACCGGGAAACCATACTATTCTGCTGTTGTTTGGCAGGACACCCGTACAGATAAAATCTGTAACCAGTTAGCCAAAGAGGGTGGCCAGGACCGTTTTCGCAAGATCACGGGCTTGCCACTGGCGACTTACTTCTCAGGGCCAAAGATTGCGTGGCTGCTCGAGAATGTTGAAGGCTTGCGGGAGGAGGCTGAAACGGGTAAAGCCATCTTCGGCACGGTGGATTCCTGGCTGGTCTGGAACTTGACCGGCGGTCCGCAGGGTGGATTGCATCTGACGGATGTGACCAATGCCTCACGTACGTTATTAATGAACCTGGAAGCGCTGGATTGGGATGATGGTATGCTGTCAGTGCTGGGCATTCCCAGGGCGATGCTGCCGAAAATTGTTTCATCTTCAGAAGTTTACGGTCAGGCAAAAGGCCTGCTGGATGGCGTACCTGTTGCTGGGATTCTCGGCGACCAGCAAGCGGCTTTGTTTGGTCAGGCTTGTTACAACGCGGGCGAGGCAAAAAATACCTATGGCACCGGTTGTTTCATGTTGATGAACACCGGGCATATGCCAACTCCGAGTAAGTGTGGTCTTTTGACGACCGTCGGATATAAAATCGGTGAACAGCCAGCAGTTTATGCTTTGGAAGGTTCAATTGCTATCACGGGCGCGTTGGTGCAGTGGCTGCGGGATAACCTGCGGATGATTGACACGGCTGCAGAAATCGAGACATTAGCGAAAACGGTTGAAGATGCTGGTGGCATTTATTTTGTCCCGGCATTCTCAGGTCTGTTTGCCCCTTATTGGCGCAGCGATGCACGCGGTGCGATCGTCGGGTTGACTCGCTATATCAACCGGGGGCATATTGCCCGTGCGGTTTTGGAGGCGTCAGCATATCAAACTCGTGAAGTGCTGGATGCCATGGAAAAGGATTCGGGTGTCAGCCTAAAAGCGCTGAAGGTTGATGGCGGGATGGTTAAGAACGAACTGCTCATGCAATTTCAGGCGGATATTCTAAATGTCCCGGTTATCCGACCGGTTGTCGCCGAAACCACCAGCCTGGGTGCTGCTTATGCGGCTGGGTTAGCGGTTGGCTATTGGCAAAATGAGGATGAACTCCGTGAAAAATGGCAGAAAGATGTCCAATGGGATCCTGCCATGGCGGCATCGCTTCGAGACACCTGTTACGCTGGATGGAAAAAAGCTGTTACACGAACTTTTGATTGGATTGAATAGGAAACTGGATGAATTTTTATACCCTCACATTTCTACGACACGCTGAATCTTCAGGCAATGCCGAAGGTTACTACCAGGGTCAGAAAGATTACCCGCTGACAAAGCGAGGTGTCAACCAGGTTCGGCGTTTGATCTCACGCTGGCAATCTGACGGGACGCGCATCGACCAGATTATCTCCAGCCCCCTGATCCGATCGAAGGATACAGCTGAAATGATCAGCCTGGCCTTTGGCTGGCCGCTTGAGGTGGACCCATTATGGCAGGAACGTGACATGGGTCTGCTAACGGGTGTTAAACGGCAGGAGTCGGAAGCAGTTTATCCAAAGCCGAAGTTTTTCACGCCTTATGAAAACATGGCGGGAACAGGTGAAGGCAATTGGGGGTTATTTCTCAGGGCAGGAAAGGCGATCCATAACATTCTCAAGCGTCCGCCAGCGCGTTATTTGATCGTTTCCCATGGCGGGATCCTGAACCAGGCGCTGCATGTTGTGTTCGGTATGACGCCGCAAGCCGGAGGTCAGGGTGTTCATTTTCGGTTTGTGCATACCGCGTTTTCGACAGTGTATTACGATCCATCTCAGCATAAGTGGGTTGTTTGGGGTCTAAATGATTTTACACATTTGGCGGTGAAAGACTTTAACCTGGATGAAGAAGAGGAATCTTGATAAATCATCTGAACATCGTTTGCCGATCAGCAATTCCTTTACAAAATTATGAATTAAATTTTAGAAAAGTGAGAGAGGAATGATTTTTAAAAGGTATATTTCTGAAGGTCTAGCCCATTATTCATATCTGATTGCTGATCAAGGACTTGCTGCGGTGATCGACCCGCGCCGTGATATTGAAGTTTACCTGAAAGATGCTGCGCAGGATCAGGCGCATATTACGTTGGTCTTCGAAACACATCGTAATGAGGACTATTTGATTGGCTCGTGCGAAATTGAAGCAGCAACAGGGGCAAAGGTATTTCATGCGGATAAACAGTGGGATTATCAATATGGTAATCCTGTGGATGATGGACAGGAATGGATGGTGGGTCGGCTCAAATTAAAGGCTATTCACACACCCGGTCATACCCCCGGTTCGATGAGCTATCTATTGCACGATCCTGACGGCAACCCCTGGGTGCTCTTTTCGGGTGACGCGTTGTTTAGCGGTGATGCGGGTCGTGTGGATTTGTTAGGTGAAGATCGTTTGCATGAGATGGCGGAATTACTTTATGACTCCATTTTCAATAAGATATTGCCATTGGGTGATTCGGTTCTGCTCTGCCCGGCGCATGGCGCAGGCTCGGTGTGCGGCGCAAAAATTGCTGAGCGAACCTGGTCAACAATTGGAATGGAGCGAAAGTACAATCCTATCTGCCAGGTTCAATCACTGGCCGCTTTTATCGAACAGCATGCAAAGATGCTCGACCGACCGCCTTATTTCCGGATGATGGAAAAACTAAACCTTGAGGGTGTACCTGTGCTGGGTAATCTACCCATTCTAAAGCCCCTTTCGCCGAAAGAATTTAAAGAATCCATGCTGAAAAAACAAATTGTGGATACAAGAGATATGATCGGGTTCGGGGCGGCTCATATAGGCGGCAGTCTTTCAATCTTAGAGCGGATTCTGCCGAATTATGCTGGTTGGTTTTTGAATTATGCTCAGCCGATTCTCTTTGTCTGCGACCCGGACTCAGTGGATGGTATTGTGCGGACAATGCTCAGGTTGGGTTTCGATGATCTCGTGGGATATTTAGGCGCGGGGATGCTTGGTTGGGGATTAGCCGGTTTCCCAATTGAGAGCATCCCGTTGATTTTCATCGATCAGTTTTGTGAATTGATGAGATCGGACGCGGAAAAATATGTACTGGATGTGCGCGGCAAAGATGAATTGTCGAGTGGGGGATTAATGCACGCTGAACATATCCATCTACCGGAATTGCTTGACCGTTTGGATGACATCCCTAAAACCACCACTGTCTATCCATTGTGTAGAAGCGGCAGCCGCTCGATGCTTGCCGCCAGCTTATTAAAGCGGGAGGGCTGGGATAACCTATCAGTCCTCGCCGGCGGGTTGGGCGCTTGGAATACCTACGGTTGTGAATTTGATCTGTAAATCTGTTCAGATGCGTAAAAAATCCGGCAAGGGGAATCATGAATCCCCTTGCCGTTCATTATTCTTTGGTTGAATCACGTTTCTTACGATTCATGTCCATGATCGCGCCAACAAGAATACCCAGGCTCATTCCAATGCCCATCCCAACAGCGATATTTTCAGCGTCTATGATTAAGCTGAAAACCAATCCAATTAGCATACCGTAAATGATTCCCATGCCGACATAGGATGTTGCTTTTTGCTTCTTGTCTTCCATAAAAAACTCCCTAAAACTAATGTGTGTTCGCAATCAAGTGTCAGAGAAAATTTTAAGGGACTAAGTTTGGTGCATTACTGGTCAGCCGTATAGTTTGCGATAACCCTGGCGGCTGGTTTTTGGGTTAGTATGTGATTTGATAATTTGCTTAGATTTTTTACTCTTGATAGGCATTAGAGGCCTTGGCCGCCATGATGAAATCGTTCCTGTGTAAGCCTTTGATGCTGTGCGTCCACCATTCAATGGTGACCTTGCCCCAAGTTAGTTCAATCAGGGGATGATGCCCCTCGGTTTCAGCCAATTCACCAACGGTATTAGTGAAAGCTAAGGCTTCGGCAAAATCTTTGAACTCAAAGGACCGTTTCAGGTGTGGGATGCCCTCAACCTTAACTACTTCCCAATTTGGGGTTTCTCTGAGAAATTCGCTGATCTGCGTTTTGGTCAGTGGTGGTTCATCACCTTTGCAGGGAACACATTTTTGTTTTAGTAGGTCTGTCATCAGGTATCCTTTTTGTGTTTAGGTTATTTGTTTACATATTAATGGATACCTCAATTTTGCTTCTTTGACAAACGACGATAAAGCCTATCCGTACTCGGATAGGCTCAATCAGTTATGGCTTATGAGAGCTTCTGCGTGTTATTCTTCATCGCTGATGTAGCGCCGGCGCCAATCATAAAGCAAATTCAGTGCTTCTATCGGGCTGAGGCTGTTAATGTCCAGATCACGGAAAGCTTCTAAGATGGCGTTGTTTTCGGGGAACAATGTCAGTTGTTGTTTGACCGTTTCCTTTTGTTTTAGCGTCGTCCCAGAAGAATCCTCTAATTGTTGGAGGATCTCATTGGCACGCTGGATGACAGGCTTCGGCAAGCCGGCGATCTGGGCAACATGGATGCCATAGGAACGATCTGCGCCGCCAGGGATGATCTTATGCAGGAAGACGACCTTGCCATCAGATTCTGAGACGGCGACATTGTAATTCCGCACACCGGGTAAGAGCTGCGCTAATTGGGTGAGTTCATGGTAGTGGGTTGCAAAAAGTGTGTAGGATTTTAGTTGTGGGTGGCTGTGAATATACTCGATCATCGCCCAGGCAATCGAAACGCCATCATAAGTGCTTGTGCCGCGTCCGATTTCATCCAGGATCAGCAGGCTGCGCGTGGTGGCATTGTGCAGGATGTTGGCAGCCTCGATCATTTCGACCATGAAAGTGGATTGCCCTGCATGGATCTCATCCTGTGCGCCGATGCGCGTGAAGATGCGGTCAATCAATCCAATCTTAGCGGAGTCGGCTGGAACGAATGACCCCATTTGCGCCATCAATCCGATTAAAGCGACCTGGCGTAAAAATGTCGATTTTCCGCTCATATTTGGCCCCGTAATGACGCGGATGATTTCGTCCTTATCCATGATCGCATCATTTGGCACGAACCGCTCTGAGGTGCGCAATTTTTCAACGACGGGATGCCGCCCATCCGTGATTTGGAGACATTTCTCATCAACAACATTCGGCCTGTGATAACCATTGATCGCAGCGGACTCGGCTAATGAAAGGTAGGCGTCCAACTCAGCCAACCCTCGTGCTGTAGAGAGTAAATTATTGGCACCGCCGGCAAGCTCATCACACACCTGGGCAAACACACGCCCTTCGATTTCATGGATCCGTTCTTCGGCATTCAACACCAGCGTTTCATATTCCTTCAACTCAGGGGTGATATAGCGTTCTGCGTTGACCAGGGTCTGTTTGCGGATGTATTCCTCTGGGACCAGATCGGTATTGGACTTTGTCACTTCGATATAGTAGCCGTAAACCTTGTTGTAACTGACCTTGAGCGATTTAATCCCTGTGCGTTCTTTTTCGACCTTTTCTAATCCAGCGATCCACTCACGCGCATGTTTTGAGGAATCAAGCACATTATCGAGTTCAGCCGAAAATCCTTTGCGGATAATGCCGGTATTTGCCAGCGTAGCAGGCGGATCATCTTGAATGGCTGCATTTAAAAGTGCAAGCTGGCCTTTGCATTCACGAATTTTTCCGACAGTTTTAGCAAGTGCGGGAGAATCTTGCTGGAGGAGCTTTCTTAACCCAGGTAGACAGCTTAGATTTTCGCGAATAGCTAACAAATCCCTTGGCTGGGCATGACCGGAGATCACACGGTTTGTCAGGCGTTCCAGGTCATCAAAGTTCTGCAGGGCGTCCATTGCCTCTGCCCTTAAAAGACCGTTTTTATAAAAGAACTCGACTGCGTCCAAACGTTGATTGATCTTGTTGACATCCAAGAGGGGTTTGCTGACCCACTGGTGTAGCAAGCGCCCGCCCATCGGTGTTTGAGTGTTATCCAGAATTCCCAAGAGTGACCCCTGGGTTTTACCAGTACGGATGGTTTCTGTCAGCTCGAGATTGCGGCGTGTTTCTGCATCCAGCACCATGAATTCATCCAGGGTGTAGGTGCTCAGTGCGTTGAGTAGTTTGAGAGATTGACGCTGAGTGTCTTCCAGATAGGAAAGAATCGCGCCGGCAGCCCTGATCGCCATTGGTTTTCCGCGCAGGCCAAACCCATCCAATGTGGTGACTTCGAAGTGATCTTGCAGATGTTCTGTGCAGCGTGCGAGTTCAAAATGCCACGATTCATAAGTCGAGGTGAACCCGGGCAGTCCCTCGACTTGAGGGAGGGAATCGGGCCACAGGATTTCGGAGGGTTGTATACGGTAGATCTCAGATCTAATCTGGTTAAGAATGTCTTTGCCGCTTAAGGCTGTGGTGGCGAATTCACCTGTTGAGATATCCACATAGGCAATGCCTGCTTGATTGTCCTGATAAAAAACGGCAGCCAGGTAGTTGTTGTGATGATGCTGCAGGAGCCCGGGTTCAACCACCGTTCCTGGGGTGACCACACGCACCACCTCACGCGGTACCAGGCCGTTTTCTGGTTCGTCTGCGACCTGTTCACAAATCGCCACATGATAGCCTTTATCGATCAGGCGTGAAAGGTAATTTTCGGCGGCATGATGGGGGATGCCTGCCATGGGCACCCGAACGCCCTTAGAGACCGGCCGGGACGTCAGGACAATATCCAGCTCACGCGATGTGATCTTCGCATCTTCGTCAAAAGTTTCATAGAAATCACCGAGGCGGAAGAAAACGATTGCATCGGGATGCTGCCGTTTGACATCTAAGTACTGTTGCCGTAAGGGTGTTACTTGTGACATAAATTCATTTCTGATGATTGATATTTAGATTATGTACCTTCAAGCGGAGCATTAGTGGTGCACTTGCGCTTTTATTATGCTTGTTTTAGATTTTCTTGAATATAAACCCGGACGTGATCAAGGGCTTCGGAGAGCTTTGAGGCGTCTTTGCCGCCGGCTTGCGCCAGTGTCGGCCTGCCGCCTCCGCCGCCACCCACAATTTTTGCGACACTTTGCACAAGGTTGCCTGCATGGAGGCCGCGTTTGACCAGGTCTTCGGTGACAGCCGCAATCAGGATCGGTTTGCCGTCTTTATCTGATGCCAGCAATGCCACACCAGACTCATAGTTTTGGCGGAATTTATCAGCCATTTCTCGCAGCGAATCGATATTAGCGCCGGGGAGGATGGTCAGCATCACCGGAATACCTTCGATTTCTTCTGTGTCTGCTAATTTTTCCTCAAACGCACTGGCAACCCGTTGTGTCTGCAGTTTTTCTATTTCTTTTTCGGCTGCAGAGAGGTTGTCTTTGAGCGACATAATCTTTTGTATGATTTCGGAGTGGGCAGTACCAAGCATGTGGTTCGCCTGGTCAAGGATATTCATTCTTTCACGCGCATATTGATACGCCTGCCAGCCGGTAATCGCTTCGATCCGCCTGATGCCAGCGGCGATACTGCCTTCGTAGGTGATGATGAATAAGCCAATATCGCTGGTCTCATCCACATGGGTTCCGCCGCATAGCTCGTATGAGAGGGTTTCCTGGTCACCAATTTGGATGGTGCGCACCATGGACTCATATTTTTCACCAAACAAAGCCATGGCACCTTCATCTATCGCCTCATTCAGGGGCTTTTCGGCAATGCGGAGCTGAAAACCTGCTAAAATCGCGTGGTTCACATGGGCTTCAACCGCTAAAATTTCATCCTTTGTCACTGGTTGAGGATGGGTGAAGTCAAAGCGTAGACGATCAGGGGCGACCAATGAGCCTGCTTGACGTGCGTGGTCTCCGAGCACTTGATGCAATGCGGCATGCAGCAGGTGGGTTGCGGTATGGTTGCGCATGATCTGCGTTCGGCGGGTTTCATCCACCTCAATAAGCGCCATATCCCCAACCTGGGGGCTGCCTTTAAGGACTTCACCAACATGGACGATCACACCTGCCGCTGGTTTACGCATATCGGTCACTCGGATAGCCCAATTCGAGTCTCCTGCTGTGCCGATGATTTGTCCGGTGTCTGAAACCTGCCCGCCCGATTCGACATAAAACCAGGTTTTTGGCAGCAGAACTTCAACGCGCTCGCCAACTGTCGCCGTGTTGACAGGTTTTCCATCCTGGACCAGCGCAACCACTTCAACCGGTTCGCTGATCGGCTGATACGGGCTGTAAAAAACACCGGATTGCGGAAGTTTGTCTTCTTGGCGGAGGCTTTCAATGATCTCTGCATAGACCTGCACATCCTCGCCTCCCATCTCGCCAAACTCTTTCCCAGCGCCAGAGGCGAGCCGATGCGCTTCCATTGCTTCTCCGAAGCCCTGTGTGTCCACATTCAATCCCTGCTCCTGGGCTATATCACGTGTGATTTCAAGTGGCAAGCCGTGGGTGGCGTAAAGATCGAAAGCCTTTTCGCCGTTCAGGATGGTTTCCTGGTTCGCCGTTAGTTCTTCAAGCAATCCATTGAGGTGTTCCAGGCCAGCGTTGACCGTTTTCTTGAACTGGATTTCTTCGCGGGTCAGATTGTCAAGAATGGTCTTTGCATTCCGTTTTAATTCTGGGAAGAACCCGCCGTATTCGTCAATCACAATTTGAGCAACTTCTGCCATGAAGGGCTCATACAGGTTGAGTTTCATCCCGAACCGTGCTGCCCGTCGGATCAGCATCCGGCAGACGTAATTCCGACCGATATTTCCGGGTACGACACCATCAGCAATCAGGAAGGCAGTGGCACGTGCGTGGTCTGCGATCACCCGATAGGGTGTCAGGTTCGCATCTCGTTCCTGGCTGCTGTGCCCTGTCAGTGATTGTACATGTCGGATCAAGGGCATGAACAGGTCGGTTTCATAGTTGGAAGAAACACCCTGCAGAATGGAAACGATTCGTTCAAAGCCCATACCTGTATCCACATGGGTCTTTGAAAGGGGTTCCAACTTGGTGGGCGAGAGGCGATTATATTGAATGAAAACATTATTCCAAAATTCCAAGTACCGTTCACAGTCGCCATTCACACGACATATGTGATCTGGATCGTCGGCAAGGTTGCAAAATTCCGGACCCCGGTCAATGTGGATCTCGCTGTCCGGTCCACATGGACCGGTATCCGCCATTTCCCAAAAGTTTTCTTTTCGCCCAAAGGGAATCAGATGGTCAGGATCGAAACCTGGTTGTTGAAGCCAAATTTCTGCTGCTTCGCGATCTTCCGGGATTTCATCGAGTTCGTCCTTAAAGTAGGTTGCCCACAAACGATCTTTCGGCAATTGCCATACTTCTGTAAGCAGTTCCCATGCCCAGGTGATGGCTTCTTTTTTATAATAATCGCCAAAGGACCAGTTCCCGAGCATTTCGAAGAAGGTGTGGTGGGTGTTGTCACGTCCGACCTGTTCAAGGTCGTTGTGTTTGCCTGAAACACGCAAGCATTTTTGAGAGTTAACCGCCCGCGTGTAGGGGCGAATATCAGTGCCCAAAAAGACATCTTTAAATTGAACCATACCGGCGTTAGTGAATAATAAAGTTGAATCACCGCCGGGAACCAGCGAGGATGAAGGTACAAAGGTGTGACCGCGCTCGAGAAAAAAATCGACAAAATCTTGGCGGATTTGTGCCCCTGTTCGTTTTTCTTGCATAATGACTCCTGATACCAAATAAATTTCTTGTAACTTACCCATTATACGATATATGGAAAGGTGATGTTGGATAAAATCTGATTCCAGGCAATCCTGCAGGTAAAAGATTGTGGAGTTTCAGTTCACGGAAAAAACTCGTCAAAGGTAGAAAATGCATTTGTTTGTTGCCTTAAGAAAACGAGCCAATTAAATGCAAAGTCACCCCTTAATATAAACAGCATGATTAAGCTTTTAGGGGATATTAAATTTGCTTCGCCCAGGCGGTGGCGCGTTCCAGATCACCCTCAATAAGCGGACCTTCTGTATCGTTCACGCCGAAGCCTTCACTTGGCAGCGCAATCGTTGCGCCTGTTTTTGATAGGGCTTTTTCGATATGTTTATCTGCGTAACCGAAGAGTTTGATCATAAAACGGAGAAAGCCTGAATTGGTTTTATCCTTGGGGATGCGGGTGTCAAAAGCCGCAGCTTTTACACCTGTGAGTTTGTCAGGTTCAAAGGTTTTTATGAAAGTAAGAATAGCTGGTGTAGGCCGGAATGCCCTTGTGGGGGAACCGACGAATAGGATCTTGAGCCCTTCCAGATCGCTTTCCTGAACAGCATCTACTTTTCGTGCTATACCGCCGATTGCTTCAGCAATGGCTTCTGATACACGTTGTGTGTTGCCAAAATATGAATCATATACAACCAATTTTTCCGTCATTTCAATTTCCTTTCACTGAATGATGTAAAAAGTATTGTGAATTGAATGAATTAAAGATATGTACTCAATAAAAAATTATTAATAATGAGATATTTACAACAAAATTATGCGAAATTAATCTAAATTTTGCCGACCCGCCAGGGCTCGCAATAGCGTATTTTGGTCGGCGTATTCCAAATCGCCGCCAACCGGTAAGCCCAGCGCAAGGCGAGTGATGCGTAGATCCAGGTCACTGAGACGTTCGTGCAGGTACATGGCTGTGGCATCCCCTTCCATGCTGGGGTTGGTCGCCAGGATGATTTCTTTGAAATCCTTCTTCTTCAATCGCTCGTATAATTCTTTGATTTTTAAATTTTCAGGACCAATTCCCTCAATCGGCGAGAGAACGCCGTGTAGAACGTGGTATAAGCCGTTGTAACCGGCTGTTTTTTCTATCGCCAGCACGTCTAAAGGTTCCTCAACGATGCATAAAGTAGATCTATCTCGCTGTTCATTGGTGCAGATCTCGCAGATTTCGGCGTCTTTGTGGGTAATATTAAAGCATATTTCGCATAGTCCCGTATCCTGTTTGATTCCGATCAGCGCTTCAGACAGGTTTTTAGATAATTCTTCAGGCGCGCGCAGCAAGTAGAACGTCAGGCGGGAAGCCGTCTTTGGACCGATGCCTGGCAAACGAGAAAAAGCATCCACTAATTTTTGGACAGGTTCAGGTAGGGTGCGCATACCGTTAGTTTATACGCCCAATCCAAGCCCGTCAAGCATGTCGGTGAATGGGCTCATTTTTTCTGACGAGAGTTCGCGGGATTTTTCTAAAGCCGCGTTGATTCCGCTGACGATCAAATCTTGAAGCATCTCAACATCAGCATCTTCAAGCAGCTCTGGTGCAATCTTTACTTCTTTGCATACCTGATCACCGGTCATAACCACACTGATCACGCCGCCTCCCACGGAGGCTTCTACTGTTTCTTCTGCAAGTTCAGCCTGGGCATCAGCCATTTGCTGCTGCATTTGTTGAATTTGAGCCATCATACCGCCGCCGGTTTTACCAGTGCGGGGTCGGTTATATCCTTTAGCCATAAGTTATTCCTTTCAATACCGAGAAAAATTTTATTCAGCCTCTTCGGCTTTGCTGATTTTACCACCCAGATCGCGGGTTGCGGTGCTGACCATGCCATCTTTATCAAATTCGAGGTCATCAGGCAACGCGCTGGATTGATTTGTTGAAACAATACATTTTATGATGATTGTTTTACCCAAGACTTCTTGTAAGATGTCATTTGTAAGGTTGAGGTTCCCCTCTTTTTCCATGAAACCTTTTACCATTTCGGAGGCAAAACCCAGCACCAGCGTGTTTTCGCTCATGCCGGCGATTTTTGCGCTGTTCAAGATTCCTTCGGTGCGCGGGTTGTGCTGGCGAACCTTTGCTTTGATCGCATCCCATGCACGGTGAATATCATTTAAGGTGATATCGCCACCTGGTTGAGCGATGGTGACAGGTTCGCTTTCAGCAGGTTCTGAATCCTGAACCTCCTGTTTTGGTTTTTCTACTGCTGTTTTCTTTTTAGGGGTTTGTGAAGGCTGTTTGGATTGAGGTGCCTTTGCCGGTGCCGATGGTGATGCAGGTTGTTTTACCGGTTGGCGGGGTTTTGCATCAGGATTTTGGGTTTTAACCGCATTCGATTGAGGTTGATGGGTAGGTGTTATCGGAACTTCTGGCTGAATGAGAAAGGTCGTGAAGGCCAACTCTAAACCCAACCCCGGGTGCCAATTGGCGTGTTCTTCAATGGTTGCCTGGTTAAAGGATTCGATCGCTTTGAGCAAATCCGGCATGGACATCTTTCCGGCGTGTTCGTGGATGTTCGCACGCACATCCTCGGCAACTTCAACCTGGCCTTCGTTATTCATCTTGAACAACAGCACATTACGCAAATAGCTCACGATTTGCCGTGCTAATTGACGGGGATCTGTGCCGCTGTCCAGTGCTTTGTTGATTTGGGTCAGGCCTTGTGAGGTGTCTTTTTCGATCAGCGCATCAACAATTTCGATCACGCGTGTGTCTGTGGCTGTGCCAAGCACTTGCTGTGCCATCTTGAGTGTAATCTTTTCATCGGATGATGTGAGCTGGTCTAATAGTGAAATGGCGTCTCGCAAACTGCCGGTTGCCTGGCGAGCAATTTCGACGAAGACCGGGTCTTCCACCTGGATATTCTCTTCTTTACTCTTGGCTTTGAGATGGTCAACAATTACATTCACTGGAATACGCCGAAACTCGTGCTGCTGGCAGCGGGAAAGTACCGTTGCAGGGATTTTGTGAATCTCGGTGGTTGCCAAGATGAAAATGGCATGTGGAGGGGGTTCCTCGAGGGTTTTGAGCAAGGCGTTAAACGCTGCAGTGGACAACATGTGGACTTCGTCGATGATGTACACCTTGAACTTGCCCTGCGACGGCGAAAAATTGATCTTCTCACGCAGGTCGCGGACATCATCCACACTGGTGTTGGAAGCGGCATCAATCTCGATCAGGTCCATGAAACGGCCTTGAGTAAGCGCCAGGCAGTGTTCACATTTTTTGCAGGGGCGTTTTTCGAGGTCGGGTTCGAGACAGTTGAGCGCTTTTGCTAACAACCGGGCTGTGGTCGTCTTGCCAGTACCGCGTGGGCCGGCAAATAGGTAGGCATGAGCCACACGGTCATGCACAACAGCATTGCGCAGTGTTTGGACAACGTGCTCTTGGGCGACGACTTCATCCCAATCCTTGGGGCGCCATTTTCGATAAAGTGCTTTTGCCATAATTGATGTTTCTTTTTCTTTTTAAGGTATTGAATAGGTGGAGATGGTCTCCCCGGCATCGTTCAGCAGGGAGGCGGTTTCGCCGGATTGCCAAATTGGCGTTTCTGCCTGCCAGAATAATTCTATCACCGTCGGATTGCCTGATTTTGAAAGGACCTTGATTGCACCCTGGCTGTTGAGGATGAAGGCGGGGAAGGTAAAGGTTTGATTGTTTTCATCCCGGATTTGCCAGCCTGTCATATCCACCGCGCCCTGACCTGCGTTGCGGATTTCTACATACTCCATATCCAAATTGCCGGCACCAACGATAGCAAAAATCGATACTTGATCACCCTGATCGGAGAATTCTATCTCAGATTCAGAGGTCTGTGCGGGGTCATCAGTTAATTCTGAGCTAACAGGTTGCATACTGTTCTGATCCTGTGGAGAAGTTCCAAATGAATTGAAAATGGGTGTTGGGTGAGCGCGTTCCCATAACCAGAGGATGGTCAGGATTGTCACAGAAGTGACAAAAATATTCAGGAGGATGTAGAAAATTAATCGAGAACTGTTTTTCATGGCGTAACCCTTCTCACAGTTTAGAATGATAGCATACCTTGGGTGTTTTGCCAAAATCATTTACTCTTCGTTTGTTATAAAAAATGAAAAATAAAAATTTGAATTAACATATCGATAACAAAACATTCCTCTTTCATTAATAGCCGTATGATATCCTGATTATGGTTTCGGGAATTTGATTTCTCTCCTTTCAAGTTTGACCTGAGACAATAGTTGTGGATAACGCAACTGAGAAAAAGGTGAGCTTAACGAAGCAAAGCAGGCGTTTGGTGAGGCGCCTGCTTTGTGTTTTAAGTTATTGTTCTTTTATTTTTCTGAAAAAGCCAGCTCTTTAATGTGCTCGATGTGGTCGCGTTGATGCCAGAGGGTGCGACGCAAGATTTTCCGGTAGGACCAAATTTCCCCTTCGATGCCTTTGACAGTTGCTTGCCCGATAAAGGTCGGGAAAATGGTATCGATTTGTTTAGCGGTTTGGGCCAGACGCTTTTCGGGGTCGTTTTTGAGTTGCTGATACTTAAGGTCAGTCAGGTCAAGGCGTTGGAGATACCATAGTTCTGCATTTGCAATGTGTCTGGCGATGCCCAATATGTTCCAGCGTTGCCCGGGGAAATTCTTCTCGAGGATTTCAGCATCAAGCGTGCTTAATCCAGCCAGCAGTTCTTCACGCTGCCAGTGAAATATTTTCAAGCCCTGATGGATTTCATCAGAAGAAAGCAGGCGCCAATCGTCGATGAACCAAGCGTTGATTTCATATCCCTGATCAGGGGGCGCGGGGCGATAATCTTCACCCATTCTAAAAGTCTCGTAATGTTCAACGACATGCATGCCAAGATCTTCAAAATTGACCCAGGAATCCGCCGTGTGATTCTTGATCCAATATTCGTATTCAAGCAGGGCTCGGGGCAGGCGAATGAGCGCTTCGGTTTCATCCTTACCATAGGCAAAGCACCCCGGGTAATCAAGCGCCCAGGCGAGGGTTCGTCCCTCGATGTTATTTTCTAATCCGACACGAATATGCATCTTATCTCCTATGCTGATTCTGAGATTTGTTAGTCTGAATTATAAGAGAAAATGGAAGAGAGGCGGAATTACTTTTTGGAAAAAACTTGAAAACGCAGCCGATCGAAGTGAAATTAAACGAAAACCCCAACAGCACGGTCATCCATTAACGCTGTTGGGGTATCCCGGTTGTCGGTTAGCTTTTGGGTCATTTTCCGTGTTCCAGCCCAACCAGGCTGATCAACGCGAACACAACGCCAACCAAGCCGACGACAAAATAAATTACAGCGCTCATGGACTTCCTCCTTTCATTAAGATTTACGCATAATTACAAAATTAGTTGTAAATAATCAGACGTTTTTGATGTTGAAAAAGTTCCATATTTTTCTCATTTGAATTAACACAAATTAGGCTAATTCGTCACGCTTTAAGGATAGTTCGATATCAATCCGTTCTCCACCGTCAGGCGGTGAGTGTTTTAAATGACAACCGGCCAGGTTTTTCCTGACCGATGGATAGGATTAATGCAAGTTGTATTGCGTTTGGTTAATCAGAAAAGACAGGGAGATGGCCCAGCGCGATGATATCTGACCATTTTGCCCGTTCACCTTCCGTGAGGATGGCAGCTTCAGCGGCCACGGTTGCGCCAGCTTTTTCGAGGATCATGCGCATACCCTGCAGCGTGGACCCGGTGCTGATCACATCGTCGACAATCACCACCCGGTGATCTTTGATCAGTTCACGATCCTTCTCGTCAAGGTAAAGGGTTTGGGGCTTTCCGGTAGTGATGGAAAGGGTTTCAGATTTGAAGGCATCCCCCATGTAGGGCTTGTAGGATTTGCGAAGAATCACGTAGGGTTTGCCAGTCACCACTGAGAGCGCGTGCGCCAGTGGTATGCTTTTTGCTTCAGCCGTCACGAGTGCGTCATATTCGACATTATCTAATTTTTTAGCCAATGCTCGAGCGCAGGCTTCAACCAGCTCTGTATCCCCCAGGATGTTCAAGATGGCGATGCGCAAGCCTGGCTTGACCTCAAATAATTCCAGTTCGCGATGAATGCCAGCGATATCGATGCTGTAAGTTTCACGTTTATTACTCATTATTCTCTCCAGTGAGTCTTAGTGCTAATTATCAACATTATAATTCAGGATCATTAATTAGGTTGGTGGATAGCAGAATATCTTGACGAACTGATTAATAAATTATTCGTCGAAAGTTAAAATTAGAACGTGCCAGGGACGCCGACCCTGGCACGTTCATTAAGGAGGAGAAGAAGAGAAGTTGTCTTTACAATTCATATCATAATGGTGAACCCTAATTTGTACTTGACGGTAAACCTACGATTACCCTACGATCGGGCACTGATTTGTTGCAAATAACAGCTAATAGAGACAATCCAGACGAGCGAATCAGTCTTTTAAGGTATGATTGAAAATGTAATTAATCCAATAATTGACATTGAAGAGGTGCATTTTGGGGCTCACATTTGCTGAGTTGACAGATACAAAAATTGGGACGATCAGCTTTACCGCTGGCGATAGGGGTTTGACTCACGTGTATTTCGGTAAATTAAGCGGCTTAAAATCTAATTTGGGCTTAAGCGAGGATGTACCATCGCTCACCGGGCTTGAAACCGTTGGTGCCTTGCTGGTTGAAATGAACGAGTATCTTTTTGGGATCAGAAAATCTTTCTCGGTCCAGGTGGATTGGGTTGGCATAATGGGGTTTCAACTTAGGGTGCTGGAGATAACGGCAACGATCCCTTTTGGGGAGGTAATGACTTATGGTGAAATCGCCCGTCAATTGGGTCAGCCCAAAGCAGCCCGCGCAGTGGGTACTGCCTTGGGCGCGAATCCAATGCCAATCGTGATCCCGTGTCACCGTGTGATGGGGAGTGATCACCGTTTGCATGGCTACGCCGGAGGGTTACCCATAAAAACAATCCTGTTGACACTTGAAGGATTGAAAGTCGAGAACGACTTGGTGGTTTTGTAGGCAGGCACGCCGATTCATATTTAAGATAAGGAAATAACTGATGAATGACTACGATGGTAAGGATTTTTCTGGCTATAAGTCGGGCTATGTTGCCCTGGTTGGCAAACCCAATGTCGGGAAGTCGACGCTTTTAAATGCTTATATCGGTCAGAAGATTGCTGCTGTTTCTTATAAACCTCAAACCACGCGCAAGCGGCAATTGGGGATCCTCACCAATGAAAAAGCGCAAATTATATTCATCGACACGCCAGGCTTACATTCAGGTGATTATAAACTGAGCGAATTTATCAATCAAGAGGCGCAATACGCGTTGATGGACGCGGATCTGCTGTTGTTCCTGGTGGATGTCAGCCAGCCGCCCGATGATGAGGATCGCAAACTGGCGGCAGATGTTTTTGATAAATCCGGCAATTCGAAGAAACTGCTGGTTCTGAATAAAATGGATCTTGCTTCCCGTGATGAAATCGAGCGCAATCAACAAGCGTATCAGGGATTGCTCGACTTCACAGACCAGATAAGAATATCTGCCATCCAGGAAGCTGGGCGAGAGGCTTTGTTGGAACGAGTTATTGACCTGCTTGATGATGGGCCGCAATACTTCCCCGAGGATCAAATCACTGATGTTTACGAACGGGATATCGCTGAGGATTTAATCCGTGCGGCTGCGCTGCAAAATTTACGCGATGAGGTGCCTTATAGTCTGTTCGTGCGGGTGAATGATTATGTGATGCGTGAGGACGGGATGCGATATGTGCATGCAACCCTTTTTGTGGAACGCGACTCACAAAAGGGGATTGTGATTGGTAAAGGCGGTAGCATGATCAAAAAGATCAGTACGGAGGCGCGCCAGGAGATTGAAGAAATGAGCGGTGAGCCAGTTTTTTTGGAGCTCTCCGTTAAGGTTGAGAAGAATTGGCGCAATAACCCGGACTTTTTGCGCAGATATGGGCTGACACATGATTGATATCACTGATTTTTCGATCTATTGGACAGCAGGTGTTTTCTTAGCCTTCATGTTCGATTGGATGTGCGTTGCTTTAAAGTGGCGGAGAATTGAATTCATTTCAAAGCCCCTGGCAATGCTATCTGTTATTTTGTGGACAATAAATGCCATTGGCTGGGAAATTCATGGATTGCTGATTTTGCTTGTTTTAGCGCAGGTATTCGGCCTGATCGGGGATATTTTGCTGCTGCAATCGGAACATTGGTTCATCGGCGGGTTAAGCGCATTTTTGATTGGACATCTACTTTATAACAGCCTGCTGGCGATCATCATTCGGGATTCGTTTCTGCCTGGGTTGCCGGGATTTCAACTTGCCTGGCGGTTATTGGTGGTTTTGATATTGTGGGTGCTAATTCTGCTGTATTTTTACAAGACCTTCAAACCACTTTCCGTTGGAAAATCCATCAGTATGCGGTTGTGGGAAGCCATTCAATTATATGGATGGATTTTAAGTGGTTTGGTTGTTTTAGCCATCTTTATAATTTTAGCCTTTACTCAGTTTTCGTGGTTATTGCTGACGCTGCCGGTCGGCGCGTTCTTATTCTTGATTTCAGATATGCTTCTTTCTTATAATCGTTTTGTGGCACCTATAAAAAATGCGAAACTGTGGGTGAGGATCAGCTATCATTTGGCTCAGTTTGGTCTGGCTGTAGGATTTCTAACTGTTTTGAATGCATGATTTCAGGATCGAAGCATATTAAAATTTGACATTGGCCTCCAAAATTTGCATAATGGAATTGGAAAGATAATTTAATCCAATTAAATGACGTAAGGAGGTCAATGTGCGCAGGAAATCTCCCCTAATCCATTTTTTAGTATTAATATTTATGAGCGTTCTTCTCTCGGGCTGTAGTGCATTTTTCGGCGGTGGCGATGAACTCGATACTGAAGCGTTAGTTGCAACAGCAGTAGCACAAACAGCGGCTGCCAGACCGGGTGTTGACCAGGAAGATGATAGCACAGCGCCGGAAACAGAAATGCCGGCAACGGCTGAAATTCCAACGGCTACTGCAACCATCACGCTGACACCGACACTCACCCTCACACCCACTGAGACACTAACGCCCACGCTTTCGGCCCCACAGGTGCATGTGGATGTGGATACCAATTGCCGTACGGGGCCAGGGGAAATCTATGATATCGTGGGTGGCTTGCTGGTTGGAGAACTGGCTGAAGTGGTTGGCCGATGGCCGGGCGGCAATTACTGGATTATCCCTAACCCGGATGGGTCTGGTGAATGCTGGTTGTGGGGCTATTATGCCACAGTAGAAGGCCCTACGGCTGACTTGCCAGCTTATACGCAGCCGCCAACGCCAACACCCATTATTGATTGGTCCGGCACATGGACAACTTTTGTGGGTGATCCGGCTGGGCCATATGACACAGTTATGGTTACGATAAATCAAACGGATAGCGCAGTGACGGGATCGTTTAGCTACGCAGGTGGCAACTATACAATCAGCGGTACGCTCTCCGCAGATCGGATGACACTGTCTGGAACATGGAGCAGGAGCGGGTCGACAGGTCCGTTTTTGTGGCACTGGTTGAACATGAATCAGTTTAACGGCAACGAAGATAACGGAAATTATGCCTGGTGCGGTTATCGAGAGGGGGCCGGGCAGCCATCACCTTGTTTGTATCCGTAGTAATTCGTTAATTGCATCTCAAGCACCCTGACACTGATCTTATCGTGCCAGGGTGCTTTTTGATTCGAATTTGGATGAAGCTATTGACAAGACAGAACACATGTTCTATAATTGGAATCAGTCAGCTTCTATCAGTTTTGGAGGTTCCAATGAATGTTAGTCAATCAATCCAATCTTCTTTTTCAAAATCGTTGTCATCCATCAAAACCCGTAAAGGCGTCGTCTACATGCTGATTTTCATCATGGCGCTGATCGCCTTTGAGGCCTTCAATTTCAGCACGACTGATTTTGCTCTATCCGACTTGTTGGGTGACCTGCGGTTTATGGGCATTCGCTGGGCGACGCTGCTTTCCATCGCGTTTTGCGGCATAGACTTTGCGGGTATTGCCAGGTTGTTCACACCGCAAGGTGAAGATGAGGAGCCGCGCTCTGTGTGGTTTATGTTTGGTGCGTGGATATTAGCTGCCACGATGAACACGATCCTCACCTGGTGGGGGGTTGTGATGGCCATGCAGACGCACCCGATCGTGAGCGCAGGTGTGGTGAACACAACATTTGTGATAAAAGTTGTCCCGATCTTTATCGCATTGATGGTGTGGGTGATCCGGGTTTTGCTGATAGGCACCTTTTCAAAGAAAAGCAGCCAATTACTGCAAAAACCAAAAGGGCTTGAAGCGCAACCAGTCTCCCGGCGTGAATTTCGCCAGGCGCAAAGCAGAGCGGCACATGCCTCACAGGCAATCCCCGCTGTTTCAGCTGGGTTCAAGCCATCCGTGAAAAACAATACGGGCAGGGGCAATAAGTCCGGTTTTCGCCCTGAGCCGAAATACATCCCGATGCAGGAAGAGGCGGCATTCCGCTCATTGAAGTCTTCCGATGCCAGTCAGCACAGGTTTTAATATAATTTTATTGACATTTAGGGGAACCCATAGTAAGATATCGGACACACTAAATGGTGTCCTGGCGAAGTAGCTCAATGGTAGAGCAGTGGACTCATAAGCCATTGGTTGGCGGTTCAAATCCGCCCTTCGCCACTTATCCCTTTCTGGGATAACATTCTTGAAGCCCAATCTTCAAGATTTGATAGCTTATTAGGTTGTTAAGGTGCAGCCAAAATATTAACCTTAGCGCCTAGAAGCGCATTGTACAAGCTATCCGGCGAGCAGGCCGGATGCTTGCGTTTAAATCACTGTTTACATTCTAAACCTAATTTTCCCGCTCGTCAATAAATCGCGTGGATGTAACTATCTCGGAATCTGAAAACAGATGGGTGCCTCCACTTTCATTCGCTCCGTTCAATTCCTCGACTGCGGGCAAACCCCTCCGCTCCTTGAAAAGCAAACATAACATTCCCCACCATCTGCACAAATCAAAAGCGCAGATGGTGGGGCGTCGCTCCGGGGTTGCCCTGGCTCGTCAACAACTGCGCTCACTGTCGGTCGGCATTGAAACAGGACAAAAGAAACCGCTCGCCCTCATCAGCCTGCCGCCCCCTCCCCCCGCCGGACAGGCATCCCCCCAACCCCTTGCCTTGCTCGTCGCCTGCCGCTCCGCCTCACCTCCGTTCGGACGCAAGGCAGCAAGGTGTGTCTAAGTCCTCTTGGGGGGTGGGGGCTTTTCGGGCGCCCCGCCGTCCCTGAGCGCCCCAGTCACTTTCGCTTTTCTCATCTCAAATCTATAACTCTGCTAAACCGCCGCTCAGTGTCTGGGTCCCCGCCGCCCTGTCGGCTTTATTCGGGCTCGCTTTGATCGCTTCGCAATTGCAGCCTTCGCAAAATCATCTTCGGCTTCAACTGCTTCGCTGTCTTACGGGCGTGGTGTCGGGTCGTGCGGCTTCGCTCATTAAACTGCTCCGCCGCACCACCCTCGCCAGCCCTCTTGCAAACGCCATCGGCGTCCGCTCCTTCACTCATTCCTCGCGCTCGTTCTGCGTGGTTTCGCTGCGGCTTGCGACTTTTCTGGGCTTGGGTTTCCGCTCCACTCACTCCGTTTCTGGGCTCACATCCCGGATGCCCTGCGGGCAACCGTTTCGCCTAAAAACAAAGGCGCTCGTTCGCCCCTTCCCTTCGTTCCTTTCGCTTCAACCCGGCCCAGCTTTGCCTTGCCTTCACTCACCACACTTCCCGGCTCGTCACTCGTTCCGGGCGGTTTTCACGTCGAAAGGTAAAAAGATTTCAAAACGCCTGGCCTTCGTGCTCCCTTTTCTTCGCTCCGCTCCTCGCTTTCGCTCGGTTCTCTCCGAAAAAGGTCGCACCATGTCGGCGTGTTGCGTCGATGGTCGGTTATGGGTCGCTGCGCTCCCCAAAACCTTTACCCAGTGCCTGATCGCTCCCGCTCATTTTCGCTTCGCTCAAATCAGCTCCGCTAATGCGGGCATGGTGTCGGTGACCGCCTGCGCAAACCAAAAACCGCCTTTGCTTGGCGGACGCCTCGCCAGCCCTTATTTTCTTCCGGCGGCCGCCTGTCGCCTTCGGTTCGCGGTGCTTTGTCGGTCGCTTCGGCTTATCGCTCCGCTGGGCTTGGTGCTTACGGGTCTCACTCGCCGGAGCCCTTCGGGCACCATCGCAGCCAAAAAAGGCTGACCGTTCGACCCTGTCCCAGCCCAGCAGTTGCTTGCCTTCGCTCCCTTCTCCGCTTGCTCAACCTCAGGCTCGGTCGGTTAGGCGCCTGTTGGTAATTTTATTAATAGAATTTTGGAATCTTATTCATTAGAAGAACTTTTTAAAGATTATTTTGTGGTTTATTTATATAATTAAGAAATCGAATTATTTTCCCATATTCGTTTTGATTCGTTTCGCAATCCTGCCGATACATCCGGGCAGGATTTTTTCTTTTAACCCCTAAAATATAAGGAAAAATTCATTGTTCGTCTGTCTATCCGCCTGTCGGTGTCGGCTTTCGCCTTCCCACAGGCGTTTTGCCATTTAAATCCCGCCTAATCCCCCTCGGCTTTGCTGATTTTCGCACCGTCGCTTGTGGGTGCCAAGGCTAAAACGTGCTCTCTCGCTTTGCTCTTTCGGCCTTGCACCTCCTGCGCTATGCCGGTGCTTTTTTCGCTTCGCCCTCGGTGGGGGCGGTTTTCAGCGGCGGCGGCGCTTTGCTTCTTTTTGCGCTTCCAGCGCCCTTTGCCTGCGGCACGTGTCATCAATTTTTGGAGGTGTGCTTTGGTTTCTATCCTGTTTTGTGGTTCCCGTTCGTTCTCGTCATTCCCTGTCGTTCAGGGGCCGGTTTCTGCCTGGTTGGCGTCTGGTGGTGGGGTGGTGTGTGGCTCTTCGGCTGGCGCCGATGCTTTGGTCGTTCGGGCTGCCCTGGCGGCTGGTGGTGCGCGTTCTTTGCAGGTTCTGGCTGTCTTTGGTGCTTCTGGTGTGGGCGCTGGCGCATGTTCTTCAGTTTCTTCTGCCCTGGCTGCTTCAGCTGCCGGTGCTTCTGTTGTTTGGCTGGCCGGTGGCCCTCTGTCGGTTCCCTTGCGCGCTCGTCTTGCAGCTCGTTCCGTTTCAGCGGCTTCTTTGGCTGCCGGTGGGGTGGTTTTCTCTGCGGGTGGCCCTTTGGGGCCTGGCTCGTCTTTGGCTGTTTTTTCTTTGGTCTCCCGGGGTTGCCCTGTTTGGTTGTTTTCCCCTGCGCCCGTTCCCGTGTGCGGTTTGGCCGGGTCCTGGGTGCCTTCGCTTTTTTGTGGTTTCCCGTGTTTTCGTTTTTCTCCTTCTCAGCTTTCTTTCGGTTTTTAGTGCCAGCAGGCTTTCATTAATCTTTTTATCTCAAAGAAAGGATCAAAAAAATGTCTAAATTCACATCCTCCCGGCTTCAAAAGTCCATTCACAATTCACTTGAAGAATTAGCCTCCCTTGTGGATCAGGCGCAATTTTCGCAGGAAATCCAATCCTATCTTGATACCATCGCCAAATTTCACCATTACAGCATATATAATCAGATGCTCATTCATGACGCTTGCCCTCAAGCGTCGCATGTGGCCGGCTTTTGCACCTGGCGTGATCAATTTAACCGCAAAATCCGAAAAGGCGAAAAAGGCATTCCCATTCTTGCGCCCATTCAGGTCAAGCAAAAAGATCAGGATGATGACGAAGAGCCGGAAATCCGCTTATTCTTCAAGGTGGTTTATGTCTTCGATATTTCTCAAACTGAGGGTGACGAAATCCCTGCTCTGGATATCTGGAAATCTCCCGAATACCGGCCGCAATTACACAAAATCCTCACGAATTATGCCGAATCATTAGACCTCAAAGTCACGTATCATGAAATGGGTGAAACGCAGGGTGCCCTTACCAGTGATCATCAAATTTTCCTCAGTATTACCGCAGGTACAAAAACCCTGGTCCACGAAATCGCGCATTTTCTGGCGGAGCATTTAGAAAGCGATAAACCCCACAAACAGCGCGAGTTGGAAGCTGAAGCCGTGGCTTATGTCGTCTGCCGGCATTTTGGCTTCGAGGATCTCAAATCCCCCAATTATCTTTATCTTACAGGTCTCAAAGCAGATGATCTCAAAGTATCCTTGACCACCATCTCAACTTTAGCCCAAAAGATTATTACTTATGTTGAGGATTTTTAATCGAACCCTAAATAAGTTGTCGCAAGTTTTCTTGTTAAGTTTTATGAATGTTGGGTTTTTATCAGTGGGTTTATTGATGAATAATCAATTTCTATTCTGTAGGCTCAAATTATTTTACTCAGGTAATTCAACGATTACCTGAGTGATCTTATCTCTTAATTTTCCAATGATAACATTTCGGATTCTTTATCATTTTTTCCGATGCAGTTCTCAGGATAGCATATTTCTATATCAGCATCTCGATATTTTTCTATAACCTTTGTTTTTATCGATGAATCCGTGATCACCATACTAATATCAGTTAAATCACAAACTTTGATCAACGCCACCTTATCAAATTTGCTGCTGTCAATTAACACAATCGTCCGTTGAGCTGCTTTTATAAAACTTTTCAGCATATCAACACCATCGTAGAATGTTTCAGTTAAACCCTCATGCAAGGAAATCCCCCCTACACCAATGAAAGAAATATCAATATTTAATTGATTTACCATCCTTCTCGCATCTTCCCCAAAGCAAGACCGTTCATCGAAGTTATACATTCCACCGCAAAAAATTAATTTAAAAGAACGTTTATCGGATAATACTTGCATTACCTCTATTGAATTGGTGATGATTGTTAAAACATCAAAATGTTTTTTGATCTCTTTTGCCAAAGCTAAACAAGTTGTTGAATAATCGATGACGATCGATTGATATTCATTAATGTAGTTTATAGCTTGCTTGGCGATTTCTTCTTTTTCTTTGGGATGAATAAGAATTCTACCGTTGAATGCGTCCTGCATTGTGTCAAAATTTACTAATGAAGCCCCACCATAGACGCGTTTCAGGTAGCCATCTTTTTCTAGATTTTCAAGGTCTCGGCGAATAGTTTCAGTAGTGACATGTAACTCTTTGGAGAGGTTCTTTACCTTCACTAATTTATTAATATTCAATTTCTCAATGATGTACTCGTATCTCTCTTGTGCTAACATATTTGTCACCATGTTTCCCTTTATTAACAATCAGTCTAAAATAACCGTTCCTAACCGAGATTCAAAATTTTGGTTTGTTATTCTGGTTAATTTTGCAGGCATCCTTGTTCAAATAAATTATAAATAACATAACAATATTATAACAAAATAAATTAAATAAGGCAATAACAAATAACAAATATACACAAAACCACATAAAATTCCAAAAGAAACCAACAAAATCTATTGCAAAAAAAGAAAAACTATGCTAAACTAGTGATTGTTAGCACCCTATTAACCCTCTGTTAAACAAAAGGAGTTGTACAGATGAGGAAGATGATTGTTGGTTTGATATTGTTTGTGTTGGTTTTTTCGTTAGCGGCTTGCCAGTCCGAAGAGGCGGCAGTCCCGGAAGTAGACTCGGAACCGGCTGAAAACGAGCAAGCGGAAGCCGAGGGGGTGAAAGGCGTTGATGTGCCTATTGAGATTCTCGGTGTCGTTCTCAATATGGATCACACATTCCAGCAGCAAATGGCTGCAGGCTGGAAGTTGCCAATTGAATATAATGGCCAGGAAGTAAAAGTTAATGTGTACGTGGAAGATCCTCAGGGAAATATCGAAAAAGAAATTGAAATCACTGAGACTTACATTAACAAAGGTATTGATGTTTGGATCGGTTACCCCCTTAACTCAGAAGCAATGGAACCATTAGCTCAAGAAATGAAAGATCGTGGTATTTACATGATTACTGAGGGTAACAACATGCCGCATGAGACCATGGGGATGGTCACTGATGAGCGAGACGGTGGTTTATTGGGTGGTGAAATGTTCGTGGAATGGTGGACTGAAAACCGTCCAGATGAGACACCGCATATCTTGGTTCTTGATGATCCAACCTCTGAAGCTTTCCAGCGAAAACCCGATGCCTTTGTTGAATATGTAACAGAACACATGCCTGAGGCGGTTTTTGTTGGCCAGCAGGATGCAGATATGACAGTTGAAAAAGCTCAAGATATTACTTCAACATTTATCTTAAGCCATCCAGAATTGAATTTCGTCTTTTGTGGTGTGGATTCAAATGTAATTGGCGCCATGGCTGCAATTGAAGCAGCTGGTCGAACTGACATTTCTGTTGCTGGCTGCGGTGGTGAAGATAATGTATTGCCATATCTCTATGAACCACTCACTGCAGAAAAAGGCGGTTTAGCATTTGAGGTTGCTTATAAGAGAAGCGCAATTGAATTTGGCTATCTCATGCTCACCGGTGCCGTCCAGCTGGTTATGGATTATGACAATGCAGATTTCAATATTGTTGATATTGGCTTCTTTGCGTTGACCCGAGACAATGTAGATGAATTTGTTGAAGGCAAGAATGTTTGGTTAGAAAAAGCAGGTATGCCTTTGTTAGATTTTGGCGAGTAGTTCAGTTTGTTGGGGGCTGCTGTAAAAACAGCAGCCCCTGATCTTGTCATTATTTCTTTTGATTAGTTGATATTATTATTACAATTTAGTTTATTGCGTTGATTAAAGGAAAAACAAATGATTGGAAAAGAGATTCTGCGTTTAGAGCATATTGCAAAGTCTTTTTCTACAAATCAAGTGTTAAAAGATATAAATTTCTCTTTAAACCAGGGTGAAGTTCGTGCGTTGGTTGGAGAGAATGGTGCTGGCAAAAGCACATTGATCAAAATCATAGCAGGTGCCTTAGAACATGATAGTGGTGAAATTTTTATGGGCGGGGAGCCTGCGATTTTTACGACACCAAAAGATGGAATTGATGCAGGTATTTCTGTTATCTATCAAGAACTTGATTTATTACCTGATCTAACCGTTATTGAAAATATTTTCCTTGGCATAGAGAAAACTAATCGCGCACGTCTATTAGATAAATCTTCTATGAAGGAGTTGACAGACAAATATTTTTCGGAAATGGATTTGGAAATCAACAAGTTCACTAAGGTGGGGGAATTACCAATTGCGAAAAGGCAGATGGTAGCAATCACAAAAGCAGTTGTTCATGATGCAAAAATATTAATTATGGACGAACCTTCGTCATCCTTGACAAATAAAGAATTGGAAGTGCTTTTTGCGCAGATCAGGAAGTTAAAGGAAAAAAATGTTTCTGTCCTTTATATTACCCATAGGTTAGAGGAGATCTTTCAGGTTTGTGATTCGGTGACAGTGCTAAGAGATGGAAAATTAATAGTCACAGAATCAATAAAAAATGTGACAAGACCTCAAATTGTGGAAAGTATGATTGGAAGAAGTGTTGATGAATCAAGGTTAAATTCAAGAGATGGTTTTAGAAGTGAAATTATCCTGGATGTAAAAAATCTTTGTTACGAGGATTTATTAAAATCTGTTTCATTTTCAGTAAATAAGGGAGAGATCTTAGGCATTTTAGGTTTGTTAGGTTCTGGCGCAATTAAACTAGGTGAGTTAATTTATGGGATCCACGAACCGTCATCTGGCGAAATCTTAATTAATGGCCAGAAAAGAGAGAAGTTTTCACCTTCTTCTTCGCTAAGTAATTCCATTTCTTATGTACCAGATGAGCGTCGTGAAAAAGGCCTGTTTATGGAAATGGATGTTGAGAAAAATGCGCTGATTTCCTCATTGGGCAAATTTCAGAAATTAGACTTCTTGGGGATTCTTAATAAGAAAGCTTTAAAAGATGTGTTTTCCGATTATGTAAATCGCTTAAATATTAAGATTGCAAATCGAAGACAACGTGTTAGGTACTTGAGTGGTGGAAATCAGCAAAAGATAATGATTGCACGCAATATTATTTTTGATTCTGATGTGTTTGTCCTGAGTTGCCCTACAAAAGGGATTGATGTCGGTTCGAAATTTGAGATTTATCAAATTCTCTTGCGTTATGCCAAAGAAGGAAAAACAATCATTGCCATATCTCAAGAAATAACCGAGCTTACTCAAATTTGTGACCGAATTATTATGATGAAATCCGGTGAAATTTACAAAGAATACACAGGATCACAGATAAATCAATCAATTATCTATAAAGATCTAATTGAAGAAAAGGAGAGATAAAATCCAATGATTTCATCTATAAAAAATAAGTTAAGTGGTTTATTTTCTCGTGCATCAAATAAAGAAAATAAAGGTATAGGAACTATAATCGTATTTATTGGCTTATGTATTTTTTTCTCAGTGGTTTCAGATAGTTTTCTAACAGTTCCAAATTTACTTAATATTCTTCTTCAAATATCGACATTAACAATTATTTCTTTGGGGATGACGTGGGTAATTATTTCTGGAGGTATTGATTTATCGGTAGGTGCGCAACTGGGTTTATGTGGTGTTGCTAGCGCCATGTTAATAAAATTTTATAATTTTCCAGTTTTTTCGGGGTTAATCATTTCTATTCTTCTCGGTGGAATTGTAGGGATTACAAATGGTTTGATTATAACTAAAGTGCATATTCCCCCATTGCTTACGACGATTGGAATGTCAACTGCAGTAAGAGGTCTCGCGTATATTCTCTGTGGTGGTTCGACAATCTTTGGTTTGCCTGATTCCTTCAACACCATTGGTCGTGGTTATGTGGGCGTTATTCCTATTCCAGTGCTGATAGCGTTATTTTTTATTTTGATTTTTTACTTCATTGAGAAAAACACAAAATTTTCAATTCATACGTATGCGATTGGTGGCAATACTGACGCAGCATACTTGTCAGGTATTAAAACGAATTTTCACATAGTTTCTTTGTATGTCATCCTGGGATTAATGACAGGCTTGGCCGCTTTTATAAATGCATCAAGAATGGGTGTGGGTATAGCTGGCGCAGGAAGCACAGTCGATTTTGATGCTGTTACTGCGGTGGTTTTAGGTGGCACAAGTATTAAAGGTGGGACCGGAAAAATTATGCGAACAGTTTTGGGGTGCATAATAATCGGTGTGATTTCCAATGGAATGATGATTTTGAATGTTCATAGCTTTGCTCAACAGCTCGCTAAAGGCTTAATTTTATTATTAGCCATTGGCATTGAAACAATTGGTCATCAAAAGGATAAATAAGGAAAGGGATTTATGAAACTACTAATTCATGGCTGCGGGTATATTGGTGAAGTTCATCTGAGAATGATTAAAGAGTTCAGTTTATGTGATGTCGCCATTTGCGAGATTAATGAGTCTCGTCTAAATGAATTGTCGCAAAAATATGATGTCAATGAATGTTATTCCGATTTGCATCAGGCATTAAATAATCCTTTCGATGGTGTGATTATTTGTACCCCTAATTTCTTACATAGAGCTGATTTGGAGGCATGTGTAAAGGCAGGCCTAAATGTCATGCTTGAAAAACCGATGAGTTCAACGGTGGCTGAAGCAGAAGAAATGGTCGAGCTCTGCAAAAAATTCGGCAAATTTGCATTTGTTGCCTACTGCTTAAGGTTTGCACCACCATATCAAAGAATTAAGGAATTAATCGATAGTGGTGCATTGGGGAAAGTCTTTAACATCAGAGCTTCAGTGGCAGGGAAAAAAGCTATAACAGATGCAATGACTGATTATCGGACAAAACAAAACCTCGGTGGTGGTGTGATTAGCGATTTCTCACATGAAATCGATTATTCCTTATGGTTCTCGGGTTCTACTGTAAACAATGTGAAGGCCTTTGCCCAGCGCGCTGTCCACAAGAATTGGGACGTTTTTGATACAGCCGATCTATTATTGCATTGCGATGGTGACATTAATTTGTCGATCCATATGGACTTTTTACAGCCATATTTTGGTAGGTCAATTGAAGTTTATGGGACTGAAAGCGCAATTCGTTGGCGAGATAACGAACCAATGTTTATCTGGGATCAGGCTAATGAACGCTGGAATGAATTGGATGCAAATATCAACTGGGATCATGTGTACCGGGATGAGATTATTCATTTTATAAGTTGTTTGAATAATGAAGATACACCAATCATTGATGCAGTCAAGGGTTTGGAATTAATGAAGATCATCGAAGCATGTGAAAACAATGCTCGAAACAAATAGTTATCAAATAAGGAGAAACATTATGGCAACATTTTCAGGTAAGGCAGTTAGGCTAAATCGAGTTTTCGATAAATATGGCGTTTGTATCATTTTTGCTGGTTGCCATCATATGACCAGTAAAGACATTTATCCAGGTCAGGCCGATGTAGTGAAAGCTTGTGATTTAGCTATGCAAGGTGGCGCTACTTGTATAAATATTGGTAAAGGCTTTATCGGGAAAGTTGTTGAGGTTCTTCCGCCAAATGTGGCAGTCCTAAACTATTTGCCAGTATATCCTGCTTATAGCAAAGTTGATCCTTATGAGATGGTCATTAGCAGTACTGTTGAAGAAGCTGTAATGAATGGCGCTGATGGTGTGGTTCTCCCTGTCGATTTCTACTCTGAAAATGCAGCTGCAGCAATGAAAACAGTGGCAGGCCTAGTGCGTGAGTGCAATAAATATGGGTTGGTTTTTGTGGTGGAAGCAGAATTTCCTACATTCTATTCAACCAACGATGAAAATGTTGAAAAATATGGTGCAGAATACCTGAAGTTTGCAGGACGTATTTGTTCAGAATTGGGTGTTGATGTCATTTCAACAAATTACACAAATGATCCGAAATCCTTTAAAGAAATTATTGATTTTGTCAAACTGCCAGTCTTAATCAATGGTGGAACAAAGGTGGATGAAAAAGGGTTCCTTGAGATGATCAAGATTGTTGCAGAAGCCGGCGCAAAGGGTTGTCTCATCGGCAGAAATATTTCTGAATCTAAGAATCCTACTGGGATGACACGAGCGATAGGAGAAATATTTAGAAAGAATATTTCGGTTGAAGAAGCTCTTCAATACTTAAACGAGAATTAATCAAACAAGGAAAATTGAGATAAAGATGAGCAATTTGTTTGTTGGGATCGATATTGGGTGCGGTGGTGCAAAAGCTTGTATTGTCGATGATCAGGGTGTGTTGCTGGGTTATGGTTTTGAGGAACATAAGATAACTGTCTCTAATGATACATGGTCTGAAACTGATCCAAATGAATATTGGAACAATATCTGCCATATTCTTCAAAGTATAATTTCATCAAAGGGGATCGATCCCAAATCGATAAAAGGGGTTAGTGTTTCATCAGCGGTACCTGCCATTGTGATGATAAATAAAGATGGTCAGGTGATTAACAAGGGTTACAATTTTCTTGATACCAGAGCTGCAGATGTTGTCGAAGAATTGAAAAACACGATTGGCGCAGACCGTTGTTTTGAAATTAGTGCCTTCAATATTGAAGAGCAATCAATCACAACCAGTTTATTGTGGGAGAAAAGGCATCGTCCTGCAGATTATCGTAAGATCAATAAGGTTTTAACCCCAGATGGCTATGTGACATACAAATTATCTGGTGAAAAGGTTGTTAATTATTCTGCAGCAACATTTTTTGGTCCCATATTCAACATAATTGAAAAACACTTTGACGACAAAATCCTTAATGAATTAGATATTGATCGGGGTTTATTACCAGAGCTATTTCCATGCGAAACCGTGATTGGTTCGGTGACTTCAGAGGCAGCCCAATTAACGGGTCTTCATGTTGGCACACCTGTAATTGCTGGTACGGTGGATGCTTTTGCAGGCTGGTTGGCAGGTGGTGCAATTGAAGAAGGTGAAACACAAATCAACCTCGGGACAGCGGCTGTCCTTGGGGTTGTCATCGGGAAGCCAAATTTCATCAAGAATATTTGGAATTGCATTTATCCTGTAAATTCAAAAGATAATTATGTTTTATTTGGCTCAACGACCACTGGGGGTTACATCATGAGGTATTTACGGAACAATTTCTCAACCTTTGAGAAATTTATAGAGAATTCAAGCCCCTACGACGCTTATGACCTATTAAATTTGAGCGCCAATAGTGTAAGTCCAGGCGCCGAATTCCTGATCTCCTTGCCACACCTAATGGGTTCACGAACGCCAGAATTTAATCGAGATGCTCGTGGTGTTGTTTTTGGTTTAGGGATTAACCATGAAATGGGTCACTTAATTAGGTCCATGATGGAAGGTGTAGCGTTTTCAACATACCGTTTATATTCTGTCATTAAAGGGGTTGGCACACCAACCAAAGAGCCAATTATTATGAACGAAGGTGGCGCAAAAAGTAGGTTGTGGAGGAAAATCTTTACAGATGTCTTTGGTCAAGAAACCGCCATGTTAAAAAATCGTACCGGTGCACCTTATGGAAATGCGATTCTGGCAGCAGTTTCAACAGGTTATTTGGATGACTTCTCAGTGGCGAAAGACTGGGCGGAGTACGTTGATTTCATGGAGCCAGATGAAAATAACCATGCTCTCTATATGGAAATTTTCGAAGTTTACAACTCCGTTTTTTCCCATCTTGTGGAGGATTTTGGAAAATTAGCGTCAATTCGGAAAAAATTTAATAACAAGGGTTAATTGCTATGATTAGAGATTTTGAATATTCAGAGAATGACTTGGCCGCTTTCACCAATGAATTTGCCGATAGGTTACCTGGAAAAATAATTGACAATCACGTTCATCTTTGGACTAAGGATAGTTTATCTATCCCTCGGTCTGATTATGCGATTTATAAAACATATAAGCCTTGGACGGATTTTGATTTTATTGAAGAGTTTACTTATGAAGAGTTCTCTGGTTATTCATCTCAATTGTTTCCAAATAAAAAGTTGTTTGGTGTTTTTTTAGGGCTGCCATTTGAACAGGTTCACATTGATAAGGTAAATCAATATATTCTGAACCTCGGCAGAGAAAAAGGTGTGGGCGTTTTTTACATTCCTTCACAATATGAGGATATTAGGAAGACTCAGGAAAAATTGGATCTTTTGAACACAAAAGGGTTTTTGGGTTTCAAACCGTATCCTGATCTAGTAAGTGTTCAAAATCGTGAAGCAAGTATTTTTGATATGTTGAATGAGTCCGTCTTAACTTTTGCTCAAGAAAATAGTTTGACGGTTTTATTGCATATTCCCCGTAAAAACCGTTTAAATAGTGAAGACAATCGTAAAGAACTGGTTAAATTAGTTGAAAAATATGACCGGGTCGATTTTGTACTTGCTCATGTCGGCCGGGCGTTTTGTTTTTGTGATGTTGAAAATAATATTGAATTTCTAGCGGGGTATGATAACGTGTTCTTTGATACTGCCTTAATCAATAGTCCAACCGTGCTTGAATATCTCTTCAAAAAAGTTGATTCAAAAAAGATAATTTTTGGTTCAGACGCACCATTGGCCTATTGCAGAGGTAAAGATGTCTGTATCAATAACAAACATTATTATGTATCGAAGACCAACGCCCCCTGGGGTCTGTCTTCAATCAATGAAGACCTTCTGGATCTAACTTTCTATATATATGAAGAAATTCGTGCGTTACTATACGCTTCCTCGGTTGTTTATGGGAGCAATGAACAAAAACACATCGAGAATATTTGTTTTAATAACATGTCAAGATTATTGAAAAAGGCTGGGGTAAATTATGCATAACTTAGTTATTGGTTGTGATCCAAATGCGCTGCAACTAAAGCTGGAGTTGATCGAATTTCTTATCAGCTTGGGATATAAATTAACGGATTTTGGAAGCGATGACCCAATATATGCAAATACAGCATTTACAGTGGCAGAAGCGGTGGTCAATAACGAATATGATAGGGGTATTCTAATTTGTGGTACCGGGATTGGCATGTCAATAGCTGCGAACAAGGTTAAGGGTGCGCATGCTGCGCTCATTTCAGACTGTTATTCTGCTGAAAGGGCAAGTAAAAGTAACAATGCGAACATTGCATGCCTGGGGGCATTTACTATTGGCAGTTCATTAGCAAAAAAGTTGGTTGCGATTTGGCTAGAATCCGAATTTGATCCAAATTCACCATCGAATGTCAAGGTTGGTCGCATAGTTCAATATGAATCAAATAAATAAATCTTCAATTTTCGTTTTGTTTTTTTGGTTCCTTGTGGCTTTTCATTATCGCTGATATCGCACCATCATGTTTGATTATCATCTTCATTCAAGTTATTCAAAAGACGGTTTTGTTGATCCTGTTCAAGTGGTTAATAAAGCTGATGAATTAGGTTTAAAAGAAATTTGTTTTACCGATCATCTGGACTTTGATGAAAACTATCAGGAAGATTTTCAGTTAGATGTCAGTTCGTATGTTAGTGCTGTTCGAAAAATTCAATCGATAAATCATGGAATAAGGATTAAACTTGGTTTTGAGGTGGGTTTAAAAGACGAGATCGCATCTGATAAAGCATGGAATGCGATAAAAAAATTTGATCCAGATTTCATAATTGGGTCAGTTCATAGGACCAATAAAGGCGATCCCTATAAAAAAGAATATTTTGAGAACAATTTGAGTAAAACAGAAATCTATCGCCATTATTATGATCAGTTAGCGTTAAGGTGCCGCTCGTCATCTTTTTATAATGTTTTGGGTCATTATGATTATGTCGCAAAATTTTCCCCATATTCTGAGAAATCAGTATCTTACGATCTTTATGACGAGGCATTAGATTCAACTTTTAATTATTTGATTGATCACAATATGGGGATGGAAATTAACACGTCAGTTTTTCGGAATGAATCTCAAGTCATGTGGGGTTTTGATGTATACAAAAGATTTTCCGAAATGGGGGGTGAATATGTGACAATTGGTTCTGACGCGCACAAATTACGTTATATTGGGTGGCGTATTGATGAAGCACTGCAGTTGGCGCAAAGAGCGGGGATTAAATACGTTGCAACCTTCACCAAATTGAAGCCCGAGCTGCATAAAATAAAATAATTGTCTCTCATAACCAAAAGTATTCGACCCATCTTCTTATCTTTTACGCAATTTACATTTATTTTTACATATTTGAGCTCTTTGAAATTCCTATTGGCGAAAGATCAGTTAAAAAGTTTCAGTGACTTGTTTCTCTATCCTTGTGGATTTTTCGACTTAGCACATTCCGCATAAAGTGGACTGTACAGTGCTGCCAGGCCGCCCCTCAGAAGACCCGGAATAACGAGGATACCAGTTAATATTGTTGGGTAGTCATCTCCCCACATTTTGAAGATGTCAATAGTGGTATGAAGACCGTGGCGACTAAAAAGATGTTCTATCCTGGTGGAAAAGCCCAATTCATTAATTTGAAATTTTTCTACCATTGCATCTGTAGTTTTCTTGAAAATTGTTCCTAAACCGTTTGCCTATGCCTCCCATTTCATATCGTCACTCGTTCCAAGCGCTCTTTTCTTTTCTGCCAATCGGGCATTAAATTACCCAACAGTCGATAAAACGCTGGTCCATGATCGGGATGCACCAAATGACACAACTCATGCAGTAACACATAATCCACACAATGCACTGGTGCCTTGACCAATTCGACATTAAATGTCATCACGCCATTGGGTGTACAGCTCCCCCAGCGCCTCTTCATCCACTGGATCCGGATTTCCGGTTGTGCTGCGCCATAGCGCTCAACCTCTGAAAGCAACGGCACAATTCGTTTCTTGATGATGGCTCTCGCATGCTGTTGGTACCAGTCCAACATTAAATCTTTTACCCGGTCAGTGTTCTTGGGGTCGTGGGTTTCAACATAGAAGAATTTTCCGATCAACCGAACTTGCTCATGTTGGCTTATGTTCAGCTTCAATCGATACTGTCGGCCTAAATAAAGATGGGTCTCACCGCCAACGTATTCCCTGGGTGGCTGTAAGGGCTGATATTTCTCGAAATGGTCTAATTGTTCCCAGATCCAACGGGCTTTAGAGTCCAGCTTTTTTTGCACCCTATCGGGTTCACTGCCCAACGGCGCCCGTGCCTCAACAGTCATATCAGGGCGAACCGTGATTGCCAGTTGATTCCTTTCCTCGTAACAAACCTCGATTGGGATCAGATGCTTGCCATATGAAACCGTTAAGGTTGTAAATTGATCCGTCATTTTCTGCGGACCTTTGCAATTTCGATCACCCGGTCAAGGATGTTGTCAATCGTATCGAAGTCCAACTCAATACCTTGCGTGTCCTGGACCTCAAACAGGTAATCTTCAATCGCCATCTTCATTCGGTTTTGCACGTCGATATTATCAACCCATCTCACAATCCGATGTTGGTCGATGATCTCGTCAATTTCAATTGCAGCTACTCCCAGACCCTCAGCGATTGCCTGCGTGCCTTCTTCCCCAATGGCTTTCCCGACCTGCTCGTTGATCACGCCGTAATACGCTTTGGCGACATCGGCTGTCTCAAGCACTTTCGGCAGGTCATCCCCGGTCCGGTTTATCACCGCGTGCATATTTTGCTTGACATGGTTCAAATAATCAAGCGCATCAAGGACACCATTTCGATAGTCTTGGATAGCTTGCTTGATCATCTCAGAAAAACGGCGATAAAAAACAGGATCCTCCTCCATCCGTTCGTAGATAGTCTTCAGGGTTCGATGGGCGATCATGTCTGCTTTCGCGGCTTCACCTTCTGTGGAGTCTAGTTCACGCTTGAAGGCATCCTGATTAAATATATTGACCAGGGGGGTGATTTTTTCAACCTCGCCTGTGCCCACATAGGTATCAAGCAGTTTCTGGATCCGAGGTTCATATTCCGAGAAATCCACCACTTCTGCATAACGCTGGCGGACAGATGCGCGCAATTTGAAGAAAAATTTCAGATCTCTTCGATAACGCTCTATCAATTCATCAGGCGTTTGTTCGTAGAATTTGACTGAGGATAGCGCTACGGACAGATTTCGGGAATAAGCGGATAGCCGGCGATAGAATTTGTCTCGCAATTCTTCATCGGCTAGGAGCTGCTCATAGGCTTCCAGATCGTGCTTATTCTCAATTCCCTTAAAGGTGCTCCACAGGTTGGAATGCAATTGTGGCAAGGCTTTGATGGGTTCGTTGATATCCTCCAGGATGCCATCCAAATCTTTCGCCTCAAATTCTTCCAAAGCGCTGTAAGTATTGATCGCTTCATCAAGTTCACCCAAAACCCCATAATAATCGATGATCAGGCCGTAATCTTTCCCCTCGCTCACACGGTTCACCCTGGCAATGGCCTGCAGCAGAGAATGTTCCCGTAGAGGCTTGGTGATATAAAGCACGGCGTTCCTGGGGGCGTCAAATCCGGTCAGCAACTTATCGACAACGATAAGGATCTCAGGCGCTTCAGCCTTTTTAAAATGGTTGATGATCTGTTCGTTATATTGTTTCTCGCTGCCAAACCGCGCCATCATCCGCTTCCAAAAATCCAGAACTTTTAATTTCTTTTCCGAAGTGAGATCTTCATCTCCCTCACGTTCATCAGGCCCTGAAATGATCACCTCGCTGGTGACCTCCCCGAACTCATCCAGGAATCGCTTATACATCAATGCGGTAGCTTTATCCGACGCCACCAATTGACCTTTGAAGCCCGTCCCCTGGAAGTTTTTTCTAAAGTGTTCGCTCAAATCCCATGCGATAGCCCTTACTTTTTGTTCGGTTTTATTGAGTTGATCCGTCGTCGAATATTTTCCCTTGAGGTCGGCGGCCTGCGCCTCCGTCAGGTCTCGGGTTGTACGTTCAAACCAATCGTCGATCTGGTCTTCTTCTACGGTTTGATCGACCAGGCGCATTTCATAGAGCAGGGGGACCACGGCTTTGTCCTCAACGGCCTGTTTGATGGTGTAGGTGTCAATCAGCCCCCCAAATTTGGAGACCGTGTCCTTATCTTTCTTCATCACCGGTGTGCCGGTAAAGCTGATATAGCACGCCCTGGGCAGCACCCGCCGCATATTGGCGTGCAGGATGCCATATTGGGTGCGATGTCCCTCATCCACCAGCACAAAGATATCCGGGTTACCAATCACCTGGTCATAACGTTCAATCGCGGTCTCAAACTTACCAATAGTGGTGGCGATGATCCTGGAGCGTTTACTGGCGAGATATTCCACCAGTTCCCGGCCGTTACTGGCGTGATCCAGCTCACGGCCGCAATTGATGAATGTCTTCTGAAGTTGATCGTCCAGGTCCAGCCGGTCGGTAACCAGCAGGATCTTATGGTTCGGCATCGTGCGCAGCAGCGCGATACTCTTCGCCAGGAACACCATGGTCAGTGATTTGCCGCTGCCCTGCGTATGCCAGACCACACCGCCTTTGCGCCGGCCTTCCGTGTCAAATTCCTGGATTCTTCGCAGCATCTTTTCGGTTGCAAAATACTGCTGATAACGGGCGATCTTCTTCTCCCCCATGTCGAACAGGGTGTAGCGGTAGGTCAGCTCCAACAGTCGTTCCGGCCAGCAAAGCGCGTAGATCAACTGGTCTTGCGCCGTGGGCCTGCGTTCCTGCCGCAGTTGCATGAGCGTTTCCGCACGGTGATTCTGATAACGCCGGTCCACACCCTGGATCAGGCGTCCTTCACTCTCGTCAGAAAGAGGCGTGTTGATCAGGGCTTGCAGCTTGCTTTCAAAGTCCGGGTTTCTTTCTTTCCAGACTGACCAAAACTTATAGGGGGTCCCCACCGTGCCATATTTGGCGTCATTATGCGCAATCCCCAGGAGCAATTGTGCAGAAACATAGAGCTGCGGGATCTCGTCCTCGCCCTGGTTGGTGCCATGCTGCTCGACGGCCTTCTTGACCGGCGTCTTGATGTCGGGGGATTTGCACTCGATCACCCCAAACGGGATCCCGTTTACAAATAGGACGATATCCGGCCGGCGGGTGCCCATGGCGCCCCGCTTCTCCACCGCGAACTCTTCGGTCACGTGATAGACGTTATTCTCTGGGTGTTCCCAATCCACATAGCGCATCGAGAAGGATTTGGTATCCCCGGCGATATGCTGGGGGAAGCTCTTGCCCTGGCTGATCAGGTCAAACGCACGCTCGTTGGTCGTGATCAGGCCGTCATAAGGAAGCTGCCGCAGGGCGTTGACCGCCTGCTGGATGTCACCGGTGCTGAATTGGTAGGTATCGCCTTTATATTCGTAGTCATTATGCTCCGCCAGCCACTTATAGAGCACCTCGGTCAGCAAGACCTCGCCCTGGCGTCCGTTCCGCAGCGTCAGCGCTTCCTGCGGTGTGAGGTATTGGTAGCCCAGCTTACAGAGCAGTTGCAGGGCCGGCACGTGGGAGGTGGTTTGTTCGTCAAAATTGAAGGAGGCCATATTCGTTCCCTTTTACTAACGCGCTTTGTGGTTCATTTCCCTTTAATTTCTTCGAGAATTGATGGGATTTTCAACCAGTCATCTTTTTGTTTTTCAGCCTTTCGATGCGTTCTGCCCCGCCAAGAAGTGTGATACAGGGGGTAGACCCACGGCGTTGTGTCGCGAACCACTTTGCCGATATCTTTTTTTAACTGAAAAGTCTTTAGTTGGTCAGAAGATGGAAAAAACAATTTCATAGATTTCAATGCGATCCCACCAATGGTGACGATCAATTTGGGTCGCAGGATGGATAATTGCCTGGCAAGCCACTCGTGGCAATTCACCATTTCTTTTTTTGTGGGGGCTTTATCCGTGTACCCGGGAAAGGCGGGATGACAAAGGCAAGTGTTTGTGATAAAAATTTGTTTTCGATTGAGGTTGAGTTGATTGAAACAGGCTCTAAAGAACTCGGCGGAGGGATCGTTATTGTCGAATGAGACATAGCCAGAATCTCCCGTTCCAATTCTTCCGGGCCGCTCATTCAGGAACACGATATCAGCAGAAACCAGGGCATTTTCCGGGTCAGGGTAGGGCACATAAATGGGATTATCCCCATAGCATTTCTGACAACCTTGTGCTTCGTCGAACAGGTATTGAATCTTAGTCACCAAAACTTCCCTTCACGCCATCCTATTAAAAATGCCTTGTAATGGTTTGTTCACTTCGGATATAACGGATGTGATGTTATCCAGCACCCTTTGCGGGAGGCGGTTTGCTTGTTCAGCTTTACAGTTTCCATTCTAATTCTCCTACCAGTCCTTAGGCTTGTGGAAAGAGCCCTTAGAATCCGTCATGATTGGTGGAAATTGTGAAGCCTTGACGACACCCTGGCGAATTTGCTTCATAAAGAGCGCTTCATCGTGCAGATCTTTCGAGGGGTGCGCCTGCGGGTTCAATATGCCAACTTTCAAGCCTAAATCTTTTTGGACAATCTGGATAGCTGAAAGCAAGTCCGAATCATTGGAGACAACAACGCCCAATTCATACCGATCCTGATATCCATCATGCAAGAGATGAACAGCGAGGTTCACATCGGAACCTTTTTCTTCCGTTTTGATGACATCTACAAATTTGGGTTGTCCCCTCCTGGGATGAGCTACTCGCATCCATTTTGGATGCTCAGAATAATGACCTTCGATGATTCCCAGATTGGGGATGGTGCGTAATGCGCGCCAATAAACCTGCTGACGGATATGCTTTTGAGGATCGTCCGCGCGTGAAAAGACTTTCGCCGTGAAATACCTGATACCGATAATTTGATCCCTGGGCAGCAACAATTCACTCATGCGGAGAATATTGAGCCATTTATACGGCGTATCCTTCACACACCCATAATAGAGGTTGAAGCCGTCCACATAAATAATGGCTTTCACTGACCCCCTCCTTAAACCGCAGAGGCGGCAGAGCCGCCTCGCACCCCGTCTCGAAAGATCGGGGGAAATGTATATATAGTATACCAAAATACTATACAAAAATCAACGACTTTACAAATTTGTCCTCTCATAATATCGCAATCGTTCATCAGACACTATCCTTTCGGCGGATACGGATCACCACCGTGGCTGTCTTTCTTTTGTATCTTTCCATCCTCGCCATGGATATAAAGTTCGCTTTGATCCTTTTTACTGGTCGAGCGAGCTTTATCGATCGCAGTTGATTTTTTTTGGTGATGCGAAACGGGTTTATCCTGCCCACCCTTTTTTACATCCCAACCTCCCTTTTCTTTATTGGGTACAACATGGGTTGTGTTCCGTTTATTGGGCATAATTTTCTCCTTACTTCTTCACATATAAATTGATGAGAAATGCATGAACTTCTATTATCCGTTTTTCGTCTTCGGGCGATCGAACACGTAGCCGCCATTCGCCAGGGGCTGGAGATTCAATCCCTATATAGTTAGTGTATGTTCTAAGAATCTCTGGAAGTTTATCTTGGATACCTTTAAAGCCAGCCACATCTTTATTAAAAATAATCAAGGCTGTTTTTACATCTCTCCAAGTCAAGTATCCTAGAAGTTGGTCTACTGCTTCGAGTAATTTGCTGTCTCCAGACCAAATTTTGCATTCTGCAATAAATGCAGCCCGGTTTTTGAATTCAACTGAAATATCTGTTTTCCCTTTTTTGCGAAAAACCTCTCCAGCTGCTTGTCCTTCGAAATAGCCATTCAAGTGAGCCAATAAAATATTGCGTAACTCTTCCTCATTGTGTACAACAAAAGTTGAAGGCGTACGCTCAAATGTGGCTCCTTCATGCCGTATTACGTTGAGGATCTGTTCATAAATCTCACTTGAAATCCCATATTCCGGGTCCGATTTTTGTTTTCCTGCGAGGGGAGTAATTGTCTTCCTTTTTATTGGCAATTGTGTTATTGCTGGAATCCCCTCTCTTTTATTGATTGGAATTTCTAAAGCCTCTATTGTTGCCTGAATCGCACCTAAACGATCTCTTCTTTGTTTTACCAAACGATCAATTTCTGCTAGTATCTGTTTGTTGTGAGCAAGGACATCTTTTTTCGACCATGCTAAGTATTCTGAGATTTTCTCAACAGCCTTATCAATTTCAGTATTTACGATTTCTGGTTTGAATTCAGAGTCTGGATAGAAGAATTTAATTTTAACAATACCTATTAAGTCATTAATCCGATCAGGAAAAATATAACCAGAGGGAGGGTTAACGTTGAATGTACTTGGCTGAAATCTCCACAAATCTGATTCACCGGAATAAGGTAGGAAATATTCAAGTTCAATACCTTTTACAAAAATTACATCCTCAAAACTAACCCGTTTCTGGATTTTGGACTCTAGGGGTTCTGTGATCTCACCCGACTCAGGGTGAATCTCCAGGGGAAGAATTTCCATTTCTGAATATATGTGTTGAATAATTTGCTCATCAGAGTTTGATTGAAAATAATCTTTAGTGATTTTATCAACCTCTTTTTGAGCATTTGAAAAATGCTTTCGTAATACATTACGTAAATCCAGTTCATGGAATAATTTATTGTCTGTACTAATCATCTTGAAACCCCTCCTGAATTTTCACCCTTACCTCACCAGTGAGAAGCTTTTGCATTAATCCATTCTTTTGTTGAATATAATTTGTCAATAGGTTTCTTAAGTTTTCTATTTGCCTGTCAAGAGTTTTCAATGAATTCGATGTGTGTTTTTGTTCATTTAACTTTGGGTATTGAACCCTAATTTTAAGGAAATCTCTTTTTCGTAAAACTCGATTTCTTCCAGCTCCCCCAGGAGAAATTGTGCCCAAGTCATAAAAGAACCGATTTGTATGAATCAAATATTTAAAATATTGAACATCCATGATTTTTTTATTTACAACATATGTTGGAAATCTATGGGAAACTAGAGCATTATCTCCTGTTCGCCCAACATATGCGATAGCACCTTCCCAGGCGAAGGTGATATTTACCACAATATCATCTTCTTTTACTCGAAAAAAATATTCCATTGAGTAAGTTTGAGGGTTTTCATTTTCGCTGATGAATATCCCTTTTCCATGACTTCTAATTCCGAGTTTTCTAAAGGGCTGATTAGGCTTTTCTTCCTTTCTTAATTTCATCTTCAAGAAATGTCCAAGTCTCTTCTCCTCCCACCCCTCTGGCAGCTCGCCTGCCTTCTCCACCGGCGCGCCGAAGGCCGGGAAGCGCATCCGGCCGGTGAGCAACTGCTGCATCAGGCCTTTCTTCAGCCGCTGCTTGGCGTCGATCAGTTTCTGGGTCTGCTCGATGGCGCGGTCCCAGGTGCTGAGGATCTCGGCGATTTTCTTTTGTTCAATTAACGGAGGAGTAGCAATTTTATAATTTCGTAAATAATCTGTAGGTACACGTTTTTGACCCGCCGTGCCTGTCATATTCAACCCCCCTTTAATTCTGAATTTGTAATACCTTGTATGGAAGTGAAGAAATTCAGTATTAACTTCTTTGGGCCGAAGCACATGAAATTCAGTACTACCAAAGCCTATTCCATTAGGTAAATTATCCGCAATACAACCCTTCCCATTTTCAAAAGATGGCGTTATTTTCGCAATAAGAATGTCGCCATCTTCAAAATATGTATATCCAGAATTTACACTTTTACTTTTCACTTCATCAAATTCAATCAGCCGTCCAGATTCAGATACATTTGCCATTGGGACAAATCCCACTTCGACCTCATCAGAAAGGTCTCGGGGTTTTCTTGGATTAACAATTGCCAAATCTTTGAATCTCTTAACCTCCCACTCTTCTGGAATCCATCCTGCCTTTGTCTTCTTATATCCCGGGCGGTTTGCGTTGCGGTCCGTCATGCCTGTGCCTTGTTCTTATCTTTTTGAACTTGTAAGTAATCCTTACAAGTTGCCCCCTCTTCCAACTCACCTTCGTTATAGATATTGTTGATGTGCAAGGTGATATTCTGTGGTGTGGTTTGGTAAAGTTCCGCCATGGCGGCCTGGTCCAGCCAGGCGGTTTTGCCCTCCAGGCGGACGCTGATGCCTGTTTTCCCATCCTCGGGTTGACATATCAGGGATTTATTGGCAGCATCGGAAAGGTTACTCTTCATCTCGCGCCTCCCAATCCGCTGTCGTCCAACTGGTCAACGTTTTATCTATACTAAACATATTTAAGTTGCAATCAGGCATGGATCAACCTCGTTAAAGATACGAACGATTCTTGACTTCTTATAATAAAAGTATATAATATAAGTACCACAGACAAAATTCGGCTCCATGCCGTGTGGCAATCTGGTTTACGCCGGAAGTGTCCTATATCTGTGGTTTTTGTTTTAATTGACAATCTCATTACTTCCTCCCTCGCAGGCTATCAGCCGTTATCGGTTTTCGACTGTTGTAGTATTCACCATATTCATTATTTCTATTGTCGTCAATATCCATGATTAGTTTGCAATGGTCCCAAACATTGCGCAGGAAACGATCTTCACCTTGTTCATAACATCGTTGTAGCGCCCATAAATAGTAATCAGCGGCCTGTAATCCCGCGTTGTGCCTGGACAAACCTGATCGCACATGGATCTTTGGTCGTTCATCCTTTGGAATTTCCTGCAATCGACGCTCTTGTGCTATATCGAGTTGTCTTTCCAAAGCCTGCGTCCGCTTTTTATTGCCGCGTTGAGCGAAGATGACCTGGTATTCATCTGCAAGATGCAACCGATCTTTGAACAACCGCCGACATAAGAAATCATACATTTCATCAGGATGATAGTGGAAGGTTGGATCTTTTGCTTGCCTTCCGAGGACATATTCAAGTGTTTTCTGCTTTTCACCTACCACGGCAAAGAAACTGATATCATTGCGTTGTCTTAATAATTCAAAGACTTTATATCGCACTTCAGGGGGGTCATCTTTGGCATGAAAGGCGATAGCGGTTCTTTTCCGTTTTGGATCAAGTGATGGAACCCCATTAAAATAAGGATCATTCATGATCTCTTTACGTAAGTGATCTAAATTTCTTCTAAGGCTATAAGGATCCGTAATTTTTAATAAACCTAAAATGAAAAACTTGGAATTCCCTTCGTTACCAATGATCACATTTCCATGTTTGTCAAACAATGTACTATCGCCGGCTTCATCGATGAAATAATGAATAATCAATGTGCTAATCCCCTAATTTTCTAACCCAAGTTCTTCAAGATATTCTCGCATCTTCGCCTGGGTCTCGGCCAGCTCGGCTTCCAGTTCCTCAATTTCCTTCTGCACCGCCGGTATGTCGATATCTTCCTCTTCCTCGAAGGTATCCACATAGCGGGGGATGTTCAGGTTGAAGTCGTTCTCTTGCAGTTCTTCCAGGGTGGCAGGGTAGGCGTATTTGTCAACTTCTTCAAAGGCGTCGAATGTCGCCATGATCTTTTCAATATCCTTCTCCCGTAAGGTGTTCTGGCGGGTGCCGTCGGCATAGTCCTGGCTGGCATCGATGAACAGGACGTGTTTGTCCCGCTCCGTATCGGCTTCCTGCCAGGGCTTCCGTCCCTTATTGAAGATCATGATCGCTGCAGGGATGCTTGTGCCGTAGAACAGTTTTTCGGGCAATCCGATCACGGCTTCCAATAAGTTCTCTTCTATCAACTTCCGCCGGATGGTCCCTTCCGCGCCGCTTCGGAAAAGGACCCCATGCGGGACGATCACGCCGACCTTGCCCTTGCCCTCCAGGGCGATCTCGATCATGTGCGATATGAACGCGTAATCGCCTCGGCTTTTGGGCGGCAGCCCCCGGTGGAAGCGGTTGAACTTGTCGGCCTTGGCATTAGCATAGCCCCATTTCTTCAATGAGAAGGGGGGATTGGCGACGACCACGTCAAACCGCATCAGTTCGTCGTCCTTGATCAGCTTGGGGTTGTTGATCGTGTCGCACCACTCAATTCGGGCCGAATCCATATTGTGCAGGAACATATTCATCCGGCTGAGCGCCCAGGTGGAGCCGTTGCTCTCCTGGCCGGCCAGGAAGAAATCCTTCCCGCCAATCTCTTTAGCCACCCGGATCAGCAGAGAGCCGGAGCCGCAGGCGGGATCACAGATCTGGTCTCCCGGTTCGGCTTTGACCAATTTTGCCAGAAGAGTCGAGACTTCTGCAGGGGTGTAAAATTCACCCGCCTTTTTGCCGGCATCTGCTGCGAAGAGCGCGATCTGATGTTCGTAAACATCACCGATGATGTCACGATTGCCGATCACGGAAGGGCGGAGGTCCAGGCGGTCATCCGCAAAATCTTCCAGGAGCTGTTTCAGCCGCCGGTTGCGGTCCGTGGTCTGGCCCAGGGCTGCTTCGCTGTTGAAATCGATATTCCGAAAGACACCGTCCAACTTCATTTTGTTAGCGTCTTCGATGTCGGATAAGGCTTCGTTGATCAGTTCACCGATATTATCCTCGTCTCTTCGCGTGAAGAGCGTGTCAAAATCCGCACCTTCAGGAATGATGAAGCGTTCTCTGGCCAGGGCTCGCGCCAGTCGCTCTCGATCATCTCCATAGCGTTCTTTGAGCTCAGCCTCACGATCTTTTTTCAAATCGCTGAGATATTTTATAAAAAGCATGGTCAGAATGTAATTCTTGTATTCCGAGGGATCAATCGCGCCCCTGAAGGTATCACAGGCCGACCAGACGATGTCATTGAGTTCTTTGCGGGAAAGTTGTTTTTGCGGCATTAGCTCTCCTTCTCTTGGGCAGCGGATAGAAAAATTGAAGACATTAGACGTTCTTTTAAATTTTGAATTTCAGACATCAATTTCTTTTCATGATGCCACAATTTCAGCGTGCTTGAAATCTTCTGTTGAATTTCAACTTCTGGCACCGGTACCTCAAGCCTGATAAGGTTTTTTTTGGACATATATGCGTAGCCCATCTTGACCTGGAATTGCGCGAAATAAGCCTGAGCTGGTTTCTCGTTTAACCACCAGGCGAGATAGCCAGGCTGGATTTTTTGGGCTTTGATGATGTAAAATGTATTGGATGCCAGCACATTGTCATAGGGATCAATTGCCAGGTAAGCGCGATTTTCATACCCCCGGGCAATAAAGAGAATGTCATTATTTTCAATCTTATAACGATCAGGATTCAGATCCGGCGTAAATGTGATCGCGGTATTCCAACAGGGTGAATTCTCGACAATGTCCTTCGCCTGTAAAAGTCGATGGGAGCCAGTAGGGGTTTCAAAAATCTTGCCCCTGGCCTGATATCCCGGTTGTATCTCAACTAATTTTTCCAGAAATTGTAACCTCAATATCGCCACCCGTAGAGTGTAGAGAGCGTACTGTAATACAGTATAACATAAATGTTGTTAATTTGCAAATAGTTTGTTGGGGTTTTTAAGGCAAACTAACAATCTCCTGATGGAGGTGAATAGGGCTAGGGAAATAACAGGGCAATCACTATGGCATAGAAAGAAGTGCATCGATGTGAGATGTTGCACGGGGAAGATAAAGAACAAATCGCGCAAATGACTTGTGCTTGATTAAAAACTTTTCTTGTTTCTGCGACCCGCTGAATGCCACAGGGTAAAACAGCTTTGTGCCAGCCAGCATACACCTTCAGCCAAATAGTAATCATTTCTTGTCATTGCGACGAAGGAAGCAATTTCGCAGTGCCAGACGGCATGAGCCGTTGGCGAGTAAGCAATCATTTCTTGTCATTGCGACGAAGGAAACAATCTCACAACCAACACATTCCCTTATCCTGTCATTGCGAACCCCTGAAAGGGGTGAAGCAATCTCTCATCTACATATATTTTGTGATTCTTTACGAATTATTTCCCCCTTGCAATATTTAATATTATTATGTAAAATATAATAAATATTAACATCACCGCCATCACCACGGACCGCACCATGCCCAAGCGTACCAGAGGCGCGCAGCCAGGCAACACCAACGCCCTCAAACACGGCTTCTATTCCAAACGATTCTCAGATCTCGAACTCACCGACCTCGAATCCGCGCTGGGTGAGGGTCTCGGCGACGAAATTGCCCTTTTACGAGTCCTCATCCGCCGTTTTGTTGAATCCATTGAAGCCCAGCAAGATCTTTCCCTCGATGACACTTCAATCTATCTCAATGCCATCGGCTCAAATATGACTCGTTTAGCCGGCCTGCTGCGCGCCGATAAACTTCTCACCGGCTCAGATGACTCTGCCGTCATGCAGGCCATCCACACAGCCATCTCAGAATTCACGGAGGATCTCAAAGATGTCTGAGTGCCACCTTGTCAGGGTTGCCCTGGCTCGTCAACAAATGCGCTCACTGTAGGTCTTCCGAATCAATTTCTAGCAAACTAAAGACATGTTATACCAATTTGAGATACTTCTGACTCTACATATTCTTTTGCTTCATCAATTTTTATGAGTGAACTTTTGCGATTTTGGTTTTTTATATGCAGTAATTTAAGTCCAAATAAATTGATTATGTCCGAACCGCTCACGCCGATTTCTGTTTCATTACAGCACATCATCAAACCGAAGAATTACTAAAACAGTGTTTAAACAATTATTTGTTTGGCAAAAATCTCCTGGACTTTTAATAAAAGTGCCATCCCCAATTTTCTATGTCCTTCAACATCAAGATGCACCCCATCAACCTGACTGGGTTTGGTTATTGTCCCCGCATCCATAAAATCACAATTCTTGTCAATTGCCACCTGATGGAAATACTGTTCGAACATCCTGGATTTTTCTCTTCCACCAGCAAATAGGGCATCAAGTTCACTTCCCGGGTGGGGATCTATTAGGGGAGGTGCAACCAATAACACTAGTGGCGAAGAATTAGACGGACCATGTTCACATTGACTGATGATTGTTACCAACTCTCTTGCACCCATCGCAATATCAAATGCATTCAATGAAAAATACGACTTCAATTCATTAGACCCTAACATAAGGATGACGAGATCTATCGGAGCATGAGAATACAAACAGGGGATTAAATAGCTCCTCCCGTTTTTTGACTCATAAAAAGGGTCTTCCCGCATCGTTGTTCTGCCTGGCAGCCCTTCCTCAATGACTTTATAAGACTGACCCAGCCCGGATTGTAAAATTCCTGGCCACCTTTGGTCAGGTGGTAATCTGGACATATCATTTGGATTCCAACCCCAGGTGTTTGAGTCCCCAAAACATAGTATTGTTTTCATAGTGACTCTTTATTTCTTGTTTTAGTCCGTTCACTTGATTAATCTATGATTGTCTTATCCAAACTTGCATATTGCCGTAATTTCGATTTCCCCAAGCATAATATGGAATTGCCAGCAGACTTGTTGGTTCTTCGTTAATTTGATCCAAATGTTTGGGCTCATACAAAGCAGCGTTCTTTGTCAGAGATCGGTTTATCCTTCTGGTCCCTTGCACTTCAATCATTTTTACATGCCCTAATTCCTTTCCAGCAAATTTGATGTTGAAAGATGATTTTGGGGATAACGCAAAATTGTCTGCTTCAGGCATAAATTCATCAATGTGTTCAAGACAAAACACAATTGGTCCACTGGTTAATGCGACTCTGTTCGCCAAATGCTTGATATTCGGATTTGCACTCAATGGTTGAACGGGCATCGGCAGGTTTAATTCGACAACATCCCCAAATTGCCAATGACGATCAACCTTGACATACGATTGTGGAACGAGTTGATCTTTCCATACCTCTCCATTTATGGATAAAGATGCGTCAGGATGACACCAGCCTGGTATGCGTAAAAAGAGTGCGAAAGCCGCACTATCTGTAATTTTCAAGCGGATATGCCCATCCCAGGGGTAGGGTGAAGACAATTCAAATTGAACTTTTGTACCATCTGGCAAATTGGCATCGCAAGTGCTCTCTGCGTACAGATTTACCCATAACCCCTCTTCAGATGTTGTATACAAATATCTGGGTAAAGATGCTAAAACGCGCGCAACATTCGGCGGACAGCAACTAATTGCAAACCATGGTTGCCTGCGATGCATGCAATCAGATGTTAATGGGTTTGAATAAAAATAGCTTACACCATCCAAACCTATCCCTGGTAACATGGCATTGAACAGCGTTAATTCCATGTCATCGGCATATTTTGCATCCCCAGTAATTAACAACATACGCCAATCCCAAAATATCTTCCCGATTGCAGCACAGGTCTCTGCATAAGCTTCTGCATCAGGTAGTTCGTAATCAGCCCCAAAAGCCTCCCCATCATCTCTTGAACCGATTCCGCCAGTAACATACATTTGATAATTGGTCATGTGGTGCCACATAACCTCAAGGGCATTCAACAAACTTTTGTCACCTGTTTCTAAAAATATATCCGCGATACCTGCGTTCAAATAGACGGCTCTAACCGCATGACCATGCATGCGTTGTAATGCTCTTACTGGCATGTTATCTTGATAATATTCCCCAAAACCTAAATGCCCATGTCCTCGATTGTCTATGAAGTGCAATGCCTGTGTCAGATATTTCTTTTCTCCGGTATGACGAAATAACGCAACCAGCGCCAGTTCAATCTCAGGATGTCCGGGTGTGCCATGTGGCAATTCCCCAGAAGCGCCAAAGGTATTAGTAATCAAGTCTGCGTATCGTATGGCTGCAGTAAGCAATTTGTCATCACCAGTTGAACGGTGGATAGCAATTGCGGCCTCAATCAGATGACCTGCACAATAAAGTTCGTGCTTATCTTTTAAATCTGTCCAGCGAAGAGACTCATTTTCTCCTACAAAATATGCGTTCAGGTAACCATCAGGCTGCTGAATGGCAATGATTTTGTTTACAACTTCTCCAAGAAGTTTTTTGAGGTCTTCATTCGGAAATTGTGTTAATGAATTGGCAACTGCTTCAAGCCATTTGTAAACATCGGATTCGTTGAAATATAAGCCCTGGAACGGCTCGGAAAGATCTTTTACTACACGCTCAAAGTTTGCAATCCGTCCTGTGATTTCAAGTTGCTGGTGCTGCGTTAAAAGTGTTCTCTCGCTGAGAAGTTTAATTCGCGGTGCCCAAAATTCATCTTTCAATCGTACTGAGTCAGGTTGGACCGGAATTAATTTCTGATATGGACTATTATGTTTCTTGTACCTGTAATTGATTTTCAAATTTCCGCCAAATAAATTATTAGTTGGTTAAACTACATAAGAGCTTTAACCATCTTCTTTTCTTTTTTAGAATGATTTCCCTTAATGATAATATTCTCAAGATCTTCAAGTGTGGTCGTTTTGACATCTATGATTCCTTGGCTCTCTCCGCCCTTTAAGACCATAACCCGATCACCAACAGCTAAGACGTCCGTCAATCTGTGAGTAATCAATATGATTCCTAAACCTTGATCCCTGAGATGTGTAACCAGTTCTAACAACCGCCCTGATTCCTGAACACCGAGGGCAGCCGATGGTTCATCCATTATCATTATTTTTGCATCGAAACCAATGGCTCGTGCGATCGCCACCATCTGCCGCTGTCCACCAGACATACGCTCTACAAGCAAGCGTGATGAAACAATATTTATTTTTAACCGCTCAATGAGTTCGTCAGTTTCATTGTACATTCGGCTCTTGTTGAGGAATAGACCACCTAAAAAGGCATTTGTATGTTCTCGCCCTGCATACACATTTGCAGCGACATCCAAATTTGGAAATAAGGCAAGATCTTGATAGACCATGGCGATGCCAGCTTGTTGAGCGTCAGCCGGGCTTCGAAATAGCATTTGTTTCCCGTTAATTACGATGTCTCCCTGATCGGGAATTACTGCTCCATAAAGGATCTTCATCAAAGTTGATTTCCCGGCAGCATTATCGCCTACCAAACCTAAAACCTCGCCTGGCTTTAATTCCAGATTTACATTTTTTAGTGCTTGAATATTTCCAAATTTCTTAGAAATGTTTCTCATCTCAACAATATATGGATTATTCATCGCGTCTCTTTCGCTGAAAGCTTAAAAAGGGATAACAATTTTGTTATCCCTTTTTCTCGGGTCGGATTAATTGAAATATTCTGAGTCTATTTGTTGCTTGAGTACTTCCCAGTTGGATTTCATGGTATCCATATAAGAATCGACATTCTCTGCGTCAATGATTGTTACTCCTGTATCAATGAACTTCTGGGTGGGCATTTTTCCTTCGTTCATCAGATAGTTTAAGTAAACCATCATATAACCTTGCCCAAAAGGTTGCTGTGCTACTGAGAAGGTAATGACACCCTTTTGAATGCCTTCCAGAACCTCGGGGGAGTCATCGTAGGCTGTCACAATAATATCGTCTCTACCAGCGGCCGGGAACACCGAAACCGGACCAACAGCCTGATACTGCCCGGTGGAAATATATGCATTCATCTCCGGATAGGTTGATATCGCATTTTCAGCACAGGCTACTGTGCCGCTCGGGCTGTCACAATCATTCAATACGCCAATAATCTTGATGTCCGGGTAATTTGCTGCAATGTAATCTGAAAAAGCTAATTCGCGTTCTTTTTGACCTGCATCAGGCTGTTGGGTAGCAATCACAACATTTCCCTTGCCGCCAAGCATTGTAGCCACTTTCTCGGCAATCAATGCACCCGCAGCTTTGAAATCGGTGGAGTAACAAAGTGCAGATATGTTGTTCTCGGCACGGCGATCCCATTCAGCCGGATCTGTTCCACAACCGCTCATCTGGTGGGCAACAATCCCCATTTCATTTGCCGTTTGTAGAACAGTTTCTACCGATCCTGGGTCTGCGGCCAATACTGAAAGGCCCTTAACACATGGAATTGAAAGTGAGGATTCGGCCAATTCAACTTGTTTGTTTACATTGAAATCCGCAGACGAAAGCCAGATCAACTCAACGCCCAGATCTTTAGCAGCTTGTTCGGCACCCTGATTCATGATCGTCAGGTATGGATGCACCAAAGGCATAGCAATTACATAGCGGTCTTGCTCGCATGTGGACTCTGGTTCGTCCGCTGTTTCTGCCTGGCCACAAGCGGTCAGTAGAAATACTGCTAACAAAGCCAGGGATAACCATTTAAAAATTCGTTTCATGATCTTTTCTCCTTTAATTTTTGCTTAATGTTCTTTTAGTTTTTTAAAAACACTCTTATCACAAAAATGAAAAATTGAAATTTCCTCCTTTCCTTCCCCATTAGCGATCTTTTCCAATGATGATTTTCCATGTAAGCAGCCCACGCCGGAACTGATCAATGATCAGCGCAACAACAACGAGCGCTCCTTGTGTAACATCCTGTAAAAAAAGGTCCACTTGCAAGATGGCGAGAGAATTTCTTACGATCCCCATGATTGAAGCACCAATCAGTGTTCCAAGCATGGAGCCAACTCCGCCAGAAGTTAACGTACCGCCAATAATCGTTGCTGTTACAACAGGAAATAGAAGATCGGAGCCAATGGATGGAATACTTGCCCCTGTACGCCCAACTGCCACCAATCCACCAAGCGCTGATAAAAATCCACTGATCATGTAGATGTTGACGCGAATTTTTTCAATCTTTAAGCCAAGTGAAATCGCCACATCTGTATTTCCCCCAATCATGAAAACCCTCCGACCAAAAAGTGTCTTGGTGAGTAGTATTTGCATCAAGAAAGTTACCATCAGCATGATCAAAACAGGCGCAGGTATAAAGAAAAGATTGCCCTTTCCAAGCCACAAGAACGATTCTGGCAATCCTGTTACTGGGTCTCCGCGGCTTGCAAAGAATGACAGCCCCAAAAAAATCGTTGATGTAGCTAACGTCATGACAAATGGATGCAAACGTAGGCGTGCAGCCAACATACCGTTGAAATACCCACAAGCGATACCAATCAGCAACCCCAAAGAAATCGCCAACAAGGGGCTGAATCCCCATCTTTGCCACGCAATTGCTGAGACCATCGAAGCCAAACCTGCTATGGCACCTTGTGATAAATCAAACGCCCCTGAGATAATGACCAAGGTCTGTCCCATACCTAGTATGGACGCTACGGATATTTGTTTCAATATAACAGTGAGATTATAGGGGGTCCGAAATGAGGGAGAAACCACGACCATGATCAGAAAAAAGATCAATAATGCAACGAATACCCCTGACTCATTGGCGCGAAAAATTGTTTTAAGACCACTCACAAAACGCTGTCTGATCGATTGCCACCACCTATTGGTAAAGATTTTGTGCAATGAGGCATCTTTTGAATCGCCCATGCTCCCTCCTACAATCATTGAAGTAATCTGTTATATGAGCCGACTTGCGGCTATTGACTATCATGCCAATTAAATGGATGAAACACTGTTCCTTTGCACGATTGTGCTACGCATTTTCTTTTGAAATGGTTTTTCTTTTTTTCGATTGTTGATCATCTTGATCAGATGCAAAACGGATTGCTGCCCCATCTCGTAATATGGCAATCGGATTGTTGTTAAAGGAGGGTTAAGATAGCTTGCAATTTCCTGGTCGTCATAACCAACAATTGATATATCATTAGGGATTTGCAAACCCATGCTGTTGACGGCCTCATAGGCTCCTAAAGCAATGAGATCATTTCCACAAAACAAAGCCGTTGGTGGGTTAGGGTTAGATAAAAGTTCTTTTGTGTGTCGATAGCCACTATCTGGACGCCAGTTGCCATCACGAACAATGTCCGGATCATATGAGATGCCCGCTTTAGCTAACGCTTTTTGATATCCCACCAGGCGTTCACGAGCAGCATCCATCCACATTTCGCCATTGATAAAACCGATTCGACGATGCCTTGCTTCAATCAATAACTGAGTAGCTAATTTCCCGCCATAAATTTCATCGGTCGTAAAAGCGGTTACAGACATGTCTTTGCAATAACCATTCATCGTGACGCAAGGGATCTCACCAATTTCAATAGAGGGGTTTAATTCTCGGCGAATCATTGTGGCAAGAATGATCCCATCTACTTTTCTTTCAAGCATGGCTCTGATCGCTGTCTCCTCAACGTCCTGTATTCCCTCAGTATTGAGAACAAACAACATTTTTTCATGCGCCCAGGCAGCTTCCTGTGCGCCTTTTAATGCCTCTCCACCATAAGAGCTGATCCCAATTTCATCTGTTATGAAACCTATAGAATTTGTTCCGCTGAATTGCGGAAGGCTGGCAAAGTATCTGGGAACTTTAGGAACATAACCAAGCAAGTTAGCCGCATCAATAACACTTTTTTTCGTGCTATCCGAAATATTTGCGTCTTCTACATTGTTAAGTACAAAAGAGACAGTGGTCTGCGATACCCCCGCTTTCTTGGCGATATCTGTCATCGTAATTCGCTTTTTATTCTCTTTTTTAGGCATGAAAACCTCTAAGGAAAGAAGGTTGCAAATAATTATTACTAATAATTATTATTATATAGCTCTTTTGCGATTCTTGTCAAGACTCACTTGTGTAATATTGGGGAGTCACTTTGCAAACTGGTTTCAAGATTGGCTCAGGGTGACATTCTTGTCACCCAAACGGATTGTGCAAAACAATATGACTTCTGCGCTTTGAACAGTTACGCATCCACTATTAGGCTGGGAAATGCCTGGCCGCATTATTGTTCCAAAGCTGGATCAATCACCTAAGGGGATTAAGTTGTGCGGTTGTTCAAGGCACTTTGTAAATAGGTTGATTAAAAAGACGTACTTGAAAGTAGCTCCACTTCTTGTCTCAATAAACCCCCAAAACCCGATGTGCCATGAAAAAGAATATCAGAGACTAATTTGATGAAGATCAACCCCGCAACCGAAGACTCCTGCGTGCTAGATATTGCGATTGTTCTGTTCAGAGTCAAAATTGGATGTGGGGTACGTTTGTTCTTTAATTACTCCTGGAGTGATAAAATTGGATTAGTTACCAAAGGTTTTTTACTTCTAAATCCTGTTCTGTTTTTTTAACTAATGGAAATTGTATGGGAAAAATAAGCCAATACTGGGATACCCTGATTGAAAAGATCGTTTATCGCTTTGCCACTTCAGGCATGGACCGAACGGAGCAACCTGATGGCAACGCTTTAGTTAAATCATTTCTTGCTCGCGTAAAGCAAATGGACTCGCCGCGAGTGCTGGAGCTCGGCACAAAACGGTCGATCCATGAGCGTTCAACGATGCACAAGATGTGGGTCCCGAATGCGGGTGAGTATCTTGGCACAGATATCGAAGCGGGAGAAGATGTTGATATCGTGGCAGATGTTCACCAACTGTCGAATATTACAGGGGAGGAACAGTTTGACATCATTATTTCATGCTCATCTTTTGAGCATTTCAAATATCCACACAAGGCTGCTCACGAAGTGATGAAAGCGCTGCGGATTGGCGGGCTGCTCTTCATCCAAACACACCAATCCATCCCCATTCACAACTATCCGGCGGATTATTTTCGTTTCACGCGTGAGGGTTTAGCTGGTTTGTTTGGGACAAAAATGGGTTTTTCGGTGTTGGCAACCGATTACGAATATCCTGTCAGGACCTTTTCGCTGCGCGACCGGCAGAGTCAATTGTTCCCAGCCTATTTGAATGTTCGCCTAACAGGGGAGAAAACGGGTAAAACACCAAGCGAATTTATTTATGAATTCGATACAATTTGACCTGCTTTAACTCACTCGTTTTCTTTGTTCATAACTTAAACCAGCATGCCGAAGACACTAAATCGTCTTCGGCACGCTATTTGATTATTTACGATTGATCGTTCACGAGCGGCATAAAATTACTCTTTTTTAGCCCTGGTTGTGAAATACAAACCAATCGCCAGTACAATCAGCCCTGCACCGGCACCGGTGAACTGTTTCCAGCCGATGGTCGCCGGATCAGCTCCGAGACCGATCATATCCGCAGTCAATGAAAGAACTGCCATAACCAGCCCTGCAACGATCAACAAAATGCCAAATGTTTTCTTGTTCATTTCTTCTCCCTGAAACTAATGATTTTTTCAATTATCTAAAAGCTAAATTTTTCTGTTCAAAAGACTTTTATTATTTTTGCTCTCAATCAAGATTAATTATACGATTTTAATATTGGTTAACCAAACAAACGAGAAAGCAGGATGAAGAATAATCCCAGTGTGCCAACGAACAAGATCAAGCCAAATAGCCCACCAAGGATAAATTTAACCCTCTCTTTTCCAGTTAATACAGCCCATTGATCTCTCAATTCGGGCATTAAGGTTTTGTCAGGTTCTTCTTTTGTGAACAGCGCAGAAAGGATCGTTTTTTTCTTTCTAACATCCTGTTCTGTTTCCGAATCCGGGGATTTACCCATCTGGATCTCCATATCGTCGTTGTATATGTTTGATAGTTAATTATATTCATAATCCAATTTGTCGAAAGGTGAGGGGGGGGATTGGTGTAAATTTTTGTTTATGTGAAATATTGCTATGATTTTCCTTTAGCTTTTTGAGGGATCTGATTAATTGGGTAACGAGTGTTATAATTGGATGAGACCCATTGGAGAGTAAAGAGGATTTTATGAGTGAATTTATTACGATGCAGGAAATTAACCAAGCAGCAGATGCGATTCGGGCTCGCATCACACTTAAGCCTGAAATCGGGATGATTTTAGGGAGCGGATTGGGTGATCTTGCTGACAGCGTTGAGGATGCGATTGTTATTCCAAATGCTCATATCCCCAATTGGCCGCTTTCTACAGTTCATGGACACAAAGGCCGGCTGGTGATTGGCAAGCTTGAAGGGAAAAACGTGATCGTGCTGCAGGGGCGTACCCACTTTTATGAAGGATACAGCATGGGTAAGATCACAATGCCCGTGCGAGTGATGCAAGTGTTGGGCTGTGACAAGCTGGTTGTGACCAACGCAGCCGGTGCGATCAACCCAGAGTTTGTACCGGGTGACCTGATGTTGCTTAACGACCATCTGAACCTGATCGGCTTTGGCGGTGCAAACCCGCTTAAAGGGCCGAATATGGAGGAATTTGGCGTACGGTTCCCTGATATGAGTCAGCCATATGATAAAGAATTTTTACGGTTGGCTCGAGAAGCCTGCAACGAAGCTGATATGGCTTTTCAGGAAGGCGTTTATGCGTCGATTGCTGGGCCTTCGTTTGAAACACCGGCAGAGCTGCGTTTTTTACATACGATTGGCGCGGATGCTGTCGGGATGTCCACAGTGCCTGAAGTAATCATTGCGCGGCATGGCGGTATGCGGGTGTTAGGCGTTTCGGGGATCAGTAATAAGGCTAATCTGGATGGCAGCACCATCACCACCCATGATGAGGTTTTAGAAGCAGGCAAAGTGCTTGTTCCAAAATTAACCACCTTAATCCGTGGTTTCCTGGCAAAGCTCTAAGTTCGTGACATTACTGAACTCATTAATCTTCATGTGGACCAATAACCGTGAATGATGCTTTCTTGAATAGCGTTGTACGTGGATTGATCACGTTCAGTGCTGGGATTTTTATTGTTCTTGGCTTAGCAATCCTGGTTTCTTTGAGGAAGTTTTTCTTGAGCCTTCGGGAATGGCAAACTTCTGTCTTCGGACTTGAAAGAGATATTGCCCAAAGAAAACTGATATCTGCCTCCACAGGTTTGACTTTATTGATCTTACTGCTTATTGGAGAGTTTTTATTGGTTACTGTTATTGGCCCCCAAATGCCGGCTGAACCAAGCGAGCCAAATGCCGCTGACTTCAACCCGTTAGCGACCCCGACAGGGACTTTAGACCCAGAAAGTGAGCAGATAAATACACCTGTGCCCACGCCAACCATTGGCCAAGATTCATTGGTTTCGGAATGTGTGGAAGGTCGTTTGGAGATCACTACACCGGGGAATGGTGAAGAGGTGAGCGGTACGGTTGAACTGATTGGAACTGTGAACATTGAAAATTTTGGCTCTTATAAATATGAATATTCCACTACCGGTGCCGTGGATTGGGTAACGATTGCAGCAGGGAACCAGTTGAAGATTGAAGAAAGCCTGGGTTTCTGGTACACCAGCGCGCTGACACCTGGGACCTATTTATTACAGCTTGTGCCGCTTGATAATGTTGGTAATGAATTGACACCCTGTATCATCAGTGTTGAAGTGGTACCTGAGGAGTAGATAATTTATGCCTGAAATTGAAATTCGTCCTGCACGTTCTGATGATGTCGAAAGCCTGATCGCTTTTGAACATAGCTATTACAGCGAATATGTCTGGCAGATGAGTTTAGATTTTTCTTTGGAAGATTTAGAAGCAAAATTCCGACGGGTTCGATTACCAAGAAGAATTTTTGTTCCGTATCCAAGAAAGAAAGAAGTGATCTTTAAGGACATTGCTTCTTCTGAGGCTTTTCTCGTCGCTAAATTAGGCGGACGACCTGTAGGATACATTAAAGTAAAGGGTGAGGTCGAATCCAGTGTTGCCAGCGTGACAGATCTGGTTGTGTCAGCCTCGATGCGCCGGCAAGGGATCGCCAGTGGCCTTTTATTGGCAGCGATGAACCTCGTCACACACCGGCATTATCAGACCTTATTGCTGGAAATCCAATCAAAGAACTACCCAGCCATTGAAATGGCTCAGAAATTAGGGTTTACTTTTTGCGGATTTCGGGATAATTATTTCCCAAATCAGGAACCAGCACTGTTTTTCGGTCGGTTTGTCCGCTAAGGCTAAGATTAAGGCTTTGGTTTAATGTTTTTTGGAATTTCATGGGAGGGCACGTTTCAGACGATCAGCCAGATTTTGACGGCTGGCGTTGCGATTACGGCTTTTTCTCTGCTGCTTTATTCGATGGTGTTTAACCTGCGTGAACGGGTGGTGAGATCGTTTACGTTGATCTTATTGTGCGTCACGTTGGTTTATACAGCCGAATCGATTGCCAGTGTGAGCGAACAGACTCAGCTCGTTGAGACGATGCTGCGGCTGAAATGGGTGGGGATCATTTTATTGCCGGCTACCTATTTACATTTCGCCGATTCACTTCTGACTCTGACCGGGCGGCCTAGCCGGGGGCGGAGGATTTGGGCTGTTCGTCTGACTTATGTTTTTTCGATATTCCTGATCATTTTGATCCCGCTCAATATTATCGTCGGCCCATATATTGAAACAGATTTACCGGCGCCGCATCTGGTACGCACCCAGTTCACCACAATGTTTTCGATTTATTATGCCGGTGTGATGCTCGTTGCAGGAACAATTCTATACCGTGCTTACCAAAGAACAGTGACCAAGACCAGCCGCAGGCGGATGATCTACTTGCTGGCTGGAGCGACTGCTGCTGCGGTTGGCACCTTCCCATATTTATTGTTTGGCTCAGGTTTGTTTGCCCGTACGCCAATCATCTTTTGGATGCTGGTGAGTTTGAGCAGTTTGGGTGTGGGGGCATTTTTAGTGCTGATGTGTTATGCAGTCGCCTTTTTTGGTGTGACCTGGCCTGATCGATTGGTCAAAAGCCGACTTTTCAAGTGGGCTTTACGAGGCCCATTTACAGCATCCATCGTATTGGCGATCACGACCATCGTCAGGCGGTTGGGATTGGTTTGGAATGACCCATATAATGCCTTCGTGCCAATTTTTATGGTCGCGATGATCTTGCTCTTGGAATATGTGATCACATTGCTGGCACCATTATGGGAGCGTTTGCTGTTTTATGGCAGCGATCGTAAAGACATCTCTCGGATTCAGGCTTTAGAAGATCACCTCCTGACCCGGTCTGATCTTTCGCAATTTTTAGAGATTGTCACGGCGACGATCTGCGATCTGCTGCAAGTTAAGGGTGCGTTTATCGCCGTATTGGATGGCGATGGCCTTGAAATGCTGACCACCACCGGGGATGATACGGCTTTTATGGCAATCGAATCCTCTGATGTATTACATCGGCTTTCGAAGGATGAGAATGTCGTAAATGGCGATGATTTTTTCTTTTGGAGCGGACATCTTCTCATTCCGCTGATTTATGAGGATCCTCAAAATGGAGAACTTCTTCTGGGAATTTTGGGCTTCCCGTGGGACGAATCGCGTGAGATGGAAGAGGAATATATCGACTCAGTAAATCTGCTTGCTTACCGAGTCAGTATTGCGTTGCGGGATTGGCGAATGCAAGAACAAGTTCTAACAGCGGTGGAGACCCTGCAGCCGCAGGTTGCGTTGATTCAACAGTTACGAGCGGCTTCAAGCTATAATAAAACCAGTGTGCTTTTAAATGAGGCTGATCTGCCAGAAGAAGATTTTATCGCTTGGGTGAAAGATGCGCTTGCGCATTATTGGGGCGGGCCAAAATTATCGGAAAGCCCATTGCTGAATCTTAAAGTTGTAAAATCAGCATTGGATGAATATGATGGCAACCCAACCAACGCCTTACGTGGAATTTTGAAGGCGGCCGTTGATCAGATTAAACCTGAAGGAGAAAGGCGTTTTACCGGGGAATGGATATTATATAATATATTAGAATTAAAATTCATGGAAGGACGAAAGGTGCGCGATGTCGCGACTCGCTTGGCGATGTCTGAAGCGGACCTCTACCGTAAACAACGCGTGGCGTTGGAAGCAGTCTCTAAAGCAATTATCGGTATGGAATTAGCGGCGCGGGAGGAAAACGAAACATGACAGCCAACTTGGCAGATAGGGCTAAAAGGGCGGATAGAAATATGAATATTGAAGAAAACGATGCTTTACAGTCGTATTCATCCAAAGAACCTGATGAAGGATGGTGGGCGGCCGTTCTGGCAGATGAGCCTCGGCTTGATGAGGAGGAAACCCCAGCAGAAGCCACGGATATCGTTGTTGAACCGGTCGATGAGTCTGAAATTTATGAGGACGAACCACGACATCCTTCTATCGATTGGGAGAATGTACAACGATTATTTTCAAATGATGAAATTGTGCATTTGCGCGTGATTGGACATAACCGCGGTGGCATTCTTGTTTCCGGAGACCACATTCAGGGGTTTGTACCGGCTTCGCACCTGATCGATTTGCCGGCAGATCTACAGGATCGGGAGCGTGAGCAATATTTATGCAGCTATTTAGATCGAGAAATTGCCTTGAAGGTGATCGAATGTAACCCACAGAAAGAAAGGATTGTATTCTCGGAACGGGCAGCATTAGCAAAAGAAGGTCAGCGTAAATATTTGTTAAACAATCTGGTGGAAGGTGATATTGTTGAAGGGACCGTCACCAATGTCACTTCTTTCGGTGCTTTTGTAGATTTGGGTGGTCTGGAAGGTCTGATTCATGTCTCTGAACTTTCCTGGGGACGGGTTAATGACCCATCTGATTTTGTGAGTGTGGATGAACGGGTTTCTTCTATAGTCTTAGAGATTTCTGAGGATCAGGGCAGAATTGCGCTCAGCCTCAAACGATTGGAAGATAATCCATGGGCGACACTTGTAGAAAAATGCAGCCCGGGAGATGTTGTCGATGCAGTGATCGCTAGCATCGTCAAATATGGGGCTTTTGCTCGCTTGCCAGAGGGTGTAGATGGACTGATCCATATCTCTTCAATGAATTTTCCGGATGGCTGCTCGCGAATAGAAGACTTTCTTTGTGAAGGTCAGAAAGTCAGCGTATGCATTTTGAGCATTGATCCACAAAAGCGTCGCTTGGGATTGAGATTAGAAAGCGCGTAAACTATTATGGCACGCAGAACACCTCAAAAATCCAGTAAAAGCAAAACCGGTCAACAGCCCAATCTGTTTAATGATTTGGGCAACCGGGCAGATCGCTTTGCTCAGAAACTCAAAGGTTTCATGCGTTATGGCTGGGACCTTCTCGGTGTTTTGTTATTAGCCGGCGCTGGGATAATATTGCTGGGACTGCTTGGTATAACATCTGGCGCCCTGGTCACACCTCTCACCGCTTTCCTAACCCGCTGGTTCGGACTGGGGCGTTTTTTGGTCGTGATTGTGATGGTCATTATCGCATTGCACGTGATCCGCTGGCGTAAACAGAAACCTGATCGCATACGGCTGGGAAGGATTTTGGGGATCGAGTTTGCAGCTTTCCTCTTGTTAGCCATTCTTTCGATTGTGAATGGTGGTTCCGTTGCTGAGGCAGAACAAGGTCTTGACCCTGGCGGGATTATCGGCTGGGGTATAGCTGAAATGTTCCGCGCCGCTGTTGGGCCTACTGTTGGATTTGTGATTATTGCCGTTCTGTTTGCGGTTGCACTTATTGCCAGTTTGCGGATTTTGCCTGCATTGGAAAGTTTGGTGGAGAAGCATTTATCAAACCAGGCTCAGCTACAACGGGCAACTGAATCATCTGCTGAACTGGATAAACCTGCCTTCGTAACCGATGCAGAAGAGGAACGCGAGAAAGCTCGGGAAAAAGCACAAAAACCGGTCTATTTACCGCCGGAGTTTCGTAAGTCCTTTGAGACACCTGATCTTGCTGATGAAAAGCCAGACCAGCCATTAGAGCGTTCGCCTGAGCTGCCGCCGATGACGCTGCTAGCTAAGGGCGAGATGTTCAAACCCGATAAGCGATCAATCAATTTGAGTGCTGGCTTGATCGAAAAGACGCTTGATGAATTTGGCATTCCTGCCCGGGTTGTGGGTTTCAGAACGGGGCCAACGGTTACACAGTTTGCGGTAGAACCCGGTTACATCGACAAGAACGATGACGAGCGGCAAAAGATTCGTGTTTCTCAGATCTCCTCACTCCAACGTGATCTTGCCCTGGCACTGTCGGCTGAGCGTTTGCGCATCGAGGCGCCGGTTCCTGGCAAGTCCTATGTTGGGATAGAGATTCCCAATCCAAACAGCACCGATGTACAGCTTCGCCCTCTGATTGAGTCCGAAGCCTTCCACCGCGTCAATTCGCCCTTAGCCTTAGCCCTGGGACGCGATGTTTCAGGAAGACCACTCGTTTCTGATCTCTCAACCATGCCGCATCTGTTAATTGCCGGGACAACCGGTTCTGGGAAAAGCGTCTGTATTACGGCAATCACAACCTGCCTGGTGATGAATAACTCGCCTGAAGAACTGAAATTGGCGATGATTGACCCAAAGCGCGTGGAGTTGATGCGTTTTAATGGTTTGCCACATTTAATGGGGAATGTGGAAACTGAAATCGATCGGATTTTAGGAATCCTTAGATGGGCGACCACCGAAATGGATTACCGATACAAGTTGTTGGAAAAGGCACGCGCCCGTAATATTGATTCCTATAATAAAAAAATGGAACGACAGGGCAAACGAAAATTGCCAAAGATCGTCATTTTGATTGATGAACTGGCTGACCTGATGATGTCCGCGCCAGATCAAACTGAGCACGCAGTTATCCGTCTGGCGCAGAAGGCGCGTGCGATTGGGATTCATCTTGTGCTGGCAACACAACGCCCAAGCACGGATGTTGTGACCGGTCTGATCAAAGCCAATTTTCCAACCAGAATTTCATTTACTGTGGCAAGCTCGATTGATTCACGCGTGATTCTGGATACGGGAGGTGCAGAGACTCTGTTGGGCAAAGGCGATATGCTTTTCTTGCATCCAGAAATTGGTTTGCCAGTGCGTGCCCAGGGCGTCTTTGTATCAGATAAAGAACTGAACAAGGTCATTCAATGGTGGCGCAAAGCGGAGGAGAATATAAACCGTCCGGCACATACTAGGTATGATGATTCTGATGCCCCTCCTTGGGAAGAGCGTGTTGGCGCCGATGAAGAGGACGACGAAGATGAGGCATTGATTGACGAAGCGATTGCTTTGATTAAATCTGAAGGACATGCCAGCGCATCCTATTTCCAGCGCCAGTTGCGTGTCGGCTATCCCAGAGCAGCACGGCTGGTGGACCAACTGGAAGAGATGGGCGTGATCGGGCCTTCACAAGGCGGGGGAAAAGAGCGGGAGATTTTGATTAACCTTGATGAAGACAAGGCTGCATAAAGTCTGATCTTTAGGCTACTGATGTGATAAACTTAGGCTCATGACTCAAACAAACAACCAAGAAAAAGAAACATTTACCGATTTTTTGCGCCGGATTTTCAAACGCTTGCTGGATGCAATTGCCGCGTTTTTGATCAGATTAGGCATCAGACCAAATGTGATCACCACTGCCGGACTGATCGGTAATGTGGCAGCCGGCGTTTTAATTGCCACCCGGCACTTATTCTGGGGCGGGTTAATTGCCCTGATTGCCGGACCGCTTGACGCCTTGGATGGAACGATGGCCAGGATGCGCAACGAAAGCGGTCGCTATGGCGCTTTTATTGATTCCGTGACTGACCGCTATTCAGAAATTGCCTTGTATGGCGGTTTGCTGGTTTATTTCAATCAGCGCGGTGTATGGCAAGATGCCTTGCTGGTATTTTTTGCAGTGATTGGCTCGATTTTAGTATCTTACACCAGGGCGCGGGCGGAAGCCCTGGATTTTGATGCCAAAATCGGTCTACTTACCCGGGCAGAGCGCTACATTGTCCTCATCCCGGGCATTATTGTCGGTTACCCCCGGGTATCATTGTGGTTTATCGCAATTCTTTCGAACTTCACAGCCCTGCAGCGCATCTGGTATGTACGCAGGCAGGCTAAAGAGAAGTTAGATCATTCCGAAAGTAAACAAGAGGAAGTTTAAAATGGTTAATGGCATAAAAATTGGTCCTTTGACATTAAATTTTTACGGGTTGATCATCATGCTTGGCGTGATTGCAGCTGCTTATTTGAGCCATCGGGAAGCCAAACGCCGAAATAAGAACCCCGAAGTGATTATTGACAGCCTGACCTGGATCGTTATAGGAGGCGTGATTGGTGCCAGGATCTGGCATATTCTTACACCGCCGCAATCCATGGTGGAGCAGGGGATTACAACGATGTATTATCTGACCCATCCGTTGGCGGCAATTGCGATTTGGCGAGGTGGTTTAGGGATTCCAGGCGCGGTTGCAGGCGGCGCGCTGGCTTTTTATCTTTACGCGCGCAAACGAGGGCTGAAGTTTGGTGAATGGGCGGACATTTTTGCCCCAGGTCTTGCCTTGGGACAAGCCATTGGCCGATGGGGCAACTTCGTAAATCAGGAGGTTTATGGCGCGCCAACGGACCTTCCTTGGGCGATTACGATTGACCCGCAGCACCGTTTGCCTGAATTTATGGAATATGCCACTTACCACCCATTATTTCTGTATGAGTCGCTTTTCAATTTGTTAAATATGGGCTTCTTACTTTGGGTTTATCGGAAATTCAATAAGTGGCTCAAACCAGGCGATGTCTTTCTCTCATACTTGGTCACATACCCGGTGTTTCGGTTCTTCATGGAATTTTTACGGCTTGACAACAGCTTTGTGGGTAATATTAACGCCAATCAGACTTTGATGCTGGTGATCGCTCTCATAGCAGGGGGATTAATCGTCTTGCGGCATCGTGATTCCATTTTCTCTAGCAAAAGTCAAGAATCTGCAGAGGCGCCGTTGGCTGCTGAAGAAGAAACTGAAGATGGTATTGTCGAAGAATAGGTGATTGTTTAAAGTCGACTGATAGCGTGATGAATGTCTAAGATTACTTTTCTGGGAACAGCAAGCGCTGTGCCTAACAAATTTCAGCAGAACACCCACTTCGTTGTCGAAGCCAATGCCCATGTCATTCTTGTGGATTGCACGGGCAATCCTGTTGTTCGGCTTGAACAGGCGGGGATTGATCCGCTTTCAATTACGGATTTGATTTTGACCCATTTCCATCCCGATCACGTTTCAGGCGTGCCGTTATTGTTAATGGACCTATGGCTGATGGGGAGAAAGAAACCACTCTCGGTTTATGGTTTGACTGTGGTTATCGACCGTATGGAGCAGATGATGCAATTGTATGATTGGGAAACCTGGGATGGATTGTATCCAATCGAGTTATATAGGCTGCCCAATAATGAAAAAATGCACATTATGGATTTGGCGGATCTGCAAGTGTTTGCTTCTGCAGTGGATCATATGATCCCCACGATGGGATTCAGGATGGATTTAAGTGACGGCAGTTTTTGTTATTCGTCCGATACTGCCCCAAGTGATGCTGTTGTCCGCCTGGCAAAAGGGGCGGATCTCCTGATCCATGAAGCCACGGGCGCTGGTGTAGGCCATTCTTCACCAGAACAAGCCGGTGAGATCAGTGAGAGAGCTGGTGTTCCCAACCTTGTGCTGGTGCATTATTCATCGCTGGATGATGCAGAGGACCTGGTTATGCGAGCAAGAACCTGTTTTTCGGGCGACGTGCTCGCGGCTTGTGATCTGATGACAATTTCATTTCCATATCACCCCCTAACTTGATCAACTACCACCCGATAAGAAAATCTTCCCATTCATTGTTCTGATTCAGATGTTTGCCAAACAAATAGGTTGCTGAACTTGGGGGATTCTGCGGTGGTTTAATCGGATACATCCCGGATTGCTCCGGTGTCATTCCGCCCTTTTGGTGATTGCACCGAGGGCAGGCGGCAACCACGTTTCGCCAGTTTGTTTTTCCGCCAAGGCGGCGGGGGATCACGTGGTCAACGGTCAATTTACTGGTTTTCTTGCCGCAATATTGACAGGTGAAATTATCTCTCCTGAAAATTTCTTTGCGTGTGAAAGCGACCACCGGCCGCGGTCTTTTGACCATCCTGGTGAGACGGATTACAGAAGGCAGGGGGAATGTTTGAGAAACTGAGTGAATAACACCTCTACCGTTCAAAATCAAGGTGGCTTTTTCTGCTAGAACCAGGTTGATTGCGCGGTATGTAGATGTGATATTGATTGGTTGAAAATTCGCATTCAACACAAGGACGGGATCGTTCATGAGTTCACCATTTGTTGATTATATCAAATTTGACTTATTTGTTAAGTGCATGGATTTGATTCTTTTATAGAATGTTTTTCAGTGTTCTGGGGGAAACGAAGGGGTGCTTGATGCAATTTCGCTTATAATTGTTGTTAAGGCAAGATTACTTAGCGATAACGGAAAGGAAAACCTACATGAAGAAACGACAAATTGCGTTCGGGATAGTTCTGGTCTTATTTGGCTTGATCGCGTTGATCAACGCGCTCTTTAATGTGGACCTGTGGCGTTTTATCGGTCCGCTATTGCTGATTGGTGTGGGTGTCTTATTGATCCTGCGCCCAAGGATGGCAGGATCGGACGCTCAGGTACATATGTCCATTTTCGGGGACGTGACCAGATCTGGCGATTGGGAAGCACAGCAGCATGAATTTTGGTGGTTTATAGGTTCAGCCCGGTTAGATTTTACGGAGGCTGTGTTTACTCACCAGGATACCGTGATCAAAGTTTATGGGTTTATTGATGATGTCACTCTCATCTTGCCAGCATCGATTGGGTTCAGGGTAGAATCCTCGGCGTTTGTTTCTGAATATCATGCTCATGATGGGAAATTTGAAAGGATTTTGAGCCCATTAAGCCATCAATCGGCTGATTTTGAGCAGGCTGAAAAACGAGTGATATTACATACCCTGGGGTTTGTATCTGAGGTCAAGATCAACCATTCGCTGTAGTGATACTATTTTCACACATTAATCGCTTACTTAGGCAGGCAGTGGGTGATTAAATTGAGTTAATTCGTTATAATCATTGAGAGACATGAAGCATAGCATAAGAGTTTATTATTATTTCCCTTGATAATTACCCTGTCATTGGCCAACCACGCGCCTTGAATGACAGGCGCGTTTTTCGTTATACTTGAGGAATGATGTTTTTATACGGAGGAAAGAATGAATATTGACCAACAAGTTGCTTATCTAATGCGCGGTGTGGAGTATGGAGACTCTACCACCCAAGAAATGATGGAAAAAGAGCTGCGTGAGCGGCTGCTTGAGTCCCAACGGGAAGGACGCCCATTAAGGGTTTATTGTGGCTATGACCCCCGGACATCGGATTTGCATATCGGTCATACGGTTACTATGCGCAAATTGCGGCAGTTTCAAGAACTGGGTCATCACGTGATCTTTGTGATCGGCACATATACTGCCCTGATTGGAGATCCTTCGGATAAGGATAAACTTCGGGCGCAGTTATCGCAAGAAGAGGCGATGCAAAACGCTAAAAGTTATGCAGAACAAGCCTTCCGCATTTTAGACCGTGAAGAAACTGAAGTGCGTTACAATGCAGAATGGCTGAAGGACTTAACCCTAAAGGATATGATTGAACTGGCATCGAATTTCACCATTCAACAATTTCTAACGAGGATCAACTTCAGGCAGCGCTGGGAAAAAGATGAGCCGGTTTACTTCCACGAGCTGTTTTATGCCATCATGCAGGGTTATGATGCCTACGCTTTAGATGCCGATGTTCAGGTCGGCGGGACGGACCAGATGTTCAATATCATGACCGCTGCCCGGAAGATTATGACTTATTATGGCAAGAAGCCCAACGTTGGGGTGATTCTTGGCATCCTGCCGGGCACAGATGGTGAAGTGAAGATGTCCAAATCGCTGGGAAATCACATTCCACTGAATACAACACCCGAAGATATGTTCGGAAAGGTGATGAGCATCCCCGATAAGGCGATGGCAAGTTACGCCCGCCTGGTGACCCGCTGGACGACGGATCAAATTGATTACTTTGAGAAAGCCATCCGGACTGATGAGATCCACCCGCGTGATGCCAAGATGCAGTTGGCGCAGGAAATTACAGCTGCATTTTATGATGAGGCACAGGCAGAAAAAGCCAGGGCATATTTTGTGGATCTTTTTCAAAAAGGAGACACACCGGATGAGATGCCTGAGTTTGCCATTTCTGAGGGACAAACCTTGCTGGATGTCCTGACTGAGAGCGGCACGGTTAGCAGCGGCAGCCAGGTCAGGCGGTTGGTTCAGCAAAATGGGGTTAAAGTGGATAGTGAAAAGGTTGAAGATCCGTTTATGGCGGTTTCTCCGGGCATGACCATCCAGGTTGGCAAAAGACGATTTCTCAAGCTGGTGGGTCAAAAATAAGGTTTATTGGATTCCTAAGTTGGAGTTGCTTTAAAATCCGGTGCGGTTAGTTCTGTGAAAGGAAGGTTGCCTGAAATAACTCCCTGCCAATCTGCTCTGCAAGTTCAGGCGTAACGGCTTCGAGGACCACTACTATAGAAATGGGTTGGGCTTGCCAGTTGGGGGTTGTGCCAGCCATAAACCATGTGACGGGATTTTCTTCATCGGCATTTGTGACTGCAGTGACTTGCCAGATGGGAAGATCCCTTTCTTTAAGCAGATTTGTCAAACGGGTTGCGGCTAGTGGAGCGATTGCTTGGATTGCCGTTTGAGGATCAGAAATCGTCACCCATTCGTTTTGCGGATTGCGATAAGCATTGACAATTCTGGGGTTTGGCACCAAGCCCCCGTGTGTGAGGGCACTCGCGGCCAGACTTAATTGCAGCGGAGAGATTGAGAATGCCTCTTCTCTGAGTTGAGCAACGTCGATGCTAGTGCTGCCAGGATCGCTGACCTGGGCTACATTAAGATTGATCTGAGGTTCTGAGAAAAAGCCTAAATCGTGTAATAATGTTGAAATTTGTTCTGCTTCAATCTCCTGTGCAAAATCGTTTTGTGCAGCCAGACAACCATTTTTTATCAGCACCTCCCAGGTTAGAGAGGTATTTTCTGGTCTTATTGCACATGTTGAGAGGTTCAGGTTCGTTAACAGGGATTCGGGATCTGGATTTTGTTCAAGTATGTCTTCTTGTGATGCTGCCAGGAATGGAAAAAGTGCTGCACCTGCTGGATAAAGCCCCTGCGTGGCGCGGTTCAAGAGAGGTGCCTGTTCATCTGTGCTTAACACATCCCATTCTACGTCCAAAGTTTCGGCGTTGAAGTAGGGATGGGAAGACATCGCAAGAATTTCACCTGAGCTGGCATTCATCACAATGATCGATCCCATATTTTCACCAAGCAGAGAATCGGCCGTTTGTTGCATTTCAAGGTCGATTGTCAATCGAATATCCAAACCCGGAGGAGGCTGGTTGTAGAGCAGTTCCTGCCAGAGGTTTGTCAGGTAGGGGTACCCAATGTTGCCCCTCAGATACGGATACATGGACGCTTCCAAACCTGTTTGTCCATAGACGCTATTCGTATAGCCAATGACTGTGTAGAGAGGGATGTGGTTGCTGGCCCTCTGATAGCTGCCTGGTGCACCTGTATTGGTCATGATGGCTTGATTATCACGGTCAAGGATATTCCCGCGTGGGACAAAGCGGTCATCAATGATCCAGCGCGGGTTTTCAGTCCTGTTGATGAGGTCGGGGCTGAACCAGAAGGCAAGCAGACTGGTCACGATCACTTCTAACATCAGTATGCTCATCAATACACTACCGCTGATCAGGTCTCTCGGGCGTCGCCTCACAATAATTGCGCGATTTTCAGAGGTGCCGGCTGTATGGCTGATGGTCATTAACATCAGTACGGCGATAAACGAAATCAACAGGGACGACCCGCCATAGGAAACAAAGGGGAGGGTTACGCCAGTTAGTGGAAGTAAGCCAATATTTCCACCAATGATCAGAATGCTTTGCACCCCGAAATAAAAGATGATGCCGAGGGTAAGAAAGCGATGAAAGGCATTTGAGGTCTTATTAGCGAGCTTGATGCCCCGATAGATCAGAAAAATCATCAAGGCGATTAGAACAGTGGTGCCAATAAAGCCTAATTCTTCTGCAATTGCTGAAAAGATGAAATCCGAGACAGAAACGGGAATCAGGTTTGGGCTGCCCAAGCCTGGACCAGCCCCAATCAATCCGCCTTCTGCAATGGCTATCATGGATTGGATGACCTGGTAAGAGGCACCGCTTGGATCGCTAAAAGGTGAAAGCCAGGTCGAAATCCTCAATCGGACAACATCGAGGAAGAAGTAACCTGCAATCCCCGATGCAATCATCAACAAAGGGGCAATTATCAAGATCAGCCTGCTGCGTCGTGTTGTGAATAAGATACCTAAATATATTAACAGAAGTATGCTGGCGGTGCCTAAATCCCTTTGGAAGAACAGGATCAGAAGGGCTGCTGCTGTGAGTACAAGTGTTGGGAGCAGACTTTCAAATCGTCCCTGCACGATCGTGATCCGGTCAGTGAAATAAGCTGCGAGGAATACGATCAGGAGCAATTTAAGCAGCTCTGAAGGCTGAAAGTGGATACCGAGGAACTGCAGCCAGAGCGTTGGACCGTTCTCGCTGTTGGGGTTGATCCCAATAAAGATCGTCAGGGCTGTCAGGAGGAGACCTGAGATCAGCCAAACATATTTATATTTGTGGAGGGTTTCAAGGAAGCTCGGGTATCGCATCCCTGCCATGACAACAACTGCGGAGATGATAAGCCAGATGGTTTGTTTTAAGCCCAGGTTGGGATATAAGCGCCAGATCGTCATCAACCCTATCCCGCTTAAAAAGGCGATGATTGGCAGTAAATACGGGTCGAGTTTGGGGAGATATTTTTTTGCTTGGTGGTGCATAAGGTAGAAAGAGATACCCCAACCTGCCACACCCAGCCAGTGATCGAACTGAAAGGGGCCGTTGGCGGACCTGATCCTGATGGAAGGGGCAAGGGTCAGAACAAGAGCATAAGCCACCACGATAAATGCTGTGATCAGCAGCAACCGCTGTTGGATTTCGCCTTTTTGTTTGCTTTTGCTGAGTTTGCTTAAGCGAGAACGCACGGTTAACCTAAATATTTATTGATCAGCAAGCGCAATTGTTCGCGTTTTTTCGGGTCGATCATTTCAGGGTTCGTGATCAACGCGTTTTCGAGGGCATATTCACATTGGCAGCTTGAAGCAGGGTCGATCAGATCAACCATTTTCTTAATCGTATTCTGGGCAAGTGCGATATTTTTGTTCAGTGTGCGGATGACGATATCCACCGTCACACTCTCCTCACTGACGTGCCACACATCATAGTCTGTGACATGCGCCATAGTTGTGTAACAGATTTCTGCTTCACGCGCCAAGAAGACCTCTGGTGAGGCAGTCATACCGATGATGTCCATACCCCATTGCCGGTAAAGCCCCGACTCACCCTTGGTCGAGAACCGGGGTCCCTCGATCGTAATGTAAGTTCCGCCGCGATGCGAAAGCCCGTCGGCTGATTGAACAGCTTCTTCCAGAGTATCTGAGAGGTGCTCGCAGAATGGATCTGCAACGCTGACATGCGCGACCAGTCCTTTGCCAAAGAAGCTGCGTTCACGTTTATGAGTGAAGTCAAAGATCTGGTTGGGGATAACGATGTGACCGGGTGCATAAGCCTCACGGAGTGAACCGCATGCACTGACGCTGACGATTCTTTTTACACCAATTGATTTGAGGGCATAAATATTGGCGCGATAGGGTACCTCACTCGGTGAATAGATGTGTCCGATCCCGTGCCTGGCGAGAAATGCGACGGGTTTGCCATTCAGCCGACCTAATGTAATCGGTGAACTCGGCTTTCCAAAGGGCGTATCAACATCAATAGTTTCGATTTCTTTTAGATCTTCAAACGCGTAGAGTCCAGATCCGCCAATAACTGCCAAAACAGGTGCTTCATTCATGATCAACTCCGAATTTATTAGTGGAATGTGATGTAAATCTGGGCACGACCGAGTTTTATTTGATCTCGCTCTGTAATCACGGTTGGAGAGGTCAGCGGTGTGCCATTAAGGAGGGTGCCGTTGGTCGAGTCAAGGTCTTCCGCCCACCATTGTTTACGGTAATAAGCAAGTTTGCAATGCCTGAGCGAAATCGTTTCGTCGTTTAATGAGAAGTCGCAGGCTGGATCGCGTCCAATGATGATTTCTCGTTTCTCGAACTCCTTTTGGGTTGTTATTTGATTGAAAATTGCCTCAAGTTTGATAGGTGGAACCGTTGATTGTTTTTTATCAAAAGTAACTTGCCGTTTCAAGTCAGAAAAGATACCATATCCGATCCAGCCAATAAAGGCATAAGCAGAAAGAACCATCAGAAGCCGTAAAACAAATGCAAGCATTGCGTTCATCCGCTGAAGCCTCCTGAAAGATCATCCACGGTTGTTTCATGTTCACCTTCAACTGGCAGGATCGTGGTCTGATCGTCCGATGTCGTCTCCTGCACATAGATTAGGTTTGTTACGCCAACCAAGATGACATCGCCATTCTGCAGGGTCGCTTGGTTAACCTTCTTTCCGTTTATAAACACGCCGCCTGTAGAGCCCACATCGAATATGATGTATTTCCTGTTGATCGCCCTGAGCTGCGCATGATGCCTTGAAACATGCAGGTCGTCCAATACCAGGTTGTTTTCTGAATGACGTCCGATATTAATAACAGTCTTTTGCAGGGGGTAAGTAATCGAACCACCAATGATCAACATTGCGCCATCGGGAAGCGATAGGTTGGAAGTATTAGGCTTATCTGGTTCCATTGCGGATGTATCCGGCAAATTCTGATCTTCAGGGGAAATAAACGCCTTGATTGTATAGTCGTTGTGCAAGATGTCCGGACTACTCTCAAGTTCTATCGTTGGCGATCTTCTGAAATCCAGACCTTCGATTTGTGCAGTTGAATGAATAGTACCAGCCATATCGTCAAGGATATATTGAAAAGCCTGCCAATCAGGCAGATCTTCAGGGGAGACCGTCAGTCGAAAATGATCAGGTGCAAGCGAGCGGTCAGATTCGCCCACAATAATATTGTGGGTTAACGCATCCATCAAATCGTTGATCAAGGTTTCTTTTGGTTTGTTTCCTGTGAGAACCCACAACAATTTATCTTCAAATAGGGCGCGTAATTGTGCTTCTATACGTTCAAGATTTCCATTCTTATGTTTCATGCCAGTATAATTATACCCAGTATGGTATTGCATGGATTTGAGGAAGTTGATCACACCGCAGACATTGCCTTGAGGGTTTGGGGTGAAGATTTCTATTCACTCCTCAAGCAGGCTGCTAGGGGGATGTATGCCCTGATGGGCAGTGAAAGACAGCATGATACAGTGATTGATCATATTTTTTTTGTTGAGCCTGGTTCCCGCGAATCAAAATTAGTGGATTTTTTGAGTGAGATTTTATACCTGTGCGAGGATAAGGGGTTTTTATTTGACACATTTGAATTTATCCAACGGAATGATGGTTTGATTGTGAGGGTAAAAGGCTCTCTGGTTAAATCTATAGATCGAACGATTAAGGCTGTCACATTTCACAATCTTGAAGTACAGGAAACATCAGAAGGATTTTCAACGTTAATTACCTTCGATGTTTAGAAAGGATCGGCAATGACAGAGATTACGCTCGATACATTTAATAAGATCAGCGATTTCGAATGGGAAATCCCAGAAAATTTTCGATCGGATATGCGCGTGCCGGTCAGGGTGTTTGCATCAAGAGAACTTCTGGAAGATGCACTTGGAGATAAATCTTTAGAACAAGCCGTTAATGCCAGTACATTGCCCGGTTTGGTGAAAGCGGTGATGGTGATGCCAGATATGCACCAGGGCTATGGTTTCCCGATCGGCGGCGTGGCTGCGACGGATCTCAAAACTGGGGTGATCTCTCCAGGCGGTATTGGTTATGATATCAATTGTGGCGTTCGTTTGCTTTCTTCCCGAATGGCTTTGGAGGCAGTGAAGGATTGGCTTGCAGATTTAGCCACAATGCTCAACCAGCTCTGTCCGAGCGGGGTGGGTGTGGACAGCAATCTGCGATTGTCGAAGGACGAACTGGCAGAGGCTTGTGTCAGAGGCGCCCAATGGGCGAAGGCAAAGGGATATGCCACTGCTGATGATATCCTATTAACTGAAGACAATGGCCGGCTTGCTGGTGCAAACCCGGAAAAATTAAGCCAGCGTGCGCTGGAGCGGGGAAGAACACAATTGGGTACGCTGGGGGCAGGTAACCATTTTATTGAGGTCGATCTGGTGGCTGAGGTTTTTGATGCGCAAGCTGCGCGGGTGATGGGGCTATATCAGGGCGAAGTTGCCGTACAAATCCATACAGGTTCGCGCGGATTTGGCCACCAAATTTGCACAGACTATGTCAGGCTGCTCCAAAACGCGACAAGGAAATACGGCATTCACCTGCCCGACAAACAACTTGTGTGCGCACCCATCGACTCACCCGAAGGCCAGGATTACCTGGGTGCGATGCGCTGCGGCGCGAATTTTGCTTTTTTGAATCGGCAGTTATTGGCAAACCGGGTGCGTGAAGCATTCGAGAGGGTGTTGGCCGGCAAGGTTGAGAGCTGGCATCTCAGGCAGGTTTATGATATTGCGCATAATATTGGGAAGTTTGAAGACCATCTGATTTATGGCGAAAAACAAAAGGTTTGTATCCATCGTAAAGGTGCAACCCGCGCTTTTGGGCCTGGTTCTGAAGGTTTGCCCGAGGTTTATTCGAAAATTGGGCAGCCAGTGCTGGTTCCTGGGTCAATGGGCACAGCCTCGTGGGTATTAACCGGGACGGAAATGAGCATGCAGCGTTCCTTTGGATCATCCTGCCACGGTGCCGGCAGGATGATGAGCCGGTCACAGGCGAAGAAAAATGTGTGGGGCGAAGATTTGTTCAAGCGGCTTAAGTCGCAAGGAATTGAAGTCCGGGCCGGGTCAATGGCTGGTTTGGCAGAGGAAGCGCCGCAAGCTTATAAGGATGTGAACCAGGTTGTGGAGAGTGTTGTCGGGGCAGGGATTGCAAAGAAGGTCGCAAGATTGACCCCGTTGATCGTGATCAAAGGTTAATCCCACGCATAGATGGGGTTGCTGAAGATCCATCCCCTTAATTTCCCTTTGAAGGGGATAAATGCTTCCACCCGATAAACTCCAGTCTCTTTGGTAAGATAGGTGGCCACCTCTCGATTTTCCCACTCTTTGATGATTTTGCCGTCTTTTAATAATCTGTACAGGCTATTTTGCGGAAGATGGATTTGGAATGTCAGACCACCTTTGGGGCTGACACGATCCCCCATGATAAATTGCCCATCATCATTATGCGCTGTAAAGCGGAAGCCATCCGTAGGCGCTGGCTGATCATAGCCGATAAAGCAATGCCCCTGTTTCAAGGCGGAATAAATGGCTTTCCGGTCATCCGGGAAGACCCCGGTGGGCGGGTTGGGGGTGAGGATGTGGGTTCTGACGCTTTTGAAGTGATGAAGATATGGGTAGAGCTTGATGGTCAACGGCCCGACCTTCTTTATGATTTGATGCGCGTCAACACCACCGATAGCAACGATTTGACGGTGTCTGCTTGCGATCAAATCATCCCATAATGATAATGTGCGTTCGAGTGGACCGACAGACATCCGATCGGGGAAGAAGGCATGGATTATGGCTGAGAATAGGTCATGGGTTACGCTCTTAAACTCGCTCAATTGGTTCCACAGCTCAATGCCAGTGAAATTTTTTACTTCCCAATTTCGCCAGAGATAGGCTTTTTCGTGGAACATGGGCAGTTCGTCTTCAATGGGATGAGCGAGAAAACTTAAGCCACCAGCCCGGTTGATCTGATCGATAAGCTGCTGTGTGTCTTCTGCATAGGGTGTTAATTCTTTTTGGGCCCCTATGGCAAGCAGGTGGCTGCCCGGTGGGTTGAGGGCACGGTCGTGAAGCTCTTCGCCGATCAGTAACATCACCTTGTGTTTGTCATCCCCGTGATATCCATCCATCCCATGCAGCCAGATGTTGTGATCTGTGGTGATGATGCCGTCCAGGCCTGCCTGGGCAGCAATTTTTATTAGTTCTTGGTGATTGGCATTGCCATCAGAATATTTTGTGTGTATGTGAATTGAAAATTTTGATTCATGCATTGGGTTGACGGATTTTTCAGATTGTGGGTATAATCATTCCTGTTAAAAGGAGGCTTGTGTGCAAAATTATTTTAGTATTGCATTGATTATAACGTCTATTGCCTTGATCGCGAGTATTATACTTCAGAGCAAGGGTGTTGGTCTTGGTGGGTTAACAGGGGGCGCAAATACAGGTGGTGTGTATACACAGCGCCGTGGGATTGAGAAAATATTGTTTTGGATCACAATCGGTCTGAGCGTGTTATTCTTTATCTTAACCATTCTGACCGTCATGTTTGGGGCGTAATCCAAAGTAATTTTTTTGATTACTCTGGCGAATTTCATTCTCAATCAGTCAAAATCGGGCAACTCGCCAATCAAAGGGTTGCCCATTTTATCTTAAATATTATGAAAAAATTCAGATGGCAGTTGTTAATCATTTTGGTCACCGGCTTAATTGTTGGCATTTTGTTAATTGTGCAGCAAATGGATGACGGTGAAGATATTGACGCAACACCTTCACCAATATCGGGTGGTGTATATTCTGAAGCCCTGATTGGTGAATTTATGCGACTAAATCCCTTTTTGGATATTTACAACGAACCCGATCAATCGGTGGATGAACTAATTTTTAGCAGTCTGATTGATTTTGACTCGCGCGGCATCCCGCAAAGTGACCTTGCTGAATCCTGGGGTGTTTCACGGGATGGCACCGTTTACAATTTTAGCCTGAGAAAAGATGTGTTCTGGCATGACGGGGAGGCCTTTGACAGCCGAGATGTGCTTTTTACCATCGAACTATTGAAAAGTGGACACGGGTTAATCCCGGAAGACTTACAAAGGTTCTGGGCTGAGATTGAGGTTGTCGCTCTGTCAGAGTATCAGATGCAGTTCTTGCTTCCTGAACCTTTCGCGCCATTTTTGGATTATGTGTCTTTCGGAATTCTGCCGGAACACATCTTAAGCGGTGTGGGTCTGGAGGAGATGATTGATCATCCATTTAATTTAGCGCCAGTGGGCACAGGCCCCTTCCGCTTCCAACGTTTGCTGGTTGAAAGCGACCAGATTGTGGGTGTGGTGGTAGAAGCCTTTGATGCTTATTATATGGATCGCCCATATTTGGACGAGATATCCTTCCGTTATTTTGATACAGCCGAAGAAGCACTCGCTTCTTATAAAGAAGGTGAGGTAGAAGGCATTGGGGAGGTTCCAGAATCGATTCTAAGCGATGTATTGGCTGAACCTGAACTTGCAATCTATACTGCCCGTGAACCTTTGTTGACGATGGCCTATCTCAATCTGGATAACCCTGAAGTTGAGTTTCTTCAAACCCCGGAAATTCGACGAGCGATGATGCTGTCGATTAACCGGAATAAGATTATCGAACAGGTTTATGGCGGGCAGGCTGTGCCGGCCAATGGGCCGATCATGCCCGGTACCTGGGCGCATTATGAGGATTTAGAGAACAACACCTATGATCCCGTTTTAGCCGAGGAATTGTTCCTTTCCACAGGGGTGAGTTTTGATGAAGACGTTGACCTCTACAAAACTGAGACCGGTTTAGAGATCGAAGTGCGATTACTTCACCCAGATACACCCGAACATGCACGAATTGCTGAATTAATCGAGAACGACTGGGAAGCCCTGGGGATCAATGTCACTTTGGATCCTAAACCTTATGATGAAGTATTAGCCGATCTTGAGTTGCGGGCTTACCAAACAGCACTGGTTGACATTAACCTGACAGGATCCCCTGATCCTGATCCATATCCTTTTTGGGGGCAGGCGCAAGTGCAATCCGGTCAGAATTATGCAGAGTGGGATAATCGCTCGGCAAGCGAATTTTTGGAGCAAGCGCGGATGACTGTTGATTTTGGTGAGCGGCAACGTTTATACCGCAACTTCCAGGTGTTGTTCATGCGGGAAATGCCTTCGTTGCCTTTATTCTACCCGGTTTACACCTATGCTATCTCCGAGGATATCAACGGCGTGTCCATTGGTCCAATCTTCAAGCCGGCTGACCGTTTCAGTAACGTGCATGATTGGTACGTTCTTGCTGGAACCGATTCCGAATCAACACAAGCGGTTGAACCTACACAAACCACGGAAGAGTAGGAACTCTGATGGCGCCTTTTTATACTGGTAAGGGAGATACTGGCAATACCGGCTTTTTGGGGGAGGGCAGGATTTCGAAAACCTCAGCCAGGATTGAAGCCATTGGTAGTGTTGATGAAGCCAATGCTGCATTGGGATTGGCGCGTTCGCTAACCGCATTAGAAGCGGTTTCGGAAATTATTCTGCGTGTACAAAAGCAGCTTTATATTTTGATGACAGAATTATCGACGGATGATAAGACCAGCGCACAATTCAGCCAAGTTAGCGCAGCAGATGTCGATTGGCTTGAAGGGGAAATTAAGATATTCGAGAAAAAGGTGAAGCTCCCCAGAGAATTTATTGTCCCTGGTGAGAACCAGGCCAGCGGGGCATTAGCCCTTGCCCGAACGATAATTCGGCGTGCTGAACGGCGAACGATTGCTTTCCTCGAGGAACAGGGCAGTACAAAATCGGAGGTGGTTGCCTACTTAAATCGGCTTTCCTCACTGGTTTTTCTGTTAGAAGTCTATGAAACCACACATTCTGGGCCTGGCGTCCGGCTGGTTAAAGCGCAGTAGAACATGATCGGGACGTTGATCAATGTCGTCACGATTGTGGTTGGCTCTTTGTTAGGGGTCTTGGTTGGGAGCCGTTTATCCGCCAGGCTGCGCGAAACCATTGTTGCCGGATTAGGGTTATTCACCCTCGGTTATGGATTGCTGACTTTTATTGACACCCAGAATCCGTTGGTGCCATTGGGCGGATTATTGATTGGCGCACTGTTGGGCGAGTGGTGGCGGATTGAGGACGGGTTGGAGAAGTTAGGCGTGATGCTGCGCCGTGCCGTTATCCGAAAAGATGCCCAGCATGAAAAGCACGCGACGTTTGTGGAGGGATTTGTCACAGCCTCCTTGGTGTTTGTGATCGGACCCATTGCAATCCTGGGATCGATACAGGACGGTCTTACCGGAAATTATGAAATGCTGGCAATCAAGGCGATTTTGGACGGTTTCGCGTCGATTGCTTTTGCCTCCACCCTGGGAATTGGTGTAGCTTTTTCAGCGCTTTCAATCTTGATCTATCAGGGTGCAATTACGCTGCTTTCAGAATTCTTCAGCCAGTTCTTTTCGACAGCAATGATGACAGAGATGACCGCTGTGGGAGGTTTGATCTTGATAGCCATTTCCATCAGCAGCTTGCTGGCACTTAAAAAAATCCGGACCGGAAGTTACCTGCCAGCGTTGCTGGTAACGCCTCTAATTGTCTTTATTCTCGAAACGTTTTTTGGGGGTTTTTAATCCAAATTTCCGACTACCGGAGGCTTACTCAATAGCCATTGCATACACTGGGATTTCCTCATCTGTTCGTGTAAAACCAAACTTTTCGTATAGCCTAAGAGAGGGGATGTTGTCGGACTGGGTGTTAACCGTGACGCGCAAATAATTGTGCTGTTTAAATTGGGTGAGTAGGTCTATCAATAAGGTAGAGGCGATGTTTTGCTGCTGATATTCGGGGTGGACAGCTAAACGGGCGAGATGTCCATAAATGTTCATCGTATTACTGATCTGATAGCCGATAATTTTTTCATCAATTTCAGCAACCGTGCTGATCCCGCTCTGGTTGAAGGCGTTGTTCAAACCAGCCTGTGAGTTTTGCCACAATGGCGAAAATGAAAGCTGATCCAGATGTGCGATCTGTGGCAGATCATGTGCTTGCATTGGCCGAATCGCTACTTCTGGGCAACAATTGATATCCTTGGGCATCTGTCGCTGCCATTCGAGGACGACAACATCCTGCAGGTGGTTGAATTTTGAATTGGAAAGCAGGTTTTTATACCAGGGCGAAAGTGCCAGTGAAGCAAGCAGTGTCATCCCCTTTTCTTTTAGAGTTTCAATTGCGTTTCTCAATAAAACTTGCCAAACATGGTCAAGGTTGAGATGCTTTTTGATAGCGAAAACGCGCATCCAGGCAGCCTGTGGATTCTCAGAAGCTGCGCAAAGCAGCGATTGAATTTGGTCCTCAGCAATTTTTATGAGGAAGGGTTGCTGTCCAAGCCAATCTAACGGGCTGAACCAGTCCAGGTGCCTGTGAGTGAAATTGTTTTGGTTGAGGAAGTCGGCCAATTGAGGATAGTGGTCAGGAGTAGCCTGAATGATGGTATCATCAACTGATGAAAAATATTGAGCGTTAACCATGCCTTATCCTACTGATCTATTTGTGAAATCAGCCTTGAATGTGGGCCTTAGGGATAGCATGAAAAAATTAGAGCGATTTTAACGAGTTCAATAGGATCTTAGCAATGCGGGCGAGGTCTTCTGTCGGGATCATTTTGATCGCCTGAAGGAGCTGATCGTAGATTTGATCGCCATCGGATGCGGCTTCCTGTGGTTCTATCGGAAATTCAGGTTCCCATTCAACCTGGGCCTTTTGGCGTTTGTTTTCTTCTGATGTTAATAGGGTTTGATCGATAAATGAATCAACTGGCAGCTGGAGTGCTTCACTGATAGAAAACAGGTGGTTTAAGGGGATGTTACGTTCGCCTGTTTCATAAGCCGCAAGATCTTCCAGGGGGATCTGCGCTTTCTTGCTGAGTGTCTCTAAATCTAAATCAGCATGCTCAAGTTCAAGGCTTAATTTTGCCTGAATGATCTTATGCCGCAGTGAAAGATATTTTGATTTTGTTTCTCCTACCATCAAGGAAGAGAATTCCTCATCCGGAATGTCGCCGTCGAAGATCTTTTGGATCGGAACACCGAAAAAGACACTCAGAATTTCAATCTGCGGCAATGAAAGTGCCGCATCACCCTGCTCAAATTGAAGATAACGCTCTTTTGGAATATCGAGGATGGATGCACAATCGTGAATACTGCGCTTTTTGTTTTTCCTGATGGTTTTTATTCTCTGGACGATATTAACGAATTCTTGCGTCATGATTACTTTCCGGAATGTGGGTCGTCGTTGATTATTATGAACAAATTATAACCTAATCACCTAAAAATGACTAATTTTGGTGGGGTATTGGGTTAAGCTATTGAGATCTCCAAATCACCTTTGAAGACCCCAATCATAAGAGTCATAAAAGATTTTCTATTTTATTCAAGATTGATTGAAGTCAACGCCCAAAGATTGGTAAACACATTTTCCGTCAATGAATGTGGCGACGGGTTTGATCTTCCAAATATCCTGAGAGTCGATGGTGAAAGGGTCGTCCTCAAGCAGGATAAAGTCCGCATGATACCCGGTTTGAATCTTGCCGAAGGTATGCCCTTTATTTGCGATTTGAGCGGGGGTATAGCTGAAGCCTTTCAAGGCTTGCGCCAAACTTAATCGCTGCTCAGAATGCCAGCCGTCAATGCCCGGACTGCCGTCCAACCGTCTGCGGGTGACTGCGGCATGAAGCCCATAAAATGGGTTGACCGGTTCCACAGGTGCATCTGAGCCAAATACCAGGCAAGTGCCTGCGTCGTGCAAAGTTCGATAGGCATAGGCGTTCGCCGATCGTGTTCCAAGTTTGTGGTCTGCAATTTCCATGTCTGAAGGGGCATGTATCGGCTGGACGGATGCGATGATGTCTAATTCCGAGAAGCGGGAAATATCCTCAGACGTAATGATCTGGACATGTTCAATCCGATGTGGGAGATGTCGAAGTCCGTGCTTCTGTTCAAACGCTCTGATCTTATCGAAGGCATTTAACACGACACGGTTAGCACGATCACCTATGGCATGGATAGCAAGCGCAATGCCGTGCTCAACAGCATGTTTCCCGATGGATACAATTTCATCTTCCGAAAGCAGAAGGGTGCCGGCGCTGGTGGTTTCTTCATAAGCGGCCAGCATGGCTGCAGTCTGAGGTCCGAGCGCACCGTCTGCAAAGAGCTTGAGCCAACCAATTTGTAGCCAATCATCACCGGAATATGTTCTCAGTCCGGATGAGATGAAAGTGTCCAGGTTGTCAATGGGGATGTTTTTTACAACACGAAATGGCAACGTTCCATCATGCCTTAATGCCTGCAATACTTGGTAGCAGTCCAACCCGTCAAAATCATGTACGCCGACCAGCCCCATACTCCATAATTGCGGGATTAACTGGCGGAATTTGGTGACCAACTCCGAATGAGTGGCTTTTGGGATGTGTGATTCGACCATGTGCATGGCACCGGCCTCAAACAAAATCCCGGTGGGGTTGCTGTTTTGATCCCGCTGGATTACTCCGCCAGGCGGGTCGGGAGTGCTGGCGGAAAGGCCTGCAATATGCAGTGCTTTGGAGTTTGCCCATCCGGCGTGCAGGGATTTGGCGGTCAGATATGCAGGATGTCCGCCGCAGATTTTGTCCAGGAGATGCGCACTGCCATAACCGCCTTCCCACCTGTTGTGATTCCAGCCATGCCCGCGCACCCAGGCATCAGGCGGCAGATTTTTTGCTGCCTTCTCAACCCGGTCCAGACACTCTTTTAAACTTGCTGTTTCACAGTCAACCATAGCCATACTCTCCGCAAGGTGCTTGAGATGGACATGAGCATCGGTCAGCCCTGGCCACAGGGTCATACCGTTTAAGTTGTAAGTGTGAGTTGCATGGGGAAAGGTTTGGCGTATTTCTGCATCAGAACCCAGAGCAATGATGCGTCCGTCCTCGCTGGCCAGTGCAGTGGCTGAAGGGTTCTCTTTGTTATAGATATTTGCATTGTGAAATATCTTCATGAGATCATTCCGGCAAGATCTTATCCAATATGGCGTTCAATTCCTCATCTGAATAATAGTAGATCACAAGGTTGCCGCCCTTTTTGCCTTTATTTAGGTTGACCTTAGTGCCAAAAAAGTTCCGCAGACGATTTTCGAGGGCGCTAATCGCTGGAGGGGTTTCGGCTTTTGGTTTTGCGGGTGGACGTTCGCCGGTTAGCTTTTTAACGAGAGCCTCTGTCTGGCGGACATTCAACCCAAGGTTTAACACAGTGCTGAGAGCTGCTTGTTGAGACTTTGTATTTGACAAGCCAAGCAGCGCACGGGCGTGCCCTTCACTGATCAGTTCATCGGCAAGGGCTTGTTTGACCTGGTCAGGCAGATTAAGCAGCCGCAGGGTGTTGGTGACACTTGTGCGGCTTTTCCCGACACGTTCTGCGATTTCTTCGTGGGTCAAAGAGAAATTTTCTGCCAGATGGCGATAAGCTTCTGCCATTTCGAGAGGTGTCAGGTCAGTTCGCTGTAAATTTTCGATTAACGCCAGTTCCAATAGCCCTTGTTCTGAGACGGATCGCTCGATCACCGGGACCATGCTCAGACCAGCAATTTGTGCTGCCCGCCAACGGCGTTCACCGGCGATCAAGGTGTAAGTATCACTACCCTGATCTTGCTTAACGATGATAGGTTGAATAATGCCATGTTCCAGGATCGATGCTGCTAATTCTTGCAATGGCTCTGGGTCAAGCTTGGTGCGCGGCTGTTGTGGGTTGGGATGAATTTGCGCAACCGGAATCTGCACAACCCCTTGAGTGATTGATTGGGATGTCTCTTGTGTTTGGTGCTCATGATCTTCCGGGATTAACGCACCTAATCCTCTGCCTAAGCCGGGTCGTCGTGCCATCAGTTTGCCTCCTGAACGATCGGAACTGGAATGTCATCCGAAATAAGAACTTCTTTTGCTAAATTTGAGTATGCGCGTGCACCGCTGGAATCTGGTGCAAAGATGGATATGGGCATGCCATATGAAGGCGCTTCTGCCAAGCGGATGGAGCGTGGTATCAGGGTTGAAAAGACTTGTTCTCCAAAGAACTGCTGAACTTCTTTAACCACATCCGTTGCCAGGTTGGTTCGACCATCAAACATGGTCAGGACCACACCTTTGATTTCGAGTTCTTTAAAAAGTGACGTCTTTACCTTGTTGATGGTCTGCATTAACTGGCCCAAACCTTCGAGCGCCAAGTATTCACATTGGACGGGTATCAATACGCCATCCTGCGCAGCTACCAGGCCATTCAGAGTCAGCAACCCAAGCGAAGGTGGACAGTCAATCAATATGTAATCGTAGCGGTCTTTGATAGGTTCAATCACCTGCCGCAGTCGGATTTCTCTTTCGGGCAGGTCAATCAGCTCGATCTCTGCCCCGGCAAGGCCAGGAGAGGATGGGAGCAGGGACAGCTTAAACTTAGGGTTATGCAGGATTTGGGATAGGATAGGTTGTGCACCGATCAATACCTCATAGGTTCCGCCATTGACCTCATTTTTATTGATACCCAAACATGAAGTCGCATTAGACTGCGGATCGATATCCAGAATCAAAACCCGTTGACCGAATTTCCCGAGGTATGCACCAAGATTGATCGCAGTGGTTGTCTTACCCACACCGCCTTTCTGGTTAACGATCGTGTAGATTTTTCCCAGTCCCATAAACTTTTCCTTTAATTATCCAAGCAATTCCAATTTAGCCATTTCGATCTCTGTTAGCGTTGGAATACTGTCCAAATAGTCCCGCTGAACTGACCATGATGCGAGCAGAACGGCGAAGCGTCCTGCTTCCCATGGGTCTTTTGTGAAGAAATAGCGGTAGAAAAATGCTGCAGCAAAAATATCACCAGCACCTGTATCGTCTAAATATTTTACCTCAGGCGCAGAAATGAAACGGGCATCGTTATGCCAGTAAACACGAGCGCCTTTATAGTTTTCTGTGACGACAAAAACCGGGATTAAGCGTGCCATAGATGAGATATAAGCCTCATCATTTTGGATGTCATCCTGGCTGATTACCGCCACATCTGCTTGTCCGAGATATTGCTCATAATCCTGCCAGGGTTGGTGAATGATGCGATTGTTTGCATCCTTTTGGCGAAAATACCCCTGAGGTGTGAGGCATTTGAGACTGTTTGGAAAATGCATCAAGATATCGGGGTCCACTTCGTTTGCGACAGGGCCTAAATGAACGATTGCTGGTTGAGAGGGTAGTGAGGGGATGTCATCAACCTTAAGCCGTTGGGCCGTATTGTAGAGAAACTGGGTGCGGTTAATGCCATCAGAGATGTTCTTAAAAGTGGTTGTTTGCGTACTCAGTTTATTTTTGATCCAAATTGACTGGATTGGGGTTGTGTCGATTTCATTAGAAAATGAGGTGACGATACCGGTCTTAAGCCCAAATTGGTGGGCTGTTAACCCCGAAAAGGTCACGGTTCCACCCATCCTGATGCCATCCGGAGTTAGATCAGCAGTGACATGCCCAAAAACGAGATAATCCAATGGGGGTGATATGACTGGTTGATTTTGGTATGTGTTGTTTTCCATTAAAAATAATTGTCTTTTTGATGCCATTGAAATTTGTTGGCGTTTTGGTTGGTTTTGTGCTCAATCTTTGAAATTATAGCATGTTTAGGTTGGGATTGAGTTTAGGATGACTAGTAAAACAAATATTTGCCGACAATACCGTTTGTGAAATGTAAAGGTGTTTGTTAACTCATCGTTATTAAGTCTTTGTTACGGAGCGCTATGATGTGTTGAAATGGTAAAATAATGTGGAATTGATGTGTTTTTGAACTGGAGTATTGATGTCCGATCTGAGAAGCCCAGTTGAATATAAGAGAGCACTTGAAGATTTTAGAAGTGCCCGTGCAAAAGCAAGGATGCAGCATCTTTGGGCGGCAGTAATTGGCCGGAAGACGGATCTACTGCCTTATGACGATATCTCTCGAAAATTGCGGACGGGGGGATTGTCCTCAAAGGGAGTCCAGGAGATTCCGGTCAGTGCTATCGTTGGCAGCGTCAATCGCTATCAGGATTTTGATCGAAATTTTCTCCCTCTGCATGATGATGACATGGAAAGGTGGGCGCGGGTCAAATCGGCGATGACCTCACCCGGCAGTCCTGGCTTACCACCGATTACGGTTTATAAAATCAGTGACGCCTATTTTGTGATGGATGGTAACCATCGGGTGTCGATTGCCCGGGAAATGGGATTCGAGACAATCGAGGCATATGTTACTGAGATCCAGTCACGGGTGCCGCTTTCCCCTGAGGATTCGCCTGAGGATATTATTTTAAAAGCAGAATATGCAGAGTTTTTAGACACAACGAAGTTTGACAAAATTGTGCCTGGTGAAGATCTGACTTTGACATTTCCCGGTCAATATGAAACTTTGAGGGAGCATATCCGGGTTCACCGGCATTATATGGGCATTGAACAGCTCAGGGAAATCCCGCCTGAAGAAGCGCTCAAACATTGGTATGAGCATGTTTACAAACCGGTCGTGAATATGATCCGCGAGCAGGATATCTTAAAAGAATTTCCTAATCGAACGGAAACCGACCTCTATATCTGGGTTTTGGACCACCAGACCTATTTGGAAGAGCATTTAGGCTGGGCAATTGGGTTTGAGCGTGCTGCGTCTGATCTTGTTGACCGCAAAGGAACACGGTTTGGGCGTGTCATCCGCCGTTGGGGGAGGAAATTCATGCGGATGATCTTACCTAATCAGCTTGAAGATTTTTCATCTCCAGGTGAGTGGCATCGCAAAAAGCAGGCTGAGGAAGAAAATTTATTTTCTGAGATCCTGGTGGCGATGAGCGGCAGGGAGGACAGTTGGATTGCATTGGAACAAGCGATTATTGTTGCCCACTTAGAAAAAGCAAAGGTTCGCGGACTCATTGTTAAGATGCAACCGGATGAAACTTACATCCGAGAGGGTGATGTTGAACAAGCATTTAGCGAACGCCTTCAGCACTCTGGATTACCTGGCAATCTTGTTTTTGATCGTGGGAATATTGCGGAAAGGATTATAGATCGGGCTGAGTATAACGACCTTGTCATTCTAAAATTATCCCATCCGCCTTCACCAAAGATTTTTTCACGCTTTTTTTCGGGGATGCGGATGATTTTGCGCAGGAGTTCAAGACCCGTTTTGGTGGTTAAGGATCAGGTAAGTACGATGAATCACATGATCGTGCCATATGATGGCAGCGCAAAGAGTCAGGAAGCCCTGTTTATTTCACATTATCTTGCTGAGCGATTCAGTAAGCGGGTTACTCTGCTGGTTGTGGATGAAGATGAAGTCCACGGCAAATTCCTTCTGGCTGAGGCTTCTGAGATTTTAGGGGATTTGTGCACCAGGAAGATTTATCAAAAACCCTTTGACCAAGTGAGCAAAACCATATTATTGGTGGCGCGTGAAGAATCTGCGGATGCGATCATAATGGGTGGGTATGGGCTGCCACCGATATTGGAAATTCTTTTCGGCAGCACTGTGGATGGGGTTTTACGCGGAACGCATCTCCCCGTGATCGTCTGCCAGTAGCGGGGAACGACAGATCGCTAGAATGGTGGTGTCATCACTGAGAGGTTCATTAGCCCTGAACGCTTCAAGATCTGCTTCTAGGATTTGAAGAACCGAATGGGCATTTTCGCCAATTGAGGTTCGTAGAAGGGTAATCAGCCGGTCTTCACCATACATTTGGTCCTCGGCATTGAAGGCTTCTGTCACGCCATCGGTATAAAGCACTAAACAATCCCCAGAACCAAATATTACCTGCCTGTCTTCAAGGTGGATATCAGGTAGTGCACCAAGTGCAATACCTCCTTTATCGAAGGTAAAAACCTTTTTGTCCTGGCACCGGATCATTAATGGAGGGTTATGTCCAGCAATGGCGTATGTCATTACTCCATCATCCAGGGAAAGGATGCCATAAAAAGCGGTCACAAAAAGGCCATCTTGCGAGTTAACCAATAGCAATTTATTGACTTGTTCCAATGTTTCAGCAGGAGAATCCGATTCAAGTGCAGCTGCTCTCAAGAGTGTTCGGGTAACGGTCATATATAACGAGGCTGCCAGACCTTTATCGGAGACATCCGCAATTACGATCGCCAGTTTGTCTTCATCGAGCATGAAATAATCATAGAAATCGCCGCCGACCTGCCGGGCAGTTTCCCAGCGGACATCCATTTCCCAACCGGTAATTTCGAGGTTCTTATCGGGTAAGAAGGTTTGCTGAATTTCTCGGGCAAGTTGAAACTCACGTTCAAGTCGCTGGCGTTCAATAATTTCCCGATTCAGGATGTCATTTTGGATGGCAAGAGACGCTTGCTGTGCCATTCCCCAAAGCAGTTCATAACGTCGTTCGCGATTGGTGAAAATATTTTTATCCTGAGAAATCAGTACACCAAATACATCTTCCTGCATTGAAAGGGGGAAACCAAACAACAAGGGATAACGGCTTTGTAAAATTGGTTTCGGATCGGTCTGACCTTCATCAGGCAGTGCTAAGTCCCAGTCTTCGGGCGGGAGGATGTTATCTATCAACGGATGAACGATGGGATGATTGTTTTGGAACACTGCATCCAGCATTGGGAAGTCACCCAGTGCATAGGTGGTTTGGAGTAGTTCCTCCTCATTGACGGAATCTTTGGCGTTTGCATATTCAACACGGAAAACTTGTTCGGCTTCGTCCCACATGTAGATAACGCTTGAGTCAATCCCGACCATGATGGGCATAATATGAACGATTGATTCCAATGTGTCATGTAGGTCAGCACTGCTGACTGCTGCCTGGGCTGCTTGAAGCAGGACGGCGGAGACATAGGCTTCTTCCTGCTTGGATTCAATCAGCCGAATATTGTCTACTGCGATTGCGGTTTGTTGGATAATGCCCTGAATGATCCGCAGACGTTCTTCATCAATTTGATTAGCATGGTGGAAAATGTCTACAATGTTTTCTTCGTTCGCAAGCAAAAATGCCCCAAGGATTTCTTCGTGTGCAATGAGGGGAAATAATACAAGTGTGTCCTGAGACATCGTTTGTGATAGCTCATCTGGCAGATTCAAATCTTGTTTAGGTTGTGTGACCTGAAGTGGAACAGAAACCGAAATCAATTGATCGAAAATTGGTGCATCTGTGAGGGGCATTGGGCGTTCAAGGTTAAGTAATTCGTCAGAGTCGCCAATACCATACATTGCATACAAGGAAAAAATATCACTTTCTGGTTCTCTGAGAAATAGCGCGCAGCCTTTGATACCTGCAACCATGGGAGTAATGCGCACAATGGTTGACGAGAGTTCATCGAGGTTGGATAAGGATTGGGTTGCCTTTGCCACCTCTAATAAGATGGTCGATATCCAGGCTTGTTCCTGCGAAGCCTTGAAAAGCCGTGTATTTTTTATGGTAATGGCAGCATAACTGGCGAACACGGTTGTGATTTTTTCTGATTCCAGACCATATCTTCCGGGTGAGTGATGAACGAGTGTAAGCAACCCCAGTGATTCATCGCCTGTTATGAGCGGTGCGGCAATGGATGAATAGCCCTGATCAAAGGCGAATTTCTGAGCGATCGGCCCGATACTTTCATCGGCTTGACGGATCTTAGGCGTTTTTTGAGCAAGGGCTTGTTTGATCCAGGCGTTCGGCAACATCTCAAGTTGATCGAGAGACTGGTAAGCGATATCATCACTGGTGCGGTGGGCTGCTAGGTGCAGTTTACGGTCTTCTAAGGGTGTTTCTTGTGGCTCATCTGGATCAAACAGCCAGATGGCACCAATATCACAGGGCAGGTTTTTTTGCAGCTTCTCTAAAATCTCGTCTAGGATGTTTGTTAGGTCTGCATTTTCGGATAATAGGACGGCGACATCTCGCAGGCTCTCAGCAACCTGGCGGCGCCAACGTTCTGATCGATAGAGGCGTGCATTACGAATGGCAACAGCAATGTTGTCTGCCAGTGTTTCTAAGATGTACTGATCATCCTCTGAAAACGCATTTGTCTGATTGCTCTGAATATCCAATACTCCGAGAATTTCCCCACCAAAATCAAGGGGCAAAGCTAGCTCTGAGCCTACCGCCTTCTGTGTATTGATTGATTTAATAAATAGCGGATCCTGGCTGACGTCAGTGATCCGTTTGGTTACACCATGCCTTACAACCCATGCAAGAACACCGGTTTCGGCATCGACATCAAATGAGACATTTAAATGTTCATAGATCGGGGTTCGGTCCCCGGCACCAGCTTTGAAGACAATCTTCTTCTGGACATGATCGTAAGTGAACAAATGAACATAAGGGTAATTAAATCTCTCTTGGATCAGCTTAACAATTTGCTTGAGGAGTTCATCGGTATCGAGGTTGGTTGTGATTGCGCGGCTGACCTCTGATACCGCGGCTAACTGGTCTATTCTCTGCTTAAGACCTTGATACAATCGAGCACGATTGATGGCGATGGCGATGTTGTCTGCCAATGCCCTTAAGACAATCAGATCGTTTTCATCAAAAGCGTTTTGCGCTTCTGCTTGGACGTCAAAGACACCCAGCACATCATCCTCAATGATCAGGGGCAGTACCACCTCAGCCTGAGTATCTGCAAGGGAGTCAACTTCTTTATATCTCGGCTCCTGTGTGACATCGTTGGCGATCAGTTCTTGGCCTGTTTGGGCGACAAAACCGATCATATGCTCGCCCAATGCAAAACCTGGATGGTTTGGGTTCTCAAATTCAGGGCGCTCTTCAGGCAGGCAAGGGTGTTCCTCATCCATGGTGCTGGCTTTAAAAAAGAGTCTTTGACATGTCTTATCCGTCAGAAAGACGGCAACATAATTGTAGTTGAAGGTGGTTTGGACGAGATCCGTGATCTGTTGCGTAAGAACGTCTAAATCAGTAATTTGCGAGATCCGTTCACTGACTGTTTCGACCAGTGCCAATTGTTTTTGACGCCATTTTTGCAGATCGGATTGGAGCATGGCATACATGGCTGGTCCAGCCAATCTGCTGATATCTTGTAGATTTTTGAGTGCTGTTTGATCTAAGGACCGTTCTCGAGTTAAAACGATCTGTCCCACCTGTTGTTCGCCACTAAGTAATTGGGCAACTGCCCAATAAGCATTGTCTGCTTCAATTTGATAAACGCCAATTTCTGCTAGTTTGCGAGTAAAACTTTCGGATTCTAACTCAGATGGGTATTTTATTTTATTTTTTTCAACTGGCGTGAGGTGATTTGGAAAATTTATTTGGGTGTATACCTGACAGTCAAAATGTGTTTTCAGAAAATCAAGTAAATATCGGTTTTGAGCGTTTAAATCAGTAAAGGAAGCAAGTTCAACGCCAAGGTTGATGATGTGGTTCGCGGAAAGTTGATGATGCTCAGCGGGATTTTGGCCTTGCCAGGACAACCTTATCCCCCTTTGTATTTGATCAACGTCAGCGTGTTTTTGTGGGCATTTGAAAAATCGAAGATCACCTTGTCCATCAATTGACGGATAAAAAATATCCCAAGCCCGCGTTCGCGACGGTTCTCTAAGGGCGATTCGAGGTCGGGCGTAGGCACCTCATCCGGGTTAAAAGCTCGGCCTTCGTCTCCCAGAATGATGCGAATGCCGTTTTTGATCTGCTTTACCTCAATTTCGATTTCCCCCAGATCTTCTCCGCCATATGCGTGATCAATGATGTTGGCACAGGCTTCATCCACTGCTGTCTGGATGGCATAAATCTCTTTAGAGGAAAATCCAGCCTGCTCAGCCTGATTGATAATATATGTGCTGATTTCTTCGAGGTTGCGATAATTTCCGGCAAAAGTTTTCTTTGTCATTAGGCCTGACCTCTAAAATTTTCCAACAGCAGAAATATTATCTTCGAAAAACTCAAAAAGCTGATGAAACCCGGCTAATTCGAAGGCTGAATAGACAAGATCAGAAATACCTGCAAAGACAATTTCGCCATGATTTTGGCGTTCTAATTGCCTTTGAGCGTTGACAAATACGAGTATTCCTGAACTAGAAATGTAAGCGACATCACTCATATCCACCACTAAATTGTGGTGGCCGTCGTTAAACAAGGATTTAAGGGCTTGATTGATTTTAGGTGCAGAATAGCTGTCTATTCTGCCATTAATGCTAATCAGGTCACAATGTGCATATTCGGTAATGACAAATTCCATCATAATTCCATTCGGCGTACAAATTTGATGATATTATAACATGTAGCATCCACAGTAATGGATATTTCAGGCGGCAACATTGAACATCGTGAAAAGAGAGGGCATTGATGGCCGATTCGTTGACATCCTATCGCATTAAAGACATTGAGCAATCGCAGCGCCCTAGAGAACGGCTTGAAAAACTGGGTGCCAGCGTGCTGAATAATGCAGAACTGCTGGCTATTTTACTGCGTGTGGGCAAACAGGGTTCCAGCGCTGTTCAGATAGGACAAAAACTGCTGGTCGAGTTCAGCGGTTTATCTGGGCTGGAGCAAGCAACATTTAAGGAGTTATGCAATGTAGATGGTGTCGGCCCAGCCAAAGCAGCACAAATAAAGGCTGCCATCGAGCTGGGTTCGCGGCTGGCACGGTATCGGCCGGAGGAACGCACCTTGATTTCAAGCCCGCAAGATGTGGCGGATTTGGTGCAGTATCAGATGGCAAGGCTTGATCAGGAAGAATTATGGGTGCTGTTGCTCAATACCAGGAACCAGCATTTGCATACTGAAAAGCTTTATAAAGGTTCGCTAAATGCTTCAACTGTCCGCCTTGCTGAGATATTCCGATCAGGCATTCGGCACAATGCGGCATCTTTGATAGTCGTTCACAATCATCCCAGCGGTGATCCTTCTCCCAGCCCTGAGGACGTCCACCTGACGCGGATGCTGATTGAAGCAGGCAAGATGCTCGAACTACAGATCCTGGATCATATCGTTGTCGGCCTTAAGGGAATAGCATCCATTAAATCATTGCATCCAGAAATCTGGTCGTCCTGAGCATTGTATATGTCATGCGAAAGTCATCCGGATATGGCGCTGTAATGTCAAGTTTTTCTTCGGTTGTTGGGTGTTGAAAACGAAGTATGCGTGCATGCAGCATCATGCGGGGTGCCGTCACCATCGGCTCGGGCAGCCCAGCGTGATATAAACGTTCTCCGAGTATCATCAGGTCATAGGCTCTGAGATGCGCCCTAATTTGGTGCGTAATCCCTGTAAAAATTTGGATTTCCATCAAGCCCCCCAGATCAAAGCGTTTCAGGGTTTTACATAAGGAGTGAGCAACCTTCCCAGAAGCTTCTGAAACTCGCGTCCGATGTTTCCGGTCGGCATCTGCCGCCAGCGGCAAGTGGATATCCAACTCCTGCCAATCGGGCACAGGTGTGACCAATGCATGGTAGATCTTTTCGATCTGCCGTTCTTTGAAATCGGCATTCAGTTTACGATGTGCTTCTTCGTTTCTTGCAAGCACGATCACTCCGCTTGTCTCTTTATCTAGGCGATGAACCATCCAGAGTTTCCCAAAACGAGGTTCCAGCACACTTTGCAAGTGAGGCAAATCCGCCTGGTAACCATCTGGAATGCTGAGCAACCCAGATGGTTTGTTGACGATCAGCAGATCCTGATCTGAATAGAGGATATCGGGGGTAGTTGAGTGAGTGAAATTCATGATTATTTATTATAATTTGTAAAATGACATTGTATTTAGTAGAAGCATGATTACTAATCAAGTGAAAGGACATTGCGATGCTGATCGTGCATGTGTTTGTTGAAGTTAAACCAGAATTTGTCGATGAATTTGTTGATGCAACCCTGGCGAATGCTTCCGCCAGTGTTAAAGAACCTGGCATTGCCCGGTTTGATGTGTTACAGGATCTGGATGACCCAACAAAATTTGTGTTAAATGAAGTTTATCGGTCGGCGGAGGCACCGGCTGCGCATAAGGAAACGACGCACTATCTGCGCTGGAAGGATGCCGTGGCGGACATGCTCGTTTCACCCAGGACGAAAAGGGTGTTTCACAATCTCTTTTCAGCAGATGAGGAATGGGCATAGTGATGAAATTTGAGTTTGCAACGTCAAATCGGATCATCTTTGGGAACGGCACCCTTTCTGAGATTGGTCAAATCGCGGCGGATTTTGGTAAGCAGGCCTTAGTTGTCGCTGGCGGCGGCTCGGTTTCAACTGAAAAAGTAATACAATATTTAAGGGGCGCGGGTGTTAATGCCGAAATCTTTCGGGTCGATTCTGAACCAGATATCCCGACTATTGAAGCCGGTATTTTTACGACACAGTCCGCTGAATGTGACCTGGTAATTGGTTTCGGCGGGGGGTCGGTGATTGATTCGGCGAAAGCTATTGCAGCGATGCTTACCAACCCGGGTACGCTGATGGATTATCTTGAAGTTGTTGGCGACGGGCAGAAGATCAGCAAAATACCTGCGCCGGTCATTGCGGTGCCGACAACCGCCGGCACCGGAACGGAAGTCACACGCAATGCTGTGATTATGTCGCCAGAGCATCACGTTAAGGTCAGCATGCGCAGTCCTAAGATGATCCCGACGGTAGCGTTGGTTGACCCGGAGCTGACATACAGCATGCCGCCCTCAGTGACAGCATCCACGGGTATGGACGCATTGACCCAGGTGATCGAGGCTTATGTAACACGTAAAACCAACCCAATGACGGATGCGATCGCCCGTGAAGGGATTAAACGGGGTGGGAGATCTTTGCTGGCTGCATATGAAGACGGGCAAAATAAGGCTGCCAGAGAAGATATGGCTGTCACCAGTCTGTTTGGGGGGTTAGCCCTCGCGAACAGCGGATTAGGCGCCGTGCATGGGTTTGCAGGGCCAATCGGCGGGATGTTCAACGCCCCGCATGGTGTGATTTGCGCCAGTCTGCTGCCCTATGTGATGAAATACAATGCACATGTATTGGCCGTATCCGGAGATATGGCTGATCTTGAAGACCGTTTCAGAGAAATTGCGGTTTTGCTCACTGGTGATGCTGATGCGTCGATCGAGGAGGGTGTTAAGTGGCTGATTGATCTGGCGCGAGCAACAAAAATCCCGAAATTACGTGAGATCGGTATTAATCAGCTAGATTTTGACCGGATAATCGAAAAATCAAAGGTCTCTTCCAGCATGCAAAAGAACCCTGTTACATTGGAAGAATCTGTTCTTATGGATATTCTGCAAGAGGCGTATTAAAAATTAGTACGAGATTGTTCCCGGGCTTATCTCTTATTCCTCTTTAAAAAAGCTGACCTCGATGATGCCCGGACCACCGTGCACGACGATGGCGGGCGGCACCTCGTAAACTGGAATAGTGTCGAGCCCTAATCCTTCCGCCAATTCTTTCGCAAGCTGTTCTGCCCGTTCCTGCCCGCCGCAGTGGCTGACTGTGATGTTGGAACTTTCGCCTTTAGGACATTGGCTCAGCACCAATTCTTTGATCCGGTTGAGCGCCTTGACAGATGTGCGTTGTTTTTCGATGGCTGTCACTTTACCGTCATCCAAACCAAGGATGGGTTTCATCTGCAATATGCTGCCGATGAGGTAAGAGGCATTCCCAATCCGGCCGCCTTTATGGAGGAATTCGAGCATATCCACCAGGAAGTAGACAACTTCCCGTTTAGCAAGCTGTCGTAAATCCTCAAGGATTGTTTCAGGGTCCTTCCCCTGATCCGCCCAAATTTTTGCTTTTTTAACCAAAACCCCTAAGCCACCGGCGACGGTGCGTGTATCTAAGATATGAACATCAGCCTCTGGGACATTATCACATGCCACCTGGGCACTGCGGAAGGTGCCGCTAAGGTCGGTGGAAGGCGTTGGGATGATGATGCTGTGTCCTTGTTCGGCATACGCCCGGTAGAGTGGTTCATACAGCGCTGGCGGTGGTGCTGCGGTTTTTGGGAGCTCTTTAGCGCTCTTGAGTTTTGAAAGGAAGGTTGGTGTGTCAATTTCGTGGTCATCTTTGTAGGCTTTGCCGTCAAAGATGATGATTTGGGGGATGACATCAATTCCCAAATCAGCAAGTTCATCCAGCGGCAGACCACAGGTCGTATCTGCAATAATCTTTGTCATAATAAATCCTCCTGAATAAATAAATGAATAATATGCACATTATAACTGATTTACGATGTGTAAAAATCGAAATTGAACGAGATTATTCAACTATGTTCAAAGAAACATACTAACCAAAATGTGGTCTTGATTAAGGATTAAGTAATACTGGGCGATATGAAGTGCTAATATTTCAGGTAAAATTGGATTGCAGATTGATCTTTCTGATTTAAATCAACTGGAGTGCACATGCCTGAAATAGAAATTAATAATGAGCCTTGTTCTGAAGGGGTGGCGATAGTCATATTTGGTGTGACTGGAGACTTGGCGCGGCGTAAGTTAATGCCCAGCCTTTATGAAAATGCCAGGCAGGGTCGGCTGCCAGAGCCTTTATATATCATTGGTTTTGCGAGAAGGTCTTGGAGCCATGAAAAAATGCGGGATGTGCTCAGGCAGGGTGTGATGGACTATGGCCGTACAAAACCAGTTGATGAACGGGTGTTGGAAAGATTGCTTGATCGGGCCTTTTATGTTGAATCCACTTTTCAGGACGAAGATGGCTATGGCAGGCTGAAGAAGGCATTGGAGCAGGTGGGCGTTCAGAATACGATGTTTTACCTGGCCACGCCTCCAGACTGGTATTCAACAATTGTGGAGAACATCGGCGAATCACAGCTTGAAACCTGTCAGCAGGGATGGCGGCGGATTGTGGTGGAAAAACCCTTTGGCCGAGATCTTGAAACAGCCCAAGCTCTGGATGATGAACTACATTCTGTGTTTCACGAAGATCAGATTTATCGCATGGATCACTATCTGGGAAAAGAGACGGTGCAGAACATCTTGGCTTTTCGGTTTGGAAATGGCATTTTTGAGCCGCTCTGGAATCGTAAATATATCGATCATATCCAAATCACTATGGCAGAAGATGAGGGTGTAGGCACGCGAGCGGGTTATTATGACCATGCCGGCGTCATCAGGGATGTTTTTCAGAACCATCTTTTACAGTTGTTGACCCTGACAGCGATGGAAGCCCCGGCAGTGTTTAACGCCAAAGCAGTGCGTGATGAAAAGGTCAAAGTGTTGAAGTCTGTGTGTGAGTTCACTGGTGAAAAGGCAATTGAAAACACCATCCGGGCGCAATATGTTTCTGGTACGATCAATGGCAAGCGGGTTCCAAGCTATCGGGATGAACCGGATGTGGCAGATGGGTCGGTAACTGAAACATATTTGTGCGCACGATTATCTGTGAATAATTGGCGTTGGGCGGGTGTCCCATTTTATCTGCGTTCGGGCAAGCGGCTGCCCAGCCGGGTGACGGAGATTGCTATTCAATTCACACAGGTCCCCTTGGCGTTATTTGGCCAGCGCAATCTGGCAAGCGAAGCGCCCAATGTGCTGGTTATCCGTATCCAACCCGATGAAGGCATTACATTGTTCCTGGGTGCCAAGGTGCCTGGCAATTCAATGCGAATTGAGCCGGTGGAAATGCGTTTTAATTATGCTGACGCCTTTGGCGGTGAACCCCCGGAAGCCTATGAACGATTGCTGTTAGACTGTTTACAGGGGGATGCCACGCTCTTTACCCGCAGCGATGAGGTTGAGGAAGCCTGGCGCCTGACTCAGGGAATCATTGATGCTTGGGAAGAGCAAGGATTAAAGAATTTACCCGTTTATGAGGCCGGCACACAGGGTCCGCATGCAGCAGAGGATTTTATGCAGAAGAACAAACGCCAATGGCGGGAAATTTAAATTCAGCCAGTCTGAGTTTGATTAATTGTTGGTATGTTGAAAAAGATATCTAAGATTTTTCTCGTATGTAAATACAGGTTTATTGTGGTGGTAATTTTGCATGGCAGTTGGGGCAGGCGCGTTCAAGCGTCTTGACGACGAAACCGCAGTTCATACACGTTTGCGGTTGGATATCGCCGAGCGGTGCACCGCAGGCAATACAGCGGCTTTCACCTGGCGGGTTAGCCGTGTTGCAATAGGGACACACATATCGTTTGAGCCGTTCGGATATCTCGCGGCCAATCCCATGTTGACGGGCAGCTTGTTCAATGACCTCCCAAATGCTTTCTTTGAGCTGCAGCGACTCTAAATCCTGTGCAAGGTCGTCAATTCGACCTAAGAGCGATAGGGGATTGCGAAGCGCACTGAGTGCAGTCATCCCAAGACTTGCAGCAACCCCCAACCAGGCTTGTTCTCCCACCTGGATGGAAACACCGTCATCGACTTTGTGAATGGTGATCGTCAGGGCTGTATGCCCACCAGATTGTCTCATCTGCCGGGTGGCAATTTGCACCGCGATCTTTGGGTCACGCCCGATGACCTGAACATGAAAGCCCCCGCGGTTGAAATGTGAGATGATGTCACGGGCAATATCGCTTGGGTTGATCTCACCATGATAGATGCGAGTGTCATACATGCGTAAAAACCTTTCTTAGCGTCGATTGATGACGTTATTGTTTTCCTTTGCACTTCTTTACCCATGGATTATAATCCTTTTGCATGGTTGATTAAATAGATTATATGGAGTGTTTGATGAAATATCGGTGGATTCGACCGATTATTTTCGTTTTATTCATATTGCTGCTGTTAGGTATGAGCCTGACTGGCCAGGTCGAAGCAGGCTTGACTGCCCAACAGCCTACGGGTTCCATTCCGACGGTGACGAGTACACCGCGTGGCCCCTATGTGATTGTGAACGCAATTACAGCAAACGATACCCAGATCAACGTGCGTGCCGGCCCGAGTGCATTGACCGAAAAGGTAGGGGTGTTATTAATTGACCAGTTAGCGAATGCCATCGGACGATATGGTGATTGGATCCAGATTGAATATGTTGGCGGTCCTGGCGGTAAAGCCTGGGTGTATGCGAATTATGTGACCTTATATGGCGGCAGCCTACCGTTGTTAGAGCCGCCACCCACATCCACACCAAACGTGACCCAGACGATTGACCCAACTTTGGCTGCGCAATTTTTAATCACACCTGATGCAACCCGTCTGCCAACCTTTACTGAGCCAGCACCTCTCGAAATCCCAACTTATGCCACAGAAACAGGCTCACCACTTGGCGGGTTACCGATGGGTTTGATCATCATTGGATTGGGTGCGTTGGGCATCTTCCTGGCTGTTATTGCATTGATCAGTGGGCGTTGACGATTATCTAAAAAAAATCACCCATCCCATTAAAGCAATTGGCACTGAGCTTGTGTCCTGTGTCTGCTTCACAAAAGGACACCTGAGCGCCTTTTTCTCTCAGCCAGTCTGCTGCCTGATGCGCTTTTTCAATCGGGATGATATCGTCTTGTTTGCCATGTGCGACAAAGATCGGTTTGTTGACGGTAAAATCATCAGTAAATTGGGATTTCCACGATTTGGGGATAAAACCAGCGATGGCTGCGATCCTGCCGATCCTTTTAGGATAGAGGAGTGCAAGGGCATAGGCCATCACAGCGCCCTGGCTGAACCCCAACACATCATATTCTTTAACATCAACCATATTTTGTTCAGCCCATTGGTCTACTCGTTCTAAAAGTTGATCTGCTAATTGTTGGTAATGGTCAATGTCGGGCCATTGCGGTTGAATCTCATGCCAACTGTACTGGTCTTCTCCCAGACGAACAGGCGCGCGGGGGGCAAGCATATGATAATCTTTTGGCAGGGGATTAGCCAGGATCCACATTACATTTTCATTGCCGAGATGGCCGTGCAATAAGAGCAGGATCCTATCAACTTCTGAATTTTTAGTTGGTTGTTTCACCCGAAATGGCCAATCCTGGAGTGTTATCCTTTCGGGAGTTTTATTTTCGGTCAACGATTTTGCCTTTCTCAATATTTTCCCAGATTTCTGGGCAACGCGTATCTTTGACATGTTGTCTAACTTTGCGCTGCATGCGTTTCATCCAGTTGGTTTCGGCTTTGATCTGCGAGATGGTTTCTTCTGTTGCATTGATGCCTGCGTCTAACATCTTTTGCACGTTGATGTTCTGCAATAATCCGATGTGACCGACCTCAGGTGTAATGAGCACTTCCGGTTCATAGAGCTGCAAGGTGAGTTCTGTTAAACGCGAGCTGGCAACTTCGATGGAGCGGGAAAAAATTTGGAAAGCCTGAACAGGACGCAGTTTTGTCAATCGTTCGATAATGGACGTTGGTCCAGGAAGTGATATGGGGAGGGGCATTTCTTCGGGTGTCCAATTTTCGGGCGGTTTGTGAAGCATCACGGCCACCACCGGTAAGTCTGGCTGCATCCAACGGGCAACCTGCACCGGCACTGGGTCAATAACACCACCATCGATCAACACATTCCCACCGACCTCCTGACTGGGGAACACCCCGGGCACGGCGATTGTGGCTAGGACAGCATCAATCACTTTTCCCTTCGTAAGGATGATCTCTTTACCTGAATGAAGACTGACGGCTGTGGCTGCAAAGGGAATTTTTAGTTCGTCAAAGGTTCGATCCCCCAACAGCTCTTTGAGTTTATTTGCAACGCTACCCAAACCCAGCAGCGAGGGATGATCATTGGAATGCCGCTCAAAGGAACGGTTTTTATCCATATCGTTAACGAAATCGACGATCTCCTCTGTGCTGTAACCAGCCGCATAGACAGCGCCTACAAGTCCGCCTGCACTTGTGCCTGCGATGGCTTTCACCTCAAAATGGTGTTTCTCTAACGTGCGAAGAACACCTAAATGGGCTACACCGCGAACGCCGCCGCCACCCAATGCTAAAGATATCTCCATGTGTTTCTACTCCTCAATCAAGTATCAATTACTCTCCGTTGTTATTATACCCACCAAAGCGACCAATTTTCTTAGTGAAAGTTGTGATCTACTCATAGGCAAAACTCATTTCCGGCGATCGTGGTTAAATTATCAACCAGTCTGTGTTAAAATTAGGGACTATGGATGGAATAAAGATTGTTTCGCGGAATAGAAAAGCAAAATATGAGTACGAGTTGTTTGACACGTTTGAAGCAGGGATTGAACTGCGCGGCACTGAAATAAAATCGATCCGGGCTGGCCAGGTGTCGCTTGCTGAATCGTATGTGCGGACGAATGGACGCCAGGCGTGGCTTGTTGGGGCGCACATTGCACCGTATGACCAGGCGAGTGCCTTCAACCATGATCCTGAGCGTGAACGGCGTCTGCTGTTGCATAAACGTGAAATCAAGACCCTGTGGGATGGTGTGCGGCTGAAGGGCATGACGATTGTCCCGATCAAGATCTATTTGCGGGACGGGTTAGCAAAAGTCGAAATCGCATTGGCAAAGGGCAAACGCCAATATGATAAGCGCCAGGATATCAAAAAGCGCGATATGAAACGCGATATTGATCGGGCATTAGATCGCCGTAATCGGGATTGAAACTCCGATTGATTTTCAGAAATTGAAGGATCTTGTTGAGTAAAACACTTCATGAAATGACTTTTATGTTAAGTTTCGATTGAGATCAGGAGTGAAATTGTGCAACCGATTGTAATTGATGGCGATCACCTGACGATTGAAGAGATTGTGGCTGTAGCCAGAGATGGCGCGGAAGTGTCACTCTCTCCAAATGCGCGCAAAGCTGTTGCGAAATCACGCAGCATAGTAGAGAGCATCATTGAACGCGGTGAACCGGTTTACGGGATCAATACAGGTTTTGGTATTTTTGCGGATCGCCGCATTCCGACAGAAGAGTCCGCAAAGCTCAGCCGCAATTTGATTCTCAGTCATGCAGTGGGCACCGGTGCGCCATGCGCGGATGAAATTGTACGGGCGGCGATCTTGGTGCGCGCCAATACGCTGGCAAAGGGCTTTTCCGGAGTCAGACCTGTGATCATCGATACGCTGATTGAAATGTTGAACAAAAATGTCATCCCGGTCGTCCCCTCACAGGGCTCACTGGGTTCATCTGGTGATCTTGCACCGTTATCACATGTTGGGTTAGTTTTCACAACAGATGCGGATGATCTAGAATCGGAATCGGGTTATGCCCGTTTTCAGGGAGAAACCTTATCCGGCAAAGAAGCTATGGCGCGGGCAGGGATTGAGCGGGTGATTTTAGGCGCAAAAGAGGGGTTAGCGATTAACAATGGGGCGACCTTCTCTGCAGCAATTGCCGCCCTGGCTGTTTTTGATGCTGAAAACCTGCTGTCTACCGCAGAATTAGCCCTGGCCATGTCATTGGAAGCCGTGATGGGGTGCTCTGCTGCCTTTGATGAACGCATTCACATTGCCAGAGGGCATCAGGGGCAAATTAATGTGGCACGTGCTGTTCGTAAATTGATTGAGGGCAGTGATTTGATTGACTGCTACGGACGTGTCCAGGACGCCTATTCACTACGATGCGGTCCGCAGGTTCAGGGAATTGGTTGGGACACATTGCACTTTGTGCGGGGGGTGGTGGAAAGAGAAATTAACGCTGTCACCGACAACCCATTGTTGTTTGATACATGCGAAGCCATTTCGGGCGGTAATTTTCATGGCGAACCGATAGGGTTGGTGATGGACTATCTGAGTATTGCCATGGCGGAGATTGCGTCAATCTCTGAAAGGCGTACCTTCCGGCTGACAGACGGGACTCTCAACGGAGATCTGCCGCCCATGTTGGTGGATCACCCTTCTGCGGCTGGGTTGAACTCGGGCTTGATGATGCCTCAATACACGGCGGCATCGCTTGTACTCGAGAATCAAACACTGGCCAATCCGGATTCAGTGCATTCTTTACCGACATCGGCTGAACAGGAAGATCACAACGCCAACGCGATGACAGCCGCAAGGCACACCCGTGAGATTATTGCAAATACAACGCATGTGCTTGCGATTGAGCTTTACACGGCTGCCAGAGCGCTTTATCTGCGCTTACGGGAACATCCCAAAGCGAAATTAGGAACGGGTACCGGCATTGCCTATCATGCTATCAGAAAGGCTGTTCCCTATCAACCCGGAGATGCCTGGTGGGGGCCAGAAATTGATTTGGTCAGGGATTTAATCATAAACAGAAAATTAGAAAATTTGATCGTTCATTGACAATCAGGATAAATTGGATTATTTTAATCATAATATGAAGCCAAAAGAAAAACTCTCTCGACGCGAATTTTTGAAGCTATCTGCCCTGGCTGTAGGAGGGCTTGCCCTCAGCTCAGGAGACATACAACGCGTTTTTGCGTCCCGTAAGTTGACTATAAATCAACAGGAACCCGTATCTGATTTCCCAGAAAACCAGCTATTGGGACGAATCTGCGTGGGTGAACCTGGCACACGGGTGGATATCTTGAGTGAACCCTATTGGGATGCCCCCTCAGCAGGAACTGCATGGTTCGATGATGTGTTTGAGTGGAAAAAAGAAATTGTTGCCAAACAAATTGATCCCATTCGAGTTAATCAACGTTGGGTCGAAACACCCCAGGGCTATATCTATGCGGATTATGTGCAAAAGGTGAAACATATACCGCAAGAGCCATTGGGTGAGTTACCGATTACGCCAACAGGCGAACGCGGCATGTGGGTGGAAATCGTAACACCTTACACGGGTCTGAATTTTGACAAACCCCCATCGCAATATTGGCTGACATCCGCTGTGCGCCCCCGTATCTATTATTCGCAGGTATTCTGGGCGTTTGATATGCGACGAGATCCCGAATCGGGCAACCTTCAATATTGCCTGATGCAGCGCTATGGCGCCCATGAAGATACTTATTGGGTGGATGCATCCGTGTGCAGGCAGATCACGCCTGAGGAAATTGCACCAATCCACCCGGGCGCAGAAAATAAACATATTATTGTCGACCTGCGATACCAGACACTCGCCTGTTATGAAGGCAGTGAAGAGGTTTTCTTCACAAAGGTCACCACTGGCGGATACAACTATGAGGAAGAAAAATGGGTGACCCCGATCGGCACCCACACCATTTGGCGTAAAATGGTTTCAACCCACATGAGCGCCGGCCCGGCTGTTGGGAATTATGACATCTCTGGTGTGGCATGGACGACACTATTTGATAATCATGGGGCAGCCATCCACTCCACATACTGGCATAATTATTACGGCACGGCACGGTCGCATGGCTGTGTCAATGCCCGTCCTGAGGATGCCAAATGGGTTTGGCGCTGGACTGAACCCGAGGTGGCTTATTACCCGGGTGAGTTAATCATTCAGGGGCTTAACAAATCGACAACAGTAGAAGTAATCCAGGCGTGAGGTTTATTTTATGGATTTGATCAATGTATCCATTGGTTTGGCATTTTTAGCAGGGCTGGTATCTTTTTTCTCGCCCTGCGTTTTTTCATTGGTCCCGGCATATGTGGGCTACCTGAGCGGACGCTCGCTTGCCCAGGCTGAAAATGACAAGTCTAGCACGCAGCTGCAAACATTTTTACATGGATTGGCTTTTGTGCTGGGGTTCACTTTTGTTTTTATCTCTTTGGGTATTGCGTTCTCTGCATTAAGTCAATTCTTTTATGAGGCACGTGATGTCCTGGCGAAGGTCGGCGGTGTGGTCATCATCCTTTTTGGCCTTCACATGACAGGATTAATCCGTATCGGCTTTTTGGATTACGATCTGCGGCCAGCATCAACGGTGGGCAAAGGCCGGAGCCTGCTTTCCTCGTTTCTAATGGGTATCTTCTTTTCTGCAGGTTGGTCACCCTGCGTGGGACCGACTTTGGGTTTGATCCTAACGCTGGCAGTTGAACGGGCAAATATTGGCCAGGGCGTCGCTTTGTTGAGTTTTTATTCACTGGGCATGGGGATCCCGTTTTTAGCAGCCGCCTTCGGTGTGGGGTGGGTCACAAACATCCTGCGAAAATGCAGTAAGGCGATGAAGATCGCTCAAATTGTGATGGGTATTATTTTGATTATAGTTGGTGTGTTGTTGTTTTTGGGTATTTATCAGCGGCTGGTCACGTTCGAGTCACTGATTGATTTTGGGATTTAATGGTTTTATTGGAGCGTGTCTCTTGAAGAAAAAAGAAAGATTTATTAATATTGGTATTTTGCTCGCCGTTATCGTGCTGGCGGTGGTGCTTTATTTACATTGGGATAATTTGATGGCAATTTTCAGTGCGAGTGCTGAATCTTCACCGGAGGATGCTGCGATAGAGATGGTTGAGGTTACTTCCACGGCTGAACCTGAACCTGAGGAAATGCCCAAAGTGCCAGCTGAAGATTTTTCACTGCTAAACCTTGACGGTGAGACAGTGAATCTTTCTGATTTCCGCGGCAAATCTGTGTTGATTAATTTTTGGGCGGTCTGGTGCCCACCGTGCCGCAATGAATTACCGCTCATCCAGGAATATGCGGATTTATTTGAAGATGAACTGGTTGTTCTGGCGATAAACACCGCTGAAGACCGTACCAATGTGTTTCATTTTGCTCAGGAATTCGACTACGATTTGACCTTCCTCCTGGATACATCGGGTGAGGTTGCGACAAAATACAGGGTGAGAGGGCTGCCAACCTCTTATTTTATTGATGCAGATGGCTTTATTTCAGGGGTATATATTGGTGAGTTATCAGAATCATTGATCGCAACCTATCTTGCAGAGATGGGTTTGAGCAAATGATCCAAGCCACGTTATTCATTTCAAAAGATCATCCCAATTATGATGAAATTTTGTCGGATTTAACCTCGATTCAAGCTGACTACCCTCATCAACTTAATATCATTGATATTGGCCAGGATCCGATCTTACAAGATGAGTTTGAAGATCGCACGCCGGTGCTTGATGTTGGCGTTTTTAGATTGATCAAGGCGTTTGGGAAAGAAGATTTACGCTTTGCGTTTAAAAAGGCAGAGGAACGGTTGCAGGAAGCACACGCCAATGGCAACGAAGTACTGGTAAAAAGAATAACCGAACCCCTGCGGATGACTGGCGCAGATCGCTTTTCACGCTGGTTTTCTCAGCACTACATGGTTTTGGTGAACTTCTTCACTTTCTTATATGTGTTTTTTGCATTTCTTGCGCCGACATTCATGGAAATCGGCTGGCAATCGCCCGCAAAAACGATCTATAAGGTCTACAGTCCGCTCTGTCATCAGCTTGCTTTCCGATCCTTTTTTATTTATGGTAAGCAACCCTACTACCCGAGGGAACTGGCAGGTGTTGAGGGTGTGATTACTTATGGTGAAGCGACTGGATATGATGAATTTGACCTGGTCAACGCCAGGAATTTTCTCGGTAATGATGCCATGGGGTATAAATTAGCCCTTTGCGAGCGCGATATAGCCATTTATGGCGCAATCCTTTTGTTTGGGATCGTATTTTCGATAACAGGCAAGAAGATTAAACCGCTACCGTGGTATTTATGGCTTTTGATCGGTCTGGGTCCGATTGGCTTGGATGGTTTTTCACAATTACTCAGTCAGACGGGGTTGGGGATTTTTAGCTGGCTGCCATTGCGCGAAAGCACTCCGCTATTGCGTTCTCTGACAGGTGCGCTGTTTGGTTTGGCAACTGCATGGTTTGGCTTCCCGTATCTGGAAGAATCGGTTCAGGAAAACCGGCGCGAAATGCAGTTGAAACACGCGATCGTAAAACAGATTTCCGACTGAGGTAATATGGGCTTTGTTAAAAAAGATGGCTTGAGATATTATCAGTTTGATATCTTTAAAGGCCAACCGATATTCCATGCTGTCCTGACGCGGACGGGGGGTTTTAGTCGTGAACCGTTCAACTCTTTGAATTTTGGCGGCACCGTTGGGGACGATCCACAGGATGTGCTAAAAAATCATCAGCTCGTTTACGAAAAGTTTGGTTATGATTTTGATTCAAGATTTGATGTCTGGCAGGTGCACGGCACAAAGGTCCTCTGCACGGATGAACCAAGAGAAGTTGGCGCACTGCATCAAAAGGCAGATGGGATCCTGACAGATCGTCCTGAGGTGACCTTGTTCATGCGTTTTGCAGATTGCGTCCCGATTTTGATATTTGACCCGGTGCATAAGGTGATTGGGATTGCTCATGCCGGCTGGCAGGGCAGTGTGCAGCAAATTGCCCGGTTTGCTGTTGAAAAAATGGTTAATTGTTATAACTCGCGCCCAGAGGAAATTTTGGCGGGGATCGGACCATCCATTTGTCAGTCTTGCTACCCTGTCGGCAGGGAGGTATTTGAGAAATTTTCAGTTCGTTTTGGCAGTACTGCTGATGCTTTTTTTGATAAACGAGTTGGAAAATATCATCTGAACCTATGGGAAGTGAACCGGCAGACACTTGCGGATGCAGGCGTGCGTCAGATTGAAATCTCTGGAATCTGCACGGCATGTAACCTGGATGACTGGTTTTCTCATCGAGCAGAAGATGGGAAGACAGGACGATTTGGCGTGATCATGTCGCTTGAGGGATAATACAGAGGGAGGAACTATTTGACTGAGCAGATGAATGGTTTTGATAAGCGAATTTCTGAAATCCAGCGGAATCTTGATGATGTTTATAAACGTATAGCACAGGCTGCCGAACGATCTGGTCGGGCTAAAGAATATGTCAAATTAGTCGCTGTAACCAAGATGATGCCATTGGAAACGGTTCGGGCAGGCATTGAAGCAGGACTTCACCTCTTTGGTGAGAATTACGCCGAGCAAGCTGCTGAAAAAATCATTGCCCTAACAAGCGATACGCCGATTGAATGGCATATGATCGGGCATATTCAGAGCCGCAAAGCCGAAACGGTTTGCAGGCACTTTCATATGGTCCATTCGCTTGACCGGATGAAAATCGCCCGGCATCTCAATAAAAACGCTGAAACGCTCGGGAAAGTGATGCCTGTTTTGATTGAGGTTAACCTGAGCGGCGAGCAGAGCAAATATGGCTTTGAAGCAAGCGATCCATCAACCTGGGAGTCGTTGGCAGCGCTTTTTGGCGAGATTTCTCGTCAGGAAAATTTAGAGATAAGGGGTTTGATGACCATGCCCCCGTATTTTGATGATCCAGAAAGAACTCGCCCGATCTATAAAAAATTAAAGCGGTTTCAAGCCTATTTGATGGAACGCATTCCCAATGCCTCCTGGCATGAACTCTCTATCGGGACCAGTTTTGATTTTGAGGTTGCGATTGAAGAAGGTGCCACTATGGTCAGAATTGGCACAGAGATCTTCGGATCCCGCCCAGTTTAGGATGAACTTCTCAACATGATTATTTAGAAATCAGGTACACATGACTGTTGTGATAACCATTGTCAATGTTCTATTTCAATTCTTAACCCTGCTAGTGTTTGTGCACGTGCTACTGGGCTATTTCCTGAGCCCCTATCACCCAATTTTGCGCGCAACTGGAATGGTCGTTGAACCTTTGCTCAAACCTATCCGTAAGTTAATCCCATCGATCGGCGGATTGGATTTAAGCCCATTGGTTTTGATTTTATTTTTGGAAGTTTTGGGCAGCGTCATCGTCAGTCTGCTTAGAAATTTACGCTGATTTTCGATTATCCCGCAAATAAGATCCTGCCGCATGATGGGCAGAAGACCAATTTGTTTGAGGCTCGGATGGATTGCAGATCTGCAGGCGTCAGCGCCTGACCGCAGACGCTGCAACCGCCATCTGTCACTGCTGCGACGGCTGTGCCATGCTTGGCTTTGCGCAATTTGTTATAAAGTCTAAGCGATTCGGGTTTGGTAGATTGAAGGACAGCCTCTTTTTCCCGGATCAGGCGTTCAAGATCATCCTGTAATTTGTTGCGTTCTCCAAGCATTTCCGCATTTTCTTCAGCCGTGGTACCTTTCGCCTGTTCAAGTGCTTTGATGGCTTGCTTTTCAGCTTTTTCTGCTGTTTCATGCGTGATCATCGCCTCTATTTGCTCATCTTCAAGCTGAGCAATGTAGCGCTTCAGCGCCTCTGTCTCCATTTGCAAATCCTGTAATTCTTTAGGATTCTTGATCTTCCCGCTGAATAGCGAGGCTTCGCTTTTTCGACGTTTTAGGCGTTGTGCTTCGACCTTATCTTCGATTTGGTGTAATTCAATCCGAGCTTTCTTGGCAATTTCTTCAGCTTGTTTTAGCGCCTTAGTCGCTTTCTGGATCCTCTGATTATCGTTTAGAATACGTTCAATTTCACCAAGACGAGTCTCTATCTGGTCAATATTTGTATCAAGTTGCTGCAAGCGATAAAGGTTTAAAGATTCACTCATAAATGTCTGACCTTTCGTAGCCCCGTTAAGGGTGAATTGAGACAGATTTAGATAAGATCAGTTGATCATTAGACTCTGATATTATTTTATCATCAGTTTTTTGGTCCAATTAAACCTGAATATAAACATTCTATAAATCTTACGATTCTGCAAGAATAAGATAAAATTAAGTGGATATTTATTGTATGATTAAATAATACCTGCTTTCCAGGAGCGATATGATGGCAATTGATATTTCCAGTATCCGAACTTTGGGGGAAAAGTTAAAAATTAATCTTGGGAAAGTGATTATTGGTAAAGATGAAACAATACACCTGACAATGATCGCTTTGCTATGCCAGGGGCATATCCTGATCGAGGATGTTCCGGGTGTAGGAAAGACTATGCTGGCGCGTAGTTTAGCACGTTCACTCGGCTGTCAGTTTAAGCGCATACAATTTACCCCCGATATGCTGCCAAGTGATGTGACCGGCGTTTCGATCTACAACCAGAATACAAAGGAGTTTGAATACCGGCCCGGACCGATCATGGCACAGATCGTATTAGGTGATGAGATCAACCGAGCGACACCTAAAACCCAATCGGCACTGCTGGAGGCAATGGAAGAACGACAGGTGACTGTCGATGGGGTGACCTATACGCTGCCCCAGCCTTTTATCGTAATGGCAACACAAAACCCGATCGAGTATGAAGGCACTTTCCCCCTGCCAGAAGCACAACTGGATCGCTTTTTGATGCGCATCGACCTGGGTTACACTTCGATGGGCAATGAAATTAAAATTCTTGAGCAGCAGCAACTTATCCATCCAATATTAGAACTGGATCCAGTTGTTTCTGTGGATGAGATCCTTGAAGCGCAGAAAGCCGTCAAGCATGTTCATGTATCTGAGTCTGTCAAGCGCTATATTGTTGAGATGGTGCGGGAGACCCGTGAGCACCCCGAGGTGTATCTCGGTGCCAGCCCACGCGGCAGCCTGGGTTTGTTCAAGGCCGGTCAGGCGCGTGCTGCCTTGCTTGACAGAGATTATGTTTTGCCAGATGATGTTAAATTCCTTGCGCCTTATACTTTGGCACATCGTGTGATGGTCAGCCCTGCTGCCAGGCTATCGGATGTGAATGCCGTGAAGATTGTGCGAGAAATTGTTGATTCATTGGCTATCCCAGGGGGAGAATTCAGCGGTCGTTAGATATGATCAAGCTGGGTCGTTCATTTTGGTGGGTGATTTTTCTTCTTATTGCCAGTTTTCTTCTCTCGCGCATCCCGAGCTTGTCCGGTAATCCTATTTATTTCCGGTTGTTTAATCTATTTCTATTGATTTTACTGACGAGTGGATTGTGGACAATCTTTTCGGTCTTGCATCTTGAGATCATAAGGACGACGCGTGTCAATCGTAAACCGGTAGGAGAGGTCTTTTCGGAGAATTTTGAGGTCATCAATCGCTCAATCATCCCAAAGGTGTGGTTAAAAATTTCAGATCAATCCGATTTGCCCGGTGGAGCTGGATCACGGGTGCTAACCTTTATTGGGGGCAAACAAACCCGTGCCTATATTGCCCATTCCCATTTGATGCAAAGAGGATGGCTCCAGCTTGGCCCGACTCAAATTTCGACTGGAGATTTTTTTGGGCTATTCCTCGCACAAAAAGATTTCAAGGGAGAAGATAAGCTGCTGGTTCTCCCGCACATGGTCACCATCCGTAAATTTCCGGCACCTTTTGGGATATTGCCAGGCGGTCGGGCATTGCGCCAAAAAACGCTGGAGGTGACGCCCTATGCGGCAGGTGTAAGGGAGTTTGTCCAAGGCGATCCGCTCAAGAGCATCCATTGGCCTTCGTCTGCCCGTAAGCAGCGTTTGATGGTCAAGGAATTTGAAAAAGATCCATTGGCTGAAGTATGGATTTTTGTAGATATGCAACGTTCGGTCCATTATTCTGCCGTGGATGAAGATGATGCGAGGCCACAGGAGATTAACTGGCTGATCCAAAAACAGCCATTCAGATTACCCCCGGATACCGAAGAGTACGCAATTTCGATCGGCGCCTCTTTGGCGAATTATTATATCCGGCAGAGGCGTGAGGTTGGTTTGATTGCTGCTGGGCAAAAGTATGCTGTTCTTCCGGCAGAACGAGGTGAACGACAGCTCGGGAAGATCCTCGAAACCCTGGCAGTCTTGCGCGCCGAGGGTGATCTTCCGCTATGGGGGTTGATCAGCACACAACTCGTTCATCTCACACGGGGCAGCACGATCATTATGATATCCCCATCTTCTGATCAAAAAATCTTCACAATTGCAGTTGACTTGATCCAGCGGGGGTTGAAACCCGTGGTGATCCTGATCGATCAAGCCAGCTTTGGCGGGGGACAGAGCTCGGGAGATTTGCACACACTAATGGTTAATCATGGTGTGCTGACATTTACCGTCAGGAACGGCGACAATCTCAAATCGGTTCTTGAATCTTCGGGAATATTATTGACCAATCAGCCTTTCTTTCGCACCCAATAAAACTAATGGGTTATTGAGAATAGATGGAAAATGTGGCTTAACTTGTCTCACCTTTGCCGAGGGTAGACCGGTTGACAGGGTTGGGTCTGAAAGGTAAACTGCTTTTCGTTCGTGTATTCGTGTATATGACAAACATTATCCTATGGTATAATTGCGACGATTTATTGGTAATCTGAGTATTACCAATCTTGTTTAATAAGGAGTAAAACATTGGCGTTTTCCCCGCTAAATTGGTTCTGGGGATTATTTTCTCTGGATATCGGCATTGATTTGGGCACAGCAAACACCCTGATCAACATCCGCGGCAAAGGCATTGTGATCAATGAGCCATCTTGGGTTGCGCTTGATAAGCGTACCCGTGATCCGATTGCTATTGGTGCGCAAGCCAGAGCCATGGTAGGTCGGACACCAGCCAATGTTGTCGCCATCCGTCCGTTGCGGGATGGCGTTATTTCTGAATATGAGATCACGCAGGCGATGCTCGAATATTTTATTGGTAAAGCACATCAGCAGAGTATCGTGCCCCTGCCGAAACCCAGGGTGGTAGTTGGTATTCCATCTGGGGCGACAGAGGTGGAAAAACGTGCTGTGTTTGATGCAGCCATGGCTGCCGGTGCCCGTGAGGTCAACCTGGTTCATGAACCTTCTGCTGCAGCAATTGGCGCAGGATTGCCGGTCAATGAAGTGCAGGGAACGATGATCGTTGATATCGGCGGTGGCACAACCGAGGTTGCTGCAATCGCCATGGGCGGTGTGGTTGTTTCCCGTTCGTTGCGGGTTGCAGGGGATGAGCTTGATCAGGACATCATCAACTACATCCGCAACAAGTACAACCTGTTTATCGGTGACCGCATGGCAGAAAAAGTAAAAACCACCATTGGTTCTGCCTACCCAATGAAGGAAGAACTCACCTTTGTAGTGCGAGGCCGAAACCTGGTGACCGGATTGCCGGAGGCAATTGAGGTTTCATCCGTCGAAATTCGTGAGGCGATGTCGAGTTCGATCACTGTGATCATTAAAACAATTCGGGATGCCTTAGATGAGGCGCCGCCAGAAATATTAGCGGACTTAATGGATAGCGGTATTTGCTTGGCTGGAGGGACTTCGCAATTAAAGAATTTGTCCGAAAGATTGTCTTCAGATTTGAATGTGCGTGTGTGGGTGGCTGAAGACCCGATGACCTGTGTAGCACGGGGGTGCGGTATTATTTTAGAGAATAAAGATGAATTCTCAAGTTTTCTGGTTGGACTGGAACGTGATTCAGTCCGGCGGACGTTATCTTAACCTTTACTACATCAATCCCCATCGCTTATCCTGATTTCCATCGATCCATCGAGCGATTCAGGATCGTATTATTATGAAATTCCTTAACTCAAGAAACATTCAAACAATCATCATCATCTTAGTGGTTAGCGGCTTGTTGTTTTTGGCATTAAGCGGTTATCTGACCCCAGTGTTTAACCTGACGCTCAATCCTCTAATCTCGTTACAAAGCTGGCTGTCTGTTCGGTATCTTTCCGCCAGGGATTTTTTGACAACCCCCAGGGATGTAACCCTGCTTCGGGAACAAAATGCGATCCTCGAATCCCAGGTGACACAGCTTCAATCGCAATTGATCGTGCTGGAAGAGCGTTTGGGTGAGGCTCAAGTTTGTTTTGCTCTGCTGGATTTTGGCCGGACAAATCCCCAATACGATTATATTGCTGCGACTGTCATCGGCAGGGAGATCAGCCCGTTTTTGCAATATATCATTATTGACAAGGGTACGGAGCAGGGCGTACGTTATGGGATGCCGGTGGTGACCCAGCAGGGGCTTGTGGGGCATGTGGATGCTGTGATTGCTCGCGCTGCCAGGATCAAGTTGATCTCAGACTCGACATCCGTAGTGAATGTTCGGCTGCAATCGGCTGAAATTGAAGCCCAACTGCATGGATCGTTGACCGGTGACGTTTTCCTGGATATGATCACGCTGGATGCGCCGGTTGAACCGGGTGATGTGATTTTGACCTCAGGGCTTGGTGGAAACTTCCCCCCCAATATTTTTGTGGGGCAGGTGCTCTCTACTCAGCTTAGAGAAAATGCTTTATTTCAAACTGCCTCTGTTCAACCCGTTGTTGATTTTGAAGGCATCAATGCCGTGCTGGTCATTCAGAATTTTGAGGCTGTGGATACATCACCTCTGATCCCGGAGCCATAACATTGATTGCCCATATTGTTTGTGCGATAACACTGGTCGTGTTATATATTTTACAGACGGCTGTTTTCTCGTGGACGACGCTTATTTCCGGTACTGCTGACCTGATTCTGTTATTTTTTGCAGCCTGGTCGTTACAGGAGAGCGTTCATAATAGCTGGTTATGGGCTGCCATTGCAGGTGTGTTTGTCAGCATCATCTCGGCCATGCCGTTCTATGCACCTTTGATCGCTTATTTAGGCGTTGTCGGCATTTCTAAGTTATTGCAAAGTCGAATTTGGCGTACGCCGATCATTGCAATGTTCATTGTGACCATCCTCGGGACATTTTTTCAACAGATCGTTTATGTGCTCACTCTACAAATTTCAGGTGCACCAATTTCCTGGGGTCAAAGTTTTGATGCGGTAATCCTGCCGAGTATTTTATTGAACCTTATTTTTGCCCTGCCAATCTATGCGATTGCGAACGATCTGGCGGGACGAATTTCACCTCTGGAGGTGGAAACATGAACGTTTTCCCCCAAAGAAACCAATCTTTTGACAAATGGCGATACCTCGTGTTGTTCATCCTGGTTGGTACGATTTTTGGATTTTATATCTTGCGTTTATTTGATATTCAGATCCTGAGAGGGGCTGATTTCAATGCTCAGGCGGAAGAAAACCGGACGCGGATTATCAATGAACCAGCGGTTCGCGGCACCATTTATGACCGTAATGGTGTTATTCTGGCTCAGAATGTGCCGTCGTATAATGTCGTCGTCATCCCGGGGTATCTCCCGGAGGATGAAGGCGATACGCAGCGTATTTTCAGAGAATTATCTGAAATCATCGATATCCCGGTCAGCCAAGGTGCGACTGACGAGGAATCTGTCAGGAATTTCACCCCTTGTTATAACGACTTAGGCATTTCTGAGATAGTTTTTATCGCCGGAACGAACTGGCCATATGATGAAACTGCGCTCAAGTGTAATGTTTCGAAGGATGTCGCCATGTATGTGATGGAGAATCGCGAAGAATGGCCTGGGATCGATGTTGAGATCAGTTCTGTCAGGCATTATCCAACCGGCGAACTCACATCAGAAATCATTGGTTTTTTGGGACCAATCCCGGCAATTCTTGAAGATTACTACGTTGATCTCGGTTTTGTCGCCAACAGGGATAAGGTGGGTTATGCAGGCGTTGAGCAGTCTTTGAATGACACTCTGGCGGGGACGAATGGCATCCGAGAGGTTGAAGTTAACGTCGCCGGAGAAATTATTCGCAACCTTTCTGAGCCGGTTGATCCTATCCCCGGTAATGATATTTACCTGACAATAGATGCCCGGCTGCAAGCGATTGCACGAGAAGCGCTGATCAGTGAGATTGATTACTGGAATAACTTCTCGGGTCGGACGCTCTCTAACAGCGGCGTTGTTGCCGCTATGAACCCTAAAACGGGTGAAGTCCTGGCGCTGGTATCTTATCCAAATTATGAAAATAACCGTATGGAGCGCATTATCCCAGGATATTATTATGAACAACTCAGCAATGATCCGCAGGATCCGCTGCTTAACAAAGGCGTAACAGGTGAATATCCTCCTGGATCTGTATATAAATTAACTTCTGCTTTGGGCGTTTTGAATGAAGGTGTGGTTACGCCTGAATATGAAATTAATGATCCTGGCAGTATTACGGTTATCCAGCGGTTTTATGAAAATGACCCGGGTGTACCCAGGCAGTTTGTCTGCTGGGACCGCAACGGCCACGGCATGGTTAATTATCGCTGGGCGATTGCCCTTTCGTGCAATATCTATTGGCATAAGGTTGCAGGCGGTTACCAGGATGAGGTGCCGGATGGCGGGTTAGGCCCCTGGTTGATGAGCGAATATGCCCAGGCGCTGGGCTATGGCGCACCGACGGGGATTGAACTTCCTGCTGAATCTGATGGACTGGTGCCCAACCCGACCTGGAAGCGGATCAATTTGGGTGAGAACTGGGCGACCGGCGATACTTACTCCGCAGCGATTGGTCAGGGCTATGTGCTCTCGACCCCGCTTCAGGTGTTGAATTCGATCTCTACAATTGCTAATGGCGGAAAGTTGATGGACCTTACGATTGTTGACAGCGTCGTTTCAGCCAATGGCACAATATTGCAGCAAATGGAACCCTCTGTTCGATGGGATATTACCGAAGAGCCGTTAATTGAAACCTATGATGGCAATAATCCAACCGGAGAGTTGAAGACTGTGGAGCCCTGGGTGTTGCAGCTTGCCAATGAGGGTATGCGCCTGGTGGTTACTGAGGGTACGGCCAGCCGATATGAGATTGAGCGTCATGCTGAGTTGTTCAGGAATGATTCAAGCCAATCCGCTGGTAAGACTGGAACGGCGGAGTATTGTGATGATGTTGCCCAGGCACAGGGCCGCTGTCAGTTTGGTTTATGGCCTTCACATGCCTGGTATGTGGGCTACGCTCCCTGGACAGATGCAGAAATTGCTGTGGTTGCCTTTGTGTACAACGGTTCAGAAGGTGCGACACTGTCTGCACCTGTTGTCAGACGGGTGATTGATGCCTATTTCGAGTTGAAGGCGATCGATACCGCTGAAACGCCATAATTTTTTCTGTTTCCTTCGAGATTTCTCAAATCAAAGGTAAAATAAGGCTTTGTGAAAAATCTGTGTGTTTGGTGTTTAATTTTTAGGTTGAAACAAAATGGAAATAAAAGGTACAAAAGACGGTTTATTGATCAGTCTTGATGATCAGGATTGGCCTATTGCTAAAAACAACCTGCTTGAGCAAATCACTGCAAAGCATGAATTCTTTAAAGGTGCGCAGCTTATTTTGGATGTTGGGAATAAGATCCTCAGAACAAAAGAGATGAAAGCCTTGAGAGAAGTGCTTCTTGAGCAGGAAATCGTTTTAAAGGCTATCTTGAGTGAATCAATGGTCACCCACAATTCTGCCGAATCAATGGGGTTGATCACGAAAATTGGTAAGCCGACCACGATTGATCTCGAAAGCATGAAGCCATTAGATACCGTCATGGCTGGCGAATCAGCCGTATTCATCCATCGAACAATGCGGTCTGGGTTTAAAGTGGCTTACCACGGTCATGTGGTGATTGTGGGGGATGTCAATCCCGGTGCAGAGATCATTTCATCCGGCAGCATCATCGTTTGGGGGCGGCTGCGCGGCACCGTGCATGCCGGGGCTGAAGGCGATGAAACCGCGATTGTATGTGCGCTGGAGCTTTCACCCATGCAGCTTCGCATTGCAGCCAAAATTGCCACAACACCGCAGGACGGGCAGGAACCGAAACCTGAAATAGCCCGCATCAAAGACAATCAAATCATTGCCGAACCATGGCAGCAATAATGAGGAGTTTTATGAGTGCAAAAGTCGTGACAGTGACCTCCGGTAAGGGGGGGGTCGGTAAAACAACCACAACAGCAAATTTAGGGATCGCATTGGCAAACCTCGGTAAGAATGTTGTTTGTATTGACTCAGATATTGGTTTACGAAATTTAGATGTTGTTATGGGGCTTGAGAACCGGATCGTTTATGATCTTGTGGATGCTATTGAAGGACGATGCCGGATTTCTCAGGCGATGATCAGAGACCGGCGGCTTGAAAATCTCTTTCTGATCCCGGCGGCACAGACGCGGGACAAGAATGCGGTTTCGCCCAGCGATATGATTAATCTGTGTGACACATTGAGAAACGACATGGATTTTATCATCATCGATTCACCTGCGGGAATTGAGCGGGGCTTTAGAAACGCCCTGGCACCGTCTGATGAGGTTGTCGTCGTGACCAACCCTGAAGTTTCATCCCTGAGGGATGCGGATCGGATCATCGGGATTGTCGAGGCAGAAGAAAAAGGCCCAGCAAAATTGGTAATCAACCGGCTTAACCCTGCCATGGTAAAGCGCGGGGATATGTTATCATCTGAGGATGTTGTAGAGCTGTTAGCGATCCCGTTAATTGGCATTGTCCCTGAAGACCCTGCTGTGCTGGTGAGCACCAATCATGGGCAGCCAGTGGTGCTGGATGAGAAGAGCAAAGCAGGGCAGGCATTTGTCAATATCGCAAAACGATTAATGGGCGAAGAGGTGGCCTGGATAGCACTTGAAGACCGAAACGGATTGTTCAGCAAAATCAGTAATATCTTCTCTGGAGGGCGGTAAAATGGCTTCATTGGTTGAAAAACTTTTCGGCAAATCAAAAGCCAGTGCAAATCATGCCAAGGAGCGATTGCACCTGGTGTTAATCCATGACCGCACAGATCTTTCTCCGGAGGATTTGAAGCAACTGAAGGACCGATTGATAGAAGTGATCTCAGATTATGTTGAAATTGATGCATCCGAAACCGAAATAGAAATTGCAGTCAAAGGACGGGAGCAATCTTTGATCGCAAATATCCCATTGAAGAGCCCTCGCAAACGGCGTTGATTGATGGTGGTTGAATGAAAAGTTCTCGCAATGTTTGGCAGAATTTTGATTTTGTACTGTTCGGCGCGGTTCTAATTCTGTCAATTCTTGGGATCGCGCTGGTGCGCAGCTCTATTGCCGGGAATATTGAGCTGGTTGACCATCCGCAAAGGCAGACGACGTTCTTGCTGATCAGTCTGGCGGTTCTGTTTGTGGTCTCGGCAGTGGACTATCGGTATTGGATCACGTTAATTCAGCCCATGTACATCGTCACGATGGTCTTCTTGCTGTTTGTGTTCACGGCAGAAGCGAGATTTGGGTCAGCCCGTTGGCTTGAAGTGGGCACGATTTTAATCCAACCGGCAGAACTCGCAAAGATTGTCCTGATCCTGACTTTGGCAAATTTCTTCGCCAACCACGAATCAAAATCACTGGATCTAAAAACGATCCTGCGCAGTGCTTTGATTGTTGGCGGTTTGGTGATTTGGATTTTCCTGCAGCCAAACCTCAGCACGACGATCGTACTGTTGGTGATATGGGCGGCGCTCTTGTGGATCGTGGGGATGAAAATCCGCTTTATTCTGATTGCAGTTGGGATTGTGATCCTCGTTTTGCTAATTGGTGCGGCGACAGGGTTTGCATTTTTGGCGGATTATCAAAAAGACCGGATCACGAATTTCTTGTTCCCGGACCCTGACGCTCGTTATGGGGAAACTTACAATGTTGACCAGGCTCTGATCACAATTGGCACAGGTGGTTGGTTTGGGCAAGGCTATAATCAGTCCACACAGGTACAGTTGCGGTTTCTGAAGGTGCGCCATACCGACTTTATATTTTCGGTGTTAGCCGCAGATTTTGGCTTTGTTGGTACGCTGATTGTGATCCTTCTGTTAGTCGTTGTGATCCTGCGCTGTATGCGAATCTCCCAAAACGCCTCTGATACATTCGGTTCGTTGATTGCCTATGGTTTTGGCTTTCTGATATTCTTTCAATCGATGGTCAATATCGGAGTGAACATCAATGTGCTCCCTGTGACGGGCTTGACGCTGCCATTCGTAAGTTATGGGGGAAGTTCGTTGTTATCGTTAATGTTAGGCATTGGGATGGTTGAGAGTGTCGCCATGCGATCCAGCAGTTCAAAAAACGAATGATCTGAAACAAAGATGGGCAGTGCGTTTGCCATAAGTGATTGGATCGGCGGCGCGGATTTTCCTTCACAAGATGGGAAAAGAAATGTGACAAAAGTTGGCTTTGCCACTTGAAACTTTTAGATCCATTTGGTAAAATATAGCCCAGTTAAATACTGGGGGTTCGTCTAACGGCAGGACAGCAGACTCTGAATCTNNCACCCCCAGCCTGAAAAGCCCGGATGATCCGGGCTTTTTTCTTGGCAGCGATTGGCTTGCTTCTGTAATAAATACTTGAATTAATCAGAAACATACGTAACGCAGTGCGCACAGACTGTTCATATGTGTTTATACCTTTCAGACTCATAAATCGCTTAGAAGGCTTCTCAATGCGTGTGGTGCGATTATAATTAGCCTCTTGGCACGGAATTGCCGGGATTAGCAAGTGAAGTTGAGGGATTTTTTCGTCAACGCACTGAGGGATAGTTTCAATTATAATTTTGAGGATGGCACAGAAATAAAAGGGATCATTTTGAAGAAAAGATATTTATACATCACAGTGTTTTTTTCAGGCATGACAGCGTTGGCGGTCGAACTTTCTGCATCGCGTCTGATTGGCAATGTTTACGGTAGCAGCAACCTGGTTTGGGCCAGTGTGATTGGATTGATCCTGATCTATCTGACTCTTGGATACTGGCTGGGTGGCAAGTTGGCTGACCGCTTCCCGACACATAAAGCCTTCTACCGCATTTTGATGTGGAGCAGCCTGACTGTTGGGCTTGTGCCGATGGTCTCAAGACCGATTCTACGCGTTACAGCCAATGCCTTTGACCAATTGCAGATCCCGCTGCTCGCCGGTGCATTTATCACAATACTGATATTGTTCATCGTCCCGGTTACATTGATTGGCATGGCATCACCATTTGCCCTCAGGTTGGCGATTAAGGATGCCGAATCAGCCGGGAAAACCTCCGGCCGGATTTCTGCCATTTCAACTTTAGGATCCTTTATCGGCACGTTTTTACCTGTGATGGTATTAATTCCCCTGATTGGCACCTATCGTACCTTTTTATTGTTGAGCAGCATTCTAATGGTCGTGGCGACACTCGGCTTTTTGGTCTATGTCGATCTAAAATCCTGGTTAAGGTTTGCGTGGATGCCAATCGTTCTAATCTTGTTGTGGGTTTTCGGCACGCAAGGTGTGGATAAGGCTACGAAGAACCTGATTTATGAAACCGAATCCTCCTACAACTATATCCAGGTTATCCAAGCCGATCAATTTCGATTTCTGCGCCTCAATGAGGGACAAGGAGTGCATTCTGTCTATCATCCGGAAGTTCTGAATTATAACGGACCCTGGTCACAGGTCTTGGCCGCGCCTTTTTTCAACCCGGCACCGCATTCATTGGAATCGGTAGAGAAAATCGCGATAATCGGGCTTGCCGCAGGCACGACCGCTCGCCAGGCGAATGTGGTCTTTGATGATCTGCAAATCGATGGCTTTGAAATTGACCCAAAGATTGTTGATGTCGGCAGAGAGTACTTTGATATGACAGCCCCAAATCTTACGGTGCATGTGCAGGATGGACGGTGGGGGTTGGCGCACACACAAACGCAGTATGATGTCATCAGTATCGATGCCTATCGAGCGCCCTATATCCCGTGGCATATGACGACGGTTGAATTTTTCCACATTGTGTATGACCGGTTGACTGAGGATGGCGTGATGGTGATCAATATCGGCCGCAGTCCCTTGGATCGGACATTGGTTAACGATCTCAGCACGACCATTGACACTGTTTTCCCTTCCTTGTTTGTGGTTGACCTTCCCGATTCGTTCAATACGATTGTGTTTGCGACTAAGTTGGAAGGAAGTTGGTCTGACTTTGTTCAGAATTACATACGTTTATCAGAATCGGATGTGCCCCCGTTGCTATTGGAGGCGATGGCGGTGACCTACAACAATCAAGCGCTCACGCCTTCGCAAACGCGTATTTATACGGATGATCGTGCACCTATTGAGTGGTTGACCAATAAAATTGTGTTGGACTTTATCCTTTCTGGCGGAACAGAGGTGCTGCAATGAATCAAATAACCATAAAGAAAATTGTTGGCGGACTTGTCATAGTTATCACACCCTTCGTGATTTTGATGCTGTCGGTAAGAGCCATGATCTCGCCAGTTTTTGCGCGAATTGAATACAGCATGCCGAATTTCCCCGATGATCCATTTGGCTTCTCTTTGGAGGATCGGTTGATGTGGTCGGAACCTTCGATTAAGTATCTGGTGAACAATGAAGGCATTGAGTATTTGCAGGAACTCAATTTCGATGATGGTGCGCCTGTTTTTAATGCGCGCGAATTAAGCCACATGCAAGATGTGAAGGCGGTTGTGACAGGGATGCGGATTGCCTTGACATTGAGTTTGCTAATATTGCTGATCGTAACGATCATTGGCGTACGCAAAGACTGGCGGGCTGACATGATGGCTGCATATCGGCACGGTGGCTGGGCATTGATCGGAGTGATGGCCTTTATCCTTCTGTTTGTGGCTATTAATTTCCAAAATTTATTTACCTGGTTCCATCAACTCTTTTTTGAGAGCGGCACCTGGCAATTCTATACCTCTGATACACTCATACGGCTTTTCCCAATGCGGTTTTGGCAGGATGCATTCATCTTTGTGGGCGTGTTCAGTTTATTGATCGCCGGGTTATTGATATTTTTTACCCGGAATCGAAAAATAAACTAAGACTTCCTTAGTATAAAATAAAAAAAGGCGATCTGTGAGGATCGCCTTTTTGTGTGAATAACTTGTGAGTTACCGAACAGCTACTGGATTGTCGGGGTCCAGTGATGGATCGAAGATGTGCATATTGTTCATGTTGAAGCTAACGGTCATCTTATCACCCATCTGAACACGGGTGCGTGGGTCGACGCGGGCGACAAAGTTGTGATCGCCGTTGACCAGATACAGGAAGATTTCGTTACCCATTAACTCTGTGACATCGACATCAACATCCACATTTTCTGCAATAATTGATGGCGGTGCATATTCGGGATTGTGGATATCTTCTGGGCGGATGCCGAAAATGATATCTTTATCGACCTGATTTGCATAGGTTTCCTTCCGGTTATCAGGAACTTTGACCTTAAAGCTGCCCATATCAACGAACATTTGATCACCTTCGGTGAGGATCCGACCTTCAAAGAAGTTCATGGATGGTGAACCGATGAAACCTGCGACGAATAAGTTCGCCGGGAAATCATAGAGTTGCTGCGGTGTGTCCAATTGCTGAAGAAGACCCTTATTCATAACAGCGATCCGGCTGGCCATTGTCATAGCCTCTGTCTGGTCGTGGGTCACGTAAATAAAGGTTGTTTGCAGGCGTTGATGCAGTTTGCTGATCTGTGCACGGGTTTGCACACGCAATTTTGCGTCGAGATTTGAGAGTGGTTCATCAAAGAGGAACACTTTTGGCTCGCGAACGATTGCCCGTCCAACAGCAACACGCTGTCGCTGACCACCTGAGAGTTCCCTTGGCTTTCGCTCTAATAAAGCACCGATGCCGAGGATTTCAGCGGCTTCTTCGACGCGCTGTTTGATCTCTTCCTTTGGGACCTTGCGAAGCTTGAGACCGAATGCCATGTTGTCATAGACACTCATATGTGGATAGAGGGCGTAGCTCTGGAAGACCATTGCGATATCGCGGTCTTTTGGTGCTACGTCGTTGACGACCTGGTCGTCAATCTTAACTTCACCTTCGGTAATGTCTTCCAACCCTGCCAGGCATCGTAAAGCTGTGGATTTGCCACAACCAGACGGCCCTACGAGGACAAGAAACTCATTGTCTTCGATTTCAAGATTTAAATCTTGCAGCGCGACGACATCACCAAATTTTTTCCAAACATTTTTATACGTTACACTTGCCATAATAAGTATTCCTCCAATCTGAAAAGTTTAGTGAGGAAATTATACCATTACTTTTTAAACGCAATGGACCAGATTCTGAAAATTTTCTTAATCCGCTGGCCTGTTGTTCATCTTTCAGATCTGGGATATTATTGACAGGATAATTTCATCTCAGGAACAAAAAACACCAGGCAAATCAACACCTGGTGTTTTTGAAATTATCTTATTATTTATCTACGTTTCTTTTCAAGGATTCCTGTCCTCAGGTTCCTGAGGCGTTTCATCGCATTGTTGTGGCCGTAGCCAAAATAATCATGCAGCAGCGTGTATTCTGAATATAGGCGGTTATAGGTCTTTTTATCATTGTTGTTGGGAACAAATGATTTGCTGCTGAGGCGTGCCATTTTTTGGCTTGCTTCCTGAACAGTCGCATAACCACCTCGGCTTTCTCCGGCAGCAACAGCTGCGTAGATAGCAGAACCGAGGGCTGAGGTAAACGGGCAGTCTGCAATTTTGATCTCCATGCGGGTGACATTTGCCAATATGTTCAGCAGAAGTTTGTTCTTGGTTGGTGCGCCCCCTGTGACAATGATCTCGTTGATGGGGACACCACTGGCGATGAAAGTTTCAAAGATCTTGCGAGTGCCAAAAGTCGTGGCTTCAAGCAAGGCGCGGTAAATTTCTTCAGGTTTTGTTTCTAAGGAATATCCCAGGATTAAACCTGTTAAGTCGCCATCCGTCAGAATGCTGCGGTTTCCGTTCCACCAATCCAAGGCAACTAAGCCTGACTCTGCGGGTTGCAGTTTCGCTGCTTTCTCTTCCATAAGATCAAACAAGCTGATCTTACGTTTTCGGGCTTCTCTTTCATATTCTGCTGGTACGGCATTTTTCATGAACCAGGAAAAATGGTCTCCACCGCCAGATTGACCAGCTTCGTAAGCGATCAGACCCGGGATGATGCCGTCTTCCACCATCCCACACATGCCTGGCACACGGTATTCTTTTGTAGAAAGCACCATATGCACGAAACTTGTTCCTAAAATCAGCGCCATTTTCCCGGGCTCAGCCACTGTCGCAGCCGGAACAGCCGCGTGAGCATCCAAAATAGCGGTTGCCACAGGGATGCCGGGTTTTAATTTCATCCACTTTGCGGCTTCTTCGGTTAATTCACCGGCTTGCTGGCCTAAAGGCATGATCTCGCGTTTCATCTTTTCTTCAACCACATTGGTTAAGCCTGCATCCATGGCGTTGAAGAATGTTTCAAGGGGGAATCCTTCGCTTTTTGACCAGAGTGCTTTGTAGCCGGCCGCACACAGGTTGCGGGTTTCAATGCCGGTCAATTGCCAAACAATCCAGTCTGATGCCTCAATGATCCTGTCTGCAGCGTTATAAACCGATGAGGATTCTTCATACATTTCCCAGACTTTCGGGAAAAACCATTCTGCGTTAATTTTCCCACCGTAGCGATCGAGAAAGGTCTCAAAGCGTTCGTTGGCGAGCTGAGTGAGCTGGTCGGCTTTTTCTTGAGCTGCGTGATGCTTCCAGAGTTTAGGCCACGCATGTGGATCTTCTTTGTAGTCATCAAACAGTGCCAGCGGCGTGCTATCTTCCAATGTTGGTAATATTGTAGACCCAGTGAAATCAATGCCGATGCCAATCACCTGGTCTGGGTCAATTTGACTTTCTTTAACCAGCTTGGGAACAGTGCGTTTGATCGCATTAAGATAATCTGTGGGATGCTGTAAAGCCCATCCTGGTTCGAGTTGGATATCGCTATCAGGCAATTTTTCTGTAATGACACCGTGGGGATATTGATAAACAGATGATGCTGTAATTTTGCCGTTTGTGACATCTACGAGAACCGCCCGGGCTGATTCTGTACCAAAATCTATGCCGATGGTAAATTTTTTCTTTCCGCTCAAGATCTCTCTCCTTTGAATAATGACGATAAAAGAAAGCCTTAATAATTTCTTAATTATCTAACAAGCCTGCACCGGATGCAAGCTCTTGCATTTCTTGCGTTATTTTCCGTTTTCTTTCTGTGTTGATGATCCGATTCAGTTCCTCTACAATATCTTCCGCATTGTCTTTTGCATCCTGCATAAGACTATACCGTGATGAATGTTCAGCCGCAGCAGACTTAAGTAAAACCTGATAGAAGCTCAAAGCAATTCGCTGCTCGACGATCTGATGATATATTTCGTCAGGTTCCGATTCGATAATTGCCGGCGGCCAGAGGTTCGCAATTTGTTCAGGTTCTGTTTCAGTCTTGTTCAATTCGTAGGGAAGCAGCATGAGGGTTCCAAGCTGGTAATTACTTCCGGCTTTAATTTGGTTGTGGATAAGGAATAACTGATTGAAGTCATATGATTCAAATTGCGACAGCCAATTTTGTGTGTGGGAGTAGGCATCTTGATAGGTGGGGACATCACTGGCTGGCAATGGATTGTTCCAAGAAATATCGACCCCCATTCTTTCCAGTTCACGGATTAACCTATTGCCCATTGCCCAAACCTGATATGTGGGGAATTTTTGCTCTTTGATCCAAGCAAGTGCATTTAATGCAAGTATTTGATTAAATTTTCCACATAATCCACGCTCAGAGCCGATGATCAGGATGATGGTAGAGGCGATTCGAGGGCTTTTCTTTTTTTCGGAGGGTCTGAACTGTTTGTCTGAGATATGAGGTAAGATCTCTTTCAGGATTCGACTGTAATTTTTCTCATAACTTTGAATTTTTGCGAGCTTGTTCAACGACATCTGCCATGCCCCCATGGACAGGGTCCTGAGGGCACTTAGCAATGGGTCAATGGATTTGATGTTATCCAGTCGAGATTGGGCACGTTCAAAAGTCTGAGCCATAAAAGATCAGAAAGTCTCTATTTGATTAATTTCCCAGATAAAAGCTATTGCACCGCCCAGATCTGCTGTGACTGGGGGGTGTTCAAATTCGCCATTCTCATCAGGTGTCCTTGTGCTCATTTCTACACTTGTGCGGCAATTCTCCCGGATGATATTGAGGACAAAATCAAGTTCTTCTTTTTTTACAGCAATAAAGAGAGATTTTTGGCTTTGCTGTAACATGCCGCCGTGGGTCTCAGCATATGTGGCTGTGTGACCAGCATTGACCAGAGCGTCAAGAACACGGTCCGCAGTGTTTGATGGGATGACAACCATAACCATCTTCATCCGATTAATCCTCTCTCTTCATTCCAAAACTCGTTATATGATGATAGCAAATGGTGCAATTGATCAGTGATTTCATCGGATAATCGAGCCTCTTTGTTTATTATGTTCAACAATTTTGTTTCATTTTTTGAGAAATAAATTCGCAAATCTTCTTCGTAATCTTCGATCAATGAAAATGGAACATGATCCATGTAGCCTTTATTCAATGCAAACAGAAGCACAATAGTGATTGGATAGGTGTAAGGTTGGTTTGGCTTTTGTTTTAATGCATTTAATATCCGCTTCCCTTTTTCGATCTGTTGCCGGGTGACTGCGTCGACTTCTGTGCCAAACCGTGTAAAATGCTCAACCTCTTCATATTGCGATAACTCCAGTTTGAGGTTCCCCACCAGTTCTCGCATCGCTGGCGTTTGTGCTGCACCGCCCACACGGGATACGGATCGCCCAATGTCGATGGCTGGTTTTTGCCCTTGGTTAAAAAGGTCTGAATCCAACATGAGCTGCCCATCGGTGATCGAAATCAGGTTGGTTGTGATGTATGAAGAGATGTTGCCGTTTTGGGTCACTGCAATCGGCAGGGCTGTAATAGACCCGCCGCCATTTTCGGGGCTAAGCTTGCAGGCTCGCTCTAATAAGCGTGAATGAATATAAAAGATATCGCCCGGGTAAGCTTCACGCCCAGGCGGACGTCTCAGCAGAAGGCTCAGCTCACGATAGGCGTTGGCGTGCTTGCTAAGGTCATCGAATACGATCAACACGTCCAATCCCTGATCGAGGAAATATTCTGATATTGTCATTCCGCTGTAGGGTGCCAGGTATCTTAGGGCTGGTTGATCATCAGGACTGCTGAGAATGACCGTTGTATTGTGAAGTACACCATGGTCGCGGATCGTCTCAATCACTGATAAAGTCGAAGATTTCTTCTGCCCGATGGCGACATACACACAATGGACATCGGTGTTCTTTTGGCTGAGGATGGCATCGACAGCAAGGGTTGTTTTACCTGTTTGACGATCTCCGACGATCAGTTCACGCTGGCCGCGCCCAATTGGGAAAAGTGCATCAATCGTTTTGGTGCCGGTAAACAGTGATTCGTTAACAGGTGAGCGTTTTATGACACTTGGGGCAATATTCGAAAAAAACCGGAACTCGCTTGCCTCGATGGGTTCGTCACGATCAAGCGGATTACCAAGGGGATCGATGATCCTCCCGAGGAGTTGTGAACCTACCGGAATACGCAAGCGTTTACCTGTTGCTTCAACCAAATCACCGCCTCGAATGCCTTCCTCAGGTCCTAACATGATCAGGTCAACGGATTTTTTCTCAAGGTTAAGCGCCATGCCTTCAACCCCAGTGGGGAATGTCACAATCTCATCAATGCTGACATTGGGCAAGCCAGAGACCGTTGCGACGCCGTTGCCAATATGTTGAACAGTACCAACATCGTGAAAGCGAACTCGGCTTGTGATCTGCCGGGTTTGAGTCTTCAAAGTTTCTACAATTTCCGTAATTTTCTTTTCAGGTTTATGTTCACGGTCTTGCGCGACTTTATCTTTGACGCGTTGAAGAAATTCCTTACGATCAACATCCCGGCTTAATCTCTGACCAATATTATTGGTAAGAGACTCGAGTTTTTCCTGAGATTGCGCGGAAGGATGATGTTCAGTCTTCGACATTAATGCTCTCTTCCAGGGATTCAATGACTTCAGACTTCAATTCAGAAAGTTCCATCGATAATGTGTTTTCGACGATCAGGTCACCAATTCGGACCCGAAGGCCAGAGATGAGTGATGGTTCAATTTCAATTTCCATGTTGACATTGCTGTCGGCAAGGGCGCTAAAGGTACGCACAAGTGAGCGCTGTAGTTCTGGCGATAGCTCTTTGGCTGAGGCAACATGAACCGTTGGCGTCCGTTCTGTCAGTGAGTCACGGATTGTGCGGACCTGGCGCATGTCGCTCTTTCCCATTTCCCAGATTTCAGCATTTAATTCTTCAACCAATTTTTGGTGAATAGCATCGGGTGCTTTCTTCTCGAGGATTTGGGCACTGATTTCTAATATTGTGTCAACCAATTTTTCGAGCAGCTCTTCCATCTCTTGCTGCTGACGTTTAGCTGCTTCAAACTCTGCTTCTTTGAGTATCTTTTCAGCTTCTTTTTCAGTTTCAGCAATCAACGATTTGCTTTCAGACTGGGCTTGTTGATAAGCCTGTTCAAGGCGAGTGTCAATCTCTGAGTCGATGGTTGCCAGCTGTTGTTCAATTAATGCAAGTTTTTGTTCGGCTTCTTGCTGCTTTTGCCGAGCTTCTTCAAGCATTTGTTCCTTTGCTTGCGCACGTTCATTCATACGCTTCAGCATTGGCTTGAACAATAAGAAATACAGCGCAGTGGCCAATACAAGGAAATTAATGATCTCGGCTAGAATTGTGACGATGTCAATATCCAGCATGCGTTATCTCCTTGTTTCTAAACAAAAAAGCGATCAAGAACTGGGTTAGCAAATAAGAGAATGAGGATGACCAATAATACATAGATCGCAGTTGATTCCAGAAGTGCCATCGATATTAATAACGTCGTTCTGAGATCGTTGGCAGCGTCAGGTTGCCGTGCAATACCATCCAGCGCCTTCTTGACGGCGATGCCTTCCATGATGGCAGGAACAATACAACCAAGTACAATGCCGATCGTTGCTCCAAGGATCGTAATGACGGTAATTAAGGTTTCTGAATCAAGTTGCCACATATTGAATATTTCCTTTCTGATAATTATGATGCCGAAAGTTCTTTTTTAAGATTGCGACGTTCTTCTTCCATCTCCTGCACCTCAACGGCAGATGCGATGTAAAGAGAAGCTAAAACGATAAAGATATAAGCCTGTAAGACGCCTGTTAACATCCCCAATGCGGCTAAAGGCAGTGGGACGATAAACGGGATCAGGGCAAACACGATCGCAACAATCAGGTCAGTACTCAGAATATTGCCAAAAAGCCTGATAGAGAGAGAAAGTGTGCGCGAGAATTGGCTGACGATTTCTAAGGGCAGGATAAAGATTGGGTTGGCGAAATCTTTGACATAACCCCACAGGCCTTTTTCTTTTATCCCGTAGAAATGAACCGCAAAGAATACGACGATCGATAAGGCCACTGTCGTGTTGATGTTCGCGGTGGGCGAAACCATGACCGGGAAGATGCTGAAAATGTTGGCAAATACCAGGAAAATCGCCAATGTTCCCAAGATGGGGAGAAATTTTGTCAGATCCACATCTTCGGGCATAACAGAACTAACGACATTATTGATAAATTCAATCAGCATTTCACCCGCTTCTGGTTTGAACTTTCGAATCACAATGACCAGAAGGATGATCAAAATCATCATGACCCAGGTTGAGACAACGGTATCAGTGATCGGCAACCCAAATAACTCAAAAACAACTTGTGGTGATATAGCCTCCATCAAAGATCCTTTTTGCTTCGTCTGATTATCATTAATTAAATTCTGCTAATTGCTGCCATTTGTTTACGACGATCATCCTTGTAATCAAAAATGTGACAAAGACAACCATTAATGACGTGTAAGAATATGAAAGGGCTGCCATGAGAACAAGAAAGACAACAACCCAACGAAGAACAGCACCGCCGATGATTAACCATCTGCTTTGACGGGCACGGGTCGGGTCAATTATCTTCACAGACCAGTATTGGCTCTGCAGGAACAACATTGCTAAGCCTGTGCCGATGAGGGTCCAGATGAAATAGGATATGACACTCATGATCGTCTATTTGTCTCCTTTTCCTGCTTTTCAGCCACTCTTGTGCGCAGCATCTCGAGATCTATATACTTATAAAGGTTGTAGTAACCCGTTCCAATCCCAATCAGTAAAAATGTGATCGTAAAGATGTATTTGGTTGAAAATAACCGGTCAAGATAATAGCCTAAGATCACACCTCCAAAGATAGGCAAGGCAAGTTCCCATCCAATGGATATTAAAGGCATGCTCTTCAGCCATGATTTTGAATTTTTTGATTCATTTTTAGTTTTCATCTTCACCATCTTTATTACTGCCAGGCTCAGAGGAAATTTGATTTGCCAAAGTTTTCATCAACCGGTCGTATCTCATATTGCTGGGCTCGATAAGCGATTGGTCATTCTCTGTGACTTCACCCGAGGTCAGTAAGGTAATAATGTTGTTCCTGATTTCTAAGACGCCGGCATATAAATTGATTTCACTGTTGTTATCCAAGTCGCGGAAAATGATAGCGCCTTTCTCTGTAACTGCAATTAGTGGGGCGTGACCAGGCCTGACACCGATTGGATTACTATTTGATAAAGGGATATTGACTGCGCGTAAGTCGTTTTGTTCAAAGATGACCCCTTCTGGCGTGATCACTTTTAATGTGAGTAGATTTTGCCCTTCGCTCATGTTTCACCTGCACTGATCGTTCGTGCTTTTTCCAAAACATCGTCAATGTTCCCGACCATATAAAAGGCTTGCTCTGGGACGGAATCGTGCTTTCCCTCAAGAATTTCTTTGAATCCCTGGATCGTCTCTTCCAGGTCGACAAACTTTCCGGGATCTCCAGTGTAGTCTTCTGCAGCAAAGAATGGCTGTGAAAGGAACCTTTGAATCCGGCGGGCGCGATTCACAGTTTTTTGATCGTTTTCACTGAGTTCTTCCAGTCCTAAAATGGCAATGACATCTTGAAGGTCTTCGTAACGTGCCAGGGTTGATTTGACCTGCATGGCAACATTGTAATGTTCCTGCCCGACGATGTGAGGTGCTAATAAGGATGATGATGAATTGAGCGGGTCAATCGCAGGGTAAATCCCCAGGTCGACCAAGTGGCGCGAAAGGACTGTTGAAGCATCAAGATGGGCAAAGGTGGCAGTAACAGCAGGGTCGGTCATGTCATCCGCAGGGACATAAACAGCTTGAACGGACGTTACGCTGCCCGCTGAGGTTGTTGTGATCCGCTCTTGAAGAGCACCCATCTCGGATTCAAGAGTTGGTTGATAGCCGACTTCGCTGGGCAGGCGGCCTAACAGCGCCGAGACTTCTGAGCCAGCCTGGATATAGCGGAAAATGTTGTCAATGAAAACCAGGACGGGTTTTTTCTCATAATCTCTGAAATATTCCGCCATGGTCAAGGCGGTTAAAGGCGTACGTAATCGGGCGCCGGGGGGTTCATTCATCTGCCCGAAAATCAATACAGAGGAGTTAATCACATCTCGTTGATTTAACTCCAGGAAAAGGTCATTGCCTTCTCTGCTTCTTTCGCCAACGCCTGCAAATATGGTGTAACCAGAATATTTTTTGGTTGCGTTGCGCATTAATTCAATAATGAGAATGGTCTTCCCTACGCCTGCACCACCAAATAGCCCAATTTTGCCGCCACGTGGGTAAGGTGTAAGCAAGTCAATAGCTTTGATGCCTGTAATAAAAGGTGTGGTTACAACCTTTTGGTCCCTTAAGCTGGGAGATGGTGTATGAATTGGGTATTTTGTGATATCTTCGGGTATTGGTTCCTTGTCATCAATCGGTTCGCCAAGGATATTGAACATACGTCCGAGAACTTCTTTGCCGACTGGAACTTGTATAGGTTCACCTGTATCTTCAACCAATAAGCCGCGCCTGACCCCTTCTGTTGGTCCCATCGCTATTGTACGGACGGTGTTGGCGTCGACGTGCTCCTGAACTTCAAGGATGAGAGGTTTTTTTCCATTTTCGGCGACTATGAGAGCGTTGTGAATACTGGGAAGACCACCGGTTTCAAATTCAACGTCAATCACAACGCCGACTGCTCTCACAATAATTCCCTTGTTTTTGCTCTCCAATATTGTCGTCTTCAATAATTAATCCTCAGATGATTAATGACAGTATCCAGTTGTTTTAATGATTTAATGAATTGAATTTTCCAGCCTTAATTATCCATATTGAAGGATGGTTTGTCAAATTGGCACCATCATGCGATTGTAATAATTTTAACACATGCGTGTGATATTGCTCAATTGACCTGAGTTGCTGTGGCTGTAGGTATAGGCGTGGCTGTTGGGTATTGTAAATATCGTTGTGGGAACCATCCGATTCGGCCTTCAGCGTCCATCACCCGGACCCAGATCAACCCATCATAGGCGGTTGTTTCATGCAGATCTAAGAGAATTGAATTTACACTTAAAACTGCTATGACAGGTCCGCCTGGTTCCTGGTAAAGGTTATAGTAGGGTGGAACACCCGTCCGAATGACTAAAGCGGTGCGTGGTGTGGGTGTTGGTGGGATCGATGTCGGCGTGAATGTGGCCGTTGGTGTTAGTGTCACCGTAGCTGTTTGTGTTGGTGTTGAAGTTTGTGTTGGCGTCCTGGTTGGGCTGGGACCGGGTGTAGGCGTATAGGTGAGGGTTGGCGTTGGTGTTTGGGTTGGCGGGATGAGGGGGTCGAGGGTTTCTGCCTGAACATGGTTTACGATTAATGCGATAGGTTTATCGAGTCGTGATACGAGGGCTTCCTGTAAGGCGACAACTTCTCTGTAATTCAGCGGATTATTTGAGCGGATGGTGATTTCCAGTTTGAGGTCTTGTTCCTGCCGGATGATATCGAGCTCAACCAGTTCTGCATTTTGAATTTCAGCAATTTCGGTTTCGACAATGTTATTTATCAGGCGGTTTTCGTTGGCCTGTGTAACCAGCCGGGCACCTAAGATCGTCAAGGGAATTAGAAGCAATCCGGTCAGAAGGCCGGCAATCAAAAGGGTTTTTGGTAGTGCGCCATTTTTTGTTTGGATCCGGGGGACAAATCCCTCTAAAAAGAAGACCAGTGTTGCAGCAAAGGCAATTGTAACGGCATTGGTTAAAAATAATAATGCAGCGCCGCCAGCGATGTCCCATCGACCAAGCGCGATGCCAATGCCGATCGTGGAAAGCGGAGGCATGAGGGCTGTGGCAATCGCAACCCCAGGCAATGCGGCTGAAAGGTGCGGTTGCGCCATGGAGTATGCGGCTGCCAGACCACCCGCCAGTGCAATCAGCAAGTCGTTCGGTGTTGGCTGGGTGCGGCTGAGCACTTCCCGAGGGATCTCGTGCAGAGATGGAACAAATGGGAGATAAATATTGCTCAGGGTGAGGAGGGCTGAAAGCAGAATTGAAAGTAAAGCACCTCTGATCAGTGCAGTGGCTGCATTTCGAGCAAGCTGCGTGTCGGCGGTGATGGATCCGAGACCGAGACCAAGGATGGGTGACATCAAAGGTGCTACCAACATCGCACCGATGATCACTGCTGGCGAATCGTTGATCAAGCCAAGTGTGGCAATCCCGCCAGAAAGAACCACCAGGAAAAAGTAATCAAAACCGGGTGATGACGCGGTGCGGATGTTATTGATGATTTCATTGCGTCTTTTTGTCGTCAGCGGTTTGATATATTTCGCAAGCCAGGTTTGCAATCTGTTTTCTTCGTCCATCCCTTATTTTCCTCTACCCTTAAATTATTAGGCAATTTTTAGATTAGTCTCTGTTAATCGAACCTTATCCAGGCAAAATCAAAGGGATCCACCTCGAATTTCACCGGATCGGTCTGGACTACTCCATATGTTTCATACTTGAGTAAATCAACCATGCGCTTGTTAACAAAGGCAGAAAGATCGAGATTCAGCGATTGTTTATGATCCGTGAGGTTGATGATGCATAAAACATTCACATCCTGGTGATGTCGCAAAATGACCAGGCATTCAGTTTTCTCTTCAGAGAGGAATTGATAATTGCCCAATGCGAATACCGGGTTGGATTTGCGGACTGCGATCAGGTGACGCATTTTGTTGAGCATTGAATCCGGATCCTGTTTCTGGCTGGCAACGTTCACTTCTTTGTAAGAATATTGTTCCGAATCGATGACGGGGGCATAAAGGTCTTCTGGATCAGCATCGGAAAAACCTGCGTTGGGGCTGTCATCCCATTGCATAGGGGTGCGAACGCCATTACGATCGAACAACCAGATGTTATCACCCATCCCAATCTCGTCACCGTAATAAATAATGGGTGCGCCAGGGAGTGAGTAGAGCAAAGCATTCGCCAGTAAAACCTTGCGAGAGTCGTTGTCCAAAAGCGGAGTCAGCCTGCGGCGGATGCCCAAATTGAGCCGCATACGCGGGTCGGGGGCGAATTTGTTCCACATCCACTGCCGTTCATCCTCTGTTACCATTTCAAGTGTCAATTCGTCATGGTTGCGCAAGAAGATGCACCACTGAGTGTTTTCGGGGATTTCAGGTGTTTGGCTCATGATCCAGTGAATCGGTGTGGCATCACCCTTCCCGATGGCCATATAAATCCGGGGCATCACCGGAAAGTGGAACCCCATATGGAACTCTTCACCGTTACCAAAATAATGCCATACATCTAATGGCCACTGATTGGCTTCAGCAAGCAGAACTTTGTCTTCATAGTTGATGTCGATATGTTGGCGATATTCCTTTAAGATCGCATGGGTTTCCGCTAAGTTTTCACAGCTTGTGCCTTCACGTTCAATCAGATAGGGTACGGCATCTGCCCTGAATCCGTCGATGCCCATTTCTAACCAGAAATCCATGACATTACGCATTTCTCTGCGGACTTCCGGATTGTCGTAATTTAGATCAGGCTGGGAAGAATAAAATCGGTGCCAGAAGTACTTTCCAGCCTTTTCGTCGTAGGTCCAGTTGGATTTCTCTGTATCGAGGAAGATGATACGGGCATCTCTATATTTTTGATCGGTTTCTGACCATACATAGTAATCACGGTATTTTGACTCGAGATTGGAACGGGATTCTTGAAACCATGGATGTTGATCAGAGGTGTGGTTCAGCACAAGGTCGGCGATGATCCGTAAGCCCCTTTGATGAGCTTCTTCTACGAGTTGTCTAAAATCTTCAACAGTACCGTAATCCGGGTGCACTCCGTAATAATCCGCAATATCGTAGCCATCGTCTCTGAGTGGTGAGGGGTAAATCGGCAGGATCCAGATACAATCCACGCCCAAATCTTTGATGTAATCGAGCTTGCTGATCAACCCCTGAATATCACCTTTGCCATCACCATCGGAATCACAAAAAGCCCGAATATGGACTTCGTAAAAAACTGCGTTCATATACCAGGGGTGGTTTTTCTCCGCCATCATGCCTCCACATATCAAATTTTTGAGATGAAAAGATCAATTCAATCTCAAGTATAGCGTTATCCGATTTGCCAGGCAAGGGAAAGCCAATTTCCTTAGATGGTCGAGAAGAGCGGGGAGACGGCGAGTGCATTCATCCTGACACGCGCGCGCTCTCGGTCCTCTTCGATAACACCTTCGATGATGAACACATCAGCTTCTTGAAGGGCAATGCGATTCTGCTGATAGAGTGTAGGGTGGATAAGCACCTGGAGCGTTCCATCAAGATCTTCAAGATTGAGCATGCACATCGTCTGATTGTTGCGATTCCTGAAGCGCCGCAGGGTCTGACGCATGCCGGCAACCCGGACTTTTTCTCCTATATTGCTCTGTGCTTCAAGGGTGGTGAGCGCGCCAGAAGAGGTGATTTGATCAGCAAATTGCTCCAGAGGGGACATTGTAAGGCTGAGCCCCAGAATTTCTCGTTGAGCGTGTAAGCGTTGATTCTGATCCCAATCTTCAGCCTGCTGTTTTGGTGAAAAGAGCGCTAACTGCCCTGGTTTTCTTTCGTGTTTAAGATGTTCAAGCCCTTCGCTGATGGTTACCAAACCTTCCAGGGCACTGACCATGATCAGGTTTTCAGCTTCCTTCTTTAGGGGGTCAACGCGCAAGAGGAAATCATCCAGCGATTGGAAGGGACGTCTTTGGATGATCGCATGGATGGTGTTTTGTGTCAGATCACGGACTTGATCGAGGCCCATGTATAAAACAGGTTCACCTTTTGGATAGGTAACCTTGAAGCGGGTGTTGGAATGGTTGATATGCGGTGGATTGATGGTTAGCCCTAAGCGTCTGGCTTCCATCAAATACACTCGCTGGGAGTAATACCCACCGCCAAAACCAAGCACTGCCGACATGAATTCTGCTGGATAATGCGTCTTGCACCAAGCTGAGTTCCAGGCGAGCTGCGCATAAGATGCTGCGTGGGCTTTTGGGAAGCCATAACCAGCAAAGGCTGCCATCATCTCCCAAATACGTTCTGCAACATCAGTGGGGACCTGGTGACGGTCGGCTGCACCGGCAATAAAATTTTCGCGCAAGGTGTCCATCACGCCACCTGGATCAAAATGACTCATGGCACGCCTGAGGATGTCCGCCTGTGCGATCGTTAATCCACCAAGCTCGTGGGCGATACGCAAAACCTGTTCCTGGTAGAGAATGACGCCCAAGGTGTCTTCTAAAAGCGGTTCGAGGGAAGGGTGAATATGAGCAACCGGTTCTTCGCCTCTGAACCGTCTGACGAAGGCGTCGCGCAAGCCGCCTCTGAGAGGGCCAGGTCTGTAAAGTGCCAAGGCAGCGATGATGTCATCCTTTGAGTTAGCATGGATTTCGCGCAGTGTGCCCCGCATGCCCGGGCTTTCGATCTGGAAGCAGCCAATCGTGCGCGCTTCGGTGATCGTTTTGCTTGTGTCGGGATCGTGTTCGGGGATTTGATCGAGGACGGCTAATCCATCCCGATATTGGCTGATGTGCCAGGAGTAGATTTTGTCTGCGACTTCACCGAGGACTGTCAGTCCGCGGATGCCTAATAGGTCAATTTTGACCATTCCCAATTTTTCAATCGCGTCCAGGTCAAATTGTGCATGGTTTATGTCTAATGAGGATGAGTGCACCAGCGGGATCAGATCGGTCATTGGGAAGGGGGCGATGATGATTCCGCCGGGATGAATAGAAAGGTGGCGCGGCAGATCGAGAAATGCCCGGGCATCTCGGAGGATGTCTTTGATGACAGGGATTGTGGATTGCTTTTCTAAGGGTTTGAAGAGATCTTCTTCTTCGTTACGGTGGTAAGAAAACGAGGAAGGTAGTTTCTTTGATAATTGGCGTATGGTTTCTGGAGAGAGACCGTAAGCCTTGGCAACATCACCGATGGCTGATTTTGGGCGGTAGCGATTGATGGTGCCTACCATGGCAACCCGATCTTTCCCGTAGGTGTCAAACACGTATTGGATTACTTCATCTCGCCGGTGAGAAGCAATATCTGTGTCGATGTCGGGCGGTTTTCTTCGCGCGGGATTGAGAAACCGTTCAAAATAAAGGTTAAGCGCTATTGGGTCTGGGGAGGTGATATCCAAACAATGCGCAACGAGGGATGACGCGGCTGAGCCGCGTGAGGAGGTCGGTATGCCGAGTTTTCGAGCATGATTGATAATGTCTTCAACAATTAAAAATATCGGCTCGTAACCCATCTCAACAATTATGGATAATTCATATTCCAGGCGTTCTGTGATGGTGTCTGTCAGTTTCCCATAATGCTTTTTTGCCCCTGAGTAGGCTTTGGCGCTCAGATATTCAGCCTGGGTCAGGTTTTCCGGCGTCGGAAAAGATGGAAAGTGGGTTTCGCCGAGGGGTAATTCGAGGTTGCAGCGTGCCACAAGCCCATGCAGGTTTTCGATGGCTTGCGGGATATCCTTAAAGCGATATGCAAAATCGGCTGGTGAAGGAAAATGGAGCTTGCCGGGAGGTAGATATTGCTGCGGGAGGGCATGAATTGAAGCATTGTGTTTTATGGCTGTCAGTGTGTTGTATTTTTGCTCATCAGATGGATCCAGATAATGGATGCCCTGTGTAGCAATGATTGGGATGGTGTGATCTGCTGCCAATTTCAACATCTGAGTTTCATTTTTCAATGGACCGTTTGAGAAACGCTGAATCTCGATATAACTATTTGTGTGGAAGATGGATTGGATTTCATCGAGAAATTGATCGGGCAGACCTGACGCGGGTGGGCTGTTAAGGATCAGCTCTCGAAGGATGCCTTTTGGTGCACCTGATATGCAAATCACCCCTTCGTGATGAGATTTGAGCACCGACATCTGGATGGGTTGGTCATCAATCAACAGATGGCTGCTGAGTGCAGATAAATTCGCCCAACCCCTTCGGTTGGCTGCAAACAAGGTTAACAATCCGCAGTAACCGAGAAAGGAGAAATCAACCTCCAGGCCGATGAACGGCTTGATACCGGCTGATTTGCAGGCTTCATAGAAGTAAACTGTACCTGAAAGGTACCGATGATCCGTCATGCCCAAGACTGGAATTTGATATTCCACAGCCTTATTGACGATATCGGCAGGGGAGATTAAGGACTCCAGCAAACTGAAGTAGGAATGGGTGCGCAGAAAAGGGATTAGATCCTGGTTCATGATTTAAGCTGAATAATCGAACAATTATTCTATTAATTATTATAAATTGAAGTGATGTTCAGTGCAAGAGGGTGTGGGGAAATCATTTGCTCGAATACTATTCGTATAGCCACACTTCCATGAGAAAGGTTTCAAACAAAAAAGGGCTGGGTAAGCCAGCCCTTAATTCCTGAAGATGAAGAATTATTTACCTTCGATGAAGGCGTTGGTCTTATCCCGGGCGATATGGTCCTCGTACTGCTCGGGGGGTGTTTTCATAAAATAAGAGGAGGGCGCCAGTAATGGTCCGGACATGCCCCGGTCGAGTGCGATCTTACAGCAGCGCACGGCGTCGATGATCACGCCGGCTGAATTCGGCGAATCCCAAACCTCAAGTTTGGCTTCAAGGTTGAGCGGAACATTGCCAAAAGTTGTGCCTTCCATTTTGATGTGGCAGAATTTACGGTCAGACAGCCACGGCACATAATCGCTAGGGCCTACATGCACATCATCACTGGGTAATTCATAAGGCAGCATACTGGTGACGGCACCGGTCTTACTAATTTTCTTTGACTGCAAGCGCTCTCGCTCGAGCATATTCATAAAATCGGTATTCCCACCAAAATTGAGCTGGTAGGTATGGTCTAACCTGACGCCGCGATCAACAAATAAGCTGGTCAGCACGCGGTGTAGGATCGTGGCACCGACCTGGCTTTTGATGTCATCACCGATGATGGGCAAGCCTTTTTCTTTGAACCGTTTACCCCAATAGTCAGAACTGGCGATGAAAACCGGGATGGCGTTAACAAAACCGCAACCTGCTTCAAGCACCTGTTCGACATACCACTTGGTGGCCATCTCTGACCCCACGGGCAGGTAACTGACTACGACATCCGTGTGCGTGTCTTTTAAGATTTGAACAATATCATCCGTTGGCCCCGGCGCTTTATTGACAATTTGTTTGAGATATTTTCCCAGTCCATCATGAGTCATCCCGCGGTGAACAGGGATATCCATGTGGGGGACATCTGCAAACCGGTATGTGTTGTTAGGATAGGCATAAATCGCTTCCGAAAGGTCTTTGCCGACCTTGGTGTCAACCACATCGAATGCGGCTGAAAATTCAATATCTGAGATGTGATAGCCCCCTAAATTGACGTGCATCAAGCCGGGCACCCGCTCATCATCTTTGGCGTTCTTGTAAAATTCAACGCCCTGGACAAGTGAAGACGCACAATTGCCAACGCCGATAATGGCTACTCTTACTTTTTTCTTTTCGCTCATTGCTTATTGCCTTTCGTTGAGTTGATAGATACTTTTACCATAATAGTTATTATGGGGATTGTGCCGAATAATATTAGTGGTGCAGAAATGTAATCATACCGCGTTTGCCGTTGGTCAACCAATCAGTTTCATTCTCGGATTCAATATTTTTAAGGATTTCAAGTGAAAGTCCGACAGCGAGTTCTGCTTTGAGTGTGCGCAGACTAAGGAAGCTGATCGGGAAGTATCCGGCAGCAACTTCAATCGGTGTGGTGTGAGGCCAGTGACGGTCACCGAACAAGCGCCTGTAATTGACATCCCCTTTCAGGATGGCAAGATCGTGATGCGCAATCTCGGTTTTTAACGTATCAGGAAGGTCACGATACATGCGGCTGGTCGTAAAGAAGGAGGGCGATTTTATGGTTATCAGATTTGTGTTTAAATAATTATCCAAACGAAGCCCTAATTCTTGAACACGCTTGTTTGCGGATGCACTGAGTATCCTCAACGACATCTGAAAATCCTCAGGCATCAGGTCAGAGACATAATAGGGCTGATTTTTGACATAACATGTGATTGATGTGGCGAGGCCGGAACGCATTAGATAATCCATAAACGCAAAGTCAAAAAAGAGCTCTTTGCCTGCATTGTCCATGATGTAGGCAGTTTTGACGGGTTTGTCAGAAAGGAATGCATAAACTGCTTCGGCTTGATTCAGGATGATCCTATCATGTTGGGCGTCCATATCAGTACTGTACGCCGTAGAATGGCTCAGGTCCCCTCGGTTGCCCCATAACGCCTGGGTGCAAGTGTGCTGAAAATGCTCAAAAGAGGTGTTGCTTGGAACGGGTTCGAAGGTTTCGACAAATTGGGGAGTGGCTTTTGTGATCTCCTGCACCTTGAGCGGTTTGAAGGGATCGCGGAACATAAAAGGTCCGGGCTGAAAGTAGGTCACGATTTCCAGCAAGCGGCGGTAGAAATAAGTCTCCGCAAAGAACCAGGGAAGTTCGAACCATGTTTTCCCTCTCCAGGGTTTCAGGTCCTCATCCCATAATGGCCTGTCGCTGGTTTGTTCTTTGAGAGGCTTGATGACCTGTTGTGCTATTTCGTGTTTGAACGCAATCAATTCCGACTCAATAAACGGCGTGTAATCATTGTGCTGTAAAATTTGGTCGATAATTTCTGGAAAACGATTTTTTACTGTATGCTGCGCAAAAGAACCCTGTTCGGATGTCATCAAGAAAGGGGGGAGCGGTGTCATTCAATATTCTCCTTGTTTCGTAGTATGTGAAGAAATTCCGCTTCTGCCGCATTGGTCCAGTTGCCCATGGGGGAAAGCTTGTCATACACTGATGGGAGTTTGTGCTTGAGTTCGGGTAATCCCGTGAGCGGGAAAGGTTTGATATTTGGGTAGATGACCACTTTCCCTGGGAATGTCTTGTCGATCATCGCCTGGTAGCCGTCTTTGGCAGACTCCAATGAACCAACGGCTGCAACAGCCCGGTTGATGTCGATCTGCCCATTTCTCCAACGCTGGATGACCAACTGCATATCTTCGATTTTTGACCCAGAGTGCCCTATTAAATGGGTGTGTTTCGATGTCAGACTTGAAAAATCAAGACTGGTTTTGCTGCTCCTCTTTATCCCAGCAAACAGGTTCAGTACCCCATGGGATGCAAGGGATTGGCTGCATTCCGTGGCTAATTCAAGGTCAATCGCTAACAGGATGATATTGTCAAACCCCTGCTGTTGATAAGATTGGAGTTTAGGTTTATCGAGGACAAAGTCGTGAGGGTTTAGGCAAACAAAATCAATGCCGTTACGCTTGGCTTCGTGAGAAAAATCTTGTTTCAGTTTTTCTAATCGAAAATGATCGATCTCAGTGCACACAATCAATGAAGGCGGGTGTTCCAGTTGGATGGCACGTTGGACATGAATGCGACCGAAAGGTCCGCCAGCCCCAGCGAACCAGGCAGTTCCGGCCGGTTTAAGTTCAGATGAAAATGTCGACTCTATGTAGATCTGTGCCAAATCAGAGGATTCGCCGCTGATGAATGACCAGCGTTGGTAGTGGATCCGCCCGACATCGATTTTTGGCTGCCTTTCCAATGAAGTCATATCGCATATCGCCATAATGCCCCCATAGGCCAGTTTGGTGCAGGCATTTTCAATCGTGCGTCCATCCGGGGCAAGCAGGATGATATCGTCAATAAAATCATCTTCGATTTCTGAAAAATCTTTAATATCGATCATCTGAAAATTGTGCTGGACAGCCAGGTTTTTCAAGGCACTTTGCACAGGATTAGGAATGTGGGTGTAATAGAGATTCGACGGCGGGTTTTGTGCAATCGCAGTTGTAAGATCGATGTTTGTCGATGGTTTTCCACCAATAATCCACAAGTTGCCCTTAGGTTTGATGTGGTTCCTGTAATTAAGGCGATAGGCGGCTTCTACACAAGCCCAGGGCTCAATCAGTGCAGCTTCAGCATAGCCGATACCATCCGGCAAGGGGATGAGCATGTCACCATTGTCTGAATTGATGATTTCTTGCGATATCAGGTTGAATTGCGACAACCCGCCTTGATAAACGTAACCAAAAGCCTTTCCGACGCCGTCTATAACGATGTCACTTTGCAGGGTCAGCCGGTCACCAATCTGATACTTTGGATCGATGGCGTTCGCGGTATCAACAACCGTGAAACAGACTTCATGTCCCAAAATGACAGGCTGTGATTGCATATCCTGGATAATTCTGGGATGCGATTGACCCTGGTTGATGACTTTGATATCTGAAAAGCATAAACCACATGCATCATTGCGCACCAGTAATTCTCCTGGTGACAGTGCGGGCAGGGGTTGTACGACTGGGGCATTGTTGACGCCGAAGTTCTCAAGCCCCTCACCATAGAGTGGCCACAATTGGTTGGTATGTTTTTTCTTTGTTTTTTCAACCTTTTTTTCCATGCAGGCTTTATTTTATCCTGTTTTAGTCGGATATCGAAATCGAACGGTTTTTACATATCGCTTAATTGACATTTTCCTGCTGACCATTTCTTGTTATTAGTGACATAGGTACCCTAAGTTCTTGACGGAATAGCGCTTAAAAGATAGAATACTGAAAATCGATTATTAGAGGCTTAATGAAATTATTAGATGCACCTAAAGGTGTTGAAGTAAAAATTATTGACTATATGGGGGGAAAGGGCGTGGGGCTCAAACTGCGCCAGCTTGGTCTTGCACCTGGAAAAAAAGTAAAAGTATTGCGGCAAGCCCCATTGGAAGGTCCGATCATGGTTGAAGTTGAAGGCCGCTCGATTGCCATCGGGCGAGGGATCGCTGCGCGTGTCAAAGTAGGAGATCTTTAATGCGAATCGGTCTTTTAGGACAGCCCAATTGTGGGAAGAGCACACTCTTTAATCAGATTGCCGGGTATAAAGCAGAAACCGGCAATTTTTCTGGTACCACCGTCACATTCACAGAAAGTAAAGTCAGGGTGCTCGGGGATGTGGTTGATGTCGTCGACCTCCCCGGGACGTATACCTTAGCCGGCACAAACCCGGCAGAGCGAGAAGTTATTAAATATCTCACTTCCAATGAGGTGGATGTGGTTGTGAATGTGTTAGACGCATCGAATTTGGCGCATGGTTTGGCGATGACCATTGAGTTGCTCGAGCTCGAAATCCCAATGGTGATTGCTTTGAACATGATGGACGAAGCGGATCGGCTTGGAATCAGAATCGATGTCAAGGCTTTGGAAGAGTTTTTTGGTTTAGCCATTATTCCGATGATCGCCTCAAAAGGCAGAGGGATCCAACCCTTGTTTACAAAAGCCTACAGCATTGGGCAGAAAAACCGGCTGGCTAATCAACCGAGATACAGTACTGATGTTGAGCAAGCACTGGAAGTATTAGCAAAGAACCTCGAGGATGTTGAAAGCCACTTAAACACGCGTGCTTTAGCGATTAAGTTGCTGGAGGGAGATGAGGCGATTATTGATGATGTCATTTCCCAGAAACCCAAGCTTTCCGACGACCTAAAGACAATTAAAAACGGGCTTCAGCATCAGCGCGGCCGTTCGATAGATTGGATCATCATCGGCGAACGGAATAATTTGGCTGACCAAATTGCAAGCCAGGTGATCAAACAGGGGAAGCGGAATATCACTTTTCGAGACCGTTTGGATGATATCCTCTTACACCCATGGCTGGGTTATGTCTTTTTGATTGCGATTCTGTATTTGTTCTTCCAGGCTGTGTATAGCCTGGGAGGATTGATTGAAGCGCCGCTGATGGACTTGTTTGCCCTGTTTGAAACATGGGTCATCTCTCTTGTGCGCAATGGGGATGGATTGTTTACGCAGATTTTGGTGGGATTGATCCAGGGAGTTTCGGGTGGTGTTGCGATTGTGTTGCCTTATCTTGTGCCATTCTTGATTGGATTAGGATTGTTGGAGGATATTGGTTACCTGCCGAGAGTGGCATTCTTGATGGATGCCCTGATGCATAAAATCGGGTTGCATGGGAAATCAATTGTGCCCTTCATCCTTGGATTTGGCTGCAATGTGCCCGCAATCATGTCAACCAGGATTTTGGAGGATAAGCGTGAGCGGTTTATTTCTGCCGCCCTATCAACACTGGTGCCGTGTGCAGCACGTTTGGCGGTTGTGTTTGGCTTGGTGGCTTTTTACCTTGGGCCGGTTTTGGCTTTAGGGATCTACCTGTTCGATTTGTTTGTGATTGCCCTGACAGCGCGCATCCTTTCACGACTGGTACCGGATACCTCTCCCGGGTTGATCCTTGAGATGCCCGTTTATCGTGTTCCGACGGTACGCACCGTTTTGAATAAAGCCTGGTGGCGTGTGCGAGAATTTATTGTTGAAGCATGGCCGTTACTGATCGTAGGTTCTGTGGTTTTGGCGATCCTTAATTACATTAATGTGGCAGTTTACCTTAACAGTTTGGTACGTCCTTTGTCGTGGATTTTAGGCCTGCCATATGAGGTAGGGGTACCTCTTATCTTTGGAGTCTTGCGTAAAGAGCTTTCCCTGGTCATGTTGGGGCAAGCACTGGGCAGTATGGATTTTTCGACTGTTCTAACACCTGTTCAGATGATCACATACGCAGTTTTCGTTGTTTTTTATATTCCATGTTTGGCAACGATGGTGGCCATAAAAAAGGAACTGGGACAGAAAGCAATGTGGCAGATTGTGGCATTAACCACCCTGATTGCCGCACTGGCTGGTTTGGTTGCTCGCGGGTTTGCTGAAATTATTTTCTAAGGATGATATGTCTGGTTTTGACCATTTCAACTTAATCAGCCCAATCTATGATCTGGTCTTTGGGCGACATGTCGATCACACCATGGTGGCTAAGGCTGATTTACAGCCCAACCAAAAATTACTGGATGTGGGCGGCGGGACAGGCCGTGTGACAGCGCTTTTTGCAGAAGTTAGCAATGACCTGTTGATCGCCGACTCAGCCATCAGCATGCTCAGAATAGCACAAGAGAAATCGCTTCGAACGGTCAACACGCATTCAGAGAAACTTCCCTTTGCTGCTCAGACCTTTGACCGGATTATCATGGTGGATGCATTGCACCATGTTGCTGACCAACAAGAGACTCTGAATGAAATGTGGCGGGTTCTGGTTAAGGGTGGGAAGATGGTGGTCGAGGAACCGAATAAGAAAAATTTTATTGTAAAATTAATCGCCTTAGGCGAAAAAATCCTAATGATGCGCAGTCATTTTCTTCTGCCTGATGAAATTGTGCGAATATGCCAATTCGACTCATCAGCAAAGATTGAAACCCATTATGAGCGTGGAAATGTATGGATTATTATTACAAAAGAGAATTCATCTGAATAATGAGGAGGAATGATGAGGAATGATGAGTGAAACGAGTATTCACGAGATGATGCAGTCCATACCCGAATATTTTAATACGGAGAAGGCTGTGGGTATTTCTGCTAAAGTTCAATGTATTTTTACAGGGGAGGATGCGTCCAACTGGGTTATCGCGATTGATGATCAGAAATGCCATGTGGAACAGGGGATCGCACCAGAACCTGATCTGACTCTTAAAGCCAAAGCCAAGGATGGTGTGGACCTTCTGACCGGCAAGACAGATGCGATGCGTGCTTTTATTTTAGGAAAAGTCAAAGTATCTGGAAATATGGCGCTTGGAATGAAATTGATTAACCTGTTTAAACCCTAAATCATTGTGAATAAAGACAGTTGATATCGCCTCAATTTTGTTTAGTAGAGGCCCCAATCGTCTGCTAAGCCTTCTTCCATCATGGTCGGATCCCAGGTTTCACGCCCATAATTAATTTTGGTTGGCATATCAAGGATTTTCTCAACTTTTTTGCGGGTTTGTTCTAACATCGAAGGTCCATAGGGACAGAAGGGGGTGGTCAGGATCATGGTGATAACCGCATGATCTTCTTTGATTTCAATATTTCGAACCAGTCCCAGTTGAATGATGTTTAAACCTAACTCAGGGTCAATGATCTCGCTCAGGCCATCTTCCAATGCAGGAACGAGGTCAGTGTGGGTATTTTCGACATCCCATACGGGGATATTTTCTAAATCTTCGTTCATTTAGGCCTTCTTTTGTTTCTTAGGGATGATATAAGCACATTTCTTGGCTTCTGTATGGATGTTGGATTCAACCTCAATAGGTGTGGTGAGAAATCCTGAAACAATGCTTGCATCCATGGCACACATTTCTGGATATTCTGCAGACAATTTATGGTATGGGCAGGAGAGGATTTCCAGTCGGTAGGCATCCTGATTTTCGTGCCATTTTACGATGTAACCTTGTTGTTGCAGCATTTTATCGAGTTGTTTGATTTGCTCGTCCTGAGGGACATGCTTTGACCTGGGACGCAGATCAGCAGCGAGGTCGGAGCCGATTTGGGCAAAAACCAGGCGAAACTCTTCCTCGGTCATGCGTACTTTGAGTGATGAAAGCAGCAGCCTGGTGAAACGCAGGTAACTGGTGGGAAACTCTTCAACCCCTTTATCAGTGAGTGAATAGACCAACCGTGGGCGGCCAACACCGTGCCGTTCTTCGGCGGAGGTGATCAAGTTATCTGCTTCTAAGGATGAAAGGTGATGGCGAATCGAAATGCCGTTAATGCCAACAGCTTCTGCCAATTCGTTGATGGTTGATCTGGGATGACCCAGCAAGGTGTGTAATATCTTTTCCCGCGTGCTTTTCATAAAATGTCCTCATAACAGGATAGGAATTATCCGATTTGTGCAAGTGATTTTAGCACGCTGAGATTTAGTTTGTCAATATTTAAGATAAATATCCTAAATATTCGATGTGCGACTCTGTCAGTTAATCAAAAAGATGCCCAAACTCGGGCATCTTTAATTTAAATATTTTTACTTTACTGATTGAGTGATTTGGCAAAATCCAGGATGGTCGAAGCAACCACTGAACCAGATTGCGCGCGGTGGGCGGATTGCCCCATTGGGCTGGCTGCCATCAGTGCGTCCATGATTGCCTGCGTGTTGGTATCACCTTCTTGTTTGGATTGATAAAACGCCATTCCAACTTGCAATAGGTCGTTAAGATCCAGACCCTGGTCTTGCTGGCTGGTTTGTTTCTTTCCGGTCAGGCTTGAAAGCAGTGACCCCAAGAAACCACCCGTTTGTTTTGGTTGTGGTGCTGGTTGTGGTTTTTCAGCGCCTAATAAGCTTTGTACCAGTGTGCCTAACATGTCAGGTTTTAATTCGGAACCAGAAAACTTCTGAGCTGCATTCGACAAGTTTTTGGCGTAAAGTGCAGCCGAGCCGCTGTTCGCTTGCTCTTTAACGACTTTGCTTGCATAACCTAACTGCTCTGCCACGGGCTGATCTTGTTTTTGTGATACAGCGCCCTGAATGAGGTTGAATATCTGTACCATGTGATCACCATGATTGTGATTATAGTCGTCAGCCTCGTTCAGCGTTTCTTGTTTCTGTGCCAATTGTTGCGTTACAGATCCGAAAATGTTGCTTAGATTTAGTTCGTTTGCCATGTTAGTCTTTAAGTTCCTCAGGAAGTTCAGGGATGACGATTTCCATGCCTAAGCGGAGATTCTTTTCGCTGCCATCCAGTAATTCTTTGTTGTGCTCCACCAGGTATTTCCAGTAGGGCGGGGTGGCATGTTTGTAGTATTTAAGCGCGATATGGCTCAGCGTTGGGTTTTCTTCATCAACAACATAGGTGGCGATGATCTTAGGCTTTTTAAGTTCTTCAAGTTTATTCATTGCTTCTTCGCGGGCTTTGCGGCGTTCTTCGATCATATCCTTGCGTTCCGCTTCGGTTTTTTCTCGAAGTTTTCTTTCGAGTTCAGCGATCCGTTTTTCTTTCTCTTCAACGGCCTTTTCGGTCTCATATTTGTCTTTCTTGACGTCGGCATTTTGATCCAGCATTGACTTGATGGCTTCTTTGGCTGCTGCTGCTTCTTTCTTGGCTTCAGCGAGTTCATCCTCTAAACTCCGGATGTCCTCTTTTTCGTCCCGGTTTGAAATTGCATCGATTGCTTTGCCAAAAATACTCTTCTTGCTTTTCTTGTCTGCCATTAGATGTCCTTTCTAATAGAAATATTTGAATAGGATTTAAGTTTACCACAATTATCATTATAAAATTGAGCTTAAGTAAATGGTAGAGATACCTGGATTTTGGATTGTTATTAATTTATTAGATATTTATGCTAAATATTGACTATGAAATTTGTGCATGCTATAATTCGATTGCTCAAATAAAATTAGATAATTAAGATAATATTGGATAAAAATATCCAAATTTTTACAAGGAGTATGGATGCCAGAATTAACCATAAAAAACTTGCATGTCTCGATCGAGGGCAACCCGATTCTCAGAGGGCTTGACCTTAAAGTCCAACAGGGAGAAGTTCACGCGATTATGGGCCCGAATGGGACAGGCAAATCGACACTGGCATACACCATTATGGGCCATCCCAATTATGAAGTCACCGAAGGTGATATCTTGATTGATGGTGAAAGTGTGCTGGAAATGGCTGCGGATGAACGTTCACGAGCAGGGATTTTTTTGGCGTTTCAGTACCCTGTATCCATTCCAGGTGTTACTGTCGCGAATTTCTTGCGGACTGCGCTTAATTCACGCCGACGACATATGGACCCACCGCAAGAGGATATTTCGGTTTTGGATTTCCGGAAAATGCTCAAATCGAAGATGGACCTGCTGGAAATGGAATACTCCTTTGGCGGGCGTTACCTGAATGAGGGTTTTTCGGGTGGTGAAAAGAAACGCACAGAGGTTTTGCAGCTTGCAGTCCTGGAACCAGCCTTTGCTATCCTTGATGAAACCGATTCAGGGCTTGATATCGATGCCATCCGAATTGTGTCAGAAGGTGTCAATACGTTGAAAGGTCCAAATATGGGCGTGATGGTCATCACGCATTACCAGCGGATATTGAACTACATCCAACCTGATTTTGTGCACGTGATGTATGACGGCCGCATTGTGGAATCGGGCGAGCATGATCTGGCATTATTGCTCGAAAACGAGGGGTATGACTGGGTGCGTGAGAAATATGGCCAGCCACAAGCCGCGTAAAATAAATTAACGGAGTATCTTCTATGGGTAAGAACCCAAAGACAGAATTATTAGATGATTTTGGGGAGTATCAATTCGGATTTAGCGATCCAGATACCTCTGTATTTAAGAGTCGCAAAGGCCTTGACGAAGAGGTTGTTCGCCAGATTTCGGCTATGAAACGAGAACCTGCCTGGATGCTCGAATTCAGGTTAAAGGCATTGAAGCACTTTCAGGAGCGTCCATTACCTACTTGGGGTGCTGACCTGAGTGACCTCAATCTGGATGAGATCTTTTTCTATGTCAAACCCACCGATCAAGAAGGCCGCACATGGGATGAAATCCCTGAAACGATCAAAAACACATTTGACAAATTAGGTATTCCAAAAGCGGAACAAAAATATCTGGCTGGAGTCGGCGCACAATATGAATCAGAAATGATCTATCACAATGTGCAAGAAGAATTAAAAGAGCAAGGTGTCATCTTTCTCTCAATTGAAGAGGGGTTGCGCCAACACCCAGATATTTTTAGAGAATATTTTTCAACCGTCATCCCCATACAGGATAATAAATTTGCGGCCTTGAACAGCGCCGTCTGGTCCGGCGGGTCCTTTGTCTATATTCCGCCCAACACCAAGGTGGATTTGCCGCTGCAAGCTTATTTTAGATTGAATTCTGCCAACATTGGACAGTTTGAGCGGTCGTTGATCATCGCGGATGAAGGTGCACAGGTGCACTATGTTGAAGGCTGTACTGCCCCAACATACTCCACAAATTCCTTTCACAGCGGTGTGATTGAAATTGTAGTTAAGAAGAATGCACGCGTAAGGTACACTACCATTCAAAACTGGTCGAACAATGTCTACAACCTTGTCACACAACGTGCCAAAGTGTATGAAAATGGAACGATGGAATGGGTCGATTCGAACCTGGGTTCGAAGACCACGATGAAGTATCCCTCCTGTTACCTAATGGAAGAGGGTGCACATGGGGAGATCCTATCGGTTGCCTTTGCTGGTCCTGGTCAGCATCAGGATGCAGGCGGTAAGGTGATTCATTTTGCGCCGAACACAAGCAGTAAGATCACATCCAAGTCCATTAGCCGCGGCAACGGCCGGTCCTCATACCGTGGATTATTGAAGGTCCACGCTAAGGCCGAGGGGGCAAAATCAAATGTTGTGTGTGATGCCCTTTTGCTGGATCCTGAATCGCGATCGGATACCTACCCTTACATCGAGGTAGATGCCCAGGATGTGACATTGGGCCACGAAGCGACGGTGTCTAAGGTGGGTGAGCAGCAGTTGTTTTACCTGATGAGCCGTGGTCTGAGCGAAGAAGAAGCAACCACGATGGTTGTTTCCGGCTTTATCGAGCCGCTGGTCAAAGAATTACCCATGGAATACGCAGTAGAAATGAACCGGTTGATCCAATTGCAAATGATTGGCTCGGTCGGATAACCCGGAAAGAAGAAGAATTATCACAATGCCTAATGCTCCTAAAATAGTCACGCGGAAAGCAACCAGCCGAAGAAGAGAGTCATTGGCTGACTTTTCATTTTCGATTGACCAGCTACCCGAAGTCAGACATGCTGCCTTGCGAGAGTACCATCACTCTGCCTGGGAGGCGTATCAATCGCTGCCTTTTCCCACGCTGAAGGATGAGGCCTGGCGTCGAACCGATATTCGAGAGTTAAAGACCGAAACCTTCTCACTGGACAATGGAAGTCAAGAGCATACTCCCCCAGAGCGATTTTTGAACCCAATTGTCACAGATGAGTACCGCATGGGTCAGATCGTTTCTGGTGCAGTGAAACCTACCCAATCGCTTGACCCTTCATTAGCAAAGCAGGGCGTGATCTTTACTGACTTCCATACTGCTGAGATGGAACACCCAGACCTGTTAGCTGGAATACTGGGTGAAATTGTTTCGCCAGAGGAAGATAAATTCAGCGCATTAGCAGCAGCGTTAGGAACTGAGGGAGTTTTCTTATACGTTCCCAAAAATGTCATCATTGAACAGCCCTTGCACAGTTTATATTGGGGGACCGGGGAGAATATGGCTTACATCAACCACCTTGTGATTTATGTGGAAGATGGTGCGCAGGTGACATTTGTGCATGAGTCGGCTTCACCGAAAGAGGATGATGGCAATCAAATCTTTCATGATGGCATCGTCGAAATCTATGTTGGCCGAAATGCTCGGCTTAACTTTGTGGAACTGCAATCCTGGGGAAAGAATGTGTGGTCCTTTACCAGGGAACGCGCCCGGGTGATGGGGGACGGCACGCTTGAGTGGATTTTCGGTGCGATGGGAACACATCTGACAAAGAACTTCTCAGATATTGACCTGATAGAACCCGGTGCAATGGCGAGGATGTCGGGTTTCTATTTTACTTCTGGCGACCAGCATCTTGACCATGACACACAGCAGAACCACATGGCAAAGGACACCACCAGCGATTTGTTATACAAAGGTGCGCTGATGGACAAAAGTCATTCCGTATGGCAGGGGATGATCTATGTGGCACCTGGTGCTATTGGCACAGATGGTTATCAGGCAAATCGTAACCTTGTGCTGAGCAAGGGAGCACGGGCTGATTCCATCCCCGGGCTTGAGATATTGGCGGATGATGTTCGTTGTACTCATGGGGCAACCGTCGGGAAAATTGATGAAGATGAGATGTTTTACCTGCTCAGCCGTGGCATTCCAAAAACAGATGCTGAAGAATTGATCGTATCCGGCTTTTTCGCGCCCATCATGGCACGCATTCCTTTTGAAGGTGTTCAGACGCGCTTTGCAGAAGCAATTCGCGAAAAAATGTCCGAGCGATAGGTGTATTGTTTTTCATACGTGAAATTTATAGTAATTAACACTCATTTCTGCTACAATAGATGCGTTAGGTTACAATTTATTGATTAATCAAAGGTTTTATTGATTCAGGAGGATTAATGGCGAGATCACCATTTATGCGGCCACCAGTAGAAGATAGCTCATACCAGGTCGGTGATCCAGTTGAGGTTTATTGCGACCATGAGAAAAATGGCGACCGAATTCGAGATTGGGTCAGGGGAATTGTTGTTCAGGTAGATGGAAAGATGATTGCGGTTCAGTTCCGCACCAATGTTTATTTAACCGATGGTTGGATGGTGCCGGATCATATCTTGTGGTTCCAATACGACTCGAGTATGATCAGGCCTGCGAAAAGAGATTCTGAACGCCCCACCGGTTATCAGATGAAATAATTCTTGAGATGAGGATCAAGATGGGCATTAAGTGCCCATCTTTTATATAAACGGGTATCAATGAAGGAAGTGACTTTTTATCCTATCTGCGCCATAGAAGATTTGCCGGCGGGTGAGCGCTTATTTATCGAATTAAATGACGACCCGGTGGTGATTTTGAATGTTGACGGATCGTATTATGCGATTGCAGATGTCTGCACCCATGATGACGGTCCACTGGGTGATGGCGAGGTAGAGGATCATCAGATCATTTGTCCTCGGCATGGTGCACGTTTTGACATCCGTAATGGCGAAGTCTTGACGCTGCCAGCGGTGCAGGATGTGCGTTCTTATCCCATCAGGGTCAATAATGGCATGGTTGAGATAGGAGTCGAGGAATAACGATCAATCAAAAATGAACAAAAAACGGCTGCGAAAATCGCAGCCGTCGCTTTTTAAACCATTTTGTGCTAATACTCTTTATCACCAAATTGACCGACGATTCGCAAGATGTCAAAGCCCTCTGCAAAAGGCCTTTCTGCCAGCGCCCCATGCCGAATGGCTGTGGAGTGAATAATATCCTCATCGAAGTAATATTTATCGGCATAAGTTGTATAGGCTTTGAGAGCCTCAACTTTTGTCCTGACGCCTTTTTCTGAAACTTCAACAAGAAAATCGGGGAAGAAGCCATAGCTGGATCTTAATACATCAAACCCTAACAGGGTGGTGCCGCGGAACGCTCTCAGGGCTTCTTGCGTAGCGGTTTGATGATCCTGGTGGATGTCCTGTGCGGTGTGAACAAAGACAACTTCAGGATGATATTTCTTTTTGATATCGATCAAGACCTCAAGGATTTCCTGCCGGGCTGCCTGAAAACGGCGGGTCGTGAAATCATGCAGGAGGACATTCTCAGGTTTAACGCCCAAAATGGACATACTGGCTTGATGTTCTTCTACTAGGTTTTGAAGCTCTGGATTTTTCTGGTTGTCGGACAAGGTCAGGCAGATCACATTGGTCTGATCGACGATATCGGCAATCAAGGCACCGCATCCCAATTCAATGTCATCAGGATGGGCGCCAATGAAACACACCGACTCACCAAAAAAGGTCATATTGTGATTCATGTTACCCTACTTCTTTGCGAGAAAACCACCAACGACTTTAGTCATCACTAATTTACCGTCCCGTTCAAACCACTTTTCAGCAACCTGTTTGATCTGGTTCATCACCGTTTCAAAATCCTCTTTGGTTTTGAAGAACGTATTCCAGAGCAGACGGTCTTCGGAAAGTGATGCACGGGTGTATGCCAGGAATGGCTCTACGGATGGGAATGTAAGCGGGTTTTCGAAGATATGGACTTTGATATCCGAGAAAGTTGATTTGATCGTGTTGAGAATTTCTGAAGCATAGCGTGAACTGCCGGGCATAGGGGGAATCTTCTTGCCGGTTGCTTCAGTGATAATGTCATAAAACATCTGCTTGTTTTCGGGCATTGGACCAGTTGTGAACAGGTATCCGCCTGGTTTCAACACGCGGTGCATTTCTGAGATGGTAAAGGGGATGTCTTCAGCATAATAGATAGCGAATGAGCAAGAAACCAAATCGAAAGTTTCCTTTGGGAAGGAAAATTCTTGATTGAAATTGAGGGTTTGAAAGGTAACTCGATTACCCAGTTTCGCATTTTCCTCTTTGGCTTTTGCCAGCAGCTCTTCAGAGACATCTGCGCCAGTGATCTCAGCTTTACCATTCAGATGAGCTAAGTATGAGAAACATTGTTTGCCAGCACCACAGCCAATATCGAGGATGGCTGTGTTTTGTTCAAGCGGGAGGACTGCCAGCATCCATTTATCGATATCCCGTGCGCCAAAGGCATCGTGGATGTTGATGCGGGTCATTAAATCATTGGATGTTTCTTGATATTCTATTTTCATTTTCGTCCTTTTTCTAAAGTTAAATAACGATGATAAGTATATTAGGAAGTGTGCTGAATGGTCAAGCCATCAACAGATGCGCGGCAGGATTTCTCCGGAGAGCATATCCAGCAGGCGCGTAGTGCCATAGGATGTTTTCAGTAAAACACGACCCGGATCGTCACTTGAAACACGGCCTATTCGCGTAGCCATTGACCCGTAAGGGGATTGCCTGATAGCACCTAAGGCCTTTTCGCTTTGATCTTCGGGCAAAACCACAATCAATTTACCCTCATTGGCAATATAAAGGGGATCGAAACCGAGCATTTCGCAGGCGGTTCTTACAACCGGTTTAATCGGTATGGCGTTCTCATCAATCGAGATGCTGACCTGACTCTGGCAGGCGATTTCGTTGAGGGTCGTGGCCAAACCGCCGCGTGTTGGGTCACGCAAGACGTGTACATCCGGTACAACATCCAGCAAGCCGTTGATCAGGTGATTGAGGGGAGCAACGTCCGATTGGATATCCGATTCAAACCCAAGGTCTCCGCGAGCCTGCAAAATAGCGATCCCGTGGTCGCCCAGCGTTCCTGAAACGATCACAACATCGCCAGGCTGTGCATGCTGACCGCCGATCTGGCGGTTGGGGGGAATCACGCCAAACCCCGCAGTGTTGATAAAAATACCGTCTGCGCTGCCTTTTTCAACAACCTTTGTGTCCCCTGCGACGATCTGAACACCCGCTTCACGGCAGGCATCCGCAATTGAAGCGATGATGCGCTCAAGATCTTCAATCAGAAAGCCTTCTTCCAGAATAAAACCGGCTGTTAGAAATTGGGGGATTGCGCCTAACATAGCGACATCATTAACCGTGCCACAAACTGAAAGGCGGCCGATATCGCCGCCAGGATAGAAAATGGGGGAAACAACGTGTGAATCGGTCGAGATGGCGATGTCGCCATTTTGGTTCTCAAGTGAAATTCGGGCTGCGTCATTCCCCTGGGCTAAAAATTCATTTCCAATTTTTTTCTGGAAAAGATTATGAATCAAATCCCGCGTCATTTGCCCGCCGCTGCCATGCCCGATGACAATGGCGTCGGTGTGTTGGTGAGGGATAGGGCAGACCGGCCCTTGCATAGCGAATTGATCGGTGTTGTCTTGTGTCATTTTCCCTTCCTACCATAACGATAATAGGCTGCACAAGCACCTTCTGATGAAACCATCGGTGCGCCTAATGGCGTTTGCGGTGTGCATTGAACCCCGAATGCTGGGCATTCGAAGGGTTTCTTTAGCCCTTGCAGCACCTGCCCAGCGATGCAGATATTGGATTCTTCAGTCCGAATATTGGAGGACTGGAAGCGATGAGAGGCATCAAATTGCTGGTATTCACCCCTTAAGCCATAGCCGCTCTGTGCGATGCGGCCAATACCGCGCCAGTTGCGATCGACGGGTTCAAACACCTGGCTGATCATTTTTTGTGCCGCCTGGTTACCCTGGTAGGTGACGACGCGAGGATAGGCATTCTCAACCTCACAACGTCCTTCTTCAAGCTGGATAACGGTCTTGAAGATGCCGTTTAACAGGTCCAACGGCTCAAAGCCAGTCACAACAATTGGCGTGTGATATTTTTCGGCAATGGGCGGATATTCCCAATATCCCATCACGGCGCAGACATGCCCCGCAGCAAGGAACCCCTGGATGCGGTTGTGCGGATTGGCAAGGATGGCGTGCATAGCTGGCGGAACCAGAACGTTGGCTGGCAGAATCGAAAAATTTTGCAAGTTCATTTTTTCGGCCTGGAGGACAGCCATTGCATTGGCTGGTGCCGTCGTTTCAAAGCCTATCGCAAAGAAAACCACTTCTTTATCCGGGTTTTCACTGGCGATTTTTACAGCGTCCAGTGGTGAATAGACAACTCGAACTTTCCCGCCACTTGCCCTAACTGAGAAAAGATCGCCATCAGACCCCGGTACACGCAACATATCTCCAAAGGAGGTGAAGATCACATTTGGTTGGCGTGCGATCCACAGCGCCTGATCGATCAATTCTAAAGAGGTGACACAAACCGGGCAGCCAGGGCCATGCACAAGTTCAATTTTTTGCGGGAGGAGCTGATCCAGCCCGTATTGCATGATGGCGTGCGTTTGACCACCGCAAATTTCCATCAAGGTCCACGGTTTTGTGACTCGTTGATGGATTTGTCTGATGATCCCCTTTACGAGATTTGCATCGCGATAGCCATCGAGAAAATTATTGTCAGTCAAATTATTCCTCTTGTTGTAAATCTGCCTGGTCAGCCAGATCAGACATTTCTTGCAGGATCTGCAGCGTTTCTTGAGCCTCTTCCTCACTCAGTAAATTCAACGCAAATCCGGCATGAACGATGGTCCAGTTCCCGGGTTCAGCTTCGGGTATCACTTCAATACAGGCTTCACGGGTCACACCGCCAAAATCGATTTTGGCCATTTTTGTCCCATGGTCTTCATATATGGATAAAATTTTTCCAGGGATCCCCAAACACATAGATTGTTACTCCTTGTCTTTCTTATACCGATAAGCGGTGATCATCGCTTGCCCAAAGGCAACACAGCCATCATTGGGCGGCAATTGCCGGTGGATCAGAGGATGGAATCCATTTTCATCCAAAATCTGATATGTCTTCTCAAGCAGCAATTGGTTTTGCCATACGCCGCCAGAGAGAACAATCTGATCGATCTGATGCTGCTGATTAACTGATTTGGCAATATCAAGTGACATCTGTGCAAGCGTGTTATGAAATCGAGCAGAAATGATCGGCACTGTCACATGCTGCTTGATATCTGCCAGGATTGCCGTGAGCATGGGTTTGATGTTGATCACATCACCATCCATCTGCCATGCATAATACCCCAACTCGTTTTTCTCAGCCAGCGCTTCAAGCTCGATGGCAGCCTGCGCTTCGTACGAAATGGATTGTCTGACACCGATCAATGCTGCAACGGAATCAAACAGCCTGCCCATGCTGGATGTGAGTGGGGCATTGATGCCCTTTTCGAGCTGGTTTTTCAGCACCAACAATTCCGTCTCTGTAAGTGCTTGCACAGGGGCGAGGTCATCTTCCCAGGGTAAGCCGTAAGCCCAAAGGGTGCTCAATGCCATGCGGGAGGGTTTGCGAATGGCGGCATCACCGCCGGGCAGGGGCACAGCTTTGAGGTGTGCAAATCGTGTCACCTGATCGCAATTGCCGATGAGGACTTCGCCGCCCCAAATTGTGCCGTCAGTGCCATATCCCGTTCCGTCAAAAATCAAGCCGGCAACGTTTTGAGCGGGTGAGAGCCTATTTTCGATCATCACAGCCGCGAGATGGGCGTGATGATGTTGAATGGCATAACGCGGCAAGCCTTCTGCTGAGGCGCGTTCAAGCGCGTAAGTGGTGGAAACATAATCCGGGTGCAAATCATAACCGACCGCCTGGGGATGGATGCGGAAAAGTTCCTCATAATCGCGTACGGCATTTTTGAAATCACTGAAGGTTTCCCAGTTGTCCATCTCGCCGATATGATGGCTGATAAAGGCGTATTTGTCGCGAGTCAGGCAAAAGGTGTTCTTCATTTGCGGGCCGACGGCCAAGATCTCAGGTAGTGCCTCGGCCAGACGGATTGGGTTAGGTGCGTAACCACGAGCACGCCGCACTGGGTAAGGCTCATCCATGACGATAGCATAGACTGAGTCATCTATCCGGCGATGAATTGGGCGATCATGCATCAGGAAACCATCGACAATCGGCGCCAGCTTTTCCCTTGCCACCTGGTCTTCATGCAGGACGGGTTCTTCGGAAAGATTTCCACTGGTCATCACCAGCGCGGATGGGTAGCCGGGCTCGGGTTCCAGCAATAGCAGGTGCAGCGGCGTGTACGGGAGCATGAACCCCAGGTTCGCCTGGCCAGGTGCAACAGAATCAGCAAGTGAAATGTTGCTCTTCTTAGGCATAAGGACAATCGGCGCTTGCGGGCTGGTCAGCAGGTCTTCCGCGTTGGATGTCATGTGAACGAAATTTGCGATTGAAGCAAGGTCATAAGCCATCAGAGCAAAGGGTTTAGATGGCCGATTTTTTCGCTGGCGGAGCATCCTGACTGCTGCGGGGTTAGCTGCGTCACATGCCAGGTGGAATCCACCCAGGCCTTTTATCGCCAGGATTTTGCCGTCAGCGAGCATTTGCCTGGCTTTCCTAATGGCTTCCTCTTTTTCAGCGAGGTTTTGGTCGGCGTTGTCTTCCACCCAAATCTGCGGACCGCAGACTGGACATGCCACCGGTTGGGCATGAAAGCGGCGGTCGGTTGGATCCTCGTATTCCTTGCGGCAATCCGAGCACATCTCAAATTCTGCCATGGTGGTCATTGGACGGTCGTAGGGAATATCTTTGATGATTGAGAAACGGGGACCGCAATTGGTGCAATTGATGAAGGGATACCGAAAACGTCTGTCTTGTGAATCAAACAGTTCTTGTTGGCACTGACTGCAGATTGCGACATCAGGCGAAATCGGGATGAAATCGGAAGCTTTGTTTTTGCTTTCAACGATGTTAAAGGCATCAAAGGATTGGTGATTAATTTTTTCAGTTGTGATGGAGTCTATCTGCGCCAATGGTGGTGCAGAGTTCTGAATTTGGTTAACAAAGGTTTCTAATGTGTTTTGATCCGTCGTGATCTCAATATCCACACCGTTGGCAGAATTGCGCACCCATCCCTTAAGATGATGTGCTATTGCCAGGTTATATATAAATGGCCTGAATCCAACACCCTGAACTATGCCGTTAATGTGGATATGATAGGTTTGTAAAAACATCAGTGGGTTAATTTTTAACCGGCAGTCTCTTGGTCAGCCATGTTAGCCAATCCTGGATTCCCTCTCCTGTTTTACATGAGACAGCAAAAGTCACCAGACCCGGATTGAGGATCTCAACGCCTTGGCGGAAGTAATCCATATCAAAATCGATATAGGGTAGCAAGTCGATCTTGTTGATGATCAGGACATCCAACCCACGGTAAATGTTCGGGTATTTATACGGCTTATCGTCGCCTTCAGGGATGCTGGCGATGACAATCTTGCTGTGAGTGCCAAGTTCGAAGGCCGCGGGACAGATAAGATTGCCAACGTTCTCTACAACTAAAAGATCAATCTCATCAAGGGGTAATTGGTCCAGTGCGCCTTCAACCATGGGGGCATCCATATGGCATTGACCGCCGGTATTAACCTGGATGGCGGGCATACCGGCTGCGGCGATCTTATCGGAATCGATCGTGACCGGGGCGGTATCGCCCTCAATCACCCCGATGCGTACACCCTGATCAATCAACGCGTGGATGGTGGCGAGGATAAAGCTTGTCTTTCCGGCGCCAGGCGAAGCCATCAAGTTGATTGAGTAGGTGTTTGACGCATCGAAGCGCTGCCGGTTTTGACTGGCGATGCGGTCATTTGCGTTCATAACTTTTTCAACGATTTTTATGCGGTTTTCACTCATTTTTACCTTTGTATTTCGATACTGTCTAAATTAAATTCGTCTCCTGAGATGACTTTGACCCTGGCGCTGCCGCAATTAGGGCACGGCGTCAGCTCATCATCCAGAATGTAATCTTGGCTGCATTGCAGACAAATCAATTTTGCCGGAATGCGTTTAAAATGCAATTTTGCATCTTCACAAACTGTGTTCTTACTGATCATCTCCCAATAAAAGCTCACGGAATCATCTACAATGCTGGACAGGCGTCCGATCACCAGGTAGATATCGGTCACTTTTATTGCCTGTGCTTTTTCAGCGTGCTTGCAGGCAATCTCAAGCACACTTTCTGTCACTGAGAGCTCATGCATTGTTTGATTATAGACCTTTTATGATAAAAATTGTAGGTTTAGGGTTTTTTGTCCTGGCAGGAGATCAGCCCCAACAGGTGCAGGCGGTGATTGAGCATGCGGGATGCAACGATGTTTGCCAAGCGGCGCATGATGATGAAACCTAATTCGCAATCAGATTCACATAATGCCATCAGTTCATCTGCATTGAAACCTAATACGGTGGTTCTTTCAATCACGCGGGCTGTACCTGTTTTTTGCCTAACGACAGGCGTCAGGCTTGACCAACCGATCACATCAAGCGATTCGGCAGTGAAGATCGGCAGTGAACCTCTCCCAGGCACAAAGCTTTCGATACAGACCTGTCCATCAAGAATGACATAAATAAAAGAATGCTGCTCACCCTCAGAAAAAATGACCTCACCTTTTTCAAAGGATTGGATCTGTGCAATTTCTGATAAGCGCTGGCGGCTCTCGGTTGAAAGCTCCAGGAACCAGGGGATGGATTTAATTGTTGCAGTTATGTCTGCTTGATTAAGCATTGGACAACCTTTGCCAATTTTTCCATTGAGTAAATGATCAGTTTAAAGATACTTGTTGCTTACTAAAAAATGAATTGTTATATGTCATTATGCGTGTGTGACATCAGTCACGCGCTAAAATTGTTGATTGATCCATTCCCAAATTCGTTTTTCAGCAACTTCAGCCAGGGCTTGGGTCTTAGCGCTTAAGTCTCGTTCGAATTGGAATTGGTACCCGCGCACAGAGACAAGTATGGTTTCTGGCACCTGATTGTAGATCGTTGAACAGATCGAAAGAACGGTTTTTGGAGACATGTGATGGGTGAGGGGGGATTTCTCATAAGCGGGTTCTATCGGAATCCACTGGATTTCCTCAGGGATGTCAGAGGTGTGAGCATCTACGAAACAAACCCGTTCATAATGCGAAATGGTCTCTGAAAGTTCAGGGAAGATCTGCAAAATGAATGTCAAATCCACCAGGTCTGTTTCAACCTCGATTGACGCTCCCGGGTCATCTGGAACGGATTCACCAAGCCTTTCAGCCAGGTTTTTAAGGATATGCCAACCAACGCCGTCATCCTGACGATCGGCATTTCCATACCCAATGATGAGGGTTTTTGCATTCATCACATATTCCTGGTGTTTGATCAATTTTATAAACCCCTCTTTCTTTTTACAGAAAGAGGGGTTTTTTGTCAGCGAAGGTTACTAATCACGCTGAAGCGTTTGTGTGATCTCGCCCCTCTTGTTGAAGACATCTATTTTGATGGGCATTTGGCCGATGGCGTGTGTTGAACAGGACAAGCAGGGGTCATAAGCGCGAATGGCTGCCTCAACACGGTTGAGCATGCCTTCTTGAACATTTGGACCTTTGACGTAGGTTTTTGCCACTGAATCAACAGCTTCGCTCATCGCCCAGTTGTTGTGTCCGGTGGAAACGATCAGGTTGACGCGCTCTAACTGCCCATTGGGTTTTGCCCAATAATGGTGTAATAAAGTACCGCGAGGTGCTTCAATCACACCTACGCCTTCACCTTTGAAATCATACCGTTTGTTGATGATGTCGTTGCTCAGCAGATCAGGATCATCCAGGAGCTCTCGAACTCGTTCAACAGCAAACAGGGTTTCGATCAAACGTGCATAATGGTAATAAAGCGTCTGATAGACGGGTTTGCCGTCGTTGATCTGTTTGTAAATCTCAAATTCAGCCTGAGCGAGCGGCGTATCGATCTTTTCAACCGCGTTTAACCTTCCAAGTGGACCTACCCGATAAACACCATCCGGCCATCCCATCTTTTTGTAATACGGGAATTTGAGATAAGACCAATCCTCGACATGCTCTGAAACAACATCGAGGTAGTTTTGGGCATCGAATAGTTCAAGCTGATCCCCATCTTTATCTACCAGGCGGATGTCCCCATCATAGAGTTCAAGCCCATTTTCGGGAGTAACCAAACCAAAATAACCGGTGTCGAAGACAGCAAATTTTTCGATATCTTCGATGTTGGCTTCAGCCCAGTCTTTGATCAACTGAATACCGATTTGGGTTGTCTCCTGTGCATGATCCAGCCCCTCAAGGATGTGTTCTCGTTTTTCGGCTGTGAAAGCACGATTGACACCGCCGGGTACCGCAAAATTGGGATGGATTCGGCGACCGCCGACCTGATAAATGATATCCTGGCCGAACTTCCGCAGTTCAACCGCACGCACGGTCAGTGCCGGGTCTGCACCGATTAATCCGACCACGTTGCGGATGGCTGGATCGGCATCGAAACCAAGAATGAGGTCAGGGCCTGCTAATTCAAAGAAATGCATCCCGTGACTTTGGATGATCTGACCCATGTGCATCAGCTCTCGCAGCAGTGATGCAGGGCGTGGAGGTGTGACGCCCATCACAACATCGCCTGCTTTGGCTGCAGCCAGGTGATGGCTGACAGGGCAGATGCCGCAAATGCGAGGGGTAATTTGGGGCATTTCAAAAACCATGCGGCCTTCGCAGAACTTCTCGAAACCCCGGAATTCGTTGACATGGAAATAAGCGTGGTCAACACTGCCATTATCATTCATGTGAATGGTCACTTTGGCGTGACCTTCGATCCGGGTTACAGGTTCAATAGTAATTTTTTCTGTTGTCATTTTCTTTAACTCCTAATGCCAGTGCAATTTCTCATCTTTGATGTCCGGGATCCGGCCTTGAGCCAGCTCTGTGAGGGCATAAAAGATGACATCTGCATCAGGCGGGCAGCCCGGAATATGCAGATCAACGGGAACAACTTCGTGAACCGCACGCACGTGTGTCATTTGCGCCAATTCGGGTGAGGCTGGAATTTTACCTTCTGAGTCATTGCTTTCAGCGTCCACATAGGCACGTTGGAGGGCCGCCTCGCAACCGACGAAGTTCCGCATGGCAGGGACACCGCCAAATACAGCACAATCACCCAGGGCGACCAATATTTTACAGCGTTCGCGCATTCGCTTGGCAACTTCTTCGTTGTAGGTATTATTGATGCCGCCCTCGAGAATACCCACCGTAACGCCGTCTTCATCGGGCTCTTTAAGGTCTGTGATGGGTGTCGAACGCAGGTCAACCAGTTCAACTACCTGTAAAATTCGTTCATCAATGTCGAGGAGTGACATGTGGCATCCTGCGCATCCACATAACCAATCCGATGCAACTTTAGGTTTTGACATTTGTTTCATCCTTTCAATTCATTTACCAATAGATCCCCTTAGATGCTTATACACCTGTGATTTCGACCGTAGGCGTCCGAGCCATCAGGCTGGTCTTCCAGTCTAAGTCCACTTCGAGGTTAAGCAAATCAGCGATTTTTTGCAGGGCATCATGTGAGGTCAAAATACCTGCAGGTGCATCTAAGGCTTTGACAGCCTTTTGCAGCCTGCCATCCATATTGAGGTAAGTGCCTGATTGCTCCGCCCACATGGTGACAGGGAGGACAACATCTGCATTGCCAGTCAGTTGAGATCCGTATGCAGCTTGTGCGACCACGAATGGCACGTTTTCAAGCGTCTTGACTAATTTTTGTGATGGCGTTTCATCTGCTAAGAGAACAAACACCGATTGAACACCATCCAGTGTAAGGGGGGCATCCAACCCTAATTGGGAAGCAGCCATGCTGTTGGCATTGCCTTTAACGCCAATCAGTTTTGCGTCAAATTTCTCAGCCAATTTTAAGAGCATTGCTAATGTATCTTCGTCTGCATTCGCAGTAAATTCTTTGCCGTATACTATGCAAACATTTTCTGATTCATGCAAAATGGTTGCAGCCTCACTCAATGTTGGATTTTCGGCTGTGTTTTCCAGGGCAGTAAGAAGTTGTGATAATAACTTGCCTTCTTCACTGGCTTTCATGGTGAGTTTGATATCAGCTTTTTCGGCAAGCTTGCTTTGTTTGATGTCTGCTGTGATCAGTTTCGTTCCATTGTAGAGCTGGCGCTTCACGAAGAAACCTGCAACCTGATGTTCTTCCACCAGGTCAAGTGCTAATGTGAGAACTGCATCGGTTTCTTTGAGGGCATCCAAACTAGATTCGAAGGGTTTACCTAGTTTGTCGGCGAGTTTTGCGATTGAGGCTGTTGCTGCACCTTCTTCAAATGTTGTGACGACGCCGGCATTCAAGCCATCTGCAAAAATAGATTTGAAGAGAGCTAAGTCTTCAACAGACAAGCGGGTGGATGCGACAGCAGCCAGTTCTTTGCCCTTTGATAACCCTTTTGAAATCGCTTGCAGGGCTTCTTCCCAGGTTGCAGCTTTCAGGTTTCCATCTTTCCGGACTAAGGGTGTCAGGAGGCGTGAGCGGTCTTCTTCGAGTGGCAGAAAGCGGCCTTTGTCACATAGGAGTCCGTGGTTAAGCAGGGCGTCCCACTCGCCTTCGATGCGTACCAAACGGTTATCCCGTGTAAGGACATCTCGCTGGCAACCGACCGAGCATTCAACACAAACACCAACGTGGTGGTCAACTTCGGTTTCTTTACCCTGATAGGCACTTTGACGGTCGATGATCGCACCGGTGGGGCAGATCTGGACGCAGGTGCCGCAGGAGATACAGGTACTTTCGCCGAGCGGGACATCGTAATCGGCGACCAATAAGCTGTCTGCACCTCGTTCTTCAAAACCGAGTGTGTAGTTGCCTACCAGCTCGCCGCAGGCACGTACGCAGCGACGGCACAGGATGCAGCGGTTGTTGTCGAGCACGATAAAGGGATGCGAGGCATCCACTTCAAAGGGCTGCCAGTTGGGCTGCAAGTCCCAGTGGGTCATGCCTTCATCATAGGCACGATTCTGCAGTTCGCAATCGCCGCCGCTGACCTGGCAGTACATACAGAAATGGTTTCTTTCGCTGAATAGCAGTGTCAGGACGAACTTCCGGGCATCGAGAACCTTTTTTGTGCTTGTTTTTATGACCATGCCATCAGTCGCGGGCAGGGTGCAAGATGGTTGCAAAGTGCGGGCGCCTTCTACTTCGACCATGCACAACCGGCAGCCGCCATAAGGTGTCAGCTGAGGGTGATGACAAAGTGTCGGAACATATAAGCCAGCTGCTTCTGCAGCTTCAAGGACGGTAGTCCCTTCCTGCACCTCGATTGTTTTATCGTCAATTGTGAGTTTGATCATGTTTGTGATACTCCATTATTCTTTTTTCAAACGGTCTGATATGCCCGGCGTCCACTCATGGGGCAAACACCTGCCGGACAGACTTTTAATTTTACATGGGCTTCAACTTCTGCCCTGAAATGCGCCAAAATATCGTGCAGCGGTGACCCTGCAGTTTGACCCAACCCACAATTTGAGAGATTGTAGAGCTGATCACTCAGCATGTTGAGATCTTCAAGGTCATGCAGGTTTGCGACACCTTCAGAAATATTCGTGAGAATTTCAAAGGCACGCTTGATCCCGATCCTGCACGGATTGCATTTGCCGCAACTCTCTTCTCTGAAGAAGTTCAGGAGAACCTTTGCCAGGTCCAAAACACAAACCTCATCGCTTGCAATCAGGAGGGCTCCCGACCCGAGTGAAACCCCGGCTTTATTGAAGGAGTCGAAGTCCATAGGGGTATCTTGGAGACTAGCGGGAATGATTGAGCCGCTGGAACCGCCGGTCTGTGCGAGCTTGAAGGCAGCACCATTCTTCATACCTTTGCCATAAATTGAGATAACTTCACGCAGTGTGATGCCCATCGGCACTTCGATCAGGCCTGTAACATTGACATTGCCGAGGATGGTGTAGACCTTGGTGCCGGGGCTGGAAGGTGTGCCGATCGATTTATACCATTCTGCGCCATTACGAATGATCGCCGGGATGTTGGCCAGGGTTTCAACGTTGTTGACCAATGTTGGTTTCTGCCATAAGCCGGCAGTTGTTGGATAGGGCGGCCTTGTGCGTGGTTCTCCGCGGTTGCCTTCGATCGATTCGATCAAAGCTGTTTCTTCACCGCAGATGTAAGCGCCAGCGCCAGCATGGATATGAATATCAAAAGAGAAATCAGTCCCAAAGATGTTTTTACCCAACAGGCCATAATCATGCGCTTGTTGAATGGCTTTCTTCATCCTGCTAATCGCCAGGCCATATTCGCCACGAATATAAACATAACCTTCATCTGCACCAACCGCAAAAGCTGCGATCATCATTGCTTCAATAATGGCGTGCGGGTCGCCTTCTAATACCAGTCGGTCTTTGAAGGTACCGGGTTCGCTTTCATCAGCGTTACAGATGACGTATTTCTTCTCACCTTTTGCGCCTTTAACGAACTGCCACTTGAGCCCGGTTGGGAACCCTGCACCGCCGCGCCCCCGCAGACCTGAATTCTTGATAGTGTTGATCGTATCTTCAGGCGACATTTCCTTCAAAATTGTACCGATCGCTTCGTAGCCTTCATTGATGATGTAGTCATCAATGCTTTCGGGGTCGATAAGACCGACATTTTTCAATACAATTCTGTTTTCAGCCGGCAGAGTACCTTTGCGGCTCGAAAGCCAGGCAATTTTACCGGAAAGGTCATAAGGAGGAACCTGCTTTTCTGCGACCACACGGCCTTTGTAGAGATGTTCTTCAACAATCTGATGAACATCTGCGGGGGAGACCTGACCGTAAATTACTGCGTCAGGATAAACGAGAACCAGGGGGTTGCTGCCACTTTTATGGATGTCACTCACCATCGTGAGGGAAATTTCTTCATCAAGGCCAAAGTTTGCCAGTTCCCTTTGTAGGGTGCTGAAGACATCCAACGCTCCCCGATTCAGACTCTCAGGATCACCTGACACCAAAACCATTGAACGAGTTGCTTTCATTAGGTGTCTCCTATTTATAATTTCCGAGAATATCCGGCACCTGTTCAGGTGTGACATTCCCATAGAGATCATTATCAATAATCATTACAGGACCAACGCCGCATACACCAAGGCAACTGGTGGTTAGCAGTGTCCATTTGTCATCAGGGCTTGTTTCTCCGTTTTCCAATCCCAGTTCTCTCTGCAGTTTCTGCCAAACCAGTCGACCCCCAGCAACATGGCAGGGGGCACTTTCGCAAAACTGGATTACATGACGGCCGCGTGGTTCTGTAGATAGCATTCGGTAAAATGTTGCCACTGAGTAGATATGGCTTGTTGGGACGTTCATCAGCTGACTTAGTTCGGTAATCGCATCATCAGAGATATATCCCAGTTCATCATTAATTTCTTGAAGAATTGGGATAAGCTCGGCCTTCTCATGCCCCAGTTCTTCGACAAGCGTCCTGACCAGCTTTCGGACGTCTTGCCCCTGTTTAACTTCTTTGGACATATTTCTTCCTCCTCAGTAGTGGTCGAAAAAGGTTGCTATTAAACGATTTCAATTGCATCGTACGGGCAAAGTTGTTCACAGATGCCGCACTTGATGCAGATATCGGGGTCGATCACGTGAGTCTGGCGCCGTTCACCTGAAATTGCATCGACTGGGCAATTTCGTGCACATAGTGTACAACCTGTGCAGGGTCCATCAATGATTTCAAAGCGAATTAAGTTTCTGCAGACTTTAGCTGGGCAGCGCTTTTCGTAAATGTGCGCTTCATATTCATCCAAAAAGTGTTCCAGCGTACTTTTAACGGGATTTGGCGCGCCTTTACCCAACCCGCATAGGCTGTTCTCATTGATCTCATCGCATAGGTGGCGCAATGTATCAATGTCTTCTGGTTTTCCGTTTCCTTCGCAGATCCGGGTGAGGATTTCAAGAATGCGGCGAGTGCCAACCCGACAGGGTGTGCATTTTCCACAGCTTTCATCCTGCGTGAATTCCATGAAGAACCGGGCGATGTCTACCATGCAGGTGTCTTCGTCCATGACGACCAAACCACCTGAGCCCAGAATTGAGCCAGCCTCGGCTAATGCTTCGTAATCCATTGGGAGGTCAAGGTTAGCTTCTGGGAGACAGCCGCCCATCGGTCCGCCTGTTTGCACGGCTTTAAAGGCTTTATCGTCTTTGATCCCGCCGCCGACATCGTAGATGATCTCGCGCAAGGTGATCCCAAATGGCACTTCGATTAGACCGGTGTTTTTAACATCGCCAGCCATAGAGAATGTTTTGGTGCCTGTACTCTTTTTGTAGCCCAAACCTGCAAACCATTCTGCGCCTTTGAGAATGATTTGGGGGACGTTTGAATAGGTTTCTACGTTGTTGATATTGGAGGGTTGCTGCCATAAGCCCTTTTGAGCGGGGAATGGTGGGCGAGGCCGCGGTTCGCCGCGATGACCCTCGATCGATGCCATGAGGGCGGTTTCTTCGCCGCACACAAACGCGCCGGCACCCATGCGGACCTCAAGGTCGAAACTGAAACCCGAACCGAGGATGTCTTCACCCAGCAAACCGAAATTGCGTGCTTGCTCAATGGCGGTTTTCATGGTGCGGACTGCAATCGGGTATTCCGCACGGCAGTAAATGTAGCCTTGTGAAGCACCTGCCGCATAAGCGCCGATGATCATGCCTTCGATAACGGAATGAGGATCGCCTTCGAGCACGCGCCGGTTGGCAAATGCACCCGGGTCACCTTCATCGGCATTGCAGATCATGAATTTTTGGTCGCCTTCAGCATTGCGGATAAAGCGCCATTTGAGGCCGGTGGGGAAACCGGCACCACCCCGGCCGCGTAAACCTGAATCCAAGACTTCCTGGATCGTTTCTTCGGGTGTCATCTCGGTTAGAACTTTGCCAAGTGCCATGTAGCCATCGCGGGCGATATACTCTTCGATGTTGAGCGGATCGATTTCGCCTATGTTCTTCAGAACAATGCGCACCTCTTTGGCTTTTGGCGCTGAAAGCTCTTCATCGAGGATTGCTTTGGCTTCCCGGATATATTGCTCGGCAACTCGGCCTTTAAGGAAATGTTCCTCAACAAGGAAGGGGATGTCATTGACGGATAGATTGGAATAGTGGACGGTTTCGGGGTAGACCATCAGGTCTGGCCCTTGGGTTTCAGGATCCCCGATACGAGAGGTTTCCAGCACCTGGATTTCATCCACCAACCCTTGTTTAACCAATTCATCATGCAATGCATCAATCAGGTCATAAGCACCTTTTTCAATGCATACAGGATCAATAGACACTAATACATGTGATCGAAAATAAGCCATTAATTACCTTCTATTGTCGTTCAGATTTGTAAATCTAACCTTCAATTTGATATTCGGATACGATTTCACCGCCAATTACATGCTCTTTCATGATACGGCTTGCCATCTCTGGATTTACTTTTCCGTAAGTTACTTTGGTTTCACTTGGGCGAACAACCTGGACAATCGGCTCAAAGGAATCCAACCCGATATTGCCGGTCTGGCGGACGATGATATCGCTCAGGTTATCTTTTTCGATCATATCCAAGATCGCCTTGAGGGTTTCCCGTGCGCCTGCTGCGATACCGACGGTTCCCATTCCGACGATAACTTCTGTTTTGCCGGAAGTTTCTTTTAATTGCTGCTTTTTGAGAGCTTCTTCACGTATTCTTTTCAGGTCTTCTAAAGATTTGACGTTTGGCATTTTAACTCCTGTTTTTTGCTTATATTTGTTTAATTGAACTTTCGAGGCGTACATTCTGAATGCCTGCTTCAATGGTTTCTCTAATGAATGTCATTACAGCCGGCTCGGATAAAGGGACACCTTCAAGGATATTTTTGATCGGTTCATCATCGAAAGTAAATCTGTTATGGTTGAATGTGTAATCAAAAATCCAATGAACCTCCGGCGTACCGATGAGCAATGTGATAAAAGTGCTGCTAATGTCTCCTAAAGGCATGCGATCGATGTGACTGTGTTTGAAGGCTGCCTCCACAGATGTGCCTTCTCCAAGCGTGGATTGAATGACGAATGAACCTTCACATGCTTCGGCCGCTGCTTTGAAAAATGGTATTCCGAGGCCTACCTTTCTACTCTTGCGAGAGGTCACAAAAGGGTCTGTGATTTTCGCAAGGGTTTCTGCATCCATTCCTTTGCCGTTGTCCTCAATTCTGATCTTCAGAATGTCATCTTCGAGATTTTCCTCAATTGAAATTCTGACCCGATCGGCATTTGCTGAGATGCTGTTCTCTGCAATATCAAGGATATGAAGCGCCAGTTCCCGCAAATTATCCTTCCTGAGATTTGAGGTCTTGAATGGTCTTGGGGAAGCGGTTAGGTTTGACGCGTCCCTGAACTTCTTCATCAACGACGATGACGGGTGCCTGGCTGCAAGCGCCGACACAACGGCACAGTTCAAGCGTGATCAGGCCGTCTTCTGTCGTTTCACCAGGCTCGATGCCCAAAATTTGTTTTGCTTTTTCAATGATTTGTTCAATACCGGCAACATAGCATGCTGTGCCAATACAGAATTTAATGGTGTGTTCCCCGCGAGGCGTGGTGGTGAAAAATGAATAAAATGAAACCACGCCATGAATCCGGCTAACCGGTTCACCTAAATTTTCAGCGATATAAACCTGCATTTCAGGAGAAATATAGCCGATGGATTCTTGAATGCCATTTAAGACAACCATCGTCGCGCCTTCAAGGTTTTTGTTCTCCTGCAGGATGCGATCGATAATCGCTCGTTTTGTGGGGTCAATGAGTGCTTCGTCGGTATATATTTTTTCTAAAGTTGTTTGCATTAATGATCAGTCTCCAAAATTAGTGCTTGTTCACAGACGCGATAAACTGCAGTTTGTGAAATTTACCACAAATCAGTGTAATCCGACTTGCGAATCTGGTCAATAAACGAATGTCACAATTAACTTAGAGAATTGTCAAAAATGTCGTCCGAGTTTTAATGACCGGCCATTTTGGCTTTTTAGCGCCATTTTTAATTCGGCAATGGTCGGTTGTTCAATGAAAAATTGATTAGCCCCTAAAAAATCATCCAAATAGTGGACATCACCGCTCTGAATCAAAGGGTAGCCCTTTAATTGAGGATACTGAATAAGGGCTTTCTCTGGTGTGATATGGCGGGATATTTCCAGGGCTTCTATTGGCAATTCGGGTGGGACGAAACCCAGGTGATAAATCAACCCAAAAGCCTGCCGATTGACATGCGCAGGAATGAATAATCCTCCGATGTTGGTGACAGCCTGAAAGGCTTCTTCGAAGCTGAGTTTGGTCGAGTTGATGAGTAGTTGCTCTTTGCGTTTGATAAAGTCGCCTGTGTGGTCAACAATAAATTGCTCGCCGAAAAACTCGATGTTATTCGGAGTGTTTGGCAGCGTTTTGTCGACCAGTTTTTGGAGTATCTCCAATTGGTTGAGGCTGTCAAACATGCACAGACAGTGAACTTCCTCTTCCGTCTGCAATTCCATGCCAGGTAAGACGGTCAGCGGTTTACCTTTTGCGGCATCAATCACTGCGCTGACATTCTCGCTGGCGTTGTGATCGGTGATGGCGATTAAATCAATGCCGCGCTCAACCGCTGTTTGCACAATCAATGGCGGGATCATCTCGATCCCGGCACATGGGGAAAGCACTGTATGAACGTGTAATTCCGCGCGGAAGAATTTCAAAGGTTGCTTTCTACAAGCTCAATCCTGTTTCGCTCTTAACCCCATATCCCATAGTTCACCAACAACCTGGAAGTTCGGTTTGGGAGATGAGAGCAGCGTGACCCCTTTTTCATTTGCTTTGGCGATGGTGTCTGCATCAGGCTGGGCATCTTCGGTGATGATGACTGCAGAAAGATCCAGCAATGCTGCCACAGCGATGATATTGCTGTGAGCCATCAGTGTGACCCAGACTCCGTCTGGTGCGGCGCCTGTCATCACACAACTGAGCAGGTCTGAGCAATAACCGCTTTTGACGGGCACTTCAGAAAAATTATGCGAGTCGGTGAGGACATTCAAGTTCAGGTTGTGGATAATCTTTTCAAGGTTCATAAGTTCTCGATTCTTATATGGTGAGCGGAGTTAATTGACGGTTTGGGGATTTTCATCAGCGTCGTTGAGATACATGATCATGTAAAGATTTGTCCCGCGATCTTTGGATGAAATCAGGCGCATTTCATCCACACAGCGTTTGATATTGACCAATCCCATCCCTGCACCAAAGCCCATTTCTCTGACTTCGTTGGTAGCGGTTGAAAATCCAGGACGCATTGCTTCTTCGACATCCTCAATTCCTGGGCCATCATCGTAGGCTTCCATGGTGATCTTGTGCGGCTCGATTTCTATCCGCAGTGTGCCGCCGTGATTGGTATGGATGATCAGGTTCATTTCCGCCTCATACACAGCAATACCGCAGCGTCGTGCCACCTGGGGTGATGCCCCTAATCGCAACAGGGCGCGTTTGATGTTACTGGAGGCGTTACCGCCATGAATGAAATCACCTTTGCGGATGTCGTAGCGCAAAATCAGGCTCGTGCGGCCTGAGACGATATCTTCAAACAGATGGCTGGCACGGTAGCGGATCAATTCTTCTTCTTGATAGTTACGCTGGAGGGCTTTTAGTAAACCGTTGGTGATATCGCCTTTGGTGATGATGCCCGCGAGTTTCCCGTTCTCATCCAAAACTGGCAAACGACCATAATTAGTCCGGGCGAAGGTTTTTAAAGCCTCAACGACCGGGTCGTGTTTACGAACAGTGGTCATGTCGGTTGTCATGTAATCACGGACGAGTGCATCGATATTATTTTCTCGTAAGGCATGGATAAGGTCTTCGATGCTCAAGATTCCGATCAGTTCGCCATCTTGCTCCACGGGTGCGCCAGAGAAACGTTCTTTCTGGAAGATTTCAAGTGCTTCTTCCATTCTGATGTCAGGTGAAAGCGAATGAACCTCTTTGGTCATCACCTCGTGGATACGCAACTCGTACGCGAGTTCTTCGGTTTTGGTGATGGTTTCTGCTCTTTTATCGGAGATTTCAGGTTGGATCGGGGTCATGGTTTAACGCTTTTCATGAGGCGCAGTCGTCCTCAGTTTGGGTTTCAAAGCTGGGAAGACCCTCTTGAAATAAGATGCCGCAAGTGTCAAATAGTCCAAGGGTGGTTGTGATGAGGGGGATATTTTCCTCATTGGCTAAATTGATCGCCTCTTGCGCCGGGTTTTTCCCCCTGACGAAGACAATCGCCCGGATGTCTGCGATTTGGGCTGTCCTAACAACCTGTGGATTGCAGAGCCCAGTGAGAAGCACCGATTCCGGTTTGATTGAGGTCAGCACATCACTCATCAAATCTGCCCCCATGGCACCTTTGATTTCAATATTATCTGTGGAATGGTCTGTTAATAAATTCCCATTGATTAATTCGATCAATTTCTTAAGTTTCATTTTTTCCTTCTCTATTTGATAACCTCTAATACCAGTATTTTATCTTAAATCCACGCATAACTTTACCTTAAATCATCGTTTCTTTGAAGAACGGGTAAAATGAAGTGTTGAAAGACATGACATGACTATGACAATGAGGTGTTTATGGCAGATATTGTGCGTAGTGTAAAAGGAACACGCGATTTTTACCCTGAAAATATGGCCGTCAGGCGCTGGATGTTTGACATCATCCGGGACGTTTCAACGCGTTTTGGTTACCAGGAATATGAAGGGCCTTGTTTGGAGTTTATCGATCTGTATGCCGCAAAATCCGGCGAGGAGTTGGTTAAGGAGCAGGCTTTTGTTTTCTCTTCCCCGGGTGACGATCTATTGACCCTGCGACCTGAGTTGACGCCTACATTAGCGCGGATGGTTGCGCAACAGCAATATGAGATCCCGATGCCGCTGCGTTGGTGGTCGATTGGGCCTTTTTGGCGCTATGAAAAGCCACAGCGCGGACGCACACGTGAATTTTATCAATGGAACATTGATTTGGTCGGTACGGAGTCCGTTGCCGCAGATGCGGAAATTGTTGCCGTAGCAGCGACCTTTTTAAAAGAAACCGGATTGTCACCTGAGCAGGTGCGCATTTATGTCAACAATCGCCGCTTGATGGATGAAGCTTTCTCGTCGTTGGAGATTGAAAAAGAACTCCGGCCGCAGGTTTTTCGGGTGGTTGATAAGCTGGATAAACTTTCTGAAAAAGCCTGGCGTGAATTTGCGGTGGAATCTGGCTTGACGGAAACACAGGTGGATGGTCTTTTGGATGTGCTCAAAGACGATGAGTTGTGGAAGAAATCAGATGAACTGGTGGAATTCTTTAAACTCATCAAGGTATTTGACGTGCAGGATTACGTTGAATACAACCCAAAGGTTATTCGCGGACTGGATTACTATACTGGGACCGTCTTTGAGGCCTTTGAGCTGGGCGGTCAATCCCGGGCAATACTCGGTGGCGGACGATATGACAACCTGGTTTCTGATGTAGGAGGTTTGCGGTTGCCTGGCGTGGGATTTGCCATGGGTGATGTAGTGATCGAGCTGGTACTGGGTGATGCGGGTGTGATCCCTGAACGCTTGGGATATATTCCCCAGGTGCTGGTCACGGTTTTTGATGAGGCAACTTTGAGGGAGTCCTTGAATGTTGCTGAGCAGCTTCGGCAGGCGGGATTGCGCGTGGTTGTTTACCCGGAAGCCGATAAACTCGGCAAGCAGTTCAAGTATGCTGACCGGTTAGATATTCCGGTTGCCGTTGTTTTGGGGCCAGATGAGATCGCTGCCGGAAAGGCGGCAGTCAAAAATCTGAAAACAAGGGAGCAAGTCAGCGTTGATCAGGCGGCGTTGGTCGAGCAAATTGAGAAATTCTTGCCAAGCACCCCCTGATGTGATAAAATCAGGGTCTGAAATTATGGTGCCTGTAGCTCAATGGTTAGAGCGCGTCACTGTGGATGATGAGGTTGAGGGTTCGACCCCCTTCAGGCACCCAGAATAAAACCCCGATGAGGGGTTTTTGGTTTTAAATGTTGGGGAATACTGACGGTGTGCTTATGTTATAGTAATCAATTAACGATAATGTTTTGATATTATAATCATCGTATAGTCGAGTTGATATTATTAATTGTTAATCAATTGACACTTGAATTCTGCAGGAGCGATAGGTGAAAACATACTTCACAGGTGGAAAATTAATCACGCCAGATCAGGTTCTGATGAATTCTACGCTGATCGTGGAAGGTGAAAAGATCTCAGGCATCAGCAATGAACCAATCGCGTTTGAAGACGATGCGCAGGTTATTGATGTTTCCGGCAAATATGTCGTGCCTGGATTTATTGATCTTCATTTCCATGGTGCCATGGGTGCGAGTGTGATGGATGCTACGCCAGAAGCACTGCATAAAATCAGCCGGTTTGCTGCAAAATTTGGCGTGACCAGCTTTTTGCCGACAACCTGGAGCGCATCACCCGAATTAATGAGCGCTGCAATCAACAATGTTGCCCAAACACCGCAAACGAACGATGGTGCAAAACATCTTGGTGTGCATGTTGAGGGGCCATATCTCTCAGTAGAACAGCGCGGCGCCCAACGCACAGAGGTGATTTATAAGCCTTCTGATGAGGAATATTTTGAATGGTTCAGGACAGGGGTTGTAAAACTGATGACATTTGCGCCTGAAATTGAGGGGGCGAAAGGCTTATTGCAGGAAGGTCTTAAGCATGGGGTTGAATTTTCAATCGGTCACAGTGGGGCATCCTATGAGCAAGTCATTGAGGCTGTGGATTTGGGCGTCAGGCAAGCGACGCACATCTTTAATGGGATGTTAGGGTTGCACCATCGTCAACCTGGCACTGTGGGAGGTGTTTTGGCGGACAATCGAATCTATGCTCAATTGATTTGTGATGGCATTCATATCCATCCTGGCGTCGTAAAAATAATCGTCAGAGCTAAAAGCCCTTCTCGAACGATATTGATCACGGATGCTATAAGGGGTACTGGTTTAGAAGATGGTGATTATCATTTTGGTAGTCAGTCAATCATTGTCAGAGATGGGATTGCCCGAACGCCATCGGGTAAGTTATCCGGCAGTACCCTGACGATGGATCGCGCTGTGCGCAATGCGATGGCCTTTACGGGGCTGCCGATCCAGGAAGTATTACCGATGGCAACATCGGTACCCGCTGAAGCGATGGGTTGGGAGGGTGAAAAAGGATGTTTGAAGCCTGGTGCGGATGCCGATGTGGTTGTGCTCGACGAGGATTATCGCGTCTGTTTGACCATGATCGGAGGTCGAATAGTATATCAGTCTTAATTAAGGTGATCAGGCAAGGATGATCGCAGTGATTACAAAAATAATCAAAACATTGCCTCACCATATTGAAAAAATTCAATCAATTTCGTATAGATATATCGATAAAATGGGTAATCCGTCCACCTCAATATCGTGGATTAGCCTGCCGTTATTGAATGTTTCTCCCCAGCGGTAGGTTTCAATGCCATATTTACATGGCGTGCTTCCGTTTTCATTAGAAATGAACTTTATTCGGCTGCGAGCGTTTTCTGGTAAGATATTGATAAATTCAGGGTCCTGAAATTGTTCTTCTGTGCATATCGCCAGTTCATCTCTGCTGTCGTAATCTAACAGGAACTCTAGTCCTTGTTTCATGGAGATCCGCCAATAGTCCCGTTCAAAATTTTCTCTGCCTGCAAGATAACCGATGCGATTGAAAAAAACATATTGGTGGGGGTGTTGCTTGATTATCCAATATCCTGCAAAAAGCATATTGAAAAACAAAAGTAACAAAAATAATGTGGGTAAGAGACTCTGCAACTTGAGAGGTTTTATCCTTTCGATTTTGTTCAAGGCGGAATCAATGCCAACCAATGTCACCATTACGAAGGGTGTTTGTGTAAATTGAAAATGGCGCCAACCGTTATAGAGTGTGGAGTTCAGCGCTATGGCGAGCAATGGGGGTATAAGGAATAGTAGCAGGAATATGATTTGGGTGCGGTGTCGGTGATCGGTGAGGGTGCGCCAACCTTGCTGAAAACTGTCTTTGAGGGTGATACCTATTCCAAAGATAAACAAAACAAGATACATGATAGGGATCGTGATTCCCATCCAAACCGGGAGGTAATGCCATAGGACATCTGCCCCTTGGATAAATTCTCCCATGTACATGATTTCAAAATCCCAATAGGTGTAATCTGAAAACAGCCGGATGACGTTCCCGAGGTAAGCCAAAGGATTTTGCCAGGATGCCGGCCAGAAAAGGAATAAGAAGATAGCATACATGACCACCATAAAGGTGATGGGTTTCCATGATACCTTCTTGTTTTTCGCAATCAGATCGACAAAGAATAACCCAGCGGATATGAGAACCAATGACAGTGCGATGATGCGCACATTAGAGGCGTATGCAATGGTTATCGCTGCAAGCAAGGCATTCTTTATGGTGGGTTCCTTCCAGAAGCGGACGGAAAAATATAATGCGATTGTAAACGCCGCCAAAAAGACAGTGTCCTTGGGATTAAAAAAAGCGTGGCTAAAAATACGAGGATTGAAGACCAACAGTGCCGAGCCAAGCAGACCAAGCCGGCCGTCATTGAAGAAATCAGCCCCCAGGTGAAATAAGGCAATCACGCCAGCGTAAAAGAACAGGAAGTTCATCAGATGACGAAAGCGCCAGATCGATTCTCCGCGTAACATAACGTTGTGCTCGATGACTGCCATGGGGAATTGGTAGGCAACGCCATAATAACGGTAGCGGTAAGTTGATAGTTTAGGCAGGTAAGGATCGCTTTCGGGGAATTTTTCTTCAATGAAATCAGCGAAATACTTTGCAGACACCAGCCCATTGGTCCGTTCGTTAGGTTCATCCGATGATATGCCGTAATCATCATAAATAAATAAACCAATCACGAGGACAGTGATAAAGAACAGGATTGAAATCGAAGTCCATTTTGGGTGGGTTTTGTGCTTGTTTACCAGCCCCAGAATCATTAACATAATGAGAAAGGCGATGCTGAGCACAAAGCTGATGATGTTCACCAGCCTGCTGAACCTGTAAAAAAGCAGGTTAGCATTTTCGAGCAATAATAAATTGCCGGTGATCTTTCCTGGGAACAGCATATAGAATAAGGTTGAAACAATCAAACTAATTGTTATGATGAGCAGCGTCCAACTTTTTGGATGTGTTCTGGAGTAAGCGGCAATATTTTTTAACGAGTGAAATACCGGATAGAGCAGGATCAGGTTTACCAGTAGCGTGATAACAACGACCCTGATCCAATCGATCAAAAGAAATCTTAATAAGAATTGGAGAATGAGATTTGATGAGCTAATGCATAGAATGATCGTAAGAAGCATTAGCAGGGAGATATTCTCACCGCTGAACTTTTTTTGTTGGTTCTTTATCACTGCTGCTAAGTTCCCTTTTCATAATAGAATTGGTTCTGTGACATCAGAGTGAGGGGTGAGAAACTGCTTTACCCTGATCCCCCTAATTATACAGCAGGTCAATTATTAGATCGTTTTTACACCATCTTAACTTTTTAAATAGTGGATTTAGAATGGTTGAACTGGAGTGGGGATTAACGGCCTATTCTTCCCAATATTTCAACATGCTCCGGGCAAGTGCTCTGTCGTGATAGCGTCCTCCCGGGTGGATGCCATCGATGCCGCCAGCGCTGACCAATCGCCGTAAGAGAGGTGTGATTTGGTTGCCGTAGCGCAGCATGCATGAGCGGGGATGGATCCCAGGCCATGAGTAACAGGAAACAACCCAGCGGCGATAAGTTGTGTTAATTTGTTTCGGGAGCTCATCCCAGACGGGATCATCAGGTGCGAAAATGTATTGGTTCAGATCGCCCTGGGGGATGCCTTCTATGCCTTTGACTTCATTGGGTTGCGTGCCGAAATCATAAGGATCGACGGATAGATCAAGGATCACCGAAGGTTCAGGCATCAAGCCAATCAGGCGATTTGGAATGATAAATTCAGAGCTATTCTTCCGTTGCGTCGCATCAATCAGCAAATGCGTATCCTTAAGTAGGGACATCAGCACGGCTTCATGAGATGTGAGATCGTAATCGATCACGCGCACGATGTTGCCCGGGATATTCTGCGCCGCATACTGATGCCAGAGATTGGCATCACCATAACGGATGGCAGCCTGAACAGCATGCCCACCTACACCGCCAGAACCCAATAGCGTCACATTAAGCGATGTGCGGTTAGGATCGGCAAGACCGGGTTCTGGCCAGATTTGGTGCAGGACTTTGAATGCAATTTCACAACCGTTCCAGGCAACTGACCGCAAGTTTTCCACAAGCCGGTTCGCGTTATCATCCACAATGGAATCCAATGAGATTGCTTCAATCCCTTTTTCTCTGAGGGTTTCTCGTCTCTTCGGCCGAGTAGGAAAATGACACATCGAGATTAAGCACCCACCGGGCTGCATCATGTTGAGGTATGTGTCAGGGGGATAGCGTAAAACCAGCACATAGTCCTGATCATAGATCTCTTCAGGTGGGGCAAAGTGTACGTTATCTGGCTTTGTATAGAATTCTGGGCTGACACCCAATGACTCACCATATCCGGTTTCAAGAACAACCTGATTGAAATATCGGCTGATTTTGCTGACAAACTCCGGCAAAAATACCCTGATTTCCCCATCCTCTGCGTGGATTATGCCCAGCCCGATTGTGAATCGCTTCTCCATCCTGCCCCTTTCCTAATCTGGTTGTCTTGTTAATAAAGATACAATATTCTTCATTGAGAATCAAAACCTATTTTCGAAAATCTCCATTCATTGGTTAACCGAGCATAAAGTGCAAGTTTGAATTGATCTTCCTTTCAACTGCTAACATTGACCCAATCCACCACTTGTGGCATAATTTATATGTTGGAAATTGCGAATATGATGCCATAATGGAAACGAGTAATTTGTCTGCTGACTGACAGCGATTCCGGGTTAGGTGAGAGCCGGAAAGTCATGATAAACCAAAATCCTTCCGGAGCAGCGACCTGAACATTCTTTTGGATAAGTAAGGAAGCCAGAGTCATCCTCTGTTATCAAAATGCGGTTATTGAGAGGGTGCAGTAATCGATTGAGGTGTTCACACAAGCTTGTGAAAACCAGGGTGGTACCGCGGGTCAACTAACTCGTCCCTGAGAAGGGACGTTTATTTTTTAATCAATTATTTTTTGGAGGATCGATGTTCGAACCTGTATCGTCACGATTGAACATTACGTTGTTGGAAAGTGAAATCTTACGATTTTGGCAAAAGCATGATGTGTTTCATCAATCGATGAAAAACCGAGAAGGTGGGCCGGAGTATGTCTTTTTTGAGGGACCGCCCACGGCAAACGGCAAGCCTGGTGTTCACCATGTCTTGGCACGGGTATTCAAAGACATGTTTCCGCGCTATAAAAGTATGAACGGTTATCATGTACTGCGCCGCGGCGGATGGGACACCCATGGATTACCTGTCGAAATTGAAGTCGAAAAGCGCCTGGGTTTCACGCATAAGCAGGAGATCGAGGACTTTGGCATTGCCAAATTTAATGAACTTTGCCGAAATTCGGTCTTCACATACATCCAGGATTGGGAAAAGCTGACTGACCGCATCGGGTATTGGGTTGACCTTGAGGATGCCTACATCACATATAAAAATGAATACATCGAATCGGTGTGGTGGCTTCTGAAATCGATTTGGGATAAGGGGTTGCTCTACCAGGGATTTAAAGTGGTGCCTTATTGCCCGCGTTGCGGCACGCCGTTATCTGATCACGAAGTCGCTCAGGGATATGAGCAAGTTACGGATCCTTCACTTTATGTCAGAATGCCGCTGGTTGATGAAGAGAATACGTCCTTGTTGATCTGGACGACAACGCCCTGGACTTTACCGGGCAATGTTGCTGTGGCTGCCCACCCGGATATTGATTATGTCAAAGTGGCATTGGGTGATGGAGCTGAGCAGGAATTTCTGATCATGGCAAAGTCACTGGTAGATAAGGTGCTCGCTAATCAGAAATTTGAGATTGTCAAAACCTTCAAAGGCAAACAGCTTAAAGGACGTCATTACCGGCCATTATTCACGTTTATGCCGGTTGAAAAAGAAGCCCATTACGTGGTTTTAGCGGATTTTGTGACAACGGAAGATGGCACCGGGTTGGTGCATATTGCCCCTGCCTTTGGCGCGGATGATATGCAGATGTCTATTGAACACGACCTGCCAATTTTAATGACGGTTAATGACAGCGGACGATTTAACAGTGATGTTAACCCTTGGGCTGGAATGTGGGTAAAGGATGCTGATCCGTTGATTGTTAACGAGCTCGATCAACGCGGTTTGATGTTCGAAGTCGGAACTTATGAGCACACCTATCCTTTCTGCTGGCGCTGTGACACGGCGTTGTTATACTACGCCCGTCCAACATGGTACATCCGAACCAGCGAGTTGAAGGATCGCCTAGTTGAATTGAATGATAATATCAACTGGTATCCGGAATATATCAAAGAAGGGCGGTTCGGGAATTGGCTTGAAAATAATATTGACTGGGCGCTGGGCCGTGAACGTTATTGGGGGACTCCGCTGCCGGTTTGGGAGTGTGAATCCTGTCATCACCAGATATGTGTTGGCTCGGTAGAAGAGTTAAGCCGATATGCAGGCAGAGACCTGAAGGACCTCGATCTGCATCGCCCTTATGTTGATAATATCCACTTTAATTGCCCCGAATGCGGTACTGGACGTATGAACCGTGTGGTGGAATTAATTGATGTCTGGTTTGATTCGGGTTCGATGCCAGTTAGCCAGTGGCATTATCCTTTTGAAAATGTTGAAAAATTCAAAGAACAATTCCCGGCGGATTTCATTTGTGAAGCTGTTGATCAGACACGCGGATGGTTTTACACACTGCATGCAATCAGCACCTTAGTATTTGACAGCCATTGCTTTAATAACGTGATTTGCCTCGGCCTGATCCTGGATAAGGATGGCCAAAAGATGTCCAAATCCAAAGGCAACGTGGTTGAACCCTGGGATGTGATCAATAAACATGGGGCAGACGCGTTACGCTGGTATCTGTATACAGCCGGCCCTCCGGGGCAGGAGCGGCGTTTCTCGGAAGATCTTGTTGGTGAAGTGGTACGCAACTTCACCCTGACGTTGTGGAATACCTACAGTTTTTTCGTGACCTATGCCAACCTGGATGATTGGTCACCCTCACAGGATGTCAAACCTGAATACAGCGATCTTGATCGGTGGCTGCTTTCTTCCTTGCATACGCTGATCCGAGATGTGACAGAAGCCTATGAAAACTACAACGTCCCCGCAGCGACACGTCCGATTGAGAAATTCTTGGATCAGCTCTCAAATTGGTATCTCAGGCGTTCACGCCGGCGGTATTGGAAGACGGAATCCGATTCTGATAAAGCCGCTGCTTACATGACCCTTTACGAAGCATTGAAGGCTTTGTCATTTCTGTTGGCGCCGACGATGCCTTTTATGGCCGAAGAACTGTACCAAAATTTGGTGAGGACTGTCGATCCTGAGGCACCTGCTTCCGTTCATCTTGCGGATTGGCCTATGTTTGACCCAACACTGATCGATGAAATGTTGAACAGGGAGATGGCGACGGTCATGAAACTGGCATCATTAGGACATGCTGCACGCAATTCTGAAAACCTCAAAGTGCGCCAACCGTTGGCAGAAGCTGCTTTTGTGGTGGGCAACCTTGATGAGCAAGGTGTGGTAGATAGCTATGCAGACTTGCTCAAAGATGAATTGAATGTAAAGGCAGTCAGCTTATTGGGCAGCGCCAGTGAAGCTGTCAGTTTTAGTCTGAATCCACTACCTAAACAATTAGGACAACGTTTCCAATCCCTGTTCCCGAAAGTGCGTCAGGCGCTGCTGAAATTGCCTGCCGATGAATCTGCCCGTAAATTGTTGGATGGCGGAAACATCTTTGTCACAGTAGAAGGTGAGACTTACGAAATAACGCCGAATGAAGTTGAAGTTCGGGCAGAATCGAAAGAAGGTTATGCGGTAGGCTCTGAAGGGGCATATCTGGCAGCGCTCGTGACTGAGCTGAGCCCTGAATTGATCAATGAAGGTCTTGTCCGTGAATTCGTACGGCGGGTACAATCACTGAGGAAAGATGCTGATCTGGATATCTCAGACCGGATCCACCTGTATTACACCGCTTCGAAAGGTCTTGCAGAAGCCTTGTCTGCTTTTGAGGACTATATCAAAGAAGAAACATTAGCAGTGAAAGTGATCGCAGGTGAAAACCCGGAAGACTTTCCCTTCCTGCAAGATGAGTTCGACGACGAAACCGTCAGGATCAGCATCAAAAAAGCATAGAAAAATCTCAGGAGAACCTATTGAAGAAAATCCTTAAAGAATATCGGTGGTTGATCCTTATCGTTAGCGTTATTCTGATTCTTGACCAGTGGACCAAGGCAATCGTGCGCGCCAATATCCCATTTGGCGGGCAGTGGATGCCACTAGAGTGGCTTGCGCCTTATTTTCGGTTTGTGCATTGGAAGAATACCGGCGCTGCCTTTGGGTTGTTCCAGGGTGGCGGGTTGATTTTTGGTATTTTAGCTGTTGTTGTAGCCCTATTCATCATCGTTTATTACCGAAGCATTCCAGAAGATGAAAAGTTGATGCGGATTGCCCTTTCGATGCAGCTTGGTGGTGCGTTGGGCAACTTGATTGATCGCATCAGGTTCGGCCCTGTGACGGATTTTATTTCCGTGGGTACATTCCCCGTGTTCAATATCGCCGACTCCTGCATCACGGTTGGGGTAGGGTTGTTGATTTTAGCGCTTTGGTTGAGTGAACGCAAAGAGAAACAACGGGTAGATGAATCGACAGATTTCGACTCTGAACAGACCGAACCGGTTGACACACAGGCATGAAGACAGACGCGCAGCAATTCATCGTAGGGGATGATGATGGAATTCGTATAGATAAATTCCTTTCAGATAATCTTCCTGAAGTTTCCCGTTCTCAAATTAAGAATATTATTGAGTCGGGGAATGTCAGCATGGATGGTGAGATCGTCCAGAAGGCGGGTGCGAAGATTAAAGCTGACAGCGTTATCAAAATTCAGCTGCCGGAAGACGAGGGGGATGGATTGGTCCCTGAGACACTACCTCTGGAAATTTTATACGAAGACGAAAACGTGATCGTTATCAATAAACCGGCTGGCCTTGTCGTGCATCCTGGGGCTGGCAATCAATCCGGCACGCTGGTCAATGCGCTTTTAGCGTACTTTCCTGCAATCCGGGAGGTTGGTGAGCCAGACCGGCCTGGTGTGGTTCACCGCCTGGATAAAGAGACATCCGGCGTGTTAATTTTTGCTAAAACTAATAAGGCTTACCGATGGCTGGTCAAGCAATTTAAATCCCGTGATCTCGATAAAACCTATCAAGCTTTGGTTGACGGACATCCTCCAACGCCAACCGGCAGGATCGAAGCGTCGATTGAGCGAGACCCAAAGATGCGTACGAGGATGGCAGTATCCTTAAGCGGACAGGGGAAACCTGCCATCAGCGAGTATTTTGAAGTGACTCGGTTTGCTAATCACACCTATTTGGAGGTTCACCCCATTACGGGGCGTACACACCAAATCCGCGTCCATCTCAGTTACCTGGGGACACCGGTTGTAGGGGATACGCTGTATGGGAGGCGGAATCCCAGTATTGATATGGATGGATTTTTCCTGCATGCAAAGACGCTCTCCATTAGGTTACCCGGTGACAGAGCACCGAGGACATTCGAAGCGCCGTTGCCCGATGATTTGCAGCATATTTTAAGTACATTGGAGAATAATGAGAGGTTTAATTCATGAAATTCATTGATCTGCGTTCAGATACAGTTACACTACCGACAGAAAATATGCGCAAAGCCATGGCTAATGCGGAATTGGGCGATGATGTGTATGGTGAGGACCCTACCGTCAACCGGCTGCAAGCGATGGCGGCTGAACGGTTGGGAATGGAAGCAGGTTTGTTTGTCCCATCCGGTACGATGGGGAACCTGGCGGCTGTTTTAGCACATTGCGGACGCGGTGATGAAGTCATCATGGGGGATTGCGGGCATACCTTTGTGTATGAAGCCGGTGGAATATCCGCGTTGGGCGGTGTCCATCCGCACACGATCCCAAATCAACCTGATGGCACGTTGAAAATTGAAGATATCCGTCATGCAGTTCGGTCAGACAATGAGCATTTCCCGAAATCGAAATTATTGATCCTTGAGAATACACAAAATAAATGCGGTGGTGTGAGTCTGTCACGGGAATATATGCTGGAAGCCGCAGATTCAGCCCATCAAGCCGGGTTGAAGGTTCATTTGGATGGCGCGAGGATTTTTAATGCAGCAGTTGACCAGGGTTTGCCGACTGAAAAACTGACAGATATGGTCGAATCCGTTACTTTCTGCTTGAGCAAGGGATTGTGCGCACCTGTGGGCTCTGTATTGTGCGGTTCGAAGGAATTCATCAAAGAAGCGCATCGCATCCGCAAACAACTGGGGGGTGGGATGCGTCAGGCAGGTGTGCTGGCAGCGGCAGGGATTGTGGCACTGGAGGAAATGACTGACCGGCTTGCAGAAGATCATGCGCATGCCAAAGCCTTAGCAAATAAGTTAAAGGAATTAGAAGGCATCCATCTGGACAAAGGCTCGCCAAATACCAACATGGTTTATATCGTGCTCGACCCATCGCTCGGGATGGATGCAAAGACATTAGCAACGAAATTACGCTCTGAAGGCATTCTGGTAGGTATGGCAGGTCCAAAACACTTCAGGCTTGTTTGTCATTATTGGATCAAAGATGAACATGTCATGCAAATTGTGGATGCTTTCAATCGAGCTCTGTCTGCAAATTAAACCATTATTCTCGAGGGAAAATTGTGTAGCGGGATATGCTGAGTTTATGATTACCAATGTGATATTTTTTTCATCAAGTTTGTTAAGGTGTAATGATGCTTGTAGTAATTTCTGATTTGCATTTTTCTGAGGCACAATCGACACAAATTGGACCGAATCGATATAATCGTAATCTACCAGTCGAAACCTATCGGGCGTATTTTGCTGAGATCAATCAAATTGCTCTTGCTAACAAAGTGAAACAAATTGACTTTGTGTTAGCCGGGGATATTTTGGAAATCTCACGCTCTTCTATTTGGTTAGAAGGTGAATCCAGACCCTATATCAATAATGGCAATGTCTCCTCCGGCTCGGATGAAGAAAAGATCATTCTGGGAATCATCGAAGCTATTGCAGCAGAAGAAAATGTAGCAGAAACATTAGCTTTGTTTAGGAACATTCAGCAATTTTTTGATGTTGAAACAAAATTGCATCTGATCTTAGGCAATCATGATCGATTGGCGAATGCGACTCCCAAAATCCGTGTTGAAGTCAGAAAATTATTTGGTCTGAATGGCGGACCCGCTCGAATGGACAATATCATGATCATTCGAGATGAGTTCGAAAAGCCATTTTGTTTGATCAGACATGGGCATGAATATGACCCCACCAATTTTTCATTAGATTTACGCCGCAGAGAAACCATTCCAGCAGAATTGCCCACAGACGCATATGATGTCGCTGTTTTGGGTGATATCACCACGATCGAATATGGTGCTTCTTTGCCCTGGTTGTTTCTTAAGCAATATGGTGAAGAGGCGATCTTGTCTGATAAAACCCTGATGGCGCTGTATAAGCGTTTAATGGAGTTTGACGACGTGCGACCATCATCAGCATGGCTGTCATTTTTGTTCACAACACCCGGTGTTGATGATCGTGAGGTGTGGCATTTATTAAAACCAGCTTTCACAACAATTATTAACACCTTGATCAGCCATGATGAATTCAGACGAACGCTCAAGCAATCCGCTGCTGTCAACCCAATCGTGCGCGTTTTGTTGATCGGATTATTAAAATCGAGGATTTTCCGGGATGGCATCCCATTTTGGATGATTAAACTTTTGATGAAGATGGCTTCCCGATTTATCAGTGTGAAATCACAGGTGCGGTTTGCTAAAAAAGAAGCATTGATCCAAAATAGTGAGTCAGGCTGCCGATGTGTGATCAGTGGACACTCTCACTTTGCGGAGGTTTCATTGGTCTCGGCGGAAAAAGGTGATGAAAAATATTATATTAATACAGGTACCTGGCGAAATGTGATTCCTGCCACAAAAAATTATGAGCAGTTTGGAAGGCTAAAATCTCTGACCAAAGTGATGGTTTTCTATCCCTGGGAAGAAAATGACCCCGAACTTGACAGAGATTGGGCATTTCATTACATGAGTGGTGTGAACTATGGATCACATCGGTATCTTCAGGGCAGGTCTTAATGCCTAATTTAGGCGATTTATTCAACAGGATAAGAGGTTCAAAGGAATTTATTACCTTGGTTTCAGGGCTGCCAAGATCCGGCACTTCTATGATGATGTCCGCATTGAAAGCTGGCGGGATGACGCTTTTGACCGATGGGATCCGAACTAAAGATGAAAATAATCCTAAAGGATATTTTGAATATGAACGTGTAAAAAAGCTTTCATCAGGCGATATTAGGTGGTTGCGCTCGGCTCAAGGGAAAGCGGTCAAGATCATCTCAGCGCTTTTAGAATATCTGCCAGAAGGTTTTGCGTACCGGGTGATTTTTATGGAAAGAAATCTCGCAGAGATCCTTGATTCACAACATAGAATGCTCATCAGGGATGGCCGGAGGGTGGAAAAAGAATTGTCTGATGATGACCTGCGGCGGTCGTATGAGCAGCATTTGCTTGATGTGAAAGCATGGCTAGCAAAAAAGAATGGATTTAGAACTTTGTTTGTCAGTTATAATGATATCTTGCGTCAGCCTGAGCAAGAATTTGCGAAAGTGGCCGATTTTTTGGAAGATCGAGTGGACCCACGGCGAATGGCTGAGGTGGTTGACCCGAAGCTTTACAGAGAAAAGAACATACAAAAGTAATTAAAGAGATTTTATGCGTAGAAAAGATCAAAAAAATGTTTTAATGGTTGTTTTGGATACCCACCGCTACGATCGGATTGGGTCTTATGGATATTGGCGGCCGACTACACCTAATCTTGATAGTTTGGCGGCTGAAAGTTTATTTTTTGAAAAAGCGATCGCACCGGGCCAATGGACGATCCCATCACACGCGTCATTGTTTAGCGGTGAAGTTCCAGCAGTCCATATGACTGTGCAGGCAGATGATGTACTGCCTAAAGAATTTCAAACCTTAGCCACACGCCTTTCAGCAACCGGGTTAGAAACAACAGGTTTCTGCAATAACCCCCTGGTAGGCATCATTCAGAACGGGTTTAAGCGGGGTTTCGACAATTTCTACAACTATTGCGGCGTGGTGCCCTCAACCCCACAAAAAGAAATTGATGATCTCTGGCAGCCTTTGCGGAAATTATGGTCTAAATACACCCAAATTCTGCGCAAGCTGTCCTATCCCATTCAGAACACATTTGCCTCACCGAATGAGTTTTTCATGGCTGCGTTGCGTCCGTTGTTTGTGCCCATGTGGACCAGGGCAGCAAATTTCAAAGGTATGACCGAGCGTTCCATCAACGATACGGCGGGTTTTCTTAAGAACATTGAGAAGGAGAACCAGGGCGGGCAATTTGTTTTCCTAAACCTGATGGAAACCCACATGCCTTATGCACCACCTGATAGGTTTGTTAAAGAATTTGTGCCCTATTTTTCTGAGACACCTGAGTCCCAGACCTTTATGCGGGAATTTAACCGCAAAGCAATGCAATGGCTGATCCCATTGGAAAAACCATTTTCGGATGTGGAAGCAGCGACTTTTTCTGATATGTATGATGCTGAGGTTGCTTATCAGGATCATTTGTTAGACCAACTTTTATCGGTTGTGGACAGCAAATATCATCGAGAAAACACATTAGTGATCTTTTTGGCTGATCATGGCGAGATGCTGGGTGAACACGGCTATATGGGTCACGGATTTGGGGTGCACGAAGAGCTGATCCGTGTACCGCTTTTTATGCGTGTCCCTGGGCTTGAGAAGGGAAAACGGGTGCAGAAGCGAGTGTCGATCACGCAATTATTCCACACCGTATTGGATTACTTTGACTTTGAAACGATCTCTACACCTTATGCCGCAGAGGTTGATGTCCCCTGTCAAAGCTTGTTGAGGATGAGATCTGATGAAGATTGTGGACCAAAGCATCTTATCGCTGAGGCATACGCGCCAGAAAATGCGCTCACGATCATGCGCAATCACTCACAAGAGCTGATCGAACGGTTCAACGCCAATCACTCCCATCGCGCTGTTTATCAGGGTGATGAGAAAATGATCGCGATTGAGGGGTTATCTAAGGTGTTGTTTAACCTGGCTGGCGATCCAACAGAAAGTCAGCCTTATTCAGATGAAAAACGAATTAAAGAACTTGCGAATGTGCTTGATACCTATCTTGATGTGGCCTCTTCACGGCAGTTAGGATCGTCGAGAAAGAAAATTTCATTAAGTGACGATCTCATACAACAACGATTACGGGACCTGGGTTATATAGAATAAAAATTTAGAAAGAGGTTATTATGATCGATCCGGTGATTTTTACGATCAATATCGGGGAATTTTCATTTTCTTTATACTGGTATGGTGTTTTAGTCATGCTGGGTGTTGCCATCGCTGCGTGGTTGGCTGCTGGTGAATTCAAAAGGCGAGGGCAGGACCCGGACTATGTCTGGGACAGCTTATTGTGGATCTTGCCGGCTGGCATTATTGGTGCCAGATTATGGTACGTGGCTAATGCAACTTTAGGCGGTGATATGCGTTATATGCAAGATCCGCTTGCTATCATCAACTTGCGTCAGGGCGGATTGCATTATTTCGGGGCGATCCTTTTCGGCGCAGTCGCATTTTATTTCTACGCAAAGAAAATGGGGTTGGATTTTTGGTTAGCAGTAGATTCATTCTCTCCCGGCTTGCTTTTGGGACAGGCAATTGCCCGTCCTGCAAATTTTATCAACCAGGAACTCTATGGGCAGCCGACGAATCTACCATGGGGAATCCCTATTGATGCTCAACACAGGATGAAGCCCTGGGATGATTTGGCGCAATTTCCTTTAGAAACGACGCGGTTTCACCCGACATTTGCTTACGAGATCTTTTGGAATTTGTTGTCTGTTGGGATTTTATTGGTAATGTCTCGGAAATTCAAAGACAAGATGAAACCTGGTGTCATTTTTAGTTCCTGGTTGATTTTGGCTGGATTGGGACGGAATATTATTGAATTTTTTAGACCAGATCAGCCGACATTTCCGGGTACTGCATTCAGCTACTCACGTCTTGTGGCGATTTTGATGATGTTGGCAGGTGTTGTATTGATCCTGATCAAGTACCGTGTGATCAAAGTGAAGTTTATTTTGGCCGGGAAGGATGAATACGAAATCGCGCCGCCTTTACAAGAACGACTGGATGCGAAGAAATCTAATGGACCAGAAGCAAAAGAGACTTCAGATACACAAGATCCGAATAATTCTTAGAGAAGATCTTTTCTAGTAAGATTTTCTAAATAAAGGAAATAGGTTGGCACTGCCAACCTATTTTTTTTGAGAGATTTTTCATCAAAAGGAATCAATACCAATTATTCAGCTTAAGCTGTGTGAAAGCATGAATTATTACTTCATATAACCAAAGATAAATTCATTTTTTCCTTTAGGCTCATCTAGAATTCTTTCTAATGCGGTTCAGAGGCATTCTTAGCCATTTATGTCCACCACAGGTGTATTTGGTCGTAAATATAATTTTATGGGTTTCATTTTCCGATGAGGTTGGTGCTAAGTAGCGTAGGTGGTATCAATAAGTCTTTATGGTTTTTGAGATAATTGATCTGTATGGAAAAAGGGACTGATAACAGTCTTGTCTTACATAAAGAAAGAAGCTGGTAGTGATAGGATCATCACTGCCAGCTTAAGATTTCTTATAGAATTGCGTAAAAATTAATTTTCTCTTGTGTGTCCGGGAATTGTATGCCCACGTAGTGCAAGGATCAGATCACGGCGTTTGAGCGCTCGTTTGCGATCAATTTCCACGGCGCTGGCTTTGTCATCTGCCAACTTACGCAGCGCTTCAATCCAGGCTGCACTTTTCACCGGTTCGTGCACCACGCGCCAGCGTTCGACTTTGATCGCCAAATCATCTTCATTGATCAATTTCTGATAGCTGCGGGTGAGTGTCATCCCCTGCGACTCAAAGGTGAATTCTTGTTCTTCAAATTCCGGTTGGATTGGGCAGGCATGCATACAGGCACCGCACTTGATGCAATAATAATCCGCCAAAACCAGCTCACCTTCTTCGTTGATGTGCAGCGCACGTGTGGGGCAGACATCTGCACAGGCAAAACACCCTTCAACACACTTCTCACGTCGCAATTCAACACTACCCTGCCACCGCTGCGTGACTTTGAAAGCGCCGTCACTGGCTACCTCACACTGCCTGCAGCGGATGCAGTCCTCATATTGAATTGCCATCGTGTCGTTTTCTTCATCGTAACTGATCACATTGGTGGGGCAGTTATCGATGACGAAATCTTTGAGTGAAAAATCAAATTCAGACTTGTTGAATGTGATGTTGCCGCGAATTTTCGGGAAGGCGTCATATTCAATCACGGGGATTTCGGGTTTGCCGTTGACGGTCATGGTGATGGCGTGCACAGGGCAGACCTCAACACAAATCCCGCATAAGACACAGGTTTCCGGGTCAACATCCACCGATGGAGGAACCACCATGCGCCCGTCAATGATTTCACCATCCAGGTGAGTCAGGGCTTCTTTCGGGCAGGCTGTGGGACCCATCTGGCAGCCGACACAGCGGTCAAGATCCCATGTCATCTTATAATGACGGGTGACCATCGGGTTTTCAAGGACCATTTCGTGCTGCATTCGGGTTTTTTGTTTAATTCTGCGTTGGCTCATAATTTCTCCAGGTTTATATATCGTCAGGGAGTTCCTGTAATTCTGCGAGACTGAATACAGGACCGTCTTTACAGATATATTTTGATCCTATGTTGCAGCGACCGCATTTGCCGATCCCGCATTTCATTCGTTTTTCCAAGGAAGTAAAAATTGTTTCTGGTGCAAAACCAAGCTCAACCAGAACTGGCAGAGTGTATTTGGTCATGATGGGTGGACCGCAGACAACAGCGACGGCATTTTCTGGGGATGGAGCAACGTTTTTCACGACATCCGGTACATACCCAACATGGTGCGACCAATCTTCCTCGGGAACGTCGATCGCCTGGTGGATTTCCATGTCATCGCGTTGATACCAACTCTGAATGTCATGTTTGTACATGCATAAACCCGATGTACGCGCCCCATAAATCACGACAAGCTGGTCAAAATCTGGTCTGTTTTGTGGGTGATGCACATGTTTCGTTAATGCATAGAGTGTCGAGAAGGCGCACCCACCGCCGATGATGACCAGGTTCTTTCTCTTCCATTCCTCAAGCGGGAAACCATTCCCCAATGGACCGCGCATCCCGATGGCATCACCAGCCTGCAGTTGATGAGCATATTGGGTGAAAGAACCCATCTTCTGAATGGTAAAGCGGACAAAATCACCTTCCCAGGCTGCTGAGGCCACGCCAAAAGGTGCTTCACCTTTGCCAAATATGGAAAGCTGGCAAAACTGACCTGGGTTGTAAGCTTCAAAGAATTCATCCCGATCTGCTTGATGGTCGAATACCAGTTCCAGGGTTTTCAATGAGCGGTCGTTGGATTCATAATAAGCACGGACAATGTGCATGGGTGTCGGTTTGTATGGATTGTGCCCATTATTATGCATGGACGACCTCACTTTCCTGGGTGTTTGCGGTACGCAGCATTGCTCGGATATCGAGCCCAACCGGGCAGTAACGCACACAACGCCCACAACCTGTGCAACCAATTTCATCAATGTGGTCAAGCCAGTAGCTGTATTTATGCATCAGCCGTTGACGTGTTCTTTCCCTGCGTGTTGGGCGGGGATTGTGCCCGGAAGCTTCTTGCGAATAAATTCTAAACATGCAGGTATCCCAGTTGCGGACGCGTTCTTTTCTTTGCACCTCATCCACAATATCAAAGCAAAAACAAGTGGGGCAGAGGAAGGTGCAGATGCCGCAGCCAAGGCAGGATTCTGAAATTTTATCCCAATATCTGCTTTCAAAGATTTTATCCAATTTTTGTTTCAGTCCGTCTGTTTCAAAGGCAGGGGACATACTGTCGTGTGCTTTGGTTTGGATGGCTTCTACCTGTTTTTCCTGTTCAACAGATGCTGAGGATAAAGTGGTAAATAAAGTTTCTGCTTTTATAGTCAGGGTTTGAACAAAATAAGAACCATCCAATTCCGTCAGGATCGCATCTAAACCATCCTGGTTGAAGGGACTGCCGCCAACAGTTGTGCAGAAACAAGTGCTCGGTGGAACTTCGCAGCCAATGCCGATCAAGATCGTGGCATCCCGTTTGGCTTTCCAATAGGGATCGGAGTAATCTTCTGCATCAAAAACGGTATCTAAAAGTCTGAAAGCTTTGGCATCACACGGTCGGATACCAAACACTATTCTTGATTTGGGCGCCGTGTTGACCTCTTCAAATTTCTGGGTTCTGTTATTGAACTTCAGCATGACCTCAGATTGGGGTAGGAAAAGCGCTTTTGGTGGATAGCGGGTATTGTGGGGGGATTCGAGGGCGAGTTCGCTATCCTCTGTATAAGGAAGAAATTGGGAATATTCTTCCACCTTTTGCGGCACAAAAACCTCATGTTCCTGAGCCCAAGTTGAGAGTATCTTATTTAGTTTTTTCTTATCGAGAATATACATCATCAGATTTTTCCTCAGGCCACGAAACGATTTTTATCGTCTAAATTGAAGGATGCAAAGGGTGGTTGGGTTGTATCATCCATGCCGGGAGCGAAATCATATTGTTTGAGCATATCCTCATTGAGTTTATCTGTGAGGTAAGTCATTTTGATATCCATTGGGCAGGCTCTTTCGCACGCACCACAGCTTGTGCAGCGGCCAGTTTGATGGAAGGCGCGGATGATGTGCCAGGCTTGCGTGCCCGCAGGTGATGTGGTGCTCTCAGTCCAGCGGGGAGGATTATGGTCAACGAAACATTCTGTGCAGTAGCACATGGGGCATGCCTCGCGGCAAGCATAACAGCGAATGCAGCGTTCTGCTTCTTGCTGGAACCAGGCATACCGTTCTTGCTTGGTCAACGCCTCAAATGAATCAACGGCTTGACGTACGACACCGGGATCCCCTTCCGGCAGGGGGTCACCCAAAAGAATATCCGGGTTAACTGGGTTGGGATGGGCGCAACGCAAACAAGACTCATGCAACACATCTTTGCGGTCAAATTGATATTCTTTGCTCTTGAAAACAACCGAGATTTTTTCTTGGTCCTCTTTATAACCAGAGACATCTTCACCAGTCTGTTTGACAATTTTTCGCAGGTCTACGATGCCCTGGCAAGGGATACCGATTTTGAACATGTTTTCTTGCGGATGCTGTTTTTCTACGACCAGTGCGTTGACCGATCGGCTCTCACATCCCCGCACGACGATACCGATCCTTGTTTCATGAGGATAGCGGGTCAGGTAATTAGCGAGATTGTTTTGGCAAAGGCTATTGTATTCAAGGTCTTCGAGCGAATCGCCTTTACGGTAAAAAGCCGGTTGGGGTCTCAGAGGCGAATCTGCTTTCCTAAAAGCGATCACGACATCAACGATATCGTCATCAAACAACCTTTTTATTTCGCTTTTCAGTTTGCGGATGAGCTCAGACATGCACTTCTCCTTCCGGAGCGTTGATCCTTGTTGCTAAGGTGTTTGCTGGGCCTAATTCTTGAACCTTGTTTTCAAAATCAGCCAGTTCTAGCTGAATTCTGCCCCGATCCTGCAAATCCAGCCATACAAAGCGGACCCTGTCACGCTCATAGCCGATGTAATCAAGCAGGTTTAGGAACTCCTCATGCTGACGTAAAGCGCTCAGATTGCCTTCTTTGAAGTGGCATTTCTCTGGGCGGCAGCCACTGATCATGACGCCATCCGCACCGCCCTGTATGGCATTTAAAATATGCAGTGTGTTGATCCGACCGGTACAGGATACCTTCATCAGCCGAATTGATGGCGGCAGGTTGTGGTCAACCCAATGTTGGTCAGGTTCTGAATATAGACACCATTGGCATTGAAAGAGTGCGATTTTTGGTTTGTTTCCCATTAGAATGTCACTCCTTCGGGCTGCAGCCAATCCCATAAGTTTTCCATAAGTGCTTTGTCTGTATAGTCATCGGGCACACCTATCGAGGTGGAGCGGCACACCGCTGAACATAATCCGCAAGCCATACATTTACTCGGGTCAACCTGGGCAACCTGAACCAGCCCGCGATAAGGCACTTTTGTTTGGACAAGTGAAATGGCTTCGTATGGACAGGCTTCAACGCAAAGACCGCAAGCCACGCAAGTTTGCTGGTCAACGACGGCCGTTTTGAGGGTGGTTTTACCCCCGTGCTCTACTGCGATTTGCTTAACGGCGGTGATCACGCCGGAAATGTGGATTTGCTGCGGGCAGGCGGGATAGCAAAGATCGCAAGCCGAGCATAACCATGTTGTCGGGCTGTTAAAGGCATTGTCCTTCATATCCATGATGACCATACGCAGCAACCGTCGGGGGTTGTACTCGGATTCCATTTTTTGTTGGATCATGCACTTGCTGACGCAAGTACCGCATGAATAACACAATTCGACAAATTCGCCGCCCGGAATAGTTTTTACTTCATCTGCAAAAGATTGCGAGGATCCTGAATGGCTCATGCGGGCTCCTTCTTTTGTGTGTTGATCGCAGAGACAAGTGTTTCTGTGTATACCATGGACTCTGAAACGCCAGGCACATTCGGGAATTTCTTCAGCCGTTTTTCCATATCGGGCTTGAGGCGTTCAATTTCAGCTTTGAGTTCGTCTTTGTCCATATTATCGAGAACAGTTTGCATCTCATTCAATACCCGGGCATATTTATCACCTTCTGCCGCACTGATCCATTCCACTCTAAAACGCCCATCGGTCATTTCCATTCTTTCGAACATTTTCTTCAACCGTTCGGCACGTTTTGCGCCAATTAATTGACCGGTGATGTAGTGGCAGTCTTGCGGATGGCACCCTGAGTAAAGCACAGCGCCTGCACCAAGCCGGTAGGCTTCATAAATAAAGTCTGTATCCATCCGGGCTGAGCACATCACGCGCATACCGCGTTCATTTGCGGTGTATTCAAAGTGACTGGTTCCTGCCAGATCGGCGCCGCCATAAGAGCACCAGTGACAGCGGAAGGCAAGAATTTTCTCTTCCGGTTTGTCTGCCAATAGAGCACGCATTTGTGCTAAGATTTGGGCGTCGGTGTAATGTAATTGGGTGATCGCATCCTCGGGGCATTCGGCCACACAGGCGCCGCAGCCGTGACATTTGGCTGTTACAACTTCGGCTGGGATTTCGGGACTGAAAATATTGATCGCACCGTATGGGCAGGCTTTGGCACAAATCCCGCAGGCACGGCCTCGAGTCGTCGCTGAACATCTTTCAGGCCATACAACGGCCACAGTCGGTTCAATCTCCCATTTCTCAGAGTTAAGGATTCGGCTGGCACGTGAAGCAGCAGCCGAACCTTGCGCGACGCTGCTGGGGATGTCCTTCGGTCCCTGGCAGGCGCCGGCAAAAAAGATGCCATCGGTGGGACTATCCATTGGGCGAAGTTTTGGATGGTATTCCATGAACCAACCGCCTGGGCTTTGGGCAACATTGAGCACAGAACTCATATGGTCCTGATCAGGCTGAGGAATTGCTGCCTGGTTGAGCATGACCATATCGTATTCTTCTTCGATCACCTTTCCCAGGGTTATGTCTTCTGAGTGAACAAAGAGGTTGTGCGTTTCTTTGTCTTCGGTGATCATGCTGGGTCTGCCCTGCGTGAAGTGAATGCCTAATTCACGCGCCCGATCATAAAATTCTTCATAGCCCTTGGAAGGGGTGCGGATATCCATGTAATAGATGGTGATATCCACATCCGGGTTCATCTGCTTCAACAGAACGGCATTCTTGATGGAATACATACAGCAGAAATTTGAGCAGGATGGGTTATAGCGTTTATCCCGAGATCCTACACAGTTAATAAAAGCTAATCGCTTAGGGTTTTTATGGTCGCTGGGACGAATCAGATTGCCAGCGGTTGGGCCAGCGGAGTTATTGAGTCGTTCCATTTCCATGGACGTGATCACATTGGGGTAGCGGCTGTAGCCATATTCTTCCATCACGGAAGGATCGAAGTGACTGAAGCCTGTTGCGACGATGATTGCCCCAATATCTTCCTCTACCAACTTGTCTTCCTGGCTGAAATCAATTGCTTCAAGCGGACCGCATGCTTCCACACATTTGTAGCAGTGGATGCATGCATCCAGGTCAATGTTGTAAATTAAAGGCACGGACTGGCTCATGGGCACATAAGCTGCCTTGCGCGGTGCCAGGTTCATCTCAAAATAATTCGGCACTTCGACGGGGCAAACTTTGGCACAATCACCACAGCCATTACAGCGGTCTGCCAGAACGTGTTTTGCTTTTTCTCGGAGGGTGACTTTGAAGTTTCCGACAAAGCCTTCAACTTTTTCAACTTCAGTATAGGTTCTTACATCAATTCGGGGCTGACGCGCCGCGTCAACCATTTTTGGTGCGAGAATTCATATACTGCAGTCCATGGTGGGGAAGGTCTTGTTAAGCTGGGCCATCACTCCACCAATTGTTGGTTCCTTTTCAACCAGTATTGTTTTAATCCCCTGCTCAGCCAGGTCTAAAGATGCGCTGATACCTGCCACGCCGCCGCCAATCACCATTGCCTTTTGGGTAACCGGCACGTCAACCATATCCAACGGGGTCAAAAATTGAGACTTTGCCACAGCAGATGCGGTCAGGTCTTTGGCTTTTTCTAAAGCGCCTTCCCGATCATGACCGTGTGCCCAGGTGCATTGCTCACGGATATTAGCCATTTCCATCAGGAACGGGTTCAATCCAGCTTCGGAAACGGCAGCTCTGAAGGTCGGTTCATGCATCCGGACGGAGCAGGCAGATACGATCACACGATTGAGCTTGTGCTTTTTGATGTCCTCTTTAATCAACCGTTGCCCCGAATCTGCACAGGCATAAAGCGTGTCAGTAGCATGCACAACATTCGGTAAACCTTCTGAGAATTTTACGACCTCTTTCGGGTCGATCACACCGGCAATATTGGTGCCGCAGTGGCAAACATATACCCCGATGCGCAGTTCTTCGTTGTTCTGTTCGTTGGGTTGTTCGCTCATCGAGGATCCTTAGCTTTTTGGGGAAATTCTATGCTGCTTTCGACTAGCTTGCGGCGCGTGCGCTGTGATCTTTGATCGGGGGTAGTGTATTCCAGGGCGTCCTTAGGGCAAATCAAAACACATTGCGGGCCGCCTTCAACATCCTCACATTGATTGCAAAATTCTGCCAATTTTGTTTGATGATTGATTGTGATCGCGCCAAAATCACAGGCTTCAATGCACCAGGCACAACCATCACACTTGGCAGGGTCGATGCGGATAATACCCGATTCGGGGTCCTGCGTTAGTGCATCGCGGGTGCAGGCAGCAACACAGGGTGCGTTTTCACAGGTGCGGCACGCCACAGCCGTGATCAGAACCTCATCCACCCTGACGGTGCGGATTCGGCTGCGGTATGAGTTGAATTCTCCTGTCTTTGTGTAAGAACAAACGTATTCGCACAATTGGCATCCGATGCACAACTCAGGATCACAAACGATATATTTGAACTTTGATGTAGAAGCAACCATTATTTATCTCCTTATACGCCGATTTCTTCAGCGATATCGTCCAAACCGAGGTCAATCAGCACTTTTTTAGGTATCAGACCTTCTTCTGTCCAACCCTTTGCTTCGTAATAGATCTTCTTAAGATATTTTAATTCTGCGTCCGTCACAACATGCCCTGCGGATGGCCCTTTAGTCATTGGATCGTGTTTCCACCGATAGGGCAGATCATCGTCTTTTTCTGTCCAGCCCTCTCGGATATTGAAAGCTTTCTTCAAGGTATGTGCTCTGACGCCGATCTGGTCAACATCATCGTAGTCGAAGTTCCAACCTGTGGTGGCGTTGATCAAATTGGCAATGGTTGGCCAGGCACCAGCCCGGTCGGCCTTGCCAGTGAAGCAGCGGCGGATGAACTTGCACATGGGGAGGGTATCATACACTGCCGCATATTCTTCTGCTCTCGAAGCGACTTCACCACGAGTTTCATCCACTGTGAAACGATTGGTCTGGCCTTTGATATCAGGGTCATAAGCAGCAGAGCGGTTGTGACAACCGCCGCGAGTGCCGACAGCTAAACCAACAGCAAAGGTCTTCAGGGCACGGGCATCGTAGCCGGGTGTTTCAAGCCCCTTGATGTTCATCGCCCATTTGTAGGATTCGGTGTTTCGTTCTTTATCGATGGATTCTGCGGCGCGACGTGTGCCTTCAGATAAGAGTTCTCCAATGCCTTCCTTGTCTCGGATCATTCCGGCAAGGATCACGGCACCCGGACCATTTCCGAAATTTAGTTCAATGCCTTCCGGAGCAGCTTTGCTCTTGAAATCTTCCTTCTTCAATACCCCGCGTTCATAACATTCCATGGCGTAGGAAATGGTAACGCCCATGGACATCGCATCCATTCCCGCACGATCGGCAATATCTACCAGGCGAATGGCGGCGGTCATATCATCAATGCCGCAGTTCGAGCTTACTGCTTGCAAGCATTCATACTCGATTCCAGTCATCGCGCCTTCGAATGGCCCTTTTTTCACCAATGACATTTGCTCACAAGCAATCGGACATTGGGTGCAGGCAATCACTTTGACTTTGTGGTGCTCATCAAGATATTCACCACTGACCAATTCTGCAAATTCAAATACACCTTCCTGGTAATTGCGGGTCGGCAACAAGCCTAATTTGTTCATGTTGAGCATGTTGGTTGATGTGCCGTAGATTCTGTATTTTTCAGTATGCGGACCTTGAGCAGCTTCTGTAATATCAAAAGACATTTTCATGAGTGTTTCGGGATCGGCAACAGTCACACCGTTCGTGCCGCGAATTGAAACGGCTTTGAGTTTCTTGCTGCCCCAAACGGCACCGTGCCCTGTGCGACCTGCCTGACGGCCGTCATTGGTGACGTTGGCAAAGCGGACGATGTTTTCACCGGCAGGACCGATGGTCGCTGATCGTACCTGGTCATCACCGAAAATCTCGCGGATCGCTTCTTCTGTTTCAAAAGTGCCTAACCCCAGCAATTTGTCAGCAGGCAGGAATTCAACCCGATCATCATCGATGAACAAATAGATCCACTTATCGCTTTTGTTGTGAATCACAATGCCATCCCATTGGGCGCGTTTCATCGAAATGCAGAACCAGCTGCCTGAAAGGCTGTCGCCAATCATGCCTGTCAGGGGGGATTTTGAGGCTAAACCATATTTGCCGCCAACAGGTACCGGGGTCCCGGCGAAGATGCCATTGGCAATGCAGATTGGGTTACCTGCGTCATAGGGGTCACAGCCAACTTCGATGTTCTCCCAGCAGAGCCGGGTCGCCATGGCGACACCGCCGATATAGAGCTTGTACCATTCTTCTGGTTTTTCTTCGACCCAGTGTTTGCGAACACTCAGATCGATGTGTAAAATCTTTCCGCTGAAACCGTACATTTGAATACTCTCCTTAATTTGGCGTAAAGGATGTTTAGTTGTGTGAACCAGATCAATGCTGTGTTAACGATTATTAATGATTTTTCAGTCTAAGAAATCAAAAAATCAATCATGCAGTCTATTTATACTCATGCTCCCCAAAAATCAATAGTGAAGGATGTAATAATCCTGTATGAGTAATATCAAGTATTAAATTTGTTAATATTTTCACAAATTATGCCGGAATTATTTTACCATAACGGTGGCTTCTCAAATGCCTCATTTTGGCCTAAATTTAACATCCCCCGGTGTGATCCAGTTGGTTTGCGGAAAAATCTGTGCCGTTTTAGTCATGAAGGTTGGGAATTGGCTGAAAGCGATCCTGGGATCTCCATCAAATAATATGCTGCCATCATCGAGGATGGCGACCCGGTCGGCTAAGAGGGCAGCGAATTCGACATCATGTGTCACTAACAGGATTGCTTTACCCTCATTTTTCCATCGGACGAAAACCTCTTTAAGTGCTTGTTTCGCGTTATAGTCCAAGCCTCTCGTTGGTTCATCCAGCAAGATGATCTGGGGGTCATGGACAGTGATACACGCCAATGCTGTACGCTGACGTTCACCTACTGATAGATCTCTTGGATAGTGGTGCTGTTTACCCCCCAGGTTGAATTGTTCTAAAAACCGGGTCAGCTCAGCGTCATCTCGATTTAGATTGTGGTTGGTAAGTGTGACTTTAAGTTCGTCTAAAACGGTGTCAGCAAAGAGCAGATCATTGGGGTTTTGAGGAAGGTAGGCGATATGCCGAATAATTTCCATCAATGAGCGTTTGTGCATATTCTCCCCGATGAGCAGTCTTTCGCCTGATGATTCAATTAATCCTAATATTGACCGCAACAGGGTGGTTTTGCCAGATCCATTTTCACCGAGCAAAGTCAGGATCTCATTTTGATGAATGTCAAGCGAAAGATTCTTTAGAATTTGTTTTTCGCCTATTTTCGTATTCATGTTCTTGATTTTGATCAACGCTTGAGGTTGCTCTGGGGCTTCAATTGGCGTGGCTTGCTCTAGATGGTATTTACGTTCAATTTCCTTGCTTGGGAAATCCTCCACAGTCAATGCCAAGGGTGAGATTTGGAACTTATAGGCAATCTTCACTACCGGTGGGACCTGCTGCATGATCGGCAGGATCTCTTGCGGTGTGCCGGCAAGCACTTCTGTATCAGGGGCGAGGTGAATCATTGAATCTGCATAAGGAAGCAGGCGCTCAAGACGGTGTTCTGAGAGGATCACTGTCAGGCCAAGTTGGTTTTTTAAAGTAACAATCTGTTCTAATATTTCTTCAGCGGAGGATGGATCGAGTTGCGAAGTGGGTTCATCTAAAACAAGCACCTGCGGCATGATGACCAGCGCACTGGCGATGGCGACCTTTTGTTTTTCACCGCCAGAAATGTTGTTAATCTTTTTCTGGCGGATGTCAGCCAAATGCATGCGTTCGATGACCTGATTCACACGATTTTGCATTTCATCATGCGGTATTCCGAAATTTTCTAAGGCAAAGGCGATCTCATCTTCCACGATATCAAACACAAACTGGGCTTCAGGTTCCTGAAATACAAAACCTACTTTGCTTGAAAGTATTACTGGTCCTTCTTTAATTGGGTTAGATCCAAATACATCTATCTTTCCGCTGATCGTGCCGCCTGAAAAATGGGGAACCAGGCCGTTGATGCAGCGTAAAAGCGTTGATTTTCCGCTGCCTGACGCACCTGTGACCAAGGTCAAGGTTCCAGGTTTGATGCAGAAGTTGACCGAATTCAGTACAGCCTCAGTCGTTTGAGGATATGAGAATGATAAATTTTCGAACTTAATCATCAGATTGAAGTATGACGGGCAATAGAGGCACAAACAAGAAAATAATGTAAGCTGGCTGAATATCCGGGAAAGAAAGTTCGGGGTAGGGTGAATAAGAAAGCGAGGGTATTAGATTGGAAAATTTCACAAGATTCCAGATAACGACTGCTGCTACAAAAAGAACCGATACTAAGATGTCTTTTTTCTGCCAGATTTCCTGATGATACTGTGTCACGTGAGACCGCCGTCCGGTCAAAAACAATGTTAAGAATATTGTCGTAGCAGCTGCAATGTAGAGAAGTGCGCTGATTGATTTCGGATAGTCATACATTCTTAAGATCCAGCCCGAGAATACCATAAATGCTGAGAGGATCAGGCTGATCAAGAGTAGATCGGATGAGTTTGATTTCGTTTGCTGCCGGTAAAATCCGCGGGAGGTCATCGAAGCAGAGAGCAGGATGGCGTTTTCAAGGCTGGTCACAAGCAGGGGGATGAACAGCGGGACCCAATCCGAGATACGTTTCATTGGATTGCCGCGGATCATCTGCGCTTCTTTGATCTCACGAGCCCGTTGCTGTATGGAGGGGAAAAATGTTAGTGCAATTGTGGCTGTCATGCCGATGGGGCGGAAGGCTTTGGGAATCAGGTGTGTTAATTGTTTGATACTCAATGCCAGGTTGATGATGTTGAAGGCAATATAGATGCCCCCAATCACAAGTCCGTTGATCAGCCCAAAAATCAAGCTCTCATAGGTGATATTCCCGCCGATCAAAAGCCAGTTTTCCGGCAGCGAAAAGATGACGGATTGCCCCATGTGGGAGAACAGTGTGTTGATCAAAGCCGATAAGAACAGCATGGTCAGTAAAAATCTGAGGTTGTGCATGGCCCAAAGAGGGTGATTTTCGCGCTTTGCTAATTGCTGACCGGTGATGAGAAGATTGATGAGGAGAATTGACAGGTAAAAGGGATTGCGCGTGGAAAGGATGATCAATAAAGATGAGGCCAGCCATAGAACCCAGGAATAAGTATTTTTCATGATTGGCGCTGCTCGTGATAATCAAATGAAAATCGAGTGGTAAATCTTTTCAAGATTTTTATCACCGGTTTGGCCATGACACTGGTGATCAGGATATTGCCAATAGCTCTGGTGACATCCCAAACCAATGAGGTTGCCAGGTAATAAGCCAGATAACGCTGGAAATTTATGCCGATGTTGGCAGATTGAAGCCAGATTTGCCCGGGTGCCCCTGCTAAAAATGGCCAAAACCAGAGGTTCATGATCATCCCATAGACCAAACCCCAAATCGCGCCAAAGACCGCCAACGTAACAATCTCGGGTGCTTTTCCCTGCCATTGTGTTTTTTTATTGAACAACTTTAGTACGGCTGCGCTTTGCCCGACCCATCCAGCTGTGATCATTTGGCCTGGTAACCAGGGACCTACACCACCAGTGATCAAGCCCGACACGAACATTGTCATCGCACCCATTAGAAAGCCAATTCGGCTGCCAAAGAAATATCCTGTGAGAATGATCAGGAAGAAGGTTGGGCTGAACCCGGCCGGCCCCGGGATTGCATTTTCGAGAAAACGTAGTGCAGCATTAATGGCAATCAAAACGCCTAAAAATGCGATAATTTTGCTGTCTAATAGCATCGCCTGGGTCTCGTAGAAGAGGATTAGAAGACACAAGATGATGATTAAACTGACCATCAGGGGAAAGGTGTTGCTAAAGGTTTCTGTTCTACGTAATCCCGGGAAAATAAAAGGCGACAGAAGGCTCAAAACCCCGATAACAAGAACGGTCAGATCAGCCAACCTGCCAAGGAGTTGTTTTTTCATGCGCGCTTTCGAAAATAGAAGAACAAACCAAGAAGGACGAAACCTCCACCGGCGATGATCAGGATCGGCAACATGGATGGTTGATCGGAGGCTGCTTCGGGTGTGATGGTTGGCGTTATCTGTTCAGTGATAGCCCCAGAAATAACCGTAGGCGTTTGTGTTTTTTCTATGGGTTTGGAGGGTTGTACGCTCGTTTGATTGGTTATGTCGGCGTAATTGATGTACGGCATTTCGTTGTAATTCTTAAGCGTTAACTGACCGCAAACCTCACTTAAATCCGGGATTCCATCGGGCGGTAAAGAGGGAAACTGCTCCCAACTGGTGAAATGCCATGCCTGTATCACACCAGCGGGCACATCTGTATCCGCTGCACCGCTGTTATTGAAAATCCATTCACGTCCATCCCAACGCCAGTAAGACCAATAATTGGTTTCTCCATCAAGATTTGTGATGTTTATGATGCTGGTAACAAAACCACTGTCACTTTGATAATCAAAGCCAGACCTCTCTAACAAATCGGCACCGGTCAGGTTGTCGCTTGTAAAGCTGACGCAGGACGTCTGCCAGGGCTGGTCACCCGGGTCAATCACCAGGCCGGCTTGATTTTCCTGTGCATAGCCATCATTGCGGACAATGTAACTTGCATTGAGCGATGCAATGATCGCCGAAGCTGTCGACATGAGATTGTCATCCGTGAATTCAGGATTGAAGAAAAATGCGCCATTGGATTTTTGGAAGTTAAATACGGCAGATTCCGGTGTTTTGCCCGTATTCGTTTTCCATTCTTGCCCAGACACTCCGAGGACATTGATCGCCATAAGGGCAAAGGCTGTCGAGCTTGAATCACCCCAGCCGCCATCAGGCGCTTGCTTAAGTTTAAGATAGGCTAATGCGTCTTTTATCACACCATCATCGTGCCCTAAACCGGATGCGATGAGTGCCTGGATTGCCAGTGCCGTAGTGTCTGGGGCTGTCCCAAAGCCAGGCGAATACTCCCAACCGCCATCTGATTGTTGTAAGCCGATCAAAGTTTCAACAGCTTCTTGCGGCGGTTGCGTTTCAGCAGCACTGAGGCCGAGAAGCGATAAAGCCTGGTGCCAGGTGTTATCTGACGCGCCAAAGGCCTTCAGGGATGGATCATATGTGTCCATCAGTTCAGCAACCAGGTCTCGATTGGCAAAGTTCGTTGGATCAACATCAGCTGCAACAAGCCCAAGGATGGTCTTGCCGATGGCATCCGGTCCGTCCTGTATATATTCATCCAAGTTCGTGGCAAGGTAGTTCAGAGGTGTTTGTCCCTTGGCAGTTATGGTGATGGGGTCCCATCCGGCTGCTTTCAGGGCGATCATGACGTCAATGGTCTGCCCAACACTGCCCCAGCCGCCATCCTGACTCTGAGATGTCTTAATAAAATCAAACGCCAAATTAAGCCGTCTCACTTTGCCAAGGTTGAACAGGGAATTGCCTGAGATGCCGATCAATGCATCAGCGGTTGAATAAGAATTGGCAAAGTCACCGCCGATGGCGCCATCAGCCTGCTGTAGCACCAGAAGTGCATCGATAGTCATGCCTCCATCCTGCCGCCAAAATTCCTCTGTAGGCTGCTGACCCAAAGCGTAGATTGCCTGGAGAATGACTCCAGTTGTATTAGCGTTGGTGGTGGTGTCCCACTTGGTCTGCCATCCGCCATTAGCTTGTTGGTTTGTCTTTAGGAAGGAAATTGCCTTTTGTAATTGCTCGTCATATGTGCTTCTATCCCCAGATGTAATCAGCGCCATAATTGCCAGCGGTGTCATATCCAAATAGCTGCCATATCCATCATCCCAAGAACCGTCCTCCAGTTGAGCGTTTGCCAACCATGCAGTTGATTCCTCAGGGATTGAGGCATAGCTGGCTGCCAGCCCTATGATTGCCCAAGCCTGGTCGGTGACGTTTTGAGGTGTGGCTGCGCCAAAGATGCCGGTGTTTGGGTCGTAATGGTTTTTAATTTCAGCAATCAGGTCAATGGCCTCATCGCCGAAGGAATGGGGGTTTTCATTGGAAGCAGACACCGCTGTCAATAATTGCCCGGCTCGGGCAATGTTAATACCGGCTATGCCAGAACTTGTTTGAAAAACCCACTCATAATCTGCATTTATGAGAAAATCAATGGGACGATTTCCATTCTGGCTGGTCAGCTTATCTTGTGGGTAGCCATTGGCAGCTAACGCAATCACCACCTTGATGGTGGTTGCCACATCTGATGCCTCATCCATCCAGCGGATGCCGCCATCCTCATTCATCTGGCTGGCGATGTATCTTAAGCCCTCATCAACAAATGCTTTTAGATTATCTTGGGACGAGACATTCTTAATTGGTTGGGCGGAAATGTTTGAGAAGTTTTTAAAAAACAGCGATAAAAAAACAATGAAGATTATGCTGGATTTCTTAATAGCAATTGACATCGAAGGCTCCTAAAGCAATAAACGACCTGTGTGAAAAGGTCGTTTAATCCAATTCCGCCCATGATGGGCGGCAGGATGATGCCGATCGATAAATGCATTCAACCGGTACCCAACTTGCCTTTCCACGAAGTTTTTGGGTCATAAAGGGCGGGTTATCGGACTTCACCAGTGGTGTTACCGTTGCGGGACAGTGCTGGACTTACACCAGCTTCCCCCCTTAGGCACCTTGCATCCGGGCAGAGGTGCACCCTTTATGGCTATTTTCAGATGTTGTTCTAATTCTAATGATTCTTCATCTGGTTGTCAATCAAATAATATGACCTTATCCATGAAGTCTAATAGTCAGATCTTGCGGTTTATTATTCAACTGATATTTCGATCACATCTTTAACTTGCAATTTGGATGACATGTCTGGCAGTACCATGCGGAGGATGTCCTCATCCAAGGCGACAATACAATTAGCACAGGCAAGTGCATCTGCCATTGCCATATCTGCTTGATAGCCATCAGAGGCTGTGAAGATTAGTGTTTCACCGCCACTGGCTAATCCGGCATCTTCCAAAAGAGCAGATAAGGACACACCAGTGTAGGAAGTGGTTTCGCCATCTTTGTTTGTGTACTCTGCAGACATGGTGCCCAAACCCTCAAGGTCTGTCTTTGTATAACCCTTATCGCCAACGGTTAAGATGGGCTCACCTGTCTGACCGCCGCAGGCTGTCAGCAGAGCGAATACGAGGAACAGACTTACAAATAATGAGATTTTTTTCATAGTTTTCCTTCTTTCTGTAATAGCATTGGGTTTATTGGTTTACGATTATTTCGGTGATCTGAAAAACCCACCGATTAGCAGGTGTCATGGGGAACACAAGACGGATAGGGCCAGCCCCTGGATCAGCATCAACAATCCATTCGCCGCTTTGCTTGATCGCGACGATCCCATCCACCATTTCATCCTTCGAAATTTCGATGGCATATCCATCGGCTGCCATGGCTGTAATCGTGCTGTAATCCTCAGGTGCACCTGCTGCTGCTAATAGGTCCTCCAGAGGGACCCCGCTAAATGAGCGAACCTCATCTTCTCCACGGGATTTTTCCATGAGGACTTCATTCAGATCGACCATTTCCATTTGGGCTAATTCATCAAAGGTGTATGTTGTGGGATTGTTCACATCTCCTGTGATAGACAGTTCCCAATCGACTTTTGGGGCACCACCGCATGCGGCAAGTACAAGCGGGATGATGATAAAGATGAGCCAGGTTCCTTTCGTCTTAAAGTTAACCGTGTTTTTCTTCATAAAATCTCCTTTTATTTTGAGAAAAATAAGATTGGAATGATCATGTCGAGGGACATTAATGTGCCATGATTGCCGCCTTCATCGGTCGTGTGCATACCATGATCTGCAAAGATGACGACAAAAGTATTTTGTGGAAGCACATTATAAATATTCGCAAGGTATTCGTCCATCTGGATCAGGGAAGTTTCATATTCCTCTGAATTGGGGCCGAATTCGTGCCCCATATCATCAACATCATGGAAGTGGATATAGAGCAGGTCGGGCATCTCGGTTTGGATAACTTGCATGCTGTTTTCATAGACATTATCGTTGGTATAGCCATTGTTATCCAGATCTCCGCTCAGTGTGACATCGGCATTGCGTAAATTGAATGCTAAACCATATCCCTCAACCGCGATAACCGTTTTGCCTGCTTCATCAGCGATATCGAATAATGTGGTCAGATCTGTTGATCGGTATCCGTAGCCAAAAACGCCATTTGCTAGTGGCGGTACGCCTGTCAGAAAGGCGGCCGTGGAAGAAGTTGTCACTGGTGGAAAAACTGTAGTGCCTTCCTCGATGGTGCCGAATCTTTCAAAGAACGGCATTCTTCCAGTATTGACCAAAGATTGGAGTTTATTATATTGAACACCATCTAACAGGATCATTACTGCATGGTCGTAGTCTCCAGTGATAGACAATCTTGCTTCGCCAACCGGATCGGGTAAACTGGGCAAGCCCATTACCTGGGCGACAGAGGGTGCAATATCCATAATGGAATACTCAATTGTGTCTGCCACTTGGGAGGGTTCAACATTGATTGTGGCAGGTTGATATCCCTCATCATTGATCAGGATTTCGCCTTCTGCAGAAATTACAGCATCTGCCGCAATGCTATCCCAATTGAACGATCCACTATCGTTGGATTCCGTGATCAAAGTAACCTGGTCAATTAAGGTATAGTCGCTGTTGTAAAGAAACTGACCTAATGGTATGGTCTGCAGTTCCTCATTGGATTTTTCGATATATTCCACAACATCTTTGTGTTGAATCGTTCCTTTAAATTCATTATTTTCGGTTATTTGAATCTCCCAATTTGGCTTACAAGCCGAAAGCAGGAAGAAAAGGGCTAAAACAATAATCAGGAATGATTTCCTAGGGTGCTGTTTCATTGATTGACCTCAATTTTTGTGATTCTGGTCGGCCAGGCACTGCGTCCCCGGTCAGTCAGGATCAATGTGACCTCATCCCTGACAATGGCAATCACTGCATCTGCGATCTCATCATACGCAAGTATGGTAACAGCGCCGTCTGCATCAGTCACTGTGATGCCCTGTGAAGGATCACTCTGGAGCAGTGGTATAAGGCGGGCACCTTCAACCCAGTTTGCCACGAAGGCGTGGCTGGTTTTTCCGTTTTCGTCTGAAAGCATCACATCTGAACCCTCGACTGTCAGGCGAACGGTATCCTCCAAAAGCAGCCGTCCGATAGATGTCGTATAGCCATCGATTGTCAGCGGATGATCATTACCCACAACGGTGATGCGCTGGATGCCTTTAAGCCAGGTGGAGGAATGCACGGATTCGGTGATGAATCTGACGCCGTCCATGTAGGGCACCAACATAGCGGTTTCATCCAGATATTGCGATTCAATGGTTGTAAGCCCGCCATCGTTGGTGGTGAATGTCACGGACTCAAATTCTTCAATCCCGTGATTCTCGAGAAATTCAAAGAGTGTTATGTGAGTCCCCCGGTTATTTTGATCTGGCAAGATTTCGTTGACCCGTACAAAAGAGGGGTCAGGTACATCGCCTGTCAATTCAACGACCTCAAAAAACATTACATCGGCTAATTCAACGGCACCATGGTCATCATGGCAGGTTTCACATGTATGAAAATCAGCACTATTATGGCATTCAGCACACTCGTTCATCGTTTCAGCTTCTTCAAGCAGCATGCCGACCCCAAATTCTTCAAACAAGGCAACCGGTGTTGGTTTTGTGGAAATGATGATTGCGATGACCACTCCAACCAAAACGACCACAAGAATGATCAATAACACGAACCAACGCCTGTGTTTTTTCTCTTTCAATTCAAACCTCCATAGTTAATGGCGATCATCAAAATAAAGAAAATTAATAATGCAAAAGATATGGTGATATCAAGATGAGTTGGCGAGGCAGTTCTCCTGAAGGTTCTGGTTTGATACTTTCCGAATCCACGCCCCTCCATGCTGAAAACTAATTTATCAGCCCTGCGTAAAGCGCTGATTAACAGGGGGGTCATAAACTGTTGGATCATAAGCAATATTTTTTTGAGACCACCCTGGTCATACCTGATCCCGCGCACTAACTGTGCATGGTAGATCGTCCGCCCTTCATCTTCCATGATTGGCGCAAGGCGTAAAGCGGTCACCAACATGAAACCAAAGCGGTAAGGCAGACCGAGTTTCATCAGCGCATAGGCTAACTGATTGGGCTCAGTTGTAAGGATGAAGAGATAACTGAGAAAAACGATGGAGACGAACCTGCCGCTGAAGAGTAACCCCGTCAGTAGACCCCCCTTCGTTATCCTTAAGAAATTCATGCCCGGGTCGAACAATAGAGTGCCGCTCTTGTCGAAAATGACATAAAGCAGCAGCAAGATCGTGCCGGTCAACAGGATTAAGCGGAACCCTCGGATGCTGAAGATCTTGGGTGCAATGCTGATCAAGATCAGCATGAAGAAAATTGCGGTCAGAAATAGCAAGTATCCATTGGACAGTACGAAAAGGAGGGCTGTTCCGAGCAACAGCCAGGCAAATTTCGTCACCGGGTATAACCGATGGATGATTGAATTTCCGGGTTGATACGCCAGTTTACGCATGGACAGGCTCCCACTGGAAGGAGGGTAAGAAAGGCGCATATCCCTGGTTAGAGAGGGATACAAACGCTTGAGATGTCGGTTGATCGACGATCACTTTGCCGTCTTCAAGAAAGATGACCCGGTCACAGTAGGTTTGTGTCAATGCCGCATGGTGGTTTATCAACAGTACCGTGTTGCCTATTTGCGTGTATTCTTTGAGCAGCATCATCCAAGTGTGGGCGTTTTTCATGTCTTGCCCAATTAATAATTCATCAATCAATAAGAGTTGTGGATCATGCAGCAAGGCTGCAATCAAATTAAGGCGCCGTTTTTCACCATAACTTAAACGCTGAGGGTGTGCATCGATCTTTTCAAGAAGACCCATCTGTGTGAGTAAATCCCTGGCAAAAATTGCCTTTTCTTCCGTGTATCGTTTGAGGTTTTTTAGCGTTAGAACAGCTTCTTCCCAGACAGATTGGGTGAAGAGTTGATGATCAGGATTTTGAAAAATAAATCCAATGTGGTTGACCAAAGCAGTTATCGGTGTGTCTGAGATCTCTTTTTCAAAGGCGTAAGCCGACCCGGATGCTGATTTGTGAAACCCCATAATTGTTTCAAGCAATGTGGTTTTCCCGCTGCCATTCGCCCCCATCAATGCCACGAATTCGCCTGTTATTAGATTTAGATCGATATCATGCAGGATGTGTTTGCCGCCGCGATTGACATTCACTTTTGAGAGTTGAACAATCGGTTGCCTTGTTTGCTTCTCATTTTTTGATGGTGATTTTATTACGGTTGCAGCATTTTTTGAGCGTAGGGGGGAATTAGCGTTGTCCATAGGATGTAATTCTCCTGCTTCAATTTCGAAAAGTTTTGGTTTAAGCGGCATGAGTTGCGCCAGTTTGTGCTCAATGATGATGACCGTTAATCGTTGGTCAAGCCGGATTTGGTAGAGGGTATCGAGGATGTGCTTTGTGGCTACAGGGTCAAGGTTTGATGTGGGCTCATCCAATATCAACACATCCGGTGAAAGAGCGAGCATCGAAGCGATCGCAATTTTTTGCTTTTCGCCGCCAGAAAGCGTTGATAATTCGCGATATTTCAATCCCAATCCGTTGACGATCCTGAGTGCTTTATCAATTTGCTGTTCGATTTCTTCTGGAGGTATGCATTGGTTTTCAAGCCCAAATGCAATTTCATCCAGCACCGTCAGGGTACAAAATTGATCCTCTGGGTTTTGTTGAACATAACCGACACGATCGCTGACATCATATAGGGCAAGCTGCGTCATATCTGTTTCATTGACGACAATCTCGCCTGAAAATTGCGGCACTTCGTCCTGGAACAGAAATCCCGCAAGCGCCTTTCCCAGTGTGGATTTGCCGCTGCCTGATTTGCCAGTGATCACAACGAAATCACCCATTTCCAGTGAGAAATTAATCTCCTTGAGTGCCGGTATTTCTTCGCCGGGATAGGTATAGGAAAATTGACGCACATCAACCCAATGCATTGACTATTCAATCTCAATCTCTGTAAGTGGGAATAGCTTTACTTCGCCAGACATTTCTGCCAGAGCGAAAGAGATGCCATCCTCTTCAACAACGGTGAATATCCTCAAATCGTCATTATCCTCAATTTCAGCCCAATTTAATTCAAACGTGTTCTCATTTGAATTAAAAATGATCAGCGATGGCTCGTTACCAGAAAAAGTCGGTTCAAGGATCTTCCAAAGAGGAATGCCTTGAAGCTTTCGAGAACCATCCGGCAATGCGATTTGTGTGCTATCCATTTGAGATACCCATTCATCGGGGTCAAACTCGATATTTTCTCCCTGTAGAGTGGTGATTGTCAGACCTTCAGCAGCAATCACATTCAGCCTGGTTACATTCCGCACCCAGGCTTTTGTACTTTCGGGTCCAACGATATCATAAGAAGCTTTGTCTCCTTTGCCCTGTTCAACAATTAGAATGTTTGGATTGCTGTCGAGCTCATCAAAGCTGATCAGAAAAGCGTAGCCATCAGCTGCCTCAATCAAAAGGGTGTTCGCACCTTCAATAGGTTGGGCAAAATCAATGATCTTAGTCATAGGATATCCCGTATATTCAACCATCATTCCTTTGTCATCCATCTGGCGTGACACTTTTTCGATGGTGAATTCTCGGTTTGGGAATTCATATGGCGTGTTTACCGCACCGCTAATTTGAATCGAGTCAGGGCCCTGGTAGTTCATGCGCATGATTACCGCTAATAATGTTGCTGCGATCGAAACCCCAAGCAGAATGTACCAACCGATTTTCCGGTTTTGTGCGGGTTGAGGGGGTATCTTGACCACACCTGCTTTAGCCAGAGAATTGACCAGCAAATATGGGACAATACCTGCAAAAATCAAACCTGATGCGAATGCTACGGAAAAGAACAAGAGAATGGCACTGATCCCAAGGATGTTGGTCGGGAGTGTGGCAAAGAGTTGAAAGACGAGCACATTTGAGCCTGTCGCAAGTCCGCCGGCTAAAAGATACGGGATTAAGTTCCTTTTTTTAGTAAAGAGCAGAAATCCAAAATCCACGAGGATCCCGGCAACCAGATCCACAAGAAGGATGATGACCCCGTGACTGTTACCGCTCATGAGTTCGATAACGCCTTTTAATATTCCCATCACGGTGGCTGTGCCAGGTTTTCTCAGAATGCCCATCGCTAAGACGATCCAAATCACGTGCAAACCTGCAGCCCACTGGGACGCTCCCGGGAAACCAAGCGCAGCGTGTACTGCATCGCTGATGGTATTGATATATGTGCTTGTCACACCACCCAGGGCAGCTAAGACTACCATGATGAGTAAGTCTCTGGTGGAAAAATAGAGTGTTTTGTGAGATTCGTTCTGAACGGACAAAAAACTCCTTTTTGATAGAAAAGGAGCATCATAAACTAAACGATTCGTTAAGCGATCGTCGTGCGTTCATCTCCTTTCCAAATACGGGAGGCAAGAACGTTTCCATTCTTACCCTATCGGTTTGAGACCCATGGCGTTGCTTTAGGGAGGCAGACTCGAAGATGCTAATTATTTATTTTCATATTGATTTTATCATGAGCCAATGTGGTTAAGAAGTGAATATCATCACATTATTTATGTGAGCATTTAAGTTTCGTCTGTGTTAAAAGCAAAAGAGATGCACATTAATGGGTATTTGTGCATCTCTTTACTATGGCTGATTGGATTCAGGAGGATGGATTTATCAGCCAAGGGAAATTAGCGGGATGTTGTGAATTTGATTAGTTTTCCTTTTCGATTGAATGTCATCCGTGCGTAATGATAATGTGTTGTGGATTGATCTTGATCGATTGATTTTTGTAATGTGACCATATACCTTGCTGATTTTGATTTACTTCCGGATTTTGCCTCATATTCAGAGATGGATTTATTGATGTTCATTTGAGAATAATGCAAACCCGGCAGATATTTCTCAACAATGTTTCTTACTTCTTTGTCAAGGTTCTTTGGGATCTGGGTCTCGCCATCCGAAGGTTCCATTTCAGCGTCGCTGATCGTCTTGAGTGAAGGATGCGATTTGAGCCTGGCGAGCGGTTTTGGCATCGCTTGATGCCCGTCGTAAACTGCAAGCGGATCGCCGAAGAGGACAAATGAAAGCAGCGTCTTCTGATCTTCGCCATCGAGGAAGCCCTGGGTAAGCGTCATTTCTTCAGCCAAATCAAGCTTGGCACGCATCAATGCGTAACCTGCCGGTTGACCTTCCATAATTTGCTCCCAGAATTTGTTCGCAAGGTAGTCGGCAGAAATCAGTGGTAAGGTGACTGAGCCATAAGCGATACAGGTCGAACCGATAAACGAGATCGTACCAGTATCAAGGAATTTGAGTGCCATGGCTTCGTCATGTGCTTTGTCGAAAACGTTTGCCCCGTAACAGGCTTCGGTGAGAACGAATTTTGGTGAAGGGATCCGTTCATTGAACATGGATGGGTTGAGGGCTATTGGGTAATCCGGTCCGACAGCATTTGATGTGAAGTCTTTCTGGCCATACCAATGCGGTCCATCTTTGACGCCGTGCAGATTGAAGTAACCAAGCTTATGAGCTGATTTGGTATTGAGCATCAAGGTGCCAGTATCTTTTGGCGGCGATAACTGCAAATCTTTCGCTTTTCCAAGGGTTTTATAGACATCGGACGATGGTTCCTGCCAAATTTCAGCGGAATATCCCAAATTTTCCTTGTTGTTCAAGCCTCTGCCGATGTTGGAGAAGAGATACAATACCCAACTGACCAGGTTGGCGAGATTCAGTCCGCCAGATTTTGCTTGCTTTGATTTGTTTTCATACTGGTAGATTAAATTTCTGATCTGCGATAATAGCAGACCCGAGTCCGTTCCTTTTTCGCCAGGCAACCGGCCGACAGGCCATTGCGGGATGAAATAGTTTTCATCGATCGTGGCGTATGGGTTGTCTGAGGGAACATCCAAATCATTATCCTGCGTAGGGTTGGGGAGATGGTGGAATGGGATAATCCCGGGGCCGCCAACAATCAGCAGCGCGCCAATCATTTCACCATTCTTTGCCAGTGCCAGGTCAAGATCCGCCAGGGCGAGTTTCACCTGCCAGGCATCTGAGGCTATCCTTGGTTTTAATCCTAATTTCGCCATTTGTTCTGCGTCATCCGGGAAGAAGACCCTGGCACCCCAGTCAGGCAGTTGTTGGATGAGGCTGGCCATATCCTGGAGATGGTTATTGATGACTGCGGTGGTATTTACGCCATAGGTCTTTTGGAGTTGCTTCTTAGAAGACATGATCACGTAAACTGGGAAACGATTGTCAGCTCTTTCGAGATCGGGTTGCTTTAGGCGTTTTGCCAATTTTGAGAAGGACTTTTGAATTTCTTCGAAATCTTCCGGGGTGGCGTATGATTTATGTTGAGCAGGTAATTGCTCAACCTGCGCCACTGATTTCTTTGTTTTTGGCGCAATGGGTTGATCGGTTTGGACGATCCTAATTTCACGAGTATCTTCATCAACCTTTGGAGAGAAATTCTTCAGGTTTCGGGCTTGCTTGAAATCAGGTGTGGTCATTGCCCCGGATTGAAGTTGATTCCAGCCGAGGTATGAGCTGACGCTGGCGGGTATGGGCAGGTCGAAATGGACTTCCATTGTCTCTGGCCATAAATTTTTAAAGCGATGATCATTTCCCATCAACCGTGTGATCACCTGTCCTGCGCTGTCATGTGCTGCTGCCCAGTGGAGGCGTTCAACGGCGGCGGACTCTTGTCCCTGGTCGATTTCGGAAATCGCTTTAATGATGTTGATTTGCAGGCATTTTGGATATTTCTCGTAGTAGATCTCACTCAGGTTTGCCAGCATCTCCTGGTTTTGCATCTTGTAAGCGAGTTTTAGATGCAGGATTGCAGGGATAGGCGAAGTAGGATTCTTCACCAGGGATTGATGGATCAAAGCAGTTGCTGCTTCGAATTTGCCTTCCGATATGGCATTCCTTGCATCCCACAGCGGTGTCAGCCATTTCTGTTTCAATTCTGAGGGCGGGTTTGCTAATGTCAGGTATTGAATTATTTCCTGGTATCTTTGGCGCTTATCTTTATTCTGCAAGATTTCTGTCAGCACTTTAGCCGGCTCAACAAATTGAGGATCTTGTTCGAGCAACCCTTCAAAAAGCTCAATCGATTGGTTCGTTTTGTTGAGTTTATTCAGTGTGAGTGCCTGCAAGTGTTGAACGTAAAGATCGCCAGGATAATTTACGAGCCACAGCATCGCCGCTTGCTTAGCGAATTGGTATTCCTCACATTGATGGGCAGCGTTTACGATCGTCAGAAACTGATATCGACTGAGGGCATGTAAGTAGTCCAAAGGAGGTGCTAGTTGAGGCATAGTTATCTCGTCTCTCTCAAGTTATTGATTAAGTTAAGGGCAGTGATCACACCCAATTGGCGGATGATGTTTGAATCCTCAGGTGCGTATTTTTTGGCTTGTTTTAGCATCGCCTCTGCAGCAGAGTAATCTTTACATTCCTTCAGCGCCATGCCGGCGTAATAATATGGCCGGGGATCTGACGCATTGGCTTTTGAGCCTTCCTGGAAGATTTTTATGGCTTCCTCGAGATTCCGGCGGTCCTGGTAGGTTTTTCCGAGTTCGATGTAGGCATCAACCTGGCTTGGGTCAAGCGTGATCGCATCAGAAAGATGGGCGATTGCCTGGTCTAACTGGCCGTTCATTCGTTGAAGCCGGCCGAGCATCAGGTGCACATCGTGTTGATCGGGTACGATCCGCAGGATGGTTTGCGCTGTTTCTGCTGCTTTATCAAGCCGATTGGTTTGGATCAGCCAATCTGTCAGGGTTGTCAGTGTCTCAGCATCCTTTGGATTATCATGAGCGAGATTGATCAATTCTGGAAGGACGGACTCAACGCCATCCTGATCTTTACGGATCCTCAGTTTTTCGAGTTTGAGGTCAATCCGCTCGGGATGCTGTTTAAGGGCTGAGGAGAGCGTGCTTTGAGCCTGTTCAAACTTGCCTTGTTTTGCCTGGGCTTGAGCAAGGAGGAGAGTGGCATTGATTTGATTTCCTCCACTTCTCAGCAGCGTTTCAGCTTTTTGCTCGGCTTCTGTGAAGTTATTTTGCTCTATCAGGAACTGGATGTGCTTGGTTGCGATGCGATCATCTTGAGGGTCCAAATTTGAAGCTGTTTCTATGTTCTTGATTGCTTCATCAATATTGCCAATCCGGCGATTGACATCAGCCATCTGAACCCATGTCGAGGGAGAATTAGCTTGATAGAATGCGCTTTTTTCAAGATCTTCCTTCGCCTCGTCTAAATCATTCGTCCGAGTATTGATATCAGCTTTGATTTTCCAGTAGTTGGCATTCTCAGGATTATTCTTTAGAGCAATTGCAATATGCTCTCTGGCTGATTCATATTCTCCGGTTTTGATGAGCAGATCTGCTGCAAAGGCATGCCATTCTGGCTCATCCGGCCAGAACTTCAAGGCTGCATCAATGGACTTAATCGAGCGTTGGGGTTCCCCTGCAGTCAGTTTTGCTAATAATGCATGGTTGATGGGGTTAGCAGGGTTCAATGTAAGCGCTTTTTCAGCAGCAGCGATCCCTTTTTGTTTGTTGTTTTGTTTAAGCGAGCGAATAGCTGAGATTTGCAGAATTTCAACCTCATTAGGGAAGGATTCGATAACTCTTTGAGCCAGAGCTTTATCATCAGCACCAAATAAGACGAATTGAGCATCGCCAGGTGTTAAAGCGCAATCATCAGCGGAAAGGTGCAGTGGCCATTGACCTCTAAATGCAGATGCTGCCTGCGCCTTGAGGCAAATGATCTTCTCTTTGGGCAGCCATTCGTTCAGACTTTCAATCAAAGTATTGCTGGTTTGTTGGACTTTTTCAGTAAGGACCGATTTGCCGGGTGCATGACTGGTAATGGATAAAGTCTCTGCGAGTTGTTGTTTGAGTGCAGCCTGATTAAGTGTGACAGCATGGCGCCAATTTAACATCGGTTGTGATTTGAGTAGATGCCATGCCTGAGTGTTGTATTCAATGGCAGTTCTGTAATTCTGCAAAGTCAATGCTGCTTCAGCGATGTTATGAAGAGACATTGTCTGCCTGAAGAGAATATCGGGGTCGCCAGTTTGCTGTTTTGATAGATACTCTTGATAGGCGCTAATCGATTCATCGAGGTTCGATTCTGCAACATCGTCCTCACCAAGGGCGAAAATAACCTGGCTCTTCAGTGCAAAATAGCGGGGAGCAACGATGTTCACGGGTGAAAATTGATCGAGAAGCAGATTGGCTTGATCGAATTCATTACGTAAAATGTGAACCTCTGCCTGGGAACACATGATCTCTTGCAGATAAACCTCAAATTTATTATGGACAGCTAAATTTTCTGGCAAGCCATTAGCGACTTCGAGTGCCTTATCAAAATTCATGCCGATCAAATAGGCATCGACGAGGGCTTTTCGAAGACGAAGGTCATCAGGCTGACTGCCCAGTGCTTTCTCAAGTAGTTCTTGAGCTGATTTGAAATTGCCTAACACTCGCTGAAGTTGAGCGAGCCGGTAATCATAACCGTTTAATGAAAGATCGTTTGCATAGAGCAATGGTGACTGGTAGGTGGGGGATTCAATATCTTTGATCTTCTCGAGGGAAGTTTCAGCATGTTCTTTATATGTTTCTAAGATATTGCTTGAGATCTCATACTGACCTAAATTCGCTAATAAATCAGATTTAATTAACACAAGTTCAGGGTGCTGATTGAGCAGTATCTCGTCTTCATTGATCAGTTCGAGCGCTTTTTTGGGTTGGTCGAGCAGGTTATACAGCACAGCAAGATCCATCATCAACATTGGTGAAGCTTGCTTGCTGCGGTCGTGTGATGCTTCGAGTGCTTTTGCGGCTAATTCAAGATTGTTCAAATGAATGCATACATAGGCCGCCTGGTGAATGTTAGCGGCATTCGTGCTATCGTTCGAAATAAGTTCGATCAACGTGCGGGTTGATTCATCAATAGCGCCGACCGAAATTAAGGTTTTTGAAAGCCATAATTTTAACTCTGATCGGTCAGGATTAATCTGAAGTGCTTCTTTAAGCGCTTTGACCGCTTCTTCAGGTTCGTTATTGTTGGTTTTGAAGTTTGCATACCAGAGAATGTTATCGATTTCTGTCGGTGCCAATCTCAGTGCGGATTTTGCTGTGCTTTGCGCTTTGCGCTCTAAATCAGAAACTTGGTAGGCTTCGGCAAGGGCATGCAAGAGGGCGAGATTTTCGGGTTGTTTTGATGCGGCATCTTGCAAGGCTGCTAAACCAATATCCTGATTGCCCAAAGCCATAGCAGATTTACCTAAACCATAGGGTAAGCGCCAAACATAATCAGGTGAGAGGGTGGGGGCGAGGTCGCTGAGTGCACGATAGCTGTCAAACGCTTTTTGATAGTCGCCCTTTAATCGGTCGAGATCTGCCAGGTGCAAATTGATTTTGATATTGTTTCCGTGAAATTGCGATGCATTCTGAAGTATTTGTTGTACTCGATTGAGTTCTTTTTCTTGCACCTCACTCAAAGGCGACTCTGCACGTTCAAGCACGAGCCGGGTGCCTGCCAGGACGGTTTCAAGGTCCTTTAGCGAAGTTTCTGCAGCCTGGATTAGGTATGGTTCAGCTGATTGTTTTTGGTTCAAACCTAAGAGCACAAAGCCAGCAAGCTTTGAAATCTCAACAGAAATGTCGCTTTTCTCCAACAAGGGTTCAATCAAATCCCAGGCTTTTTCGTTTTGACCAAGCTGATGTTCGGCCTGGGCTAAATGCAAGGTGCCGCCAGTGTTTTCAGGCTCAATCTCGTGTGCCTTTTTGAGTGGAATAAGGGCGTCAGCAGGTGCCTGCCGAGATAGGTGGGCTTTTCCCATTTCCCTTAATAAGCTTGTATCGTTGGGGACAGCCACGATACCTTTATTGAGAATTTCAAATGCGCGATCGGATTGCCCGCTGTTTTCCCATAAGTGAGCAAGCGTCAACCAAGTTTCTGGCTCCTCAGGGATCATCTCTACCACCTGCTCCATGTGCTGGATGGCTTTGACCAAATCACCCTTGAGCATGAATCCCTCGCCAAGGAGGATAAGTGCTTTTGTATTTTGGGCATCCTGTTTGAGGATATTTTGGCAAATCGAGATGGACATGTCGACGCGTTCAGTCCTGAGTGCGGCTTCAGCGAATTTTTCAAGGTCGCTGATCGCTGGTTGTGATTCTGACTTGATCATCTCTTGCAGCATGCTGAAGGCGTCCTGCCACCGTTCACCAATGATCAAAAGGCTGGCAAGTGAGCGTTTATGGCTGATCTCACCGGGTTCCATCCTTTCGAGTAGGGAAGCTAATTCAGTCGCTTTGCTGATCCGGTGTGTTTTTTCGTATAGGTCTCGAGCTAACTTGATCACACGTGAATTTTGAGGTTGGGTTTTTAGCAGACTTTCAGCATATGACAGGCTTAATTCAGGGTCATCAAGGGTCTTGATGGTCGCCAATGTCTCAACAAGGGATCCGGTTTGAGTATTGCATACATAGTACCCGGGGGCAGACATTATTTGGTCTTCGAATGGATTTTCTGTCAATGATAAGGAGTTCACCAATGAAGTTTTGTTTTTGGAATTTTCTTCATTTTGTAAAGCAATCCTCAGAGAAAGCAAGTTTTTTTCTTGAGATGCAGGTATCTCATTCAACAATCTGGCTGCTTCTTCAAATTTTTGTTCATTAACCAGTGCACGCACATAAGACAGACGAGCTTGATGAGAGGTTGGTACAGATTGTACGATTTTCAGCCACTGTGATTGGGAGACACGATTGGTGTCAATCGCCATGGATTGATAAAGGGTTTGCGATTTGATTAACTCAAGGATTTCGCTTGATTTCTGATAGGTCTCAACAGCTTTGGCTTTATTGCCGCTGTAAAAATAAAAGGCCGCCAGCCTGTTGATGTCCTCAGGCAAAGAATAGCGGATTTTCTTATTTATCGGATCGGTGGATTCTGAGGGGGCTTCAAGGGATTCTATCTCAGAAAATGTTTTCGCGAAAACATCCTTATTCGATTGAATAAGGTTCTTCGCCAGTGTCTGACTGAGCTGTTCGCGATCAAACGCTTGCAGACAATTGATGCTCTCTAATTGCAGATCAATAGGGAGGGATTTTGCAAAATTAACCAAGCGAGTCAGAATCTGTTCGTCTGCATCAGGGTTTGCCAAGAAAGCATGAATAAAGACTGGAATTGCTGTGGTTGAATTGGCGACATTATTATCCTGCGTGAACTCTCCAATAAATTTGTCAAAATCAGGGCAAATGGGGTTTAAACACGCAAAGGGGGTTTGCCATACCTGGATGTTTTTCTTGATCGCTTCCTTTCTGCGATTTGTGAAAATTTCATCTGCTATTCCCTGCCAGGATCCCTGCATGACACGCCGCTCTCTTAAGGCGAGCGCGAGCAAGCCTGCCGTTTGAAGATCGGCGGGTGGAAGGCCGGTGTTCAACAGTGTTTCAAATGCCTTCCCGGCGCGCTGCCTTGTTTTGGGTGGGAGGGCTTCATCGTAAGTGTTCAGCAAGCCGATGGTTTCATCTTGTGACTTACTGATGAGCCAGAGTGCCATCCTGCCTGGGGCAAAATTTGTTATATCGTTGGGCATTTCTTTAAAATAGGACAGGCTTTTTTCTTCGTCCTGTAAGAATTGCCAAACTAACGGATCTTGCTGCAGGCTTTTGATTAACGTTTTGCCTTCAGATGCGGAAAAACGTTGTCTGATGAGATCGAGCAAAACCTCTATAGACATGGTGAAATCCAATTCTCAAATGTGATTGGTTAAGGGGTCACGCCAAGATTGCTTGAGATGAAATAAGCGGTTGTGACTAAGGCTATCCCGAAGAAAACCAGGAACACACCGATACCGGTGTTGGTTTTTGAGAGGTCATGCAGGGCGTTGATCAATGCCGAAGCATTGCCTACCAACCCGGCAATATTCTCAGTAATGCCTTTTTCCGCCAGTTTCGTGGTCTGATTGGCGATGGTCTTGATTTCACTGCCAAGTGCCTGCCGGGAAAGGATGAAGATACTGATTGCCATGACGATCAAGCCTAAGGCAAATAAGCCGATTGCCATGGTGATTTGGATATCAAATGCTGTTTCAAACATAAAACACCTCCTGAATTTTGTCTCTGGAGGTGTTGTAGCAAGTTCCGTGCCAAGTTGTTTATTTTCGGGTTGTGGATATGAAAAATTTAGCCTGTGTAATTTTGGGTGATTTCCATTGGCAGGTGTTGAATGTCGATGGCTGGATCATCAGAGAAAATGATGGCTCGCTCGATTGTGTTTCTCAATTCACGGATATTGCCAGGCCAATCATAGGCAATCAGCGCTTCCATCGCACGCGGGGTGACGTCCTGGATGTTGGCGCCCATTGACATATTGCTCTGGCGTAACAATAATCCGACGAGCTCCGGGATATCCTCTTTGCGTTTCCGCAAGGGAGGGATGTCGAGGTCAACGACTTTTAAGCGATAGTAGAGATCCTCGCGAAATTCTCCGTTCTTGATCATCTCTTTCAGATCACGATTAGACGCAGCGATGATCTGCACATCCACACGAATGAGGGTTGTGCCACCGACACGCCGGAAGGCGTGCTCTTCGATGGCTCGCAAGAGCTTAGCTTGCATATCCAGCGGCATGGATGAAATTTCGTCTAAGAATAGAATCCCGCCATCTGCAACCTCCATCAAGCCATTTTTACGCTTATTTGAGGCGCCAGTGAAGGCGTTGGCTTCGTGACCGAATAACTCGGATTCGAGGAGGGTATTGGCAATCGCAGCACAATTGATGGCGATAAAAGGTCTTTGTTGGCGAGGGCCGATCTGGTGGATATAAGTCGCCATCACTTCTTTACCAGTGCCCGATTCTCCTGTGATCAGAACGGAAACTGAGCTGTCAGCAGCACGTTGTGCCAAATCGATCAATGCCTGCATGCGTGGATGCTGCCCGATGACAAAGTGGGCTGCGCTTTTTTGTGAATTTCTCAGGTGGTCCAGTTCACGCCGCATTGCCACCATATTTTCGGCACGCTCAATAGATTTCTTGAGCGTTTTCATGTCAATGGGCTTGGTGATGAAGTCCAATGCACCTTTTTTCATGGCTTCGACGGCATAATCTATCTGTCCGTGAGCGGTAATCATAATGAATTTTGGCTGCCATGCCATTTGAATGACTTCGTCGAGCAGCGATAATCCATTACCATCTGGCAGCAAAATATCCAAAACGCAGATATCCGCCTTGTTTTTCTCTAAGTATCCTCGAGCTTCCTTCAGTGTGCCCGCTTCAAGAACCTCTTTGCCATCTTTGCGTAAACTATCAGCGATGGCCTCTCTGGCTGTATCAACATCATCAACAACTAAAATGGTTGCACTCATTAACTTGAAAGCCCTTTCGATTTGCTAAGATAAATCTTAAAGATTGTACCGCCGGCAAAGCTATCTACTTCGATTTTACCTTTGTGCGCATTGATGATCCTCTGTGTGATCGCCAGGCCAAGCCCTGTGCCATGGCTCGAGCCGGTCACAAAAGGTTTGAACATATGCGCCTTAATTTCATCCGGGATGCCATGCCCCGTGTCCGTCAGGGATATCAGAAGGCTGTTCTTATCCTCTTCTAATTCGGGTTCTGAAATTTTTATTGCCAAGGACCCACCTTCTTCGCTCATGGCATTGGCTGAATTGCTGATGAGGTTTGTGAATACCTGCTCCAGCGCACGGGAGTCACCCTCGATGATTGGCCGTTTGATTGCTGAGTCATAATAGGACGTGATATTAAGCCGCATAAGCCGGGGACGCCAGCGCTCTAAAATGCGCGGGATCATTTCGTCCAGGTCAACTGCGGACATTTTGTATTCTAAGGGTTTGGCAAATGACAGCACGCTGTCCATCAAATACATGAGTTTATTGCATTCGTCACGGATGTTGTCAATCCATTTTTGGTTTTCTGCATCCCCTTCAAGGTTGTCTTCCATCACCTGGATGGCTAACATGATCGCGTTGATCGGATTTCGCACTTCATGGGCGAAAATGGCAGTAACTTCACCTAATATGGCGCGCTGTTCGAGCTGTTTATTGGCTGCCTGGCTTTGCGCTTCTTCGCTGGTATCCCGAATGAGGATGATGATGGCCAATAATTGGTCTTTATTCATCACGGGCGTCATCATCACCTGAGCAGGGAAAGATTTACCGTTACGATGGTTGAGAGTCAGATCGCCTGCGGTGAGGGTGGGGATACCTTGCCGTGCTGAGGACAGAGCAGAACCGAGGGATTCGGAACCAATTAAGACAGAGTCAATGTGCTGCCGTAAGGCTTCGACATTGGCATAGCCTAATAGCGATTCGGATGCCGGATTGATTTCTGCAATGGTAAGGTCAGGCGAAAGGATGATGACACCTTCGTCTAGATTGGCAATGATTTCATTCTGGATTTTCACAACCTGCTTAATTTTATTTGAGAGGTTGCGCATGTTCTGCAGAGCAACTTGATCTTTCATCAACCCGCTGATATAGGCAGCAATTAATTCGGTAAGCGGTTGAATCAATGGGGCGTAGGTGGTGTTGCTGCCCCCGGCTGCAAACAAGCCAAATTTAGCCGAGTCATTTCCCAACGGAACGGTGACAATAAAATTCATTCCGGCTTGTGAAGCAGTCATCTGAAAGAGATTGTTTGGAGATTTATCAGCGGTCCAGAGTGTAAGATCCTGAAGATGTACGAGGGAATCTTTGTTTAATACTTTAGGGAGATTGAACGCCATATTTGGATCGTTGGCGGCATATTGTACAAGTTGTGGCGTTGATCCACTTGCTTTATAGACACAAACGACATCTGCTCCAAGAACCTTGGCAGAATGTTGTAGAATTTTAATGACGACCTCTTTGAAATCGCTTTTTCCTCGATATTGAACCAGCGATTTTAAGTTATTGATGAGTTCTGTTTGATCTGCAAGGGCGGGTTTTGAAGTGGTGAGAATGGCTTCTGGCTTAAGTGTGATCAGTAAAGTATCTTTTCGATGAGTCAGTGAAAAAATCCTGACATTAACAGGAATTAGCGGTTGTTTTTTATGACGCAACAAGGCTTGTTTATCATGCCCGCTGATGGGATTAGTATCTGTCAGGTTGGGTAATAACGCTTTAATTGAGGCACCGATGAAGTCGTTTTCACCGAGTTGGGTCAAGAGATACAGGGGATTGTTCGCTGAAAGAATTTCATCCCTGCCGCTGTGATAAATCACCGCAGGGTCAGGGATTAAGTTGATCAGGGTGAGGATGCTTTGGATTCCTTCTTCCCTGGTAAGATCGAAGCTGGGTTGTTGGTTTGATAAATTTTGGCTCACATTTTTCTCATGCGGTAGCAAATTTTTCGATACGGCGTAGATGCGCTGGCAGAATACCCTCCATGGCTCGATATTTCGCGACCGTTCTTCTGGCAACGCTTATCCCATGTGACTGCAATTGCTTTTTGATATCTGTATCGTTTAATGCAGAATTTTCATTTTCAATGATATCACGCATCAACGCTCGAATTGCTAAACTGCGATCAAAAAACATTGCCATTGGGATGATCTTTTTGTTTGGCAGTTGAACGGTTTTATTGGCAACTGCGCGGGAGATGGTCGATTCGTGAACCTCAAGCTCTTCGGCAATTTGAGCACGCGTCAAAGGCTCAAGGTGAACATCTCCATGAATTATAAATGATTTCTGAATGGAGACCAGCCGTTCCATGAGTTGGCGCATGGTGTTGTTACGCTGCTGAATGCACTTGATGAGTAGTGATGCTTTGTCTATGTCTTTTTTCCACTCTTCCTGGTTCTCACCTTGCTGTTCTTTCAGAGCTTTTTTAAAGAGGGGGTTCAAACGGAGCGTACCTCGTGAAGGTGTGATGATTTCAATGATCAATGGATTCCCGGGTTTGTTATCCAGATAATAGATCAGAACATCGGGTTGATGGAATACTTCTGGTGTATTGTCATTCGGTTGGCGAAAACTGCCCCAATTCGTGCGAGAAGGGAAGGGATTCAGATTTTCACTGATAAAACGTGCTGCTAGTTGTATGGCTTGAACAGATGTGTTGTAAATTTTTGCTAATTCTGAATATTGCCGTTTTTCCAACCGTTCAAATTCCTCAGCGAGTAAACGGCGAGTAAATTCAGGGACCTCTGATGATTGAGAAAGAAAATCGACCTGGGCAAGCAAAGCCTCTTCAATATTCCTGGCAGAAACGCCCAAAGGATCGCAACGTTGAATTTTGTGTAGGACAGCCTCGACCTTACCAGGTGTGGTGTGATGAAATCGGCAAATCTCTCGCACCTCAACATCCAGAAAACCATCCTCATCGAGATTGGTCAGGATCATGGCTGCGATTTCTCGTTCATCCGCTTCAAGTTCTGGCGCAACTTGCCTGAGAACATAGGTAGGGAGATCAAGATTTGTTGATGAGAAGGGGTCTTCGTGGTCTTCATCACGGTATGTCGTTCCGCTGCCGCTGTAGGAATAAAAGTCATCCCGTGGAGAGACAAATATGATGGTTTCATTCGGATCCATGGTTTTGGGTTGGCTGCAAATTGGGCAGGGACCTTGGGGCGGGAGTTTTCTGCCGCACATCGGGCAGCGGCGTTCATTGACCAATTCAAGGGCAGGGTTTTTTGCAAGTTCAACATCAATGGTTTGCAATAACTCGGTTGATGTCATGTAGAGCAGAGTCATTGTCTGCGCAATGTGCGCCGAAGTCATCGGGCTCTGAGTTTGATGTTGACCTTGATAATGATTTAGGTTCATGATTTACAGCTCCTGGCTCAATTATAAATGCACATTGCTTTTGTTGCAAGATGCGTGCCAGGGCTAATTGTGTGAGTTTTCCACTGTTTTTAAAAGTGGTAAAATGCCACTATCTTATTGTTCAAGGAATGCTTATGAAGCTAAAGATCATTGGCGGCGGTTTGGCAGGCTCAGAAGCGGCCTGTCAGGCAGCCGAACGGGGTATTGAGGTTGAGTTATACGAAATGCGTCCGGGACGTATGACCGGTGCCCACAAAACGGGTAACCTTGGTGAATTGGTCTGCTCCAATTCGTTAGGATCTAATTTGCCAAACCGGGCATCAGGATTGCTCAAAGCTGAATTGCGCAAGCTTGGTTCATTGCTCATACAATGTGCAGATGCAAGTTCTTTACCAGCCGGCGGTGCATTGGCTGTTGACCGAGAAGCATTTTCAGAGTGCATCCATGCAAAGCTTGGATCTCATTCAAAGATCAAGATCATCCGGCAAGAAGTCACTGAAATACCGGATGGCGCGGCAATCCTGGCAACTGGACCTCTGACTTCGCCTGCATTTTCCAAGGCAATCAAAGCGTTCACCGGTGAGGAACAACTATTTTTTTATGACGCGATTGCACCAATTGTGGAATATGACTCTATCAATATGGATATTGCTTACCGCGCAAACCGATATGATAAAGGTGAAACACAGGACGGTGATTATATTAATTGCCCGTTTAACGAACAGGAATATTTTGCATTTTGGGAGGCTTTAACCAATGCTGAAAGAATATCCCTCAAGTCTTTTGAGCAGACGATCGATTCAGGTGTGGATGCAGGTGAGGGACCTTATTTTCAGGGCTGCCAACCTGTCGAGGTGATTGCTGCCCGGGGTGAAAAGGCGTTGGCTTTTGGCCCAATGCGCCCCGTGGGCTTAACGGATCCGCGCACGGGTCGTTGGCCTTTTGCCGTTGTACAGATGCGTCAGGATAATTTATTGGGTGATGCCTTTAACATGGTTGGTTTTCAGACAAACTTGACTTTCTCGGAACAGGAAAGGGTGTTCAAGATGATTCCGGGTTTGGAAAATGCAGTTTTTGTGCGCTATGGGCAAATGCATCGGAATGCTTTTTTGGCTTCTCCAACGCTGCTTGATGTGAGCCTGGCTTTTATGAAAAGACCGGGGTTGTTTGTTGCCGGGCAGCTCTCTGGAATTGAGGGTTATGCCGGTAATATTGCTTCAGGGTGGATTGCAGGCGTAAATGCTGCGCGATATTTGATTGGGCTTACACCTGTTGTGCTGCCTATCACCACCATGACCGGTGCATTGATGCATTATGTGACTCATGCCGATATGAAGTTGTTTCAGCCCATGAAGGCCATTTTTGGCCTGATGCCCAAGGCAGAAGATGGCAAACGACGATCGAAAACAGTTCGGTATGACTATTATGTCCAACGTGCTTTCTCAGACCTGGATCAATTCCTTTCAGGATTTGATGCAGTGTAAAATATCCACTTATGTTTTAATTTGTGAATAACGGCAACTTATCGGGGGATGTTTTTCCTTTTTCAATCTCATAAGATGATTTATAATAGCATTCTACTCACCACAATTAACGAGGTTATTTATCCTTATGGAAATAAAGCCAGCTCAACGTGTTTCTGAGATCAAACCCTATTTTTTTGCAGATTTAAACAAAACCATCGCAAAATTGAAGGCATCCGGCATGGATGTGATCCGGCTTGATATTGGTTCACCCGATCTGCCGCCGGCAGACCACATCATCGAAGTGCTGGTCGAGGCTGCCCGCAGACCTGACCTGCATGGATATGGCCAGGCGGGGGGTACATCATCATTGCGGGTGGCATTCAGTGCATACTACAAAGACCGGTTCGATGTTGATTTGGATCCTGACCTTGAGGTGTTGGGATTGATCGGTTCAAAAGAAGGGATTTTTAATATCAGCCAGGTGCTGGTTGATCCGGGTGATTATGTATTGGTACCCGATCCCTGCTACCCGGTCTATGCTGTAGGCGCAAAGGTGGCTCAAGCTGAAATTTATTCAATGCCGCTGCTTGCAAAAAATGATTTCTTACCCGATTTCGATACCATTCCAGCGGATATTGCTCAAAAGGCGAAACTGATGTGGCTGGACTATCCCAACAATCCTACGGGGGCAGTTGCACCCTATGCCTTTTTTGGAGAAGCTGTTGCATTCGCAAAAAAATATGACATATTCATTGCACACGATGCACCCTATGTTGATGTGTGTTTTGATGGTTACGAAGCACCGAGTATCTTGCAGGTGCCAGATGCTATGGAAGTCGCTGTTGAATTCAACTCGCTTTCGAAAACCTACAACATGGCTGGCTGGCGAGTTGGTGTGGCTTGCGGCAATCCAGATGTGATCCGCTTGCTGCGAACCTACAAAAGCCAGCAGGATTCGTCGCATTTTCAACCGATCATGATCGCTGCAGAGGCTGCCTTGAAAGGCGATCAGAAATGGATCCAGCAGCGAAATTTGATTTATCAGGAACGACGAGATATGATCGTTGAAACACTCAAGCGGATGGGGTTTACGATGGAAATCCCGAAGGCTTCTTTGTATGTTTGGGCAAAACTACCCGCGGGTTGGCAAGATAGTATTGAGTTTTGTGATTTATTACTAAAAGAAACAGGTGTCAGCATCACGCCTGGTGTGGTTTATGGCAGTTCGGGTGCTGGTTATGTACGAATTTCACTTGTAACTCCGGTAAAGCGTTTAGAAACAGCGATGCAACGCATTGAAAGTTGGATAAAAGAGAAAGTATAAGATAGTATGGCAAAAGCGAATATCCATCAAACAGAAAGACCCCAAGAAAAAGCTCTCCTGGTTGGCGTAAATATCAATAATCAAGAAGAATTCCTGACGCTTGAAGATTCGCTTGCCGAGCTGGAGCTTTTGGCGGATACGGCGGGTGTTGAGGTTGTCGGAGTTGTGACACAAAACCTTAACCATCCAAACCCAAAAACTTACATCGGTTCCGGGAAGGTGGAAGAAGTCAAAATTTTAGCAGGTGAGCTGGAGACGGACCTGGTGATTTTTGATAATGAGTTATCCCCGCGGCATCAGCGCGAATTAGAGAAGGAATTCGGGGAATCGATACATGTAATTGACAGGACGGCGTTGATCCTTGATATTTTTGCCCAACATGCTCAAACCAGCGAAGGGAGTTTGCAGGTTGAACTTGCGCAGTATGAATATCGCCTGCCAAGATTGACCCGTGCCTGGACACACCTCGCACGCCAAGCCGGCGGTGGCGGCGGACGTGCAGGCGGAGTGGGCGGGGTAGGTCTGCGCGGTCCTGGTGAGACCCAGTTAGAGGTTGACCGCCGGATGATCACCAGGCGGATCGCGTTTCTCAAAGAAGAGCTGGAAAAAGTGAGGGCGCATCGTATGCGCTATCGTGACCGGCGGAAAAAATCCCGCATCCCAGTGATTGCTTTGGTGGGGTATACCAATGCGGGTAAATCAACATTGCTCAATCGGCTGTCAGATTCGGATGTATATGTGGCAGATCAATTGTTTGCAACGCTCGACCCGACCACACGCCGAGTGGACCTGCCGGGAGGACAGACCGTTTTATTTACTGACACTGTTGGCTTTATCCAAAAACTTCCGACTGAACTGGTCGCTGCATTCCGTGCGACACTAGAAGAGATCACTGAAGCCGACGTTTTGTTGCACGTGGTTGATATTACACATCAAAATGCGAGCGCACAGGTGGATTCAGTATTAATGACTTTGAATGAGATCGGTGCGGGAGATATCCCGATTTTGACGGCGTTTAATAAAATTGATCTGCTCAAGGACCCTGAAGGCGCGATCTCGACACTCGAGGAATTTGCCAACACCTATCCGATTTCCGCGAAGACAGGTGAGGGTTTGGAGGATTTATTAGCCGCCCTTGAAACTGAGCTGTTTGAATCCTATGTCGAAGTGGATGTGAATATCCCTTATCAAGAAGGGCAATTGATATCTTTATTCCATGAGAATGGGCAGGTTCAGGATATTCTCAGCGGGGAACATGGCACCCGCATCAGGGGACTTATTCCAAGAAGGTTGCTTTATCGTTTTGGACCTTATTTAGTGGATGAAGAAGCTGATGAAGTAAGTGATGAGGATTAAAACAAAAATAGCTGGGTTTGATAGACTCAGCTATTATCTTTAATGCGAATAAAAAAATTACTCTCGTTCAGTTACATCCAGAATTTCTCGACCCTGGTAATGGCCACAATTTGGGCATACACGATGGGGTAGCCGTGTTTCTCCACAGTTGGGACAAACAACTACATTGCGTGCTTTCAAAGCATCGTGTGCACGTCTGCGGTCTCGGCGGCCTGAGGAAACTCTTCGTTTTGGAAGGGGTGTCATTTTAATCTCCTTAAAAATACCTATTATCCTTACACAGGGAAAGGATTATACCGTTTAAAAATTCTTGCGTCAAGCTAAATTAGGGTTGAGAATCGTTCGTGAGAGGTTCGTCAGAAACATCTGAATTAGTATAATCCTCAAATTCACCTTTGGCCACATCAGATAACAATGATTTAGCATCCTCAACCTGGGATTCATCCACAAGAATCTGAACCCTGCCAAGATGACCGGCAGATAAGCCCATTGTTCGTCCGACGCTTTCTTGATTGAGGACAACTTCAAGCCCTTGTGCTTCAAGGAAACCCTTGATGATTTCTGCTTCTAATTGCCCGGCGGCTGAATAGACATTAATCAGTTTCATTTTTTACCGTCTGCTTTTGCAGCAACTGATTTATGGCGGTTGAATACGCTTCAAGGGCGCTTTCCGGTTTGCCTTTTTTGAGGGCAATATCACCGATTGTTTCCCAAACATCGCTGTTCGCTTCACCTGGGGTGTCTTTAAAATCTTGCAGCAGTTTATCAATCTCATCAACGTAGGAATCTTCTTTGATGTAAAAATTCAAGATTTCAATTGATTTTGAACGTTCACCCTGCGCAAGCAAATCCTTGGCTAAACTAAGGTCTTCTGGGAGGGGAGCGGGTTGAATTTCTTCTTCAAAAACTTCAGCCTCTCCAATTTCTTCGAATTCCTCAATTTCTTCAATTTCTATGTATTCTTCGATTTCTTCTTCAAATTCAGGTTCGACGACTGGTTCGATTTGATCTGTGATTTCAAGTTCAGGCTCAAACTGAGCCTCTGGGGCGACCTCGTAGTCTTCGGCTGGTTCTGTTTCCACGATTTCTTCGAACTCTGGTTCAACCTCATCCGTTATCTCATATTCCTCAAATGTTTCAGCGTTGGCAGTGATTTCGAATTCTTCTGCAGCTTCCTCGGATTGTTCTGGTGAAGGCCATTCTTCTATTTCAGTAAATTCATCAAAAATGGCATCTTCCGTTTGCTCTTCAATCGGGATTTGGGATTCTCTGAGGGCGTCTTCGATATCAAAAGCGCTTTCCGGGATTTCTTCTTCCCAGAAGTCATGTTCAGGGGAAATTTCAACTGGTTGTGTATCTTCTTTTAGCTCAAATGTGGGTTCAGGCTCTGCTGACGGAGCGGTTTCTTTATGAAGGGATTCTTCAGGTTCTTCAATCATTTCTTGCAGCCAACCAGGCAGGGAATCCTCGTTTTTGTGCTCGGGTTGCAGTTGCTGTTCGGGTTGATCAATCTCTCTGAGATCCAAATCTGAAAGGTCAATAAATTCTTCATGATCCTCAGGTGTGATTTGCTGGTTAATCACCTGTTCAGAAAGAGGTTCTTCTTCAAAATTGATAATATCAATTTCTTCAAAAACCTCATCTTGCTCGGGAGTAGTTTCTTCTATCTCTTGTTGATTAGATTGTTTCTTTTCGTTTTCTTTTTTTTCAACAATCGATTCGACCGTATCAAATTTTGAAAGTTCAACCAGCCAATCGGGCAGGCTTTCCCTTTTCTTTAGCTTGGGTTCTGGGATCTCTTCTGATTGAGGCGCTTCTTCCTCAGCCTCCGGTTCTTCTTGCTGCCAATCTGATTCAACCTGAAAGGGTTGGGTGTCTTCCTGTTGATCATTTTGTTCTTCCTCTGAAGCAGTATTATCTAACCCTTGAAGCCATAATGGAATAGGCTCACTCGAGGATTTGTCTTCAGATTCAGGTAAATCGTTAATATTATTTTCGTTATCCATAGGTGTTTCCATCCATAGCCATCTGATCGGAATAATCGTTCTATTAATCAATCATACGCAATTATTAGTTACTGGTCAAGAAAAAACCGCCTGTTAACCAGGCGGTGTGCATTATTCTTACCAGTTTGTCAATTATTCACCCAAATAATCCCGCAAGCGTCTTTTGACCGAAGGGTGACGCAGTCTGCTGAGTGCTTGAGCTTCTATCTGTCTTACGCGTTCACGTGTGACACCCATTTTTCGTCCCACTTCTTCAAGGGTGTAGGATTGACCATCCAGCAAACCATAGCGTAATTGCAGAATACGCACTTCACGCGGGGGCAGTGAATCGAGCACCATCACAAGATGTTCCTTGAGCAGGTTGTATGTCGCGGAATCATCGGGTGGTGGTGCTTCTTCATCCTCGATGAAGTCGCCCAGCATCGAATCTTCCTCATCATCAGTTGGGAGTTCGAGAGATAGGGGGCGTCTTGCCACCTGGATCATGTTTTCGACTTTTTTAGGCGGCACCTCAAGGCGTTCTGCAAGCTCTTCAACGGTGGGCTTACGACCCAAACTTTGAGTGAGCTGATGCTGCGTTCGTAAAAGTTTGTTGATTTGGTCTCCCATGTGCACGGGAACACGGATGGTGCGCCCCTGATCAGCAATCGCCCGGGTGACAGCCTGCCTGATCCACCAAGTGGCATAGGTGCTGAATTTATGACCTCGGCGATACTCGAATTTCTTGGTTGCTCTAATAAGCCCAATGTTGCCTTCCTGGATCAGGTCAAGAAATGGAACCCCGCGACCCATGTATTTTTTAGCCACGCTAATCACAAGGCGCGAATTAGCCGTGATCAGATGTTCCCTGGCTGCCCACCCATCTTCGATGAGATGGCGCAATTCGATGCGGCGTCTTTGGGTCACATTGCCGCGCGCCAGTTCTTCCCTTGCCATGCGACCGCTTTCGATCCGTTGGGCAAGCTCTACCTCTTCCTGGGCAGTCAGTAATGGCACCCGGCTGACTTCTTTCAGGTAGAGGCCGATGGTGTCGTCTGTGTCGATGTTTGCCAGGTCATCAGCAGCTTTTTGCTGGCGTTGGGCTTGGGCTTCTTTCTTCTCCTCAGCCTTTTCAAGTTCAAGGTCATCATCGGAGGGATCTCTCAGGAGTTCTGCATCCTCAATATAGGGGATACCGGCAGAAATCAACGCGGCAAAGGCTTTTTCTAACTTATCAACGTTTTGTTCTGCATCCGGGAAAAATTGGAGGATATCATTAATTGTTACAAATGACTTGTTTCTACCGATTTGGATCAACCGGGCAATGGATGAATTTGATTTTCCGCCATTTGAATTTTCACTCGTCATTCTCTGTATACCCATATAATCCTTCTAAGTGTGTGACCATTAAGCATTTGATCCAGCCCAAAATAATTGTGATTTGTTTGCTTTGGATCATTATTGCTTCTAGAAAATTCGTAGCCTTGAGAATACTATTTATTTTTGAAAAAATCAACAGGTTGAGGTTTTAGAGAATCGGATGATGCTGCACTTCTGGTTGTTATTAAAGGATTTTGTTCGGAATGTTAGAAAAACTTTATATAAAAAGATCCTTTCTGCTCTGGCATTTAGCATTTGTTGATCACAAATTGACCAACCTGCTCAGGACTGGTAAAATCTCATCGGGTCCCAGATTATTATGAAAAGATACCAGAGAACAGCCTTATCACAATATATCCTCGTGGGTTTGATTATTGTCGCCGCCATTTCGTTGGGTTTAATCTTTGCCGCCATGTTGAAACGCATTCCTTTTGAGGACCATTTTGCACTCCCATGGGCAGCTGGACGGTTTTGGCTGCTGGAAGGCGTGAACCCGTATGAGGGGATCAGTCAAGCCAGAGTCGAAAACCTACTTCAGGATTCAGGCTTCATGGCAGAGCTTCCTGATCAGACTGTTTTTACACAACCGCTTATAAATTTATTCTTCTATTTACCCTTCAGCCTGCTCCCATATCCAATAAGCCGAGTGATATGGATGGTATTTCTCACTCTGATGGTTGGTATGATTGGTTATTTTTCAATAAAGATCGCTGGGTGGAAGCTTTCGACGGGTAAAATGCTTTTTCTTGTGTTATTGCTCATTTTGTGGCTGCCTAGCGTACTCGTAATTTTTCGAGGATATCTCAATCCAGTTATCATATTTTTGATTTTATTAGGATTACACTTGCTCCTAAACAACCAAGATACGGCAGCGGGATTTGTTCTTGCGTTAACGATTGGTTCATTGCCGATCTCGATTTTTATTCTTGTCGCAATCATCATCTGGAGCCTTTCACATCGCAGACTGTCCGTGCTTACGGCTTTCTTCTCGGGTGTGGCGTTCTTAATCATTATCTCTTTGTTGATGTTATCTTCATGGCCTTTGGATTTGCTGAGGGTTTTAATGGATGTCTATCAAAATACAGATTGGCTGCAGACATCGCTCACGCAATTGGCTGGTATTTTCCCGGGTATCGAAAATTTCCTGAACATCTTTTTAAATGGATTTCTTGCACTTTATTTGCTTTATCTATGGATCACCATATCGAAAAAGCCAGACCGAGTTTTCATTTGGAAAGCATTAATCGTGCTGGTTGTTGGCTTTTTACTTAATATCCAATCATCTATTTATCTTTTAATTCTATTAATCCCAGCGCTTATCTTGGTATTCAGGTTTATATCTGAGCGATGGCAATCTGCTGGTCAGGTCCTGACCTGGATTTTGATTTTCGCTTTGTCGTTGGGGAGTTGGTTACTTATTATTCCTGTTGTGGATTTCAGCAGTGATTTGGCACTTCCATGGTTGTCAATTGGTTTGCCGCTATTTGTTTTTGTGGGCATGATTTGGGTTCGGTGGTGGGCGATCCAAATTCCCCGTTTGCCCTCCGAATTCTCGTAATTTTGGGTAGACTAATTAATAATAAGAAAAATATGCTATACTTTTTAGGATTTTTGTCTAAAAGTACCTGCTCATAATCTGGGTTAATTTTTCTGAGTTCATTATTGTAAGAAGGAGAAGATTTATGAAAAAACGGATTGGTGTGTTGACGGGTGGGGGTGACGTCCCCGGTTTGAACCCTGCAATGAAGGAAGTCGTATTAAACGCTCTCGATGCAGGTTATGAAGTATTGGGTATTCGGCGGGGATGGGGCGGTTTGTTATGGTATAACCTTGACGAACCTTCCACGCACGATTATTACATACGGAACCTTGGTCGGAATGATGTTAGAAGGATCGACCGCACAGGCGGCACTTTCTTGCACACCTCTCGAACAAACCCGCAAAAGGTGCGCGAAAATGACGTTCCTGATTTCTTGAGGAATTCTGATTTAGGGCATCCCATTGATGATAAAGGCACGATGGATTACACGGACCATATTTTGAAGGTCCTGGACCATCTTGGCATTGATGTTTTGGTGGCAATTGGTGGTGATGATACCTTGAGCTATGGTGTTCGTCTCAGCCGTGAAGAATTCCCTGTCGTTGCCATCCCCAAGACGATGGACAATGACGTTTTTGGCACCGATTATTGTATCGGTTTTTCCACCGCAGTCACCCGCAGTGTGGACACGATCACCCAGTTGCGCACCTCTGTCGGTTCGCATGAGCGCATCGGTGTTTTTGAATTATTTGGCCGAAACTCAGGTGAAACAAGCTTGATCAGCGCTTATTTAGCTTATGTTGATCGTGCAATCATCTCAGAAGTGCCGTTTGAGATGGAAAAACTGGCAAATTTCCTTCTGGAAGATAAACGCAACAACCCATCAAATTACGCCATCGTGACCATTTCTGAAGGCGCAATGATGAAGGGTGGTGATGTGATCGAATCCGGTCCTGCTGATGCTTATGGGCATCGCAAATTGGGCGGGATTGGTGAGATCGTTGCCGAAAACATCAAGAAAATAACCAATCAACATGTTTTGTATCAGAAATTCGCTTATGTGATGCGCTCTGGGGCACCGGACTCGCTCGACAGAATGGTAGCAATGTCTTATGGTAACCTGGCAATGCAGCTCATCCAACGTGAGGAATACGGGAAACTGGTCGCCTTGCAAGGCGGCAGGTATACCACAGTGCCGATCGAGATCGTTTTGACAGGTAAAAAACGTGTGGATGTTGAGGCTTATTATGACAAGAACACTTATAAACCGAAAGTGAAGGATTTCCTCGGCGTTCCGATGTTCTTGACCTAAAATTCTGTAAATAACGAGCCCGTGAGCACTTCACGGGCTTTTCTTTTGGAGAAATGTATTATGCCAAAATCAGACCAGGGTATTTCCGCAAGAAGGTATCAGATTGTTCCCCGAACTTTGATATTCATTTTGGATAAAAATGGAAGGGTATTGCTGTTAAAAGGTGCCGAGGATAAGCGGCTATGGGCGGGACTTTTCAATGGCATTGGGGGACATATCGAACCCGGAGAAGATATTCTGGAGGCAGCTTATCGAGAATTGAGTGAAGAAACTGGGATTGAGGATGTCTCATTACGATGTTGTGGGCAGATTATGGTTGAGGTCACGCCTGAAACAGGTGTAGGGATTTTTGTTTTTCGTGGGGATGTTGGTGAGGATGTTTCGATCTGCCATTCTGTTGAGGGTGAATTGCACTGGGTCAGTGAAAACGATCTAACAAAAATTGAAATGGTAGAGGATTTGTATTATCTGCTCCCTCTGGTCAGAGGACATCACGAAGGTGAACCTTTGATTGTCGGAAAATATTCGTATAACGAAAGCAATCAACTCTCAGTGTCATTTTGCTGAGCCAATTCATAGAAAACCAGCAACGTGTCTCCGTATTCCCGTTGATCAAAAACCTTAAATTTCGTATAGGTATTGGCTTCGTTATACTCTTTCGGGTGAATTTGCACGATTACCATGCCCCATGGGTTAACTAAGGCAGGGTTTTCATCCAAAATTTGCATCGCTTTATCCCATAGGTTGTGATATTGTGGGGGAGCGATGTATATTAGGTCATAGCTTTTCTGGCGATCCTCCCGCAGATAGACAAAGGCATCTTTTTTCTGAACAGTTGCAAACTCAGAGAGGTTGGTTGTTGTTAAATTTTGTAGGATGACTTTCAGGGCGCGATAATTAATTTCGATGAAATCGACATGTTCGGCGCCGCGCGAAAGGGCTTCGATGCCGACCGCCCCTGTACCGCCAAAGAGATCGAGGACTGTTGCGCCTTCGATTTCTGGTCCAATAATATTAAACAGCGCCTCTTTCACCTGATCTGTGATTGGGCGTGTGGATTTTCCCGGAACACTCGCAAGTTGTATACCTTTAGCGCTACCTGAAATGACGCGCATCAGATGTTCTCCTGATAATAAAATTGAAAAACCATTATATGGGTGAAAGAAGAACTCATTTTACACATCGCTTCCTAGTTTTGATCATCTAATCCATCTCTTGGTGGCGGCTCGTTTGCAATCTCTTCGGGATCTGCACCGGTTGGTACATTACCATAAGTCCAGTATCTATTAGCAAAAAAGTTCCAGAAGGTGATAATCGTGATGCTGGCAGCCAGAGCCAGATTTTGACTGATCACAAAATTTTTAATCGGTAGTTGGAGTGATAGATTGTTGAGCCCATTCAGGATTAACCGATCCAACCATGGCACCAGAGGGGTCCGAATAACAATCCCAAGAAGATTTATTATAAAGAATTGGATGAGCTGCTTTGGTGCAGCCTTACTGCGGGATTCGGGATATGTCCAATACCGATTCCACAAAAAATTGTTAATGACTGCGCAGACAAATGAGATAGCCTGTGCCCATACCAATGGAACATCAAACACAAGCCGCATCAGATTCATAATGCCGAAGTCTACAATTGTTCCGGTCACACCGACAAACGCGAACTTAAGAAAGCGTGTTCTTTCGTGCTGATTTGTGATAATGCTCATAGCCCCATTTTCTGCCTGAAGTACGGAATAGTTTTCTCAAGACCTTGCACCATTGGTATCCTGGGTGCCCAATCTAATAGTTCTTTTGCCCTGGTGATGTCCGGCCTACGCCGATTTGGGTCGTCCCCCAGTCTCTTTGCCATTTTGACGATTGTTCCGCCCTCATTTTCCGTTATCTGGTTGATCACTTCAGCGAATTCCTTGATGCTGATCTCATTCGGGTTGCCAAGATTGACCGGCTCGTGATAATCCACCAACATCAGCCTGTAGATGCCTTCAATAAGATCATCCACATAACAAAAGCTTCGTGTTTGTGAGCCATCACCATAGATGGTTAGAGGTTCTCCCCGGAGTGCTTGCTGGATAAAATTCGGCACAACGCGCCCGTCATCCAGACGCATTCGCGGACCATAAGTGTTAAAGATCCGCACGATGCGTGTGTCAATGTCGTGGAAGCGATGGTAGGCCATGGTCAGGGCTTCTGCAAAACGTTTGGCCTCATCATAAACTGAACGGGACCCAATCGGGTCGACATTTCCCCAATAAGTCTCTTTTTGAGGATGCTCTAAAGGGTTGCCGTAAATTTCACTGGTGGATGCCAGCAGAAATTTTGCATTGTAAGCACGAGCAACCCCGAGGGAATTATGAGTCCCTAAGGCGCCAGCTTTCATGGTCTGGATAGGGAGGTTTGGGAAACCAAGCGGTGAAGCTGGATTAGGGCTGGCGGGTGAAGCAAAGTGAAGAACATAGTCAATCTCACCCGGTACGAAGATGAAATTGGATACGTCGTGATGGATAAAACTAAAATTTGGATTACCAGCAAGATGTGCCAGATTTTCTTTGTTTCCTGTAATGAAATTATCCATTCCAATCACCTGGTGTCCCTCTGCGATGAGACGGTCTGTCAGGTGAGACCCAAGAAAGCCCGCTGCGCCGGTTAGTAAAATTCGCATGGTTGTGCTCCTGAAATCTTAATGACTTCGATTTGTTTATTAGTTTAACCTTACCAGCCAATTTTACCAGTTTAGGCTTTAAGCGGTAGGCTTGCTTTTGGAGTATAATCAACACGTTCAAAATTCAGTATGAAACTAATATAAATATGGAAGATCAATTGGGAAACGAAAATAATCAGGAAATATTAGCGAAAATCGAGGGATTGCTGTTTGTGTCTTCGGGGTTGGTAAGCCCCTATCAACTGGCAAAAGCACTTGATGCATCTGAAAGTGAAATTGAGGCTTTGATTGGTCAATTGGAAGAACATTATAAAACAGATGGTCATGGTTTAAGGTTGATGCGGGTTAAGAATAGAGTGCAACTGACGACAGCACCCGGAATCAGCAAGACAGTTGAAAACTTTTTAGAATTGGAAAACACAAGCACGCTTTCACAGGCGGCGCTTGAGGCATTGGCAATCATTGCATATAAACAGCCGATGACACGACCCGAAGTTGATGTCATTCGGGGTGTCAACAGTGACAGTGTGATGCGTACCTTGTTGTCAAAAGGATTAATTGAAGAGCTCGGACGAGCCGACGCGCCAGGTCGTCCGATATATTACGGGACAACACCTGAATTCCTGCAATATTTTGGGTTAGAAACACTGGACGCACTCCCGTATATTGACTTCGAAGCGCTCGAAGAAATACAAACCGAAAATGGTGCAAAGGAAGTTCTAAAAACATAATGGCAGAAGATCGAGTTCAAAAGATATTATCACGGGCAGGGTTTGGTTCACGGCGGGGGTGTGAGGAGTATATCGAACAGGGACGAGTCACCGTTAATGGGAAGTTGATCAGTCTGGGTACCAAAGCAGACCCTAAGCGGGATGAAATTCGTTTGGATGGTGAATTAATTGGGAAGCCGGAGAAAAAAGTCTACATTCTGCTTAATAAACCGCGCAATATGCTTTCTTTGCATGATCCTGAGGATCCAAGACCTTCCATTTTTGACATTGTCACTGATGAACGACATCTTTACCCGGTCGGTCGTCTCGATTTTGACAGTGAGGGTTTGGTGCTGCTGACCAATGATGGTAAGCTTGCTAACCGCCTGACTCATCCGCGTTATGAACATGATAAGGCATACGAGGTTCGGGTGACAAAGCGCCCAGACGATGAACAACTAGCAATTTGGCGGCGCGGTGTGGTGCTCGAAGATGGTTACCGCACGCTGCCTGCTGATGTTGAAGTAAAAGCCTATACCAAATCTGGTGCGTGGTTAAATATTGTGTTGCGAGAAGGAAAAAATCGGCAGATTCGCCGCACGGGATCTCGCATTGGTTTACCCGTTCGGCAGATTCGCAGGGTGCGGATTGGCCCGTTGGAGCTTGGTAAACTGCAACCCGGCAACTTCCGTTATCTTCAACCGGATGAGATCAAGGTTTTACGAGAGTATGCCGGGTTGTCTGACGAATAATATAACCTTATTCAACCAATAATTGTTTGATCTTTTCAAGAGTCTCTGGGGGGATTTCCACTTCGGATTTTCGATCATAACGCCGTATCGTTCTACGCAACCCATCAAGCTCGGTGATCGGAGTGGGTGCATTTTCAACATTTCCGATGGTTGCCTTTGGATGGAGTGATACGAGAATGCTGTTGATCGGCGGCATTTGGCTCTCATCTAAATTTTTAAGCAGCAAATTCCTGATTCGTTTTTCGTTGTCAATCACTTCAGAATCTGGCCTGCCGATATTCTCTTGACCAAAGAATTTGAGAAAGAACGACCCGCCTCGCTGCCGCCATTTTTTATCATAATAAATCTCGCCGCTGGCAACAATTGGGTGCGGGATCCAAATGCCGTAAGGGCCAACTAATAATAGCGACACAGGCGTGTTATAAGCGTAAAAGGTGTAATCGTTATTCAATTTTTCCAGGTTTTCGGCAATGATTTCATCATTGCGCGGGCTTCTGCCAAACCTCGAAACAAAGTAAGTGCTGATTTGAGCAACGATGAACCCGACGATCAATGCCCCAAAAGAGATTAAGGTTTTGGTGGGTGTGGGATTGAAATTGAGAACCAATCCAGCTCCGAGAATGGCAATGCCGGCAATTGAAGCAATGTTGCCAATCTTTTTATTTCGATTGATTAATTTTTCGTTGATTTCTTTATTCATCTGATAATCCTTATCTATGTTAAATGCTTTCTTTGATTGCTTTCTGCAGTTCATCCATCAGGCGATGATCAACTGCTTGTTTGGCGGCATTGATTGCGCTGACCAGTGCACGTGCATCAGAACGACCGTGGCCTACGAACACAGGTGCATCAATCCCCAATAGGGGCGCGGCACCAATTTCAGCCGGATCGAGCATTTTCTTGATTTTGCTAAAAGCAGGTTTAGCAAGGAAAGCGCCGATTTTTGTACGGAAACTCGACATGAGTTCTTCCTTCAAAATGTCAACAATCAGCTTGGCAACAGCTTCGGTGGATTTCAGCATCACATTGCCTGTGAAACCGTCCGTCACAACGACATCCGCCATCCCGCCGAACAGCTCTTTGCCCTCAACATTGCCGATGAAATTTATCTCAGTTTCTTTGAGCAGTGGATAGGTCTCTCTGACAAGGTTGTTTCCTTTGCCTTCTTCTTCACCGTTCGAAAGCAGCCCAACTCGCGGATTCTCAATATTGAGCATCGTTTGTGCGTAGATCTTACCCATGATGGCGAATTGAACCAGGAATTCGGGCCGGCATTCAGCGTTTGCCCCAATATCCAGCACCACGGCATGTCCGTTTTTTACCGGAAACAAGGCACACAAACTGGGGCGATTGACACCCCGAATGGTGCCGATTGTTTTCTGGGCAAAATACATTGCCATACCCGTGTTTCCGGCACTCACGAAGGCATCAGCTTCACCTGACTTTACGAGTTCCATCCCAACACGCATGCTGTTTTGCTTCTTCGCTCTGGCTTCCATGATGTGGTCGCTCATGTCGAGTGCTTCAGGTGCGTGAAGGATCCGAACCCGTGAATGATCACCGGCAAGATTGGAAAGTTTGTCTTTTAATGAGTTCTCATCGCCAACAAGGATGATTTCTTCTTGTAATTCATTGGATGCAGTAATTGCTGCCAAAACCTCTGGATCTGGCCGATCATCACTGCCCATAGCATCTAATACAATCCTCATTTTGTGCTCCTCGTTATAAAAAGTATGATCATCTTTCCTTGACATCCCATCTTAGCAGGATATAATTACTTCTGCTCAAGCGCTAGTGCTGGAACTGGCAGACAGGCGTGGTTGAGGGCCACGTGCCGCTGAGGCGTGAGGGTTCGACTCCCTCCTAGCGCATTTTGCATCTAACAAGCACAGTTATGTGCTTGTTTTTGTTAAGTATCGTTCAATCCCTCAAGGGCTATTGGGCAGGCTGCGGGAATTCCTGTTCCAGCCAGGTGAGCGGGTTGATCGGTGTGCCGGTGATATCGATCTCGAAATGCAGGTGAGGCCCAGCGGAGCGGCCTGTGTTGCCAATCTGGCCAATGATATCGCCGGGTTGGACGAAATCGCCGACATTTGCGTTGAATTCCGAAAGATGCCAGTAGCCTGAAAAGACTCCCCAGCCGTGATCAATGACGATCGCTTTTCCTTTAACGAACAGTTCTTCCGCCACGACAATTTTCCCGGCGGCAGGGGCATATACATTAAGGTTTTGGGCACATACTGCAAAATCAATCCCTGTATGATAGAAGTAAAGCCCGCCATTGTTATAATCTCGGCGCTGTCCAAACAAACTGTTCAGACAAGGCTCGTCAACCGGGTAGCGGAACGGTCCATCCCAGAAACGTTCTGGGGAGGTTTGGGTGAGAATCGTTTCGAGATAGGCATCCTCTTCTGCAATGGCTTCCTCGTCCAGGTAGCCTTCAGGCACATTTACCCATTCATTACCGTAGCCGCCTTCAGCAAGCAGCACAAGTTGTTCCATGGTTTGTGATCTTCCGTCCGGATAGATTGCGGTGATCGATAGCGGATAAGGTTTTGGTTCTGCAAGTGCGTGAATCCCCAAAAAACTATAATAATTTTCATCATCGTCGGTAAAAAAACTTAGAGGTTGGTTATTAAAAAAGCCACTGAATGCGGCACTTGTGGTTGAGTTGATCGCAATCTGTAAGGTTTCGCCCTGGATAATGGGTAAATTATTTATTGAAATTTGCAGCACAGGCAGGTTCAGAGGTGTGGTTGCATCGGGGTCAACACTGGAAAACAATGTTTCACCTGCTACAGCTGCCCATGATGATGTTAATTGATTATGATTTGCTAATATCCACGGTGAACCACCGGCGCGGATGGCAGTTTCAAGCAGGGTGCCACCGGGTGGGATTAGGCCTACGGGTTGAAGTGGATCTTGGTCTTCTTCGACTGGAATAATAAAACGAAGCCCAGCCATAGTTTCAGATGGACTGGTAATTTTATTCAGAGTCGCCAGGTCGGCAAGGTCAGATTGATATTGACGGGATAATTTTGTCAATGTTGTGCCAAAGGGCAGGGTGGTCGATGTTAATACACCTGAAATACCAGGCAACCCGGGGATAACCAAACGCTGACCGATATTGAGCGCGTTCGGGTCGCTGAGGTTATTTATGCTTTGAATTTCCTCGGCAGATACGCCAAACCTGAGCGCAATTGTGTTGAGCGTATCTCCCTGTTGGACAATGTAAGTGGGACCATCCTGCATCATCGGAGACGCTTCGGCTTTTTGAGATCTGACAATAAAGGCTGTCACCAATAAAAATAGAACCATAATCAGTTTTGTCAGGATCTTCACTTGTTTTTTGATTGATAATTTCATTGATACCCTTATCGTAAAACACAGGGTTGTGCAAAATCTGTTATATTAAATACGGTAAATTCAAACTACAAGTTTACCATAAGCGTAATCATAAGTGAAAGGTGCATGTATGAAGATAACAACATGGAATGTTAACGGATTTCGGGCGGTTTTGAGGAAGGATGCCTTGCAATGGGTTCCGGAAGTGGATCCGGATGTACTTTGCTTGCAAGAGATAAAGCTTCAATTGGATCAAATCAGTGACGATGAGGCTTCAATTGATGGTTACCAATCTGTTTGGAACCCTGCCGAGCGCAAAGGTTACAGCGGTACAGCAACATTCCATAAAGAGGCACCATTAGAGGTCGACAAAGGTTTAGGGTTTGAGAAGTTTGATGACGAAGGCCGGGTGATCCTATCAAAATTTGAGGACTTTCATCTCTATAACATTTACTTTCCTAATGGTGGGCAAGGGAACAAACGAGTACCTTATAAGCTGGAATTTTATGAGAAACTGCTTGAAATTTGCGATGATTTGCACGAGAAGGGTGAGAACATCATCATCACTGGCGATTTCAACACCGCCCACAATGAGATCGACCTGGCAAACCCCAAATCAAACGAGAAGAACACCGGCTTTTTACCTGAAGAGCGGGAGTGGATTGACAAATATCTTGAGCATGATTTTGTTGATGCGTTCCGTGAGTTGTATCCAGACCGTGAAGATTACACCTGGTGGACTTATCGGTTCAACTCACGCGAAAGAGATATCGGCTGGCGGCTGGATTATTTTTTGGTCTCAAAACCATTGATGGAACGTGACGAGGATGTCGTGATCCACAGTGATATTATGGGATCCGATCATTGTCCTGTCAGCCTAATCTTGCGGGATTAATTGAGAAATAAAAAAAACGGCGTTGGATTGATCACCAACGCCGTTTTTGTTTTTAATAGACTTAGTCTTCAGGAATCCAACAGCACAAAACCAGATCACGCGCCGCTTTGACTTCGTCACAACGCCGGAGTGGTGTGGTGAGAGGTGCCTTTTGAAGCAATTCTGGGTTCTCCCGGGCTTCTTTGGCAATGGCTTTCATTGCATCTGCAAAGGCATCCAAAGTTTGTTTGGACTCGGTCTCTGTAGGCTCGATCATCAAAGCTTCGTGCACAATCAGGGGGAAATAATTCGTCGGCGGATGGAAGCCGTAATCCATCAAGCGCTTACTGATATCAAGGGCATGCACATCCGGGATTTCGTCCCAGGCACCTTCGACCACGAATTCGTGCATACAAGTGCGGTCATATGGAAGCACGTAATCTTCTTTGACTTTAGTCATCAGGTAGTTGGCGTTCAACACAGCCTTTTCACCAATATTGCGCAATCCTTTAGCGCCATGCATGGCGATGTAGGTATAGGCTCGTAAAATTACACCAAAATGCCCATAGAAAGTTTTCATCCGCCCGATTGAGTTTTCAGGATGGTAAAAACCAAAAAATGGGGGTGTTTCCTCATCGCCTTCTTCAATCACTGTCACGATCGGGCTGGGCAGGTATTCCGCCAGCTCTTCAGAAACACCGACCGGTCCTGACCCAGGCCCTCCACCGCCATGCGGTGTGGAGAACGTTTTGTGCAGGTTAAAGTGCATGATATCAAAACCGACATCTCCAGGGCGGATAATGCCCAGGAGAGCATTCAGGTTGGCACCGTCACCGTAAACAAGCCCGCCAGCCTCATGGACCTTGTTGATGACTTCTTCGACGTTTTCATCGAAAAGCCCAAGGGTGTTGGGGTTGGTAAGCATCAAACCTGCCAGTGTGTCGTCGCATTCTGCTTTCAATGCTTCAAGATCCACATTCCCGCGGTCATCTGACGGCAGAGAGACAACCTCGAAACCGCTCATGGAAGAGGTCGCAGGATTGGTGCCGTGAGCTGAATCAGGGATCAGGATTTTGACACGTTTGTGGTTCTGGTTAACCTCATGATACTTCTTGATGATCAACGCGCCGACCAACTCGCCCTGTGCACCTGCGGCTGGGGTCAGGCAAACGCGATGAAAACCGCTTAACGCCTGCATCCACTCCTGGAGTTGATACATCACGTACAGGTTGCCCTGAACACTGACGATGGGCTGCAGTGGGTGGGTGTGTGCAAAGCCAGGGATCCGGGCTGCCGCTTCGTTGATTTTCGGGTTGTACTTCATCGTGCACGAGCCTAAGGGGTAAAAACCGCCATCAATAGAGTAGTTGAGCTTCGAGATGTTGGTGAAATGGCGAATCACATCCAATTCCGACAGTTCTGGAAGATTTAGCGAGTTTCGAGTGAATTCATCTGGCAAATCTGTAGTAGGTACATCGGATTCAGGGAAGGTAACCCCTTTTCGACCGGGTTGAGAAAGTTCATAAATTGTCTTTTCAGTCATGGGCCACCTCCTCTAATGCTTCTACAAACGCATCGATGTCTTCTTTAGAGATTTTTTCGGTGACAGCCACCAGCATGTGATTCTTCATTTCCTGGTAATCTTGGCTGAGATCATATCCTCCGAGGATCCAATGGTTCTCTAAGTGGTGATTGATCAGGTTTACGGGTTTAGGTGTTTTTACCACAAACTCGTGGAAAAATGGTGTTTCAGGAAAAGCCAGAGAATAACCGTCAAGTTTTGAGATTTGTTCTGCTGCATAATGTGCTTTTTGGTAGCATAAATTAGCGACCTGCTTAAAGCCCGTTTTTCCCAATAGGCTGAGATAAACTGCTGCAGCGAGTGCCATTAAGCCCTGGTTCGTACAGATGTTTGAGGTCGATTTTTCACGACGGATATGCTGTTCTCGGGCAGTTAATGTCAGGACATAGGCTCTTTGTCCCGCTTCATCGACTGTTTCTCCAACCAGACGACCTGCCAACTTTCTGACATACTTCTCTTTGGCTGTAAAAATGCCCAAGTAGGGACCACCAAAGGAGAGTGGGATGCCTAAGGGCTGTCCTTCGCCAACGGCAAGGTCTACATCGAAATCCCCAGGCGGTTTGAGCAAACCCAGGGCGGTTGGATTGAAGACAAAGGCAACTAAGGCGCCTTGCGCGTGAGACAATTCGATTAATTTCGTGTAGTCAAATATTCTGCCAAGGAAATCGGGATATTGAACCATGACAAGCGCTGTGTTGTTATCAACCTGATCTACAAGATGATTAAAATCCAGACCGATTTCAGGTTCATCACCGGTAACAACCACCGATTCGAGACCTTGCATATAGGTGCGGATCGTTTCGCGATATTGGGGATTTACGGATCGGGAAACGACGATCTTTTTCCGCTTGCCTCTGAAAAAATGGTAAGCGAGATTGGCTGCTTCTGCCGCCGCAGTTGCGCCATCGTAATGCGAGGCGTTGCTGATATCCAACCCGGTAAGCTCGGTCATCAGTGATTGAAATTCAAAGATGGCCTGGAGGGTGCCCTGGGATATTTCGGGTTGATAGGGGGTGTAGGCTGTGTAAAATTCGCCGCGCCTCAAGATCATATCGACTGCGGCCGGAATATAATGGTTATATGCACCTGCGCCTAAAAATGAAATAAAATCATCAGTTGAGGCGTTTGCTGAGCTGATTTCATTCAACTCAGCAGCAATTTCCATTTCTGTTAAACCTTCAGGAAGATCAAGTTCCGGGAAACGATATTTCGCCGGAACTTTAGTAAACAATTCCTCAACAGATTCAACCCCAATAACCTTAAGCATATCCTCAATTTCTTGGGGGGTGTGGGGAGTGAACATTAACCCTCGCGTTCCTCGTTGTAGGCTTCGTATGCGTCTGCATCAAGAAGATCTTCTAATTCAGATGGATCATCCAGTTTCATCTTGACCAACCAACCAGCTTCATAAGGGTCTGAATTTAAGACCTCTGGTGCGTCGACAACGTCTTCATTGATCGCGGTGATTGTGCCCGATGCAGGGAAACTGACATCAGCGGCAGCCTTAACTGATTCCACGGTTGCCAATGTATCGCCTTTGCCGACTTCATCACCCTCATCTACCATGAACTCAACAAAAACGACATCAGATAGTTGATCCTGGGCGTAGTCTGAGATACCAATGATGGCTTCATCACCTTCTACCTTAATCCATTCATCTGTTTTCGCATATTTTAAACCTTGTGGCGTCTTCATTTTATGAACTCCTATCATATAAAAAAATTTTATCTATTCCTAGAAGTCCTCTGTTGATTGCGCGGTTATCCAGTCAACCGTGGTTTTTCAGAGGTGTCTGTTTAGCGGGTCTTATTTACCTGAGAGTTTCGGCCATTAGCCTTGCCCCTTCGGTGCCGTTATTGATCTGACGGTCTCTTCCCACTAACATCCAACTGATTACATCCTGATTTTATAAGCAGCCAATTAATATGTCAAGCAAGGAAGATTTTGAAGGAATATTCAATCGTGATGGTCATATTTCTTTCTGTATTTTTGGGCTTCTTCAACATATTCTAAAGACTGATGCCTAAAATAGGTGTTGTAAAGGTCTGCATAATGATCACCGTGTTCCATCAGGTCTGAATGGCTGCCTTCTTCAATTATTTCTCCGTCGCGCATCACGAGGATCCTATCTGCTGAGCGCACCGTTGAAAGCCGATGTGCGATCAGGATACTTGTCGTTTCTGACAGAATTAAATCCAGTGCGGTCTTTATTTGTTTTTCCGTGAATGGGTCAATACTGGCTGTTGCCTCATCCAGAATGAAGATGGACGGTTTCTGGATGAGCACGCGCATCAATGCGACCAGTTGCCGCTGCCCCATGGAAAGCTGTGAGCCGCGTTCGCCCACCTCTGTATCAAGACCGTTGGGCAAGGTTTCAAGCCACTCACCCTCACCGATTTTGTTGCCAATTTCCAAGATCTCTGACCGATTGCAGACCGGGCAGCCATAACGAATATTTTCCTCAATAGTCCCGGAAAATAGAAATGGAACCTGTGAAACGATTCCCATCTGCTGGCGCAGCGCAACCAGGTCAAACTTGCGAATATCGGTGCCATCAATTAATATTTCGCCTTCCTGAAAGTCATAAAAACGGGCAATCAATCGGCCGATCGATGTTTTGCCAGCGCCGGTATGACCGACCAATGCCAACGTTTCGCCTGGTTTGATGTGCAGGTTGAAGTCTTGCAGCACCGGTTCATCCGGAGTGTAATGAAAATTCACATGAACCATATCAATTCTTCCGTCGAGTTTCTCAGGTACGATGGCGGCTTGTTGTTTCACAGAGTGTTCAGCGTCAATCAGCGCAAAGATCCTTTCTGCTGCCGAAAGTCCTGTCTGAAGTTGTGTCCAAAAAGAAGATAGATTCATCACTGGGTACAGAAATCGATCTAAAGTGGTAAGGAAGAGGTACCAGGCGCCGGCGGTGACCAAACCATCCATCACAGTCATGGCACCGAAATAAACCATTAGCGCGGCTGCAATCCCTCCAATGGTCCTGAGAACTGGGAAAACGATCGAAAGGATCAAGCCCCGTTTGATATTGACTTTGAAGGATGTCTGGTTTGCATCCTCAAACTCATCATAAATGGATTCTTCCTGCCTGAAATTCTTAGCAATGGCAATCCCGCTCACTGTTTCTTTGATGGTCGAATTGACATTTGCCATGGCACGCATGCCTTCTCTTGTGACCTTGCGTGCTGCATGGCGATATTGGATCACAAACAAAAATAGCAGCGGAAGCATCAAGAAAACGGCGAGCGCCAAACGCCACTCTGTTTGGATGAGGACAACGGCCAGAATGATGGAGGAGATCAACTGCATGATGACATTGGTCGAAAGCGTTACCAGTTGTCCAAATTCGCGTGTATCGGACGTAATGCGGGAGACAATTTTTCCTGAGTCAAAGCTGTCGTGAAACGATAGATCCTGCCTGACAGCCGCTGTAAATGCATCTGTAGCAAGTTCTCGAATTAAGTCAGCGATCGTCCTTGCAGAATAGCGCCGGTTGAGGAAGCTGCTGAACCAGCTGAGGACTCCAAGCCCTAAAACAATCCCTGTAAGCGTGAAGATAAATTGTGGAGTCACGCTTTCCTGGGTGACCTGGTCCAGTCCGCGTGAGACAATGACGGGATTGAAAGCTTCGATTACTGCATGAACAATCAGCGCGATACCGACAATGATTAAGCGTTTTGCATGATTCTTGAAATAATCAAAAATCCGGCTGAAGAGTTTTTTATCGGAATACTGCCTGTCATATTTTTCTGCTGCTAATCCTGAATAGAATCCCATAGTTGTGTCACTCGCTGAAAATTCGCTGGTATGATTTCGATGCTTCCAGTAGTTCTTCATGGCTGCCAACCGCAACTACTTTGCCCTGGCGCAGTACCACAATCAAATCTGCCCATCGGATTTGCGATAACCGGTGGGTGATGATCAAGGTTGTTCTGCCTTCTGCAGCTTTAAAAATTGCCTGTTGAATGCGGTCTTCTGTTTCGCTGTCAATCGCGCTGGTTGAATCATCCAAGATCAGGATCTTGGGTGAGGTCAGAAAGGCGCGTGCCAGGGCAAGCCGTTGCCGCTGTCCGCCCGAGAGGGTGGTGCCCCGTTCGCCAATGATTGTCTCATATCCGTTTTCAAAGCTCATGATGAAATCGTGCGCCTGGGCTTCTTTTGCAGCCTGGATGATCTCATCGGTTGTCGCATCCTGTTTGCCAAAGGCGATATTGTCTGCAATGGATCTCGAAAACAAGAAAACATCCTGTTCGATGATTGAAATTTGATTGCGTAATGTTTCCAGATACCAATCGCGGACGTTGATACCGTCTATCAGAACTTGTCCTTCTGAAACGTCAAATGTGCGGTTGATCAATTTCACAAGAGAGGTTTTCCCAGAACCGGTTTGTCCGACAATGGCTACCGTTTGTCCTAGTCTGATTTTCAGGTTCACGTTTTCTAAAATGGGCTCGTCATCGTTATACCCAAATTGGACATCTTTAAATTCAATCTTACCTTTGATCGATTTAGCATAACCTTCGATGTTTTGGTCGAGCTTATTCTCGGTTTTAAGTAATTCGAGAATGCGCCTGGCACCCGCGAAGCCGAGAGAGATTTGTGAATAGGCAAATAAGGAGACAAAGGTGGGAAATCCCAATAGCGAAAGAGTGCCGAAATAGCCAATCACATCACCGATGGTGATCTGTCCCTGTTGAAATAAAAACAGGGCATGACCTAATCCAGCGGCCATTGAAATCCCAAGCAGCAGCATTGGCAAGAATCGGCTTTCAATGTCTCCCTGTTTGACGGAGGCATCCCGGTATTCATTGGCGTTATTATGGAAAAGCTCGATTTCTGCATCTTCTCTCGCAGAACCCTTGACAACTTCGATACCGTCAACTGCCTCTGCCAGGCGGCTGTTCAATGTACCAAAGCTTTGGCGCACGTCCCGTGTGATCGGGTTGAGGATATTGAGATAATGCCAAAGTGCGATAATGTATAAGATGATAAAAGCAGCAGGTGTGGCGATCAGCGCGATGTGATAACTCGGGCCAACAAACAGCGGGATGAACAGGAAGTTCAGCGATCCAATGACCAGATTGAAGCCCGGGCTGAACATATAGTTGACTTCTCGAACATCGTTGGTCGCCCGCGCCATTAAGTCACCCACAGATTGCAGGTTATGGAACGTCATGCTTTTACCTAACAAGCTGACATAAAGCTCCTGGCGCACATATTTTTCAATGTTTTGAGCGACAACTTCAAACCCGAAGTTTCGGCTAAATTGTAGCAGACCACGTATGGTCTGTGAGACGCCGATAATTAAGGCATAGCGGCCAATAGTGGCCATTGAAGGGTTCGGCGTGAGGATTTCGTTGAATGCGCGTCCGATGTAGATTGGGACAACGCTGGCCAGGGCGGCATTACTGATCGCCCCAATGAAGGCTAATAATAAGCAGTGCCACTGGTGGCTAACGTGTGAAAGCACCCAAACTAGCGGGGTCTTCTGATTGGTTTTATACTTTGTTTCAAAGCTAAATTCTGCGATACTCTCAGCTGAATGCGTTGTCATGATTGTGTGCTTTCTTTCAAGTCAAGGCTGATGCGGTTTCTTTCATGATCGATTGATAAAATTTGGACGTTGATAATTTCTCCCACCTGCAAGTCCATATCCTTTTTGATCTTTGACTTGTGGAGTAAACCATCGGTTTTGACGCCAATATCAACAAAAGCGCCAAAATCAACGACATTTCTTATTGTACCCATCAATTGCATCCCGGGGGTGAGGTCTTCCATATTGAGTACGTCTTTTCTCAGGATGGGTTTTGGAATTTTCTCGCGTGGGTCTCTCCCCGGACGAGCGATTTCATCCAGAATATCAAGAATCGTGGGCGATCCTGCATCTAAACTTGCCATAAGTTCGGAGAAGTCCACTTCTGCCTTGAATTGTTTTACGGCATCTGATCGTGACTTTTGATCGGCATCCATTGGGAGCGACATCATCGTGAACAGCCGGCGTGCTATGGGATAGCTCTCTGGGTGGATGGCGGTTGCGTCCAAAGGGTTGCTACCATCTCTGATACGCAGAAATGCCGCACACTGTTCAAATGTTTTAGTGCCTAAACCAGGTACATCGTGGAATGACTCGCGATCGCTAAAAGGACCATTTCCTTCTCTATACTGGACCATCTTTTCTGCGAGGGCAGGTCCGATACCTGAAACATAACTGAGTAGCGGTACAGAGGCAGTGTTGACATCCACACCCACTGCATTAACGACGGATTCGACGACTTTAGAGAGCGCTTCGGATAATTTTGTTTGATTTAAATCATGCTGATATAACCCAACACCGATGGATTTTGGATCGATCTTGACCAGCTCAGCCAATGGATCCTGCACACGGCGCCCTATCGAAACCGCACCTCGGATGCTCACATCCAAATCTGGGAATTCTTGTCTGGCAATTTCACTGGCAGAGTAGACACTGGCACCGGCTTCGCTGGTGATGATATAGTTTAGAGAATCATCCTGTTTGGTGATTTCCGCAACAAACTGTTCCGTCTCACGCGAGGCAGTGCCATTCCCGATCACAATCAGCGTCACCTGATACTTTTTAATAAGATCGTTGACGGTCTGATAAGCCTCTGCTTGGCGGTTTTGAGGCGGATGAGGATAAATGGTCCCTGTATCCAGTAATCTGCCGGTAGGGTCAAGGATAACCACCTTAGAACCGGTTCTGAATCCCGGGTCTATCGCCAAAACCACCTGGTTTGTGAGAGGCGGTTGAGTCAGCAATCCTTTTAGATTTAGGCTGAAAACACCAATGGCATGCGTTTCTGCCTTTTCCGTCAACCCACGGCGGATATCCCGCACAATGGCCGGGAGGAGTAGACGTTGTGCACTATCTTCTGCGGCCAATTTGAGGGTTTCATAAAAAACGGATTCCTGGTCCAGTGGGAATTGCGAAAAAATCGCAGTTTGCCAGTCAGCCTCTCGAAAAAGAATGCTGATGCGTAGAACTTTATCGCTTTCCCCGCGGTTTATGGCTAAAATCTGGTGTGGCCTGAGATCCTTGACTCTTTGCTCAAATTGATAGTAAAGGGCGTAGGTTTGTCGTTCATCTTGGCTGTTCTTAATAATTTCGCTGACCAATGTGCTATGCTCAAAACCGCTTTTTCGGACGGATTGCCTCACATGGGCGTTTTCAGCAATGATTTCAGCAGCAATATCTGCTGCACCATTTAATGCCGCCTCAGCGGTGAGCACTTTCTCATTGAGGAATGGTGCTAAAAGGGCATCTAGGGACTTAGTGGAGACCAATTGTCGGATCAATTGATCTGCCAGCGGCGCTAAACCCTTTTCCCTGGCATCGGTTGCCCGTGTGCGCCTTTTGGGGCGATAGGGCTGGTAGAGATCTTCTAATTGGGTGAGGGTTGCGGCATTTTCAATCGCTTTTCTTAATGCTGAGGATAAACTGCCTTGCTCATCCAAGCTCTGTAAAATACTATGACGACGCTGATCCAAATTTTCAAGTCTCGAAAGTGCTTCGCCGATCTCTCGAATCTGAACTTCATCCAAACCACCAGTCATTTCCTTTCGATACCGGGCAATAAAAGGGATGGTGTTGCTGTCTTTGATTAAGTTAATGGTTTGACTGACTTTTTGAACAGGTAGATTGAGTTTCGATGCAATGATTTGAGAAAAATCCATGTAATAACCTGACGAGAATTCGATTGATAACCAAGTAAGGATTGTAACATTAAATGAGATCGTTCTGTTGTAACAGCTGGTCGATTAATTTTAATATTGTATTGACCTTGACCGCAAGATATGTTATACTGGATGCGAATAATCATATGATTAATCCTATGAATTAGGAAGAAGTTGAATGACTTCTCAAATGCTGTCCAATCACCTATCCAAGTTCCTGGCTTATTTAGCAGAAGAATCCGCTAAAGGAACTGAAACACTGCCCAGTTTAACCGAGTTGAGCAAGAAACTTGGGATGAGCGTCTCTGCGCTCCGTGAGGAATTGCAGGTCGCGAGGGCATTAGGTTTCGTTGAAGTCAAACCGCGCACCGGGATCAGGTGCTTACCCTACACATTTGCGCCATCGGTCAAACAAAGCCTGGCATTTGCCATCACGGTAAAGCATGATATGGTGCAGCAATTTTCAGATTTACGTAATCACATCGAGGCATCATACTGGTATCAGGCTGTAAGCAGCCTGACTGAGCAGGATGTTAAGAAGTTAAATAATATAATTCGTATAGCCAATCGTAAGTTAAGCGCTGATCCAATCCAAATTCCCCATGAAGAACACCGACAACTTCATTTGACGATCTTCAGCCGACTGGACAATGCATTTGTTCAGGGGATTCTTGAATCCTACTGGGACATATATGAGGCAGTGGGGTTGAGTTTTTATGAGGATCAGAAATACCTTGAGCGAGTTTGGGATTATCATCGCCAGATGGTGGATTCTATTACTCACAGTGATTATCTGTCTGGTTATCAGGCATTAATTGCCCACATGGATCTCTTGTTCCAGCGTGAGCAAAAAAACACAAAGATTCTATTTGAATAGGTTTTCGGAGGAACCCGTATGATAGATGATCTTGGATCAGAAAAAGCGCATCAGTCACCACAATCCCAAAAAATCAATGATTTTTGTATGACAATTTGTACCGTCAATGGTTCTGGCAGTGCAACGGCAAATATCACATTGTTGCGAGCCATGTTTCATATGGGAATCCCGGTTTCAGGGAAAAACATCTTTCCATCGAACATTAAAGGATTACCGACCTGGTTTTCTATTCGTTTGTCAGATGAAGGTTACCTGGGTCGGGTGGCGCATGATGACATCATCGTTCAGATGAACCCGGCGACATTTCAGGAGGACATTAATTATGATATCCCTGGGGGAGTGATCTTTTATGCTGATCACATCGATTTACCTATTCAACGTGATGATGTTGTAGTCTATCCGATGCCTGTTAAAGATTTGATCAAAGCGGCAGATATTCCGCGTAATTTGCGTGATTACATGGAAAATATGGTGTATGTCGGCATTGTCTCCCAGATGCTTGGGATTGGCCTTGAATATATTAATAAAGCGCTATTACAGCAATTTGAACAGAAGCCGTCGGTGGCTGAATCCAATTTTGCTGTTGTCAAAATGGCTGCCGATTGGGCAAAAGATAATCTTGAAAAGAAAGACCGATATTGGGTTGAGGAAAGAGAGCCATTAGAAGGTTATATGCTTGCAGATGGCAACACGGCAGCTGCATTAGGTGCAATTTTTGGCGGATTTCAGTTCTGCGGCTGGTATCCAATCACACCTGCAACCAGTTTGGCAGAATCCCTGGGTATCTATGCCCCAAAACTGAGGAAAGACTCTGAAACAGGAAAGCATAATTTTGCGATCGTGCAGGCAGAGGATGAGTTAGCAGCAATTGGCATGGCTGTTGGTGCCGGTTGGGGCGGTATCCGTGCGATGTCTTCGACCTCAGGCCCAGGCATCAGTCTGATGACGGAATACATGAGCCTGGCGTATTATGCTGAAGTTCCCTTGGTGTTGTGGGACGTGCAGCGTGTGGGGCCGAGCACCGGATTGCCCACCCGAACGGGGCAAGGTGACCTCAACCTGACCTATTATCTTGGGCATGGCGATACCCAGCAATTGGTCATCATTCCATCCTCGGTAAATGAGTGTTTTGAGTTTGGCTGGAAAGCATTTGATTATTCCGATGAATTTCAGACGCCGGTAATTGTATTGAGCGACCTTGACCTGGGAATGAACCTTTGGATCACCAAGAAGTTTGATTACCCTGATAAACCGATCGATAGGGGCAAGATATTATGGGAAGAAGGTTTGGAGAAATTTAAGGATGATTGGGGGCGATACCTTGATGTGGATGGGGATGGCATTCCTTACAGGACTTTGATGGGCAATAAACACAAAAAAGCGCCTTACTTCACACGCGGCACCGGTCACGATGAATTTGGAAATTACAGCGAAGCACCTGATGTGTGGCTTCGGGTTTTGGATAGGATCAAATTGAAATTTGATAATGCACGTGAAAAACTACCTAAACCCGTTTATCGGAACATAGATGGTGCAAGGATTGGTTTGATTGGGATGGGTTCGACTGAGCCTGCTATTTTAGAAGCTCAGGATATTTTGAATAGTAAGGGCATTGCGACAGATTTCATGCGTGTTCGTGCATTGCCTTTTTCTAAAGAAGTTCGGGATTTTATCCAAGCGCATGATCGTAATTATGTCTTGGAATTGAACAGGGACGGTCAGCTTCATCAGATATTGGTGACTGAATATTGCGATCTCACGGATCGACTTGTTTCCCTTTCCTACATGGACGGTTTACCTATGACGGCTAAATGGATCGTTGAGTCTTTATCCGAAAAGGAGGAAAAATAGGATGGCTGAACAAGATAACACAAACGCAATCGGATTAACGCGAGCCGATTACAAGGGTGAGCGTTCCACGCTTTGCCCAGGATGCGGCCATAATACCATTTCGGCACAGATTCTTTACGCCTGTTATGAGATGGACATTCCTCCTTCAAATATCGTCAAATTCAGCGGTATTGGCTGTTCCAGCAAGAGCCCTACCTATTTTCTCAGCCAATCCTTTGGATTCAATGGTTTGCATGGGCGAATGCCTTCGCTTGCACTGGGTGCTGCCTTTGCTGATACGAGCATGAAAGTGCTTGGTGTTTCTGGAGATGGTGACACAGCCAGTATCGGACTTGGACAATTCAAACACCTGATTCGTCGAAATTTGCCTATGGTTTACATTGTTGAGAACAACGGTGTCTATGGGCTGACTAAAGGGCAGTTCTCTGCAACAGCCGAGAAGGGTTTAGAATTGAAGTATCAGGGAGTGAACCCATTTTTGCCGATCGATATTGCCAAAGAGGCATTGATTGGCAATGCCAGCTTTGTGGCACGTTCCTTTGCTGGAGACCCGCAGCAGGTGCGGTCATTATTAAAGGCAGCGCTTAGCCATCGCGGGACTTCGGTTTTGGATATCATCAGCCCCTGTGTGAGTTTCAATAACCGCGAAGACACCCTGCATTCCTATCAATGGGGGCGACAGCATGAAGCGCCACTCCATGATATCGCTTTTGTCCCTACACGTAAATCGATCATTCTGGATGAATTTAAGGAAGGCGAAACAAAAGAAGTGACACTGCACGACGGTTCTATTGTGGTGCTGAAAAAATTGGAAAAAGATTATGATCCAACAGATAAATATCAGGCATTACGGATGCTGGAAGAAGCAGAACGTAATCGCTGGTTGATAACAGGTCTTATCTATGTCGATCCCGATCAGCCAGCATTATATGATTATATGAACCTTGTCGAGGAACCATTAAATCGTGTCCCGGCAGAAAAATTGCGACCATCCGTAGAAGCATTACAGAAGATCAATCAGTCGATGGGTTAATTGGTTTGGGGTGAATCAAAACGAATCAAAAAACCGGTGATTTTCATTCACCGGTTTTTTCTTGATGTTTTAATTTTTTTAGGCGTCACCCAGAGTATGCAAAAGGGCAAGGTTTGGTTGTTTATAAGCACCGACCGGGAAGCCAGAGATCACAATGACCTGTTGGCCGAACTCGAGGTTGGTAGCTGTTGCGATGGCTGTCTCGACATGTTTGATCATTGTTTCAAGCGTATCTGCATAAGGCACAAGCATGGGTGTCACGCCCCAATACATGCTCATCTGGCGGTAAGTGTTCATCTCTGGTGTAAAAGCCAAAATTGGAACCTCTGGCCTTGCCTTCGACATCAACCGGGCAGTCTTGCCGGATTGTGTAAAGACAATAATCGCGACCACATTCCGATCATGCGCCAGTTCTTTGGCAGCCTTAGTAATTGAAACTGGGTCGCTTTGGCCGGACAATTCGGAAACAAAGGATTTTTTACCCCATTTTTCAGAATTATCTTCAGCTTGTTGAATGATGGAATTCATCATTTTAACACTCTCAACAGGATATTTCCCCGCTGCGGTTTCGCCTGAGAGCATTACGGCATCGGTCCCGTCGAAGATGGCGTTTGCGACATCGGTCGCCTCAGCCCGGGTAGGCCGGGGGTTTGTGATCATTGATTCAAGCATCTGTGTGGCCGTAATGACCAGCTTACCATGAGCATTGGCACTGGCGATAATCTCTTTTTGCGCAATGGGGACTGCCGCAGGGGACATTTCAACACCAAGATCGCCTCGGGCTACCATGACGCCGTCGGTAACCTTAAGGATCTCTTCAAGATTTTTTAGAGCTTCTGGCCGTTCCAATTTGGCGATAATGGGTGTTTTCGCCGCCTTGGCACTGGTGGCTAATTCTTTGATAGCCTTACGGACTGTCAAAATATCATCTGCATTGAGGACAAAAGAGACTGCGATCATATCTACGCCAACTTCGAGGCCAAATTTTAGGTCTTCGCGGTCTTTTTCTGTAAAGATCGACATGGTTAAGTTTGCGCCGGGCAAATTAACACCCTTATTTGATTTCAGCGTTCCGCCTAATATCACAACGGCTTCAATCCGGTCTCCGTTGATCGATTGGACTTCCATCTCAAGGTGACCATCATCCAGAAGAATATGATTGCCAGGTTTCAATACCTTGTGCAGATCAGGTATCTCGAATGGAATAAAAATATCGTCCTCATCCACAACAAAAGATTCCGATGAACTTAATGCCACCTGATCCCCGGCTTTTAGTTCAAGGCTTCCTCCAGGCAGTTTACCAATCCGCATTTTGGGCCCCTGAAGGTCTTGCAAGATTGTGATGCTGATCCCGCGTTCATCGGCGATCTCACGGATGGTCTCAATCACTTTTTGGTGTGCTTCTTGAGTGCCATGGGAAAAATTCAGTCGCGCGACATCCATCCCAGCGCAGATCAGTGCGTGAATGGTGTCATGATCATCGCTGCTTGGGCCTAATGTACAAACAATCTTCGCAAACCGGTCCATGGCACTCCTTTATTTTCCATTAATCCATTAAAAGCACTTCACGCAGGATGGGGAGCATCCAGTCAATCGTTTCTTTATCGATAATCAGGGGAGGTGCAAGCCGCAGAATGTGGGTATGGGTCTCTTTAACCAGAATACCTCTCTTCTTCAATTCTTCTGCAAAGCGCCTGGCGCCACCTAATTCATGTTTTAGTTCAACGCCAATGAATAAACCCTTCCCGCGAATGTCTTTGATATTCTTTTTTGGAACTTCCTCCAAATAATCCAGCATGTATTCGCCCATTTTCTTGGAGTTTTCTACTAAATTCTCCTCTTCGATCACCTCGAGGGCCGCGATGCCGATGGTTGCCGCCAATGGGTTGCCACCAAAGGTCGAACCATGCTGACCGGGTTCGATCAATCCCAAAATGGATTTATCTGCAAGAACAGCGGAGATGGGATAAAAACCACCCGAAAGTGCTTTACCTACAATTGTAATGTCCGGTCGAACACCTTCATGCTGGCTTGCAAAGAGTGCCCCGGTTCTACCAAGGCCTGTCTGGATTTCATCTGCCATAAAGAGGATATTGTTTTCACGGCAGAGTGTTTCAACATCCTTGAGATAGCCCTTGGGAGGCATTAAAATGCCGTTTTCTCCCTGGATCGGTTCCAGCATGATTGCAGCGGTATTCTCATTGATGGCGTCTCTCAAGGCATCGATATCACCGTATTTGACCATTGGGAAGCCGGGCGTAAAGGGGCCAAAATCCTTTTTATAATCCTCTTCTGAAGTGAAAGAAATAATCGTGGTGGTTCTACCGTGGAAGTTCCCCTCGGCGACGATGATCTCAGCCTTGTTTTGGGGAATACCTTTTACCAGATAACCCCATTTCCTGGCGACCTTGATCCCTGTTTCCACTGCTTCGGCACCGCTGTTCATAGGCAATGACATCTCATAGCCGGTCATATCTGAAAGTTTCTTATAGAAAAGACCGAGTTTATCGTTGCGAAATGCGCGGGAGGTTAACGTCAAACGATCGAGCTGATCGATTACCGCTTGCTTGATTTTGGGATGATTATGACCCTGGTTGAGGGCCGAGTATGCACTCAAACAATCCAGGTATTTATTGCCCTCTACATCCGTGACCCAAACGCCTTCACCTTTAGAGATTACGACATCCAGCGGGTGGTAGTTGTGCGCCCCATATTCCTCTTCCAAATGGATGAAATAGTCACTATTTTGCATCTGATGCTCCTTCAATTAACAAGTCTACGAGGATTGCTTTTTGTGCATGCATTCTGTTTTCTGCCTGGACAAACAAACGTGAATGCGGACCATCGGCAACTTCATTGGTGATTTCCTCGCCGCGATGTGCAGGAAGGCAATGCAAAACGATGGCTTTGGGTTTTGCTAATTTCACAATTTCTTGATTTACCTGGTAGGGAGGGAAGACCTTTCTCCGATTTTCCGCTTCTTCTTCTTGTCCCATGCTGGTCCATGTATCCGTATATATCACATCTGCCTGATCCGCAGCAGCTTGTGGCTCACGTAGCAGCGTAACGGATCCACCAGAAAGCTCAGCAAACTTCTTGCTTTGCTCAATATCGGCTTCGGGCATATCATAACCCTCAGGATTCGCGATGCGGAAATCAGCACCCAGTTTTGTGGCGACTTTCATCAGTGACACGGCCACGTTATTGCCATCGCCAATGTATGAAACCGTCAAACCCTTCAAACTGCCAAACTCTTCATAAATTGTGAGCGCATCAGCCATCGCCTGGCAGGGATGGTTGTAATCACTCAAACCATTAATCACCGGAACGCTAGACCATCTAGCCAGCTCAAGGACATGTTCGTGCGCAAAAACACGAGCCATGATGACCTGCACATAGCCGGACAAAACCCTGGCAACATCGGCGATAGATTCCCGTTTACCCAGACCGATTTCCTGGGGGGATAAGTAAAGCGCATCACCGCCCAGCGTCCGCATTGCCATGTCAAAGCTGACACGTGTGCGCAGGCTTGGTTTCTGGAATACCATAGCCAATACTTTGTTTTTGAGGATTGGTCGAAATTCTCCATTTTTCAGCTCTTGCTTTAGTGTTGAACCTAAATCGAGCAAATGGCGAATCTCGTCTGAGGTGAAATCCGCAAGGTCAAGAAAATGTTTCATAAAATCTCCTTTTGTTATTGATTGACACTAGATTGTTATTCCCGTCTGACATCTGCGAGGTTGACGACTTCAACTTCGCTGTTGACATACGCTATTCCCTGGAGCAGGACATTGCTCTGGGCAACACCCAGCCAGAAGAAAATTCCCGTTAGAAAGAGGTTGGCAATTATCAAATATTTACTGAGGTTATCATGTAATTTGCCGCTTGTTCTCTCCATCCTACTGATGATGTTATCATAATCTTCGAGAACGACTTGTGCATCTTCGATATCCGATTCAAACTTCTCGAGATCTTGAGATAGAACAAGCAGATCATCATTAAGCAAGGTCACACCATCTGCGGTTACGACAAGAGATTGTTCGATACTTTCAAGCGATTCTGGGATATCATCCATTGATCCTGCCATTTGATCGAGGCTGAGATGCAGTGGCACATCAGGCTCGTAATCGACGCCGATCAGCGGAATAGATGCCAAAAAGGATAATGTCTTGTGAATGATCTCTGCACTGGAAGAGGCAGAAGATAATGCGTTTTGCGATTCAATGATGGTCAATCGAATATCATCGCCGATCAAAGCTCCAGAGCTTTCTAATGACTCTGTGATGGAGTCAAATGTGCCGTCGAGGTTTTCTATCAATGAAATCAGCACCTGTAAATTCGAGTTTGTGTTATCCAGTGTACTGTCAAGAACTAAAATACCATCCTGGGTGGTTTGAAGAACGTCATCGAAAGAGTCTAATGCATTGGTCGCTGAGCTTTGTAGGTTAGGCTTGACGAGCCATATCGCTGCAATCACAGCGATGCAAAATACGATGCCTAATGCCCCAAGAAGGATATAAATTTTGCCCCACAATCGGACGCCAGGTGAATTTTTCATTCTTGTTTCTCCTTATGTATTAAGAGAAGGTCAGTAAATATTTTATCCTGCAAATCCCACATCTCAGCTTGTCTCTCCGGTTCATCGTGATCAAACCCTAAAAGATGTAAAGTGCCATGAATTGCTAAAAATGCAGATTCCTCTTGTATGGTGTGGTGATTTTCCGGTGCTTGTTTTTGTACTTTGTCAACTGAGATAATAATGTCTCCTAGGTAAAGGCGTCCCGTTTCGGGGTTGGTAAAACCTTCATAGAAAGAAAGCACGTCGGTGGTTTGGTCTATCCCGCGATATCGGTCATTCAATTCGCGCATTTCCTGGTCATCGGTCAGGCGCAATGTGACCTCCACATCGGATTGACCGAGCCGTTTGAGGGTCGCTTCAATGGCCGCTTTCAAGAATGATAGATCAATATCCGTGAGATTGATTTGTGCCTTCTGAATTTCAATCATTTCAGTTTATCTTTTTGTATCGTTTCCGCTTGGGCGGGTTTTTTCATTATCCAGCGGCGGATATTTGACTCGTGGGTGGTAAGTGCCTTTTAATGTTCTGAAGAAAGAATCTTTGACTACTTCTAAGTCCTTAAGTGTCAGGTTTGTGTCTTTGAGCTGTTCATTTTTCGTATAAAAGTCAACAACTGTTTCAATAAGCGAGCGCAATTCCTGTTCATCTTTTGGAACTTCGGCGCGGGCGCGTGCCTCAGTGCCGTCAGCCAGCATTAATAGTGCGGTTTCGCGAGATTGAGGGCGAGGCCCCGGATAGGTGAATAGAGATTTGTCAACTTCTGAAGGATCTCTGGCATTCTCGAGCGCCTGGGTATACTGATAATGCGTGTGCATGGTGCCGTGATGCTCTCGGATGAAATCGATGATGTTTTTCGGGAGATGATGTTTCTTGGCAATTTCAACCCCGTCTGTGACATGACTGATGATGGTTTTCGCACTGACAACCGGGTCAATTTCATCGTGCGGATTAAGTTCTCCCTGGACTTGATTTTCGATGAAAAATTGAGGGTTACGGGCTTTCCCACAATCATGATAGATTGCACCGACGCGCACGAGCAAGCCATCAGCACCAATTGCTTCTGCTGCTTGTTCGGCTAAATTGGCGACCTGTAAACTGTGTTGATAACTTCCTGGCGCATTTCTGAGGATTTGCTGTAAGAGCGGATGATCTGGACGTGAGGTATCTAATAACTGCAGGGCGGTTGTCTTTCCCAATAATTGCGAAAAAATATACTGCAATAAAAGCGTCAACCCGGCAGTAGCGATGCCATTGACAATGGAGGCACCTGAAAGGGTTGCAATCCCGATCCAATCTGTGGCTGAATCGGCAAGACGGTAGCCGAGGACGATGCCGATGCCGGCTAAACCAATTGTGATCCCTGAGAGGAAAAAAGCTGCGATGCGCCTGGCTTTCCCCATGGTGAGCATCCCAATTATCGGCGGAAGTGCATAAAAGATCGTCAGATCTAAGCCGGTAGGATTTCCATAGGCTGATATGATTCCTAAAATGAATGAGAAAATAACGGCAACTTCAAAATTGAAAATGACTGAAAGTGTCAAACTGAAAGCAGCTACCGGGAAGACATAAGGCACAATCGTTCGCCCAAGAACGATGAAGCGGGTTGCCGCCAAAAAGATGATAAAAGTCACCGCAAGTAACAATAATGCCTTAACAGAATAGGCTTCATTGCTTCGTTCATGAGTGAAATAAAGAATGATTAAAACACTGATGGTAAAGGTAAGGACAGCCGCACCGACAAGGTCTTTTGTGCGGTTTTCGGGTTGGATCAAACCATAACGCTGTAAGGCTTCCCATTCCACATCCCGGATGATTTGCCCACGCCGCACCAGCGTTTCGCCAACAATAAATGATCGAACGACCGGGTCAACGCTCTCACGGGCTTCAGCAATTGCAGCCTGTGTTTGTTCTTCGCTGTGCAGGCTGTTTGGGACAATGAATGGTTCCACAAGTCCTACAACGATATCTGCTTGATCCTGCGGAAAAGAAAAATCGATGAGAGAGGGTATATTTCGTTTCGCGGCGTAAATGTCGGTCTCTCGCAATGTGTTCCGCATGATCTGTTCGAGGACGTTGGTCGCTTCGGATTCAATTGCTTCCCAGCGAGATTCACTGATGATCAAGATTTGAGTAATGAGTTCTTCAGATAACTTCAATTCTTCGATGGCTGAGATATCCGAGATTTTTTCCTCTTGTGAGGCGAAGTCATCCTGACGGACAGTATTGATATAGTAAAGGATTGTCCGTAGGTGTTCAACCTGCCGACGGCCAATGCTTGGGTCTGTAGGTAAATAAATGGGATCGACTGCTCTGACTGCTTCTTGTCGGGCTTGCTCTGTCAGAACTTCACTCTCATAAGTTAATGAATAAGGCGCCAGGATATCTTGTGTCGCGACGTCACCAATTTCCATTGGAAAGGAAGATTGGTTGAAAGAATCGGGTAAGACCAAAGTCAGAAAAGCAAGAATCGCCGCAAAGACTAAGATGGTGATCTTAGCTAATCTTGAATGGCGCGGTTGCTTTTTTGGCTGGGTGTTGGCAGTCATAGAATTGGTTAGTTTTGGAGCAAATCCCGGACAGTTTTACTTGCATCCTGCCCTGAGGCACGTCCCTGTAATTTTGGCATCAAGTGCTTCATCACTTCGCCCATATCTTTGATATTTGATGCGTTCAGGTCGTCAATGACTTGCTTCGCAAGCTGGCGCAACTCCTCTGGGTCCATTTGTTGCGGGAGGAATTGGTTGAGAATCTTAATCTCTCTCTCCGCAGCTTTGACGAGTTCTTCTCGGTTTGCCCTTTTTGATTCTTCGATTACATCTTCCCGGGTCTTCACTTCTTTTTGCAGGATGCTTAAGACTTTAGAATCGTCAATTTCTCCGCCTTGCTCTACCTCGGCCAGCTTAATGGCGGACATGACCAGGCGCAGGGTGCGTTTAGTGTCCTCATCCCGCGCTTTCATCGCTGCCGTTAGTGCTTTTTGGATTTCATCTTTTTTACTCATACTCATGATTATACCTTTCTTCACCTTCTTAAAATCCCTTAAATGATTGAATTCTCACCGGATCAATCTGGAGCGCTTGTAACTTATCTATCAGACGGTCACATTCGATCTGAGTTCTTTTCAGGCTAGCCCAATAGGCAAACTGGAAAAGATCACCGGCTTTTGGGCTATCCAGGTTCATGCGGGCATGTGAATCAGCAGGCATACGAGGTGTGATCAGGGAAGAGAGGATTGGCAGCATGGCAATGAATTCGATTATGCCATAATTCTTCCCAGATTTTAGGTCAGGATGCTGCATGATCTGTTGATCATCTGGATCAACTTCTTTGGGGTTTTGAGCATTGCATTTCTCAAGCCACAATTTCACATAATTACTGTGGCTGTAAAAGTCTTGCCATGAGTGGCACAGACGCCCGAGAGCGGATCTGGCTTGCATGAAATTAGTTTTGTCGATGCTGTTGAGGATGATTTCTTTTTGTTCGTCAATATAACTGAAGCCCTGTGCAAAGGCACTGCCATCAAAGTGGATGTAATCATGCCCAAATTGATTTTTGATCCTGTCCTGTTTGATGTTGGCTTGAACGATATCATCCAACGCATGTGATGAAAATCGACCCTTCAACGCGTTTAGTGTAATCTCGATATGATATTTCGTTTTCATTTTATTGCCCTACAGTGATCAAATCTTTGAGGTTCGCAAATGTTTCCGGTCCGATCCCTTCAACGTTCATCAGTTCTTCAATCGATAAAAATGGCCCATTTTTTTCTCGATAGTTGATGATGCTGGCGGCTTTGGTTGGGCCAATACCCGGCAGTGATTCTAGCGCCTCTTGTGTCGCACTGTTCAGATCGAGGGGATAGTCATAAGACGGGTTTTGCTCTATGAAGATATCCAAAAAAGCGTTTCTGGCGGTCTCAGGCACCTCTTCACCAATCCCGGGAATGTAGAAATAATCACCATCCTGCAATAATGACGCCTGGTTGACCCTTTTTTCATCGGCTTTTTCAGTTAATCCGCCGGCAAGCTCAATCAAGTCGCTTAATCGGGCTTCCTGATCAAGTGTATATACGCCTGGTGACGCAACTTCTCCATAAATTTGCACGAAAATCGGTTGGGGTGTTGGTGTCGCTTTAGGCGGGATCGTTTTTGTCGCAGTTGGTGCTGGTTTTAAAACGATCGGCTCACCAGTGGGCGGTTTGGAAATTAGAAAAATCAAACCGCCAACAAGGAGTCCGATGAAAATGCCTATAATCAATGTTCGCCACTGGTTCATGCTTTTCAGCCCTCCAATAGCTTTGTGTACCTTTTAAGCTGATATGTCTTCGTCTTCCATCGCCTTCATCTCGTTAAAGGCTCGGATCGAAACCTCAAGCATCTCTAAGGTGGGTTCACGGGTAGTCATCTGCTGTAAGGCTAAATTAGGTTTGATGATCGCTTTTACAACGGGTGATTCCATGTACTTTGAAAGCATTCGGATATATTCATAAGATATGCCTGCCAGGACGGGGATCATCAATAAGCGGGATAACAAACGCCAATGCAGGGGCATTGGCCCCATCAACGAGAAAATCAGAATGGACAGCAACACTAAAGTGAGGATAAATGATGTGCCGCACCGAGAATGCTCAACGGAATAGGGTTTGACGTTTTCAGGGGTTAGTTCTGCCCCGTCTTCAAAGGCATTGATCGTTTTATGCTCTGCACCATGATACATAAATACACGTGCGATATCTGGCATTTTACCGATGCCCCAAATATATGCGATCAAAAGCACCAACCGAATCACTCCCTCAAGCAGATTGATCACCCAGGGGCTGACGGAGGTGTAGTTTGCCATCAGTCCTGAGATCAATGCAGGGAGCAGAAAAAAGAAGCCGATGCCAATGGCTAATGAGAGCACCAATGTGAGGTAAAGCATTGGCCCTTCAAGTTTTTCATCCTCGCCAGTCTGTACATTGGCGGACATGGTCAGATAGCGCATTCCCAGTCCGAGAGAGTCCCATAAGACGATCAGTCCACGAAGAAATGGGATTTTCGCCAGTTTACTGGTGTAAATGCCGCCCAACTTTTCTTTGTGAACGACGATTTGCTCATCGGGGGTACGGTTAGCCATAGCCACAGACGATTTTCCGCGCATTAATACGCCTTCGATCACTGCCTGACCGCCGTATGATGGTAAATTTTGTTTCAAAAGATTATCCTTTTCTTATCTACGATTAAAAATTCAAGAAAAACCTGATCAGGGCTTCTACGCCCTTGCGATGGGTGGGAATATGTACATGTTCATTGGGCGAATGGATCTGATCATCGGGCAAGCCAAACCCGGTGATGATCGAATCAACGCCCAGTATCTCTTTCATGGCTGTTGCCACGGGGATCGAACCGCCTTCGCGTTTTAAAAGAGGTTTTGTGCCCCAGGTTTCCTCTAATGATTTTGAAAAGCAATCCAGACCGGGCACGTTTTCTTCCGTGATGTATGCGGGTGCCCCGGATAAGTAATCCAGTTCCCAGCGAACAGAGTCAGGCACATTCTCTTCGAGGAATGCCTTCATACTGGCATGCACTTCTTCGGGGTCCTGATCCGGGACCAAACGTGTAGAAATTTTGGCCATTGCGTAAGCAGGGATGATAGTCTTGGCGCCTTTTTCAATGTAGCCTGAATAAATTCCATTAATATCCAGGGTTGGGCGAGCGCCGGTTCGTTCAACCGGGGAAAATTCCTTCTCGCCGTTTAATTGAGGAGCGCCGCTGATTTCCAAATAGAAATTGTTATCCATGCCGAGCCGTGATAAATTTTCTTTTTCTTCTGTTGTGATCTGCCTGACGCGGTCGTAAAACCCCGGCAGCGTCACTTGCCAGTTTTCATCGTGCATTTTTGCGATGACTTTGCTAAGAATGTTTGCCGGGTTGCCAACGACACCGCCAAAGGTGCCCGAATGCAAATCAGCTTTTGGTCCATACAAACGAAGCTCAAAATAAGCCATGCCGCGCAATGCATAAATGATTGTTGGTTTGTCGGGTGCGATCATCCCGCCATCCGGATTGAGAACCAGATCGCACTTAAGTGTTGTTTGATGCTCTTTAAGGAATGTGTCCAGGCTGGGTGAACCGATTTCCTCTTCTCCCTCGATCAAATATTTTACATTCAGGGAGAGATCACTCGTTTCGAGAACAGCCTGCAGGGCAGAAATGGTCGCCCAAATTTGTCCCTTCATGTCAGATGCACCGCGTGCATAGAGATTATCGCCACGTATCTCAGGTTCAAATGGCGCTGTGTGCCAGTCCTCAACGGGGTCGGGGGGTTGAACATCATAATGCCCGTAGAGCAAAACCGTTGGTTTTTCCGGGTCAACCAGATATTCGCCATACACAATCGGATGCTTCGAGGTCGGATGTGCTTTTACTTGCTTAAATCCAATACTTTCTAATTTCTTCACTAAAAAATTAGCTGCTTTTGTGATGTCGCTCGCATTTTCCGCCGATGTTGAAACCGAGGGGATCTTAAGAAAAGTCAAATATTCCATGTAAAGATCATCAAACTTCGATTGATATTGAGATATTGCGCGATTAATATTGTCTTGGCTCATTTTTATCCTTCCTATGTATTAATACCACTTGATTATAGAACAAGTTGCCAATTTTGGCGTGGAAAATAAAAGCTTTGTCTGATTGAAAAGCTCAGTGTGATATGATTTGACGTGATAGGTGTTGTTGGAGATAATTAATAACGGTGAATGTAACCAAACCAGTATGGATTGCATCGTAATAAAGTATGAAAAATTTTAAGGAGTGAGATATTTTTATGGCTAATACCAATGAAACAAAGATCGAAGAAAGAAATTTAATCATCATCGGATCGGGACCTGCCGGTCTTTCTGCAGCGTTATACGCGGCCAGGGCAGATGTGGATCCTTTGGTTTTGACTGGCATGACCTTACACGGTCAGGCGTCCATCACATCGACAATCGACAATTATCCTGGTTTTCCGGAGGGCGTTGGCGGCGCAGAATTAGGGCAATTATTCCAAACGCACGCTGAACGATTTGGTGCTCAGATTGAGATGAACCAGGCAACCAGCATCGATTTTAGCAAGCATCCATTTGTTATTGCGACATATGATAAGACTTATAAAGCTAATTCTGTGATCATTTCAACCGGTGCTGACCACAGGAAGTTAGATGTGCCCGGTGAAAAGGAACTAACTGGTCGAGGTGTTTCTTATTGCGGTACCTGTGACGGGTGGTTCTTCAAGGAAAAAGACATTGTTGTCGTTGGTGGTGGTGACGCAGCAATTGAAGAAGGCATATTCCTGACACGGTTTGCGAATTCTGTGACAGTTATTCACCGGCGAGATGAACTCAGGGCAGGCGCAATTCTCCAAAAACATGCTTTTGCCAATCCTAAAATGAAATTCATCTGGGACACGGTTGTTACAAAAATCGTGGGCGAGGATGCTGTACAATCCGTCAGTCTTAAAAATGTCAAAACCGGTGGAGAAAGCATTCACAAGACCGATGGCGTTTTCATTTTTATCGGTCATACACCCAATACTGAGTTATTCGCAGGGCAGCTCGAATTGGACCAGGAAGGCTATATTGTGATTGACAAGAATATGGAAACATCCGTGCCTGGCGTGTTCGCGGCGGGTGAAGTGGCTGATCCTGATTTTCGACAGGTGATCACGTCTGCTGGAATGGGTGCAGCAGCAGCGATCCAAGCGACCAGGTATCTTGAACGGCTGGAAGAAGGGGATTAAAGCAAATTACCTAAGACTTAAAACATAAACCGGAGGAATTATCCTCCGGTTTTTATTTTCAAGATTTTTAATTATCTGATGTTGAATCTCCGCTGATGCTGAACCAGCTAAAGACGCGCTCGTCACTCTTATTACCGGCAGTTTCCCAGTTGTTTTCATCCTCGTCACCCGTTCCAACCTGCCTAACGATATTAACAGACCACCGGAAAATATGAGGTTTCCCGTCGGTCGGCATCAGGGAGTCGGGCACAATAAAGGAGGTATCTGTCACGTATTCGATAATTGTTAGATCATCGTCACTGGTCAGGTCAATGATTGTCACAGCGTAAGCTTCATTCCCTTCCAATTCACCTACGGCAGCCCATTGCAGGGTGATTGTGTCTGCACTCGATGTGAATGATGCCCCATCTGCAGGCAGCAGCAAGTTTGGCCCAGGATAGGGTGGTAATTGGGTGGGTGTGGGTGTTGGCCCGGGTGTGGGTTCACGCAAACAGAGCGGAATGACCAAAGGCTGGCCTTCATACACGGTATCATTGACCATGCCGTTGTATTCTCTGATGGTTGCCATGCTGACATCATAGGTATCGGCAATTGAACTGAGGGTGTCGTTAGCTTGCACCTCGTAATTGATCGTTTCACAGGCGATCTCGGTCTTTTCTGCATCGCTCAACGTTGCTGTCGGCTGAGGGGAAGCAGTCGGTGTTGGTTGTGGAATTGATAACGCCTGACCTTCGAAAATATCACAATTCGCAGAGAGGTTATTTTCAAGAATGATGCTCTGGACAGAAACGCCAAAGGAGGCTGCGATACCTGCGCATGAATCAAGGGATTTAACCGTGTATTCAATCGGGGGCAGCGGCGTCCAGGTTGGGGCTTGCGTGGCAGTGCTTGTCACGGTAGGGGTAATCGTTATGGTAGGGCTGGGTGTCGCTGATCCGGCAATGGGCGTGATTTCAGCGCCTTCAGCAGGGGGCGTTTCCCTGAGGATGAAGAAGATCGCAGCCGCAGCGAGCATTAAGAACAGTGCTAAAATTCCCAGTGCAGCCGGAAGGCTGAGTGTAATTTCAGGCAGGCGTTTTGCACGCACTTCAGGGGATTTTTTGCTTTCAGCAACCGAATCTAATTCTGTACCGCAGACCAGGCAGCGTGTTGCGGATTGATTCAAACGTGTTCCGCAAACAGGACAAAGTTTCGTTTTTGAGTTGTTCGTTTCTTGATTCATAATAATTCGCGTCAAGTATACCTCAAGCCAAAGAAATTAGGCAATATCGGTGATTTGGGGTGCCATTACGCCGATCGAAGGTATTATTAACCATAAGATGAATTACAGCCTTTACTTCCATATTCCCTTCTGTAAACACCGTTGTCATTACTGCGATTTTATCACCACAACCGGTCAGCAAAGCCATATCCCGGCTTATATCCAATCATTAATCGAAGAGTTTCGCATAGTAATGGGGAATATCGAACCGATTCCGGTGCATTCGATCTACTTTGGCGGTGGAACGCCATCTTTGGTTAATACATCTGATTATGCCCAATTATTCGAATCGTTACGCTCAACATATGATATATCACCTGATTGCGAGATCAGTTTAGAGGCTAACCCCGGGACGATTTCTGCTTCATATCTAAAAGAATTACGGGAGATCGGTTTTAACCGCATCAGCCTTGGCGTGCAATCTATGAAACCTGAAGATTTACGCCGCCTGGACCGGATTCATTCAGTGGAAGAGGTCATCCAGGGCGTCTATTTGAGTAAACAGGCTGGTTTTAAGAACATCAACCTGGATCTGATCTTTGGTCTGCCGGGTCAAGACCTGCCCGGGTGGGAAGCGTCTTTACAACAGGCACTTAACCTCAAGCCCACACATTTTTCGTTGTATTCGCTGATTATCGAGCCGGGTACACCACTGAATGCCTGGTATCAACGCGGGTTAATTGCGCCGCAGGATCAGGATCTGGAAGGCGATATGTACGAGTTAGCGATCGAAACGCTGCAGGCTGCAGGATTTGAGCATTACGAAATTTCGAACTGGGTAAAAATTGATGATAACATCGACTACCGTTGCCGGCATAACCTTCAATATTGGTTAAACCAACCATATCTGGGGTTCGGAATTGGAGCGCACGGCTATGCTAGGGGTGTGCGCACCGAAAACTCATCTGATTTGTTTGAGTATATGCGTCTTATCAAACATGCAAAGCAGCATGAGGATAAGTTTCCATGCAGCCCAACGACAGTCAATGCTACGCCTGTTGATCAAGTAACACAAATGAAAGATTTCATGATGCTGGGGCTGCGCTTAATCCATGAAGGTGCATCTGCTGAGCGATTTCGNNGGCGCCTATACGGGCTGGAGATGGATGATGCCTTTAAGCGTGAAATTGATTTGCTGATCAAGCGTGGGTTGATCACATGGGAAAATGCCGATCATGCAAGTCTGCGGCTGACAGACAGGGGGATTATGGTCGCGAATCAAGTATTTATGGAATTTGTGTAATTAAACAACGGATACTCGGGTGCCAAATCCGGTGATATACACATCATGCGGTCCGCCGACGGGTGTCACCCACCTGAACAGCCACTTTGCCTCATGATTACGCATATTGACGCACCCGCTGGATTGTGGGATACCAAAATTATTGTGCCAATAGGTGCCGTGTGTTGCAATCCCCTCTGCAAAGAAGCAGTTCCAGGGAACGCCTGGGAGTACATAGGCATAGATATTATCCCGTGTGGTACCGCCCATGTGTTTTGAGGGGTAGGTGGATTGAACCCTGAACTCACCGGAGGGGGTTTCTTTCTGAGGTGTCAGTGCACCACTGGCGATTTTTGTCTGCATGACGATTTCATCACCCTCAAAAGCCGTCAGCTCTTGCCGTGAGATGGAAATTTCAATCCGTTTTTCGCCGATTGGGACATCAGGGGAGATCGGGTCGAACTCTGAATCAGACAAAATCCGCATGTTCTCTGCCGGTGTGGCATACCGCAAGCGATCCAATTCGTCTTCAATTTCATACCAAGGCTGGCCATCCGGTCCAGTGATGATATCGCGAACCCAGTGGGTCGTCTGGTAATACAGGCGGTAAACCGGTTCCCAACCGTTCATGGGTGTATATCTGAGCGCGCTGGTGTAGGGTACGGTGACCTCACCCAATTGACCGTCTTTGTGGATGGTATCGGATACTGGGTTGAGAATGTGTTCCACTTCTTGTAAATAGGCACGGTGGACATAGCCTCCCCAGGCCCGATACCAGATGGGGTTGTATTCAGGACCCGCTTCTGATTCGATCTCGTCGTACACATTCATCAGATCATCCTTATACCGCTGGTAAAGGATGGTGCTTTCCTCATCGGGTGCAGAATGAATGCTGACTGAGGTAACTTCGCCGTCTTTGGCGATCTTAGCGACACGCATCAAACGCCTTTTGGGGAAAAAGCGGGTTTCTTTGCGCATGGGACTGAAGGCGAGCGATCCAAGGCTCAACCCAGCCAGCTTGAGAAAATTTCTGCGTGATATGGTCTTATTTGTCATATATTAGGATTATACTCTTTGGCCCGGGCCTGTCAATTATCAAACTCCTCCGGGTTAATCTCGGCGACTGAGTGCTTGATATGGGTGGGCAGGTAGGGATATTTATCAATTTTTTCTTCTTTTGTGACGCCGCTTAAAACCAGGATAGTTTCCATACCGCTGGTCACGCCAGCCACAATATCTGTATCCATCCGGTCACCGATCATAATCGTATCTTCCGAGTGCACATCCAGGTAATTAAGCGCTGTGCGCATCATCAGAGCATTGGGTTTACCGACAAAATAGGGTGACACACCGCTGGCAGACTCGATCAAGGCCGCCATCGCACCGCAAGCGGGCACGATACCGCCCTCACTGGGGCCTGATGGATCAGGATTGGTGGCAATAAATCGCGCCCCTTCATCGTGGATCAGACGGATAGCTTTTTTAATCATCTGGAAGTTGTAAGCCAAGGTCTCACCAAGGACGACGTAATCCGGGTTCATATCCGTGATCACGTAGCCAATATCATGGATCGCCTCTGTCAGACCGCTCTCGCCTAATACAAAGGCTTTACCATCTGGGCGTTGTCGGTGTAAGAACGAGGCAGTGGCCAGTGCGGATGTAAAAATCTGATGTTCCTGAATGTGAATCCCGGTCGCCTGAAGTCGATGCGCCAGGTCTCTTGGTGTATACATCGGGTTGTTCGTCAGCAGCAAAAATTTTCGTTCCTGATCGATAAGCTTTTGGATAAATTCGTCAGCGCCGGGAATGATCCGGCTGCCATGCACCAAAACGCCATCCATATCTATTAAAAAATTCTTCATTTTAGAATACTTTCTCTATGTCTTTACGCTTCATTGATCATAATTTTACATCAAATCAAAGAAATTCAGTAGCCTCAGGGGGTTAACAACAGATTTTTGTTTATTAACGTAAAAAATCTCCTATTGGTGAATTCTGCCCAATGAAAAAGCCACTGCGTATAACTTGCGCGCAGTGGCTTTAATCTTAGGATTATTTATGGACTGCTATTGCTTCTTAAGAATAATACGAGCATCCACCACTTTGACACCCTGGCCTTCTTCATAAACCAGGACCGGATTCGCATCAGACTCAGCGACCTCATCAGCCAGGTCGGTGATCATAAAAGCATACTTGGCTAGTACGCTGGCCAATGCCTTTTTGTCGCGAGGTGCTTCACCGCGGGTGCCATCGAGGATTGGAGCGCCGCGGATTTCATCCAGCATCGCAGCGGCTTCTTTCTCCGAAATGGGTGCAACCCTGAAGGTCACATCTTTCAAGACCTCAACAAAGATACCGCCGAGGCCGAACATGACTGTTGCCCCAAATGTGGGGTCGTTGACGGAGCCGATGATCGTTTCTGTCGCCCAAGGTGCCATCTCCTGGATGACTAGGCCATGTATGTCAGCATCAGCTTTGTAGTTTTTGGCGTTTTCGAGGATCATTTTATAGGCTTCACGGACGCCGGCTTCATTTTTGATGTTGACTTTCACGCCACCCGCATCGGATTTGTGAAGAATGTCTGGAGAGACGATCTTTAAAACAACAGGATAACCGATTTCTTCCGCCATTGAAACAGCTTCTTCTTCGCTGGTTGCCAGTTCTGTGCGAACCGTGGGCAACCCATAAGCATTAAAAATCTTCTTGGATTCGATTTCGGTCATGCCTGTGCGGCCATCTTTGCGTACTTTGGTTATGATCTCTCGGGCTGTATCCCGATCAACCTTGTGGTCGTTTTGGATCGGTTCGGCTTTCATTGCTTCAAGACGGGCATATTCGCGTAAGGCGCCCATTGCTCTTACAGCCAGGTCTGGTGCGTTATAGGCTGGAATACCGTTTTCAACGAGCCATTGCATGGCTTCGTCGGAGCGCTCACCGCCAACAAAAGACACAGTGACAGGTTTATGTGTGATGCCTGTATCTGTGATCGCTTTATGGATCGATTTAGCGATTTCCATCGGGTTGGTCATCGCGGTTTCGCAGTAGAGCACGACCAAACCATCTACCCAATCATGCGCAAAGGCAAATTTTGTTGAGTCGTGATACCAATCATTACCTGCCATACCGGTCAGGTCAACAGGGTTTTTGGCTGAGCCGAAGGAAGGCATGTGCTTTTTTAGTTCTGCCTGGACTGACTCAGGGGCAAAATTCAGAGGAACGCCATATTTTTCTGCCGAGTCGGTGGCCAGAACGCCCACACCGCCGCCATTCGTGATGATCAGCAGGTTTTCACCCTTCATTGGGGGTTCTAAGGACAATGCCAGTGTACAGTCAAACAGATCGCTAAGATCCGTGGCTTCGATCACACCTGCCTGTTTGAAGGCAGCGCCATAAACTTTTTGTGCGCCAGCCAGTGAGCCAGTGTGAGATGCCGCTGCTGCAGCGCCGTGTTCTGAAACGCCTGCCTTCAGAACCACGATGGGTTTAGAAACCTTTAGGGATTCATCAATAAAGCGGCGGCCTTCTTTTAAGCCTTCAATGTAGAAGGAGATACACTTAGTGTTCTCGTCTTCATCCAGCCAGCCGACCATATCAGCGAAATTGACGTCGGACATATTGCCGATGGAAACCAGTTTATCAAACCCAATCCGCCGTGTGTAGGTGATGGCATCGATCGCGATCAATAATGCGCCGCTCTGTGACACAAGCGAGGCTGAACCATCTAATGGCAGGAAGGGTGCAAAGGAGGCATTCAGGTTATCCGAGTTAGATAATGTACCGACCACGTTTGGGCCGAGCACGCGCATCCCGTATTGGTGCGCAATGGCTACGAGTTCTTGCTCCATTTCAGTTTCGCCCACTTCACTAAAGCCTGAAGTGATGACGATTAAACCCTTTACGCCTTTTTCACCGCATTCCTTCGCAACATCCAAAACAAATTTGGCGGGTACTGTAATTGCGGCTGCATCTACGGGCCCTGGAATATCAAGAACAGACTTATAGACCTTTAAACCTAAAATCTCATCCGCCGATGGGTTGATGGGATAGATCCCACCTTGATACCCGCTCTCAATGAGATTTTTTACAACAGTATGGCCAATTTTCCCCGGTGTGGTCGAAGCCCCAACAATTGCAACCGATTTGGGTCTGAGAAGACCGGTCAATACATCATCCACGTGTTCCTCCTAAGTGTCAAAATTATTATTAGATATTAATGTAAAGTCACATTTTTCCATCGGGTATTGTACCTTATAATCAATGGATACAAATGTGATTATGACAATTATCTATTGAATTATAGAGGATTATCGTGAAATCTGGTCAAGGAATTTTTCTTCCACCCATAAAGTTTGATAATGATGTTCTTGAACGAAATGGTGCTGCAGGGCAGGCTGCCTGTGAGATCATGGCTGCCGCTATTGACGCGGCATCGCCAGAGAGATGCATTGAAAAAAATCTTATCCTAGATGGTGATTTATTAAATATCTGTGATCAGGCTGTTCGTCTGGGTGATTTTGAGCGGATCTTCTTGCTGGGTTTCGGTAAAGCAGCAGTGCCAATGGCTAAAGCCGTCATCGAGCGGTTGGGCAGTGACCGGATAAGTATTGCCCGCGTCATAACAAAAGATCCAAAGTTTTTAGCAGAGAATGGTTTCCAGGACAAATTAAAGGTATCTATTGGGGGGCATCCTGTGCCGACGGAGGTATCTGTGCAGGCGACTCAATCCCTACTCGCCAGTCTGCCGGAATTTACACCTCGTGATTTGGTGCTGCTCCTGATTTCGGGTGGAGGCTCGGCATTGTTTACTGACCCAGTGGATGACGTAACGCTCGCTGATTTGCAGGAAACGACACGGACGTTACTGAAGAGTGGGGCAGACATTCATGAGATGAACACGATTCGCAAACATCTTGACCGTGTGAAGGGCGGGCATTTCTCACAAAGGTTGATGCCTGCTGTTGTGCATGCATTGATCCTTTCTGATGTGATTGGTGACCAGTTGGATATGATCGCATCTGGGCCCACGGTTCCAGACACAACAACCTTCGCTGATGCAATAAACATTATCCACAAATATGGCATTATGAATCAATTGCCCACAGCAGTTTCTGAGTATCTTGAATCTGGTGGACGCGGTGAGCAAATGGAAACGCTGAAACCTGGAGATCTACCCCCAAATAAGATTTCCAATCACCTGGTTGGTACGAATTTTCTCTCGGCTCGTGCGGCTTCACACAAAGCTGACAAGCTTGGTTATCACAGCGTCATCATCACAACACACCTCACCGGGCATACCCAGCAGGTTGCAGAATTTATAACCAGTATTATAGAGACTGTGCGCCAATATGGGGAACCCGTCAAACCGCCGGCTTGCCTGATCTTTGGCGGTGAAACCACTGTAAATGTGACAGGTGGCGGTTTGGGCGGTCGAAATATGGACCTGGCGCTACATATGGTCTCAAAGTTTGCTGGCAATGAGGGTGTGCTTTTCATCTCGCTGGCAACGGACGGAGAGGACGGTCCCACAGATGCAGCCGGTGCAGTTGTTGATTCTCGAATGGCACAATTAATTGCTGCGGAATTACCTAATCCGCTAGAATGGTACATCAAGGATAATGACGCCTATCACTTCTTCGAAGGCGTGGGCGGTTTGATAAAAATAGGGGCGACCGGTACGAATGTCAATGATCTAATTCTGGTATTAATTGAATAATCTCAATAAAAATTTGAATAATAATTAAATAATTAATAACGAATAGTTAATTCCGGTGTACTTTGCTATCTTAATATATTTAATTAAGGTATAAATATTGCTCGCTTAAAACGCTCGTTGTTCAATATGCGTTTTGGAGGTGTATATTATGAGGAAGTCACGAAACAGGCTGCTGCGTCAGCGGATTTTGCTTGTATTTTTGTCGTTTGTTTTTCTAATATCTGTCAGTATGATCTTTTTGGGTGCTACTGTCTTTCGGTCACACCTGCCATTCTTCCAGTTGATCGATGGCTCTTCAGCGCCTGAGACACAGTTGGGCCCAGAACCAGAACCAAACCCGGGCGTGGTTGACTTTGAGTCAGATTCGGGCGTGAGGCTTTATATCGTCCTGGGTTCGGACTATCGCCCCGATGCGGGTTATCGCACAGATGTGATCCTGCTGGTCGCAATGGATAGGAAGTCCGGGAAGATCAGTATGGTTTCCTTCCCGAGAGATCTTTGGGTGTCCATTCCGGGTTATGGCGAGCAGCGAATCAATACGGTGATGCAGCTCGGTGGATTCCCGCTGCTGGCAGAGACCATGCAAATCAATTTTGGTGTCTATCCGACCCGCTATGCCATGATCGACATGGAAGGATTCCTGGATGTTGTGGATGCATTAGGTGGCATCGAGTTTGAAACAGAACACTACACTGCAGATGCTTGTGACGGGTCTCTTGACCCTGATGGTTGGTGTGAGGTAGGTCCTGGTCAGGTCAGCTTGGATAGTAACTGGGCGCTATGGTATGTGCGTGCGCGCTATAACTCAAGTGATTTTGACCGCATGCGCCGGACACAAGAAGTGGTGGAGGCGATCGCGAAAAAGGCAATCAGCCCTGCAGGCTTGATCAAGACGCCCAGGCTGATGAGCATCTACGAGTCTGAGGTCGAAAGCAATATCCCGGCAGATCAAATGCTTTCTCTTGCCAGGCTGGGGATGCGGTTGGATAGTGCTGAAGGCGTGAGGCGGTTTACAATCGGGCAATCTGAGGTCACCGGTTGGACGACCGCAGCAGGTGCAGCGGTGCTTCTGCCAAATACACCGGCCATTCAGGCAATCTTGCAAGAAGCCTTGACTTTTAAATAGCGATCCACGTTGCTTTGGATTAGATAGAAAATATTAATTTTGCAGATTTTGATTTCTCATTTTTATCAAGTAAAATAGGATTAAACGAGATACTTCGTTTATCCACTATTTCAAGGAGGATTAAACCAATGAAAGGTCAACAGGAAGTTGTTGATAAGCTTAATGAACTTTTAGCTGAAGAATTAACAGCGATCAATCAATATTTTCTTCATGCTGAAATGTGTGAGGACTGGGGATATGAGAAACTGCATGAAACCATTGAACACCGTGCCATCCAGGAAATGAAACACGCGGAGAAGTTGATTGGCCGCATTCTTTTCCTTGAAGGACGCCCGATCGTTTCTGAACTCAATAAAATCACCATTGGTGATACAGTTTTGAAGATGCTTGAGAATGACCACAGTGCAGAACAAGATGCCGTCAAAATGTACAATGATGCAGTTGCACTGACAAGCAATCTGGGTGACAACGGCTCAAAAATTCTGGTTGAATCAATCCTAACCGAAGAAGAAGACCACATCGATTGGATTGAAGAACAGTTAGACCAGATCGAGCAAATGGGTTACGAGCGTTACTTGAACAAACAAGCCTGATCAAATTTCTAATCACTTAGAGCGGCTAAATGCCGCTCTTTTTTTGTCTAAGTCGTCTGGGATGCCACATTTTTTAATATCCAAGGTGTGACAACTTCAAGGAATCGGCTTGGGGTTTCCTGATGTGGAAGATGTCCTGCCCCTTTGATCTCTTGAAATTGTGCATTGGGCTGGACTTTTACGACGGCTTGTGCATTTTCTAGACCAAACAAAGGATCGAATTCGCCGCGTAGGATAAGGGTTGGTGTATGGAATTTCGAGAGCTGATCTGGCAGATTTGCTTGGAGGGCTTTGATCCAACGGGTCATATGGCGCAGCGTGGAGAGATAAGCTCGGCGTTGTTCGTCACTCCACACACGTTTATTTACCCGCGTAAACAGGAATTCTCGATCCGTCGGTGGGAGTTGGTCAAGGTCATGATAAACATTGCGCAAAGAGTTAAAAGCCGCCCTTGGGTCTTTCCTGAGCCTTGTATAAAGCCATTTTCCTAACAGAGGTACTTGCATCAGACGCAGTGACCAATCTTTGATCGGTTCGTGCTGCAACAAGGCTCCGTCCACAAGAATGATCCCCGGGATGCGACCGTGGTGTTTGATTGCAATGGCATGTGAAAGCATTGCGCCTAAGGAATTTCCGATCAGCACGGCTTGTTCAATTCCGAGCGCATCAATCAATTCCAGCAGTGCATCCATCATCAGTTTCGGTGTGTATTCGACATCAGGCTGATCTGAACGTCCAAACCCGGGCAGATCAGGTGCAATAACATGATAATTGGAGGATAATGGCTGGACCACATGCCGCCATGTGTCTGCTTCATCTCCTAAACCGTGAATCAGCATCAGAGTCGGCCGTTTTTTCTCTCCAAGCTCGTAAAAGAAAATACTGAGACCTGCATTTGGCAAGTTTATTGTCGATCCGAAAGCTGCAAGGTCTGGCCAGGGCTGCATAGGCCGCTGATATAAAGCTTGGTTTGATGCCATTTTTTATCTCCTACTACTCCTAATAACCGGCTTTTAGATCCACTTTGTTCGGAATCGGTTGATCCCGGTTGGCGGCATTCAGCAAGGCAGCCAGTGCTTGGGCTCGTTGGTGCTCCACTTCCTCAACCATTCCGCCGCGGTGCGGGCTGAGCACAAAATTTTCGAGTTCACCAAACGGCAAATCCGCAGGTGCGGTATTCGTTCTGGATTCTTTAGTGTCTGGATAGTGATACCAAACATCACTGCCGGCAGCACGTAAGTGACCGTTCTTCAAAGCTGCGTATAAGGCTTGCTGGTTGACAATCGGCCCGCGGCCAATGTTGACGAGAATTGAGCCCTCAGGCATGGCCATGATTTCTTCCTCGCCAATCAGATCTTCAGTCTCCTCCGTTAGAGGGAGGGCGATCAATAAAACATCAGCCTTGGGTAGGAGGTCGTGTAATTTGTTGTCAGAATAAATCTTAACGTCCAATTCGCCAAGGTATTGTTCTGGATGCTTTTTTGTCGCAATCACATTCATTCCAAGTCCCAAGCAATAGGCACCTAAAGCCTGCCCAATTTCACCCAAACCGAGGATCAGTGCGGTTCTTCCCCGCAGCATAATCGCTTTGGTTTGTTGATAGCGAGGAGTCCAATCGTTTTTCCGCAGTGCCTGATCCATAGGGACGATGAATTTCGCTGCTGAGAGCAGCAGTGCAAAACCAAGCTCGGCTGTATTGAAGTTATTATGATGGAGGTTGTGAATTGAAATTTCCGGGTAATCCGCCATGATTTCACGAGTCTCTTCTGGGATGCCTGCCCAAGGCACAACCACTGCCCTCAGGTTTGGGCTTGCCTCAAGCCATGCTTTGGATGGAGTCGGATAAATCAGGATTTCGTAATCCGCAGGGGAGGGGATTTCGCTGCCAATCGTGATGTTTATATCTTCATCTAAAAATGACTTTAATTCATCTGCAAAATCAGGTGGCTGTAATCTATTAAAATGTACTCGTAATGACATTATTCTCCTTTGTTCATATTTTTTCAGAACCCACGGAAGAAAGATCTTGTGATTAATATAGTTCCGTGTGACTCAAGCGAAATTATGTTGGTTTTCATTTATAATGTAAATGATACTCTCTAATAAATTGGATTTAGAGATATCGAATCAGATATTGGATAACAATAATTTCTAATGAGCGACGATATCAATTATCTCTTCAAAATTTAAGAATTTTATTAGACAGTTTCTGACAATTTTATTATAATCATAGCCGAGTAAAGTTTTTAACAGTATATTTGCCCCTTTATTAGTTAGTATCTTGCAGTTGCACGGTTTGATTCGGAGGTGAATGCGAAGATATTGCGCAAAAATCATTAGATAAAGGAGGTAAAAATCGAACATTTTCTCATTTGACTTCTCAACAACCCCAGTAAAGACGACTATTTGAAGGAGATTAAGGAAAATGAAATTCAAGGCTTGGATTGGTTTGACCTTATTGTTGATCGTGGCGATTCTGGTCTCTGGTTGTACACCGGAACCTGAAGTTGAGGAGCCTGAAGCAGCGCCCGAAACAGAAGCCACTGAAGAAGAGGTTGCTGAAGAACCCACAGAACCATTTAGAATTGCCTTTGTTTACATCGGCCCTCCCGGTGACCTTGGTTGGACATTTGAACATGACAGGGGCCGTTTGATGCTCGAAGAGGAATTTGGTGATCTCATCGAGACGACCTATATTGAAAATGTTGAAGAGGGACCTGATTCAGCGAGGATCATGCGCGATTATGCCCAACAGGGCTATGACATGATCTTTGCAACCTCGTTTGGCTACATGGATCACATGGCTGAAGTCGCAGCAGAATTCCCGGATGTGATTTTCGAGCACTGTTCCGGCTATAAGACGGCTGATAACATGGCTACTTATTTTGGCCGTATCTATCAACCGCGCTATCTTTCGGGTATTGTGGCTGGTTTGATGACTGAAACCAACAGCATCGGCTACGTTGCAGCCATGGAAATCCCTGAAGTGATCCGTGGGTTGAACGCCTTTACTTTGGGCGTCCGATCCGTAAATCCTGAAGCTGAAGTCCGGCTTGTATGGACAAACACTTGGTACGATCCGGTTTTAGAGCGTGAAGCTGCGGTCTCCCTTCTCGACCAGGGTGTAGATATCATTGCCCAGCATCAGGATACAACAGAACCTCAAAAAGCTGCACAGGAACGCGGCATGTTGAGCATTGGTTACGACTCCGATATGGGTCAGTTTGTTGGCGATTCAGTTCTCACCAGCGCCATGTGGAACTGGGGAACCTACTACATCGACACCGTTGGAAAAGCACTGGACGGCACGTGGGAAACCCATCAATTCTGGGGATCCATGGATGACGATATCGTCATGTTAGCTGAATTCAGTGATCTCGTACCTCAGGAAGTCATTGATCAGGTGGAGGCTGCAAAAGAACGCATTCTTTCCGGCGACGATGTCTTCTGTGGCCCAATTAACAATCAAGATGGGCAAGAAATGGTGGCAGAAGGCGAATGTATGAGCGATTCAGATATGTTGAACATGAGTTGGCTCGTTGAGGGTGTCATCGGATCAGTATCACAATAACACTTACTGGGGGTAAGGCCTGGCCTTACCCCCTTTTCTTTATTATTATTAAGTCATTATCTTCAATTATCATCATGTGAATTTATGGATAATCAACAATTACAAGTAGTATTGGCAATGCGGGGGATAACCAAACGATTCCCGGGCGTGCTTGCGAATGATAAGGTTGACCTTGCCTTACATGCGGGTGAGGTTTTAGCCCTTTTGGGTGAGAACGGAGCGGGTAAAAGCACATTAATGAATGTGCTGATTGGCTTATATCGGCAGGATGAGGGCGAAATTTATTTGGGAGGTAAGCGGGTTGAAATTCATTCACCCTCTGACGCTGCAGACCTGGGGATTGGTATGGTGCATCAGAACTTCAAATTGGTTCGCACGATGACCGTCGCTGAAAATATCATTCTCGGATTGAAAGATTTGCCTCTCATTCCCAACATCCAGGAAGTTACAAAACGCATCAAGGCGCTTTCAGCTCAATATCATCTCAAAGTGGACCCATCTGCTTATATTTGGCAGCTCAGTGTAGGTGAGCAGCAGCGTGTGGAAATTCTGAAATTGATTTACCGTGGTGCTTCGATATTAATTCTGGATGAACCCACAGCCGTTTTGACGCCCCAAGAAGCACAAGAATTGGAGCATGTACTTGAAATTCTAACCTCAGAGGGAAAATCAGCGATCTTCATCACTCACAAAATGGAAGAGGTGATGGCTTTTTCAGATCGAGTCCTGGTACTGCAGCAGGGCAAGCTGATTGCTTCGCGGAATACCGATGAAACCTCACCACAGGAGCTCGCCAGGTTGATGGTCGGCAGGGAGGTTCTCTTCCGATTGGATAAGGAGCCCTGTGAACCGGGTGATACTGTGTTGGAATTAAAAAACATTTGTGCGATGGACAACAGGGGTTTACCGGCGTTGAATAACCTTTCGCTTGAAATTCAGAGTGGAGAGATCTTGGGGATTGCCGGCGTTGCCGGAAATGGTCAGAACCACCTGGCAGAAGTTGTCACCGGGTTGAAAAAGCCAACCAAGGGACAGGTCTTCTTGAATGGCAATGAAGTCACGCAAAACTCGCCGCTGCAGATGATTCAATCAGGCGTGAGTTATATCCCTGCAGATAGAATCGGCATGGGGGCAGTCGGAAATATGGCTGTTGCTGAAAATCTCTCGATGAAAGGGTATCGCAAAGAACCAATTACCCGGAAAGGTGTATTACAGCCCAAGCAAATTACAAAATTTGCCAAAAACCTGATCGAGTTGTTCAGAATTGCAACGCCCACGCCTGCCACACGGATCAAATTTCTATCTGGGGGTAATATCCAAAAAGCGATCCTTGCGCGAGAGATCGATTCTTGTTCAGGATTAATGGTCGCAGTTTATCCTTCTCGCGGGTTGGATGTTGGCGCCACGGAATCGGTGCGGAAAATGCTCCTTGATCAGCGGCAAAGAGGTTTGGCAATTCTGTTGATCTCAGAAGATCTCGATGAGCTGCTTTCTATATCTGATCGAATTGCAGTTCTGTTTGATGGCAGGATCATGGGTATTGTTCCTTCAGAACATGTAGATAGCGAGACTCTAGGATTGATGATGGGTGGTGTCCCAATCTCAGCCCTGCCTGATGAAGCGGTAGCCTGAATAAGGATATTAGAGGAGTTATTTATTTATGCGTGTGTTTTTTGAAAAGCGACAATCAATATCCCGCCAAGCGATGGTATTGGTGCCTGTGCTTTCTTTTTTTGCTGCCTTACTTTTAGGCGCCATATTGCTGCTTAGCTCGGGAGCAAATCCAATTACAACCTATGTTGCGATGTTGCGCGGCGCCTTTGGTTCCACCTATTCATTTTCTGAGACACTTGTTAAGGCCATCCCTTTGATGCTGACAGGATTGGGAGTCGCCGTTGCCTTCAAAATGCGTTTTTGGAATATCGGTGCTGAAGGTCAATTCGTTTGGGGTGGGATTGCAGGCACCTTCGTAGCTTTGTTCCTCAGTCAATACATTCCAGATCCATTATTACTTCCAGCTGTGATCCTTGGCGGCACGATTGCAGGCGCAATTTGGGCAGGGATCCCTGCAGTGTTGAAGGCTTACATCGGTGTTGATGAGACTTTGACATCTCTTATGTTGAATTATGTGGCGATTCTTTATGCCCAATACCTTTTTTATGGTCCGTGGCGTGACCCAGAAGGCTATGGTTTCCCGGGGACTGCGTTATTCCCAGAGGCTGCCTGGCTGCCGAGGCTGCTGAACCGTGCCCACCTTGGATTGGTTTTTGCTTTCATTGCAGCCTTAGTTTTGTGGTTTATTTTCAATCGCACCCGGTGGGGTTTTGAACTAAAAATCATTGGTGAAAATAAGACAGCAGCAGAATACCTGGGTATCAAAATCGCACGAAATATTGTGCTTGCTCTGCTTCTCTCTGGTGCCCTGAGCGGATTGGCGGGTGCCAGTGAAGTAGCGGGATTATCCCGCCGCCTTCAGACCGGGTTTTCTATGGGTTATGGGTACACAGCAATTATTGTCGCCTGGATGGCGCAGTTAAAGTCCATACCGGTGTTGTTTATTGCTGTGCTGATGGCTGCCTTGTTGGTGGGTGGGGATCAGGTTCAGCTCACTATGGGGCTGCCTTCATCAGTTGGCCTTGTTTTACAGGGATTGATCCTATTCCCAATGTTAGCAGGCAGTTTGTTTACCGAATATCGACTCAGGATCATTAGCCAGAAGAATGAGCCGTCAATAAGCCCTGATCAAGAAATTGAATCGGAGTTGCCTTCATGATTGCGTTACTGTCTTCCATTTTAGCCATCACGCTTCGAGCAGGAACATCACTGGTTTATGCGACCATGGGAGAAATCTATACTGAAAATTCCGGGGTACTCAATCTCGGCATAGAAGGTATGATGTTACTCAGTGCCGTATCAGGATTTGCTGCGGCTTATTATTCAGGGTTGGTGTGGGTAGGGTTTTTGGTCGCAATGTTGGTCGGGGCGATTTTAGCGGCGATACACGCCTTTTTAAGCGTCACCATGCGTGCCAATCAAGTGGTCAGCGGTCTGAGCATTACATTATTCGGTACGGGAATGGCCTCATTTCTTGGACAACGGTTAGGCCCTGAATCGAATAATTACTATCTCGCCGGCATGGTCGGACCCCGTTTACAGACGATTTCTATTCCCGGGTTAAGCCAAATTCCAGTTTTCGGGGCACTGTTTACCCAGGATATCTTAACCTACATCATATATTTACTGGTACCCCTCGCCTGGTTTTACCTTTATAAGACCCGTAATGGGCTTAACCTGAGGGCAGTAGGCGAAGATCCGCAAACCGCTGACGCAATGGGCATTAATGTAACAAAAACCCGCTATCTTTATACGATTATTGGTGGCCTCTTAGTGGGGCTGGGGGGTGCGCACCTTTCACTCTCGTACACGCCTGGGTGGTCTGAAAATATCACAGGAGGACGTGGGTGGATTGTGATTGCCCTGGTTATTTTTGCTATGTGGAATCCAGGCAGGGCGTTTTTAGGTGCATTAATCTTTGGTGGAATCAACGCTGTTCAATTTCGTTTGCAAGCCTCTGGCACAAATATCCCGGCATCATTTCTGAATATGATGCCATACATTATGACTGTACTGGTTTTGGTGCTCATCACCTGGTGGGAGGCATTAAGTAAACGGATCGGAGCGCCTGCCGCGCTAAGCACACCGTATATACGTGAAGATAAATAGTGAAATATCATTAACGATATACGCACAATTTTTTATGAGATATCCACTAAAAATAAAATAATGGTTATCGCGTATAGATACTATTTTATTTTCCTGTTGGAAGATTTGTTTCACCAACAGATTTTGGTAATTCGACCAAGACACGGCTTAACAAATATAGAACAATAAAAATAGAGACCCCAAGCATTGCAAATTTTAAGATTGTGAACACCTGGACGAGCCACACCAATCCTGTGGGGTAGTCGGGGTAATTGTTTGTGATATAAACAAATAATAAATTTTCAGCTAAATCAAACACTGCTGCAAGAACGCTGAAAAGGGGGAGAAAATTACATGGTTTTTCTAATTTACTTAATAACAGACTGATCAAACCAGACAGAAATAGTCCATACACAACTGGAAATGCAAGATCCGTGGTCAAATGCAGATACTGGTATGCTTGTCGCCCTTCAAGACCGATTGCGGATAGAAATTGATAAATTTCTTCTGGTGTGTAAATACCCCACACATCAGGGATGGTGAGATCTGGGCTGTTTTGGCTAACAGATTTTAGGCTTCCGGGTGAGTTTGGTGAGTTAAAAAGAATTAAAACAATAATGATAAGAATGCCAAAAAATACAACACGTTTTTTCGTTCCTATTTCTCTGCAAAAGGAATGAAAAAGGTTTTTTGCCATGAGTGCTTTCTTGGTCATCGATGGACTTCCGTTTTCAAGATTTGAATGATTATTTCCATCATTCTAACTCATTATGGCTGCATCAGGGTAAAAATATGAATAAAATTTCAAAAAAATATTAACCTGTTGTTAGCCTTATTTGATTGACAGCTATTTTGGCTGGGATTATAATCAACCTGGTTATAAAATATTGTAACGCGGAAATGTATGGATAAATTTCAAGAATTTCAAGCGCCGATAGAAGACGACCCTGAAGGGTGTTTGGGGGATCTTTAATCGCGCAGAACAATCCTTGAAATTATTTCAATGCAATTGCTCAGGGTCACGGTTCTGTGACCCTGATTTTATTTTGCTCAATTATTGAATATTTGGAGAGGTCATTTCATAATGCTCGATTTCTTATCACAAAGTTTACTGCTGCTGATATTGTCTGGGGCGATCTCGATTGCGATCCTGGTTGTTTCATCGAATATTACAGTCAAAAAATTAACTGGGTTGGCAGGTTATTTCCGTTTATCCACAACCTTTATGGGTGTAACAGTGGTATCTATTGCGACCAGCATCCCCGAAATTGCTGCCCATTACACAGCTTCATTTGGTATTTTGGGCGGAACACTCGACTACGAGGTCAGTTCTGCGATTGTTTTAGGTGCCAACATCGGTTCAGATGTGGTGCAGCAGACTCTGATCATGGCGATGGTTGTTCTAATTGCTGGTGGTCTTCACTTCAGGCGGTATTTTCTTTGGAAGAGCATGATCCCAATGATTGCCACAACTCTGATGTGTATTGTTTTAGGCATTGACGGAACCTACTCACGCATCGATGGCATTATTTTGTTTGGATCATTTATTGCGTATATGTATTATTTGTATGTTGATGAACGTAAGCATTACAAAGAGGAGGACCATGGATTCACTGTAGATGGTGAAACCCCGGAAGGCGTCCCTCAGAACGCAAAAGAGGCCTGGCGAGATGCATTTATAGCTATTGTCACATTAGGTTTGACCATCGGCAGTGCAATGATTGCATTGCAGGTCACTGAAGTGGTTGTTGCTCGAACCGGCATTGGCGGTTCTTTGATTGGTGTGATGACCTTGGGCATAGCATCAGCGTTACCAGAGTTCATCACAGCCTATGCCGGCGTGCGTCAGGGTGATAGCGGTATTTCGTTGGGTACGCTGGTTGGCAGCAACATCACCAATCCTCTTGTGGCGATTGGCGGAGGAGCCATAATCAGCACTTATTGGGTGCCACGGCCATTAGTGGTTTGGGATTTACCCTGGGAAACGATCACAGGGGCAATCTTATGGGTTGTTTTATGGTTGAATAAGGGGAAATTGGGGAAGTGGACAGCTTACTATTTAATTGGATTGTATTTTGTTTACGTCACCATGCGAATGATCTTTTTCTCAATTGATTAGGGTAAAACAATAATTTTATAAATAAAAATTCGAGTGAAAACTCGAATTTTTTATTTTCTCTATATGCGGTGTGCCTTTGGAACGATGATCCATAAAATCAGATAGGGAACCAATCCTGGTAATCCGCCAGGCAATAGTAATAGCAGGAAAGCCAGGCGAAACCAAAAAGCGCTGATCCCAAAAAATTCACCCAGTCCACCGCAAACGCCTGCGATAATTCGATTTCGACGAGATCGACGTAATCTGTGTGGGGAAGTTGACATAATTCAGATATCCTTTCTCAAAACCTCTATTAACTATACGGAAATCTCATGTCAAAGTCGCGAGTATGCCGGATCTCCTTATTGTGACATTTTATGTTGATTATTTGAGAATTTCAGAAGAGACACCTTCTGAAATTTCAACTTTGAAGATATGTGGTTTGATATTTGCCTCCGTCAGATAGCGGTCATGCACTTTGGTGATGAAGTCCTGATCGCTGCCTTGTTTGATTAAGGCCAGAGCACACCCGCCAAACCCCGCACCTGTCATGCGAGCCCCCAGACATTCTGATTGCTCTTGAGCAATGGTAACAATCAGGTTTAATTCATCACTCGACACCTCAAAGTCATCACGCAGGCTTTGGTGGCTGAGATTGATCAGCCTTCCCATTTCTTCAATTTTGCCAGTCCGCATGGCTTTGCTGAATTCGTGCACTCGCTCATTTTCTGAGAGAACATGCCTGGCACGTTTATAAACATTTTCAGGCAAGTTGCCTTTCTGCTTTTCCAAAGTTGCCATTTTGGAATCGCGCAGCATCTCAACGCCTAACGCGTGCGCTGCTTCTCTCACTTCTTTATGGCGCATGTTGTAAGCCGAATTTGAAAGCTCCCTCCTGGTCTTTGTATCAAGAACAACAATGCTGATCCCTGCAGGGACAGGTACATACTCATAATCAAGTGTTCGACAGTCCAGCAATACAGCATGATTGGCTTTTCCCGCTGCAGAAATTAACTGGTCCATGATGCCGACATTTACACCGACCCAATCAGTTTCAGTCCTCCTGCCTAGTTTTGCCATTGTTTCAGGCGAAAGCAAAAAATCACCAATCCTTGAGAAAGCTTCCAGAGCGGCTATTTCCAACGCTGCTGATGAAGATAAGCCTGCGCCAATGGGAATATTGCCAGACAGTATACCTTGCCAGCCGCTCACCGGATAGCTTTCCTCTTTAAGAACCCTGGCGACACCCTTGATGTATTCATGCCAGCCGCGACCCTCTTTTTGTATATCGTTCAGATCTATCACAATATCTTGTTCAAAATCGATGGAGTAAAGTTGCAGCTTCTGATCCTCACGAGGTGACAACGCGATTGAGATCCCTAAATTGATGGCAGCAGGCAGCACAAAGCCATCGGAGTAATCGGTGTGTTCTCCAATCAAATTAATCCGCCCGGGGGCGTAAATGGCAAACTCCGGCTTATGCTTATACCTTTCATGATAGGTATCAATCACCTTTTTGTAATGATTCACTGCCATCTGGGTCTCCTGCAATATTTTTTATTGATGTATGCTGTGAATTATAAATGATTTATCTGTGGGTTTTGGCGTTTTTGGTCTTATAGTACAAAGGGAGATTAAATAATGAACTCCGGCTGGTGGGACCGGAGTTCATTTGACATAAAGGAGGTAGAAATGAAGCCTTAATTTGATGTTAGGGGCTCAAAAGCTCCCCTAATAATTTCAAATTTGCTCAATTACCGAGAGTATATTGGGTGTAACTGCTGACTGCGATATTAATCTCACTAATATTCTAAAGGATTTCAATTAACAGCGCCCCATACTGGAGTATTGTTTTTAAGATTTTTTTATCAACGGCTATTTTATTGCTGAGATTCAATAAAAAAGTCCATCCTCAAACACTTTCCTGGGGATGGACTTTTGTGCTCTACCGTAAATTTTATACTGCGTCTTCAATAAAATCGTGTAGATCCTTCGATAGTTCTTTCAAAGAAGGCAAGTGCAGGTACATCATATGTCCGGCCTGGTAGTAGGTCATTTTAATATTTTTTTGTTGATCCTCAGGCAATGGGATATGACCGAATGTGTATTCTGTGGCTAAGAAGGGTGTTGCGAGATCAAAATACCCATTGCAGACGATCACTTTTAAGCCGGGGTGGAGTTGAAAACCGAGCCGGAGGTCTTTTGCGGTGTTGACATAGTGGTTCTGGTAGTTTTCATATTTCCATGACTGATACAGCGATTTGAGAATCTCATAAGGAAGATCGGTTTCGTATTCAAGATCTCGCCGCAGGTAATCATACATCGTTGATGTGTATGGGCCGAGGATGGCGGCATAGCTTGGGTCAATTTCGTGCATTTCTCCCACATGGTCCTGATCGAATCCCTTATACCGGCTATCGAGTCGTCCGATGGTTACGCCTTCATCCCGCAGCAGTTCTTTACAGAATCGGTGGATATTGATGCGTAAATTGGTTCCCTCAATATATTTCTTCGAAAGACCGGTCAACCGCGCCAATTTGTTGATGATCTTTTCCCGTTCTTCGCCTTTTAGCTGGTTGCCTTTCATTAAGGCCAGGGTGTACTCGTTCAACGCGAAATCCCGGGCTTCTTGCACGGTCTTCTCTAAATCTGCCTGTAAATCCACAGCTAATTTCTTGTGATACCAGGCTGTTGCAGCATAGCTCGGCAGGAATAAGATGAACGGGAGGTCGTTGCCCTCATCAAACCTGGCAGTGATGAAGTTCAAGATGGAAGACACAAACATGATCCCATTCAGATACATGCCGTGCCGCTGATGGAGATAGCCTGCCAGGCCGGCGGCACGAGTGGTGCCATAGCTTTCACCGATTAAGAATTTTGGCGATGTCCAGCGTTTATTCCTGGTTGTCCACACCCGGATGAATTCGCCCACCGATTCAATGTCAGTCTTCACATTGTGGAATTGATCTGGCTTTTCTTTAGGCACAGGCCGACTATACCCTGTGCTGACAGGGTCGATGAAGACCAGATCTGTTTTGTCTAACAATGAAAACTCATTATCCACGAGCTGGTGAGGTGGACCGATCGGTTCACCTTCGTCCGTCATCTGAACCCGTTTGGGGCCAACCAATCCCAGATGGAGCCACACGGAGGAGGAACCTGGTCCGCCATTGAACGAGAATGTCACAGGTCTATCTTCAGGTGCATTGTCTTTGATGTAGGCAACGAAGAAGATACTGGCTTTTTGTTTCAAGCCTTCCTCAACATCTTCCTCATTAAGCACAATGGTACCTGTCGTAACTGAATAGTTGATTTTCTCGCCATTCAGGGTGATGCTGTGCTTTGTGGTCGAGGATGTTTCTTCTACTGCTGGTGGTTTAGGCTTATTATTTTCGGTATTTTCTTTGTTGGGTTTTTCTTCTGGCATGTTCTTCCTCCTGATTTCTTTAGATGATAATTTTTTAGACTGGTCCAGCGTTAATAAAATAATCGTCACATGATTGATGGCTGATACTTGGAATGATTCTGTCTGCAGAATCCTGCAATGCCTTTATTTTAATCGGATTTTGACTGATACCGACTAAATTTATGTTGATATCAATCTCGATCGTTTTGAGTAAGGCTTGCGCCGCTTTCCCGGCGTTCAACCCCTTTGCCGAATCTTCGAAGATGACCACTTGTGCATTTTCTACGAAAACCCAATCTTTGTGATTGCTGCGTCCAAGCCACAAGTCAGCGGCAGATTTAAGCGCGTATTCTGGTTGTTCACCCGTCATCATGCGCAATAAACCTAATGCATGAACCGGATTTGGCTTCTGGAAGGTGAAACTGGGCAACTGGCAGTGGTGTGACGAAAACCAACCCAGCAACCCCGACCCCAGGTAAGGGAGATCGTCAAAACCAATCACTTCAATCCCCATCTCGGCTTCCGGTGCGCTCAAATAGCCGTCTGGGGCTTTACTTGGCCGGTTGGTCATGATCCCTGCGTAATGTTGATCATTTTCGAGCCATTTGCGCAGAGCAGTTTGCTGCTTTTTGTTAACTTTTGGCTGGTCGTATTTAAGCAGAAAACTGTCGGTGTTGAGCTGAGGTTCCAGGCGATACTGCGAATGAAAGGCTTGACTGCCTAACACTGATTCAACATGCCCTGGCAAAGTCAGGGAATGATAAATATCGCGGCAGTGAAATAGAATCTCATGTAAGTGATCGCGTTGAGAGCCGGTTAGCCACGGATTTTCTGTGATGAGTTTGATGTATGCAGCTTCACCTGGGGGTTCTGTATCATTCTTAAAAGATTTTATGAACATGTCAAAATCTGGTGGTTTTGTGTGTATCACCCCAAGTCTCGCATTTAATCCCTGAAGGCGAATACTCGGGTCTGCTTGCCAAACCTCTATCAAGATCAATGCAGTGCAAATCGCGACTGAGTCCCATTCATTCGTCACACCAAGGGCTTCAAAAGCGGCTATTTGATTTTTGGTTATACTGGTATGCGGTGCGCCCAGAGCTTTACCAATCCGTTCAACGGACGAGATTAAGGCTTTCTGGTAGCCGAGCGGTTTAAGCAAAACTCCATCCAAATCAAATAATATGTATTTAGCCATAGCGCTTAATGTGATTCGGGGTAAGGGCAGGCTGGGGAAAGCGGGCTGTCGTCGAAATTGTCAAGATTTGTATCCATTTGTGAATTTTATTTTATCTTTTATGAGCCATTAACGTTAAATTATAATGGCCTATTCAGCGAAACTTATCAAGAAAATAAAAAAGATGCCTGATTTCTTCAGACATCTTCAAAATTTGATTTTGAATGAAACGCTTGATGGGTTAATCTTCGGAGGCTCTATTTTGTTTAGCGGCTTTCACACCTTGTTTCAAGGCAGCCCGGATTTGTTTTTTCGCGTTTTTCCGGTTGAGGCTTTTATCCGCAATCAGCCATTCTTCGATGAAATGCCTTTTCACTTTTTCCATCATCTCTCTCTCGTTGAAGTTTAATTTCTCCAATTTTAGTCTGCCATGTAGATCACGTAATAGTTCAGCTCTTGAATTTAGATCTCCATTACGCCAGCGTTCATGAATGCGTTTTTTCCGGGTTTTATGATGCTTCGCAATGGGTTGAGGTTCAGTTGAAAGCACTTTTAGTGCCTTTTTGAAGTCTTTTTTTGACCGAATGGGTTCAATATGACCGCAGTCCGCATCATCAAACGGAATCCAGTAGTTGATGTCCTTTGTTGTAACTTTATAAAAGGTCTTTTCGTTTCCATCCAGGCCTTTTTCAACAACGCCATTAACCTTGCCGACACCATGAAAGTAATGAACGATCCAATCGCCTTTATTAAACACTGGTTTTTCTTTTGTAACCATGTCGCTCCTTATATATCATGCACCATTTATCTATATGGGCATGAATATGAATAGATATCTGTAATTCACAACCAATACATTCATTAAAGATTTGTGAAATAAAAGCTAAAATTCTCCAACCTTTTCAGCCTTAGTAAAACAATGATGCTATTTTGTATAAGCATTGTACCACATTTGGTTCCATACTTTAAGAAAATTTATCAATAATAATCATGCTATTGTGGTGTGTAAATCACTTTGGGTTCACGGGTCAATATTTTAATTTTAACAATACAGCATGGCTACATTCTTTATTTAACAAGTCATGCATAAACCATCCTCTGCGAGGAATAGATTTTTATGTGGCGTAGAGAGATAAATTGCCAGTATACTGGGGGTATGGTTGAACTCAATGGTTCCGTGGAACGCATTACTTACTACAACACAGAAAACGGCTATACAGTTTTACGGCTCAAGCCTGAAGGCAAGGGGAAGCAAAAACCACTCGGTTTGGATTTAGAGGGTTTGTTGACGGTGGTTGGCAACCTGCCCGAACTATCTCCGGGACAGCACATTCACCTAAAGGGAGATTATGTAACCCATCCTAAGCATGGGCTTCAATTTAAGGCTGAAGCGTGTGAAACAGTGGAGCCTATCACGATTGAAGGGATCGAACGATACCTTGGTTCAGGTTTGTTTAAAGGCATCGGTCCTGAACTGGCAAAAAGGATCGTGAAAAAATTTAAGACAAAGACATTGGAAATCATTGAATACAGCCCAGAACGGCTGCGTGAAGTGCCTGGCATTGGCCTTGACCGCACTAATAAGATTCTCAAAGCCTGGGAAGAACAACGTCAGGTGCAGGAAATAATGCTCTTTCTGCATGCGCATCAGGTCAGCACGCATCTGGCAGTAAAGATATACAAAACCTACGGCGAAAAAGCATTGGAAGTCGTGAAAGATGATCCTTATCAGCTTGAAAAGGACATCTATGGGGTGGGATTCAAGACTGCCGATAAAATTGCACAGGATATAGGGGTGCCAGATGATCACCCTTCTCGGATTGAAGCAGGGATTGTTTACGTGCTAAATTCGATCGTTAACGATGGACATGTCTATGCACCGCTAACCGAAATAAGTGACAAAACAGCAGCGCTTCTCAGTCTCCCACCTGAATTAATCAGCTTTGGATTCCGCAGGCTTGAAGATCAGGGTCGGATCAAGCAGGTTTCGCTTGCGCTGGATAATATCAATCAAACAGGTGAAATAGATGCCCTGAATCAAGAACAACCTGTAATTTACCTGTCACCATACTTCTACAGTGAAAAAGGCGTTGCCGATAGGCTCAAAGAATTGATGGTGCACAAGGTCAAACCGATACAACAATCCCTGTTAGGTGCAGAAGAGAATCTCTCCCAAGGTCAAAAATTAGCGATTGAGATGGCCTTGCACAACCCAGTCAGTATACTCACCGGTGGACCTGGCACCGGAAAAACCACGTGTATGAAGTCGCTGATTGGCGTGCTTGAAGATAACCAAATTCGGTATGCTCTGGCTTCTCCCACTGGGCGTGCGGCAAAGCGGTTATCGGAGGCGACTTCTCGGCCGGCTAGCACAATTCACCGCTTGTTGGGCTATTCCCCGGGTAAAGGCTTTGCCCACGATGAGAACCAACCGCTTAAGATTGACTTCCTGATTGTCGATGAAGCCTCTATGCTGGATGTGCTGCTCTCATATTCACTCCTGCGTGCGCTCAAACCGGGCACGCAAATACTTTTTGTGGGCGATGTGGATCAATTGCCCTCTGTTGGTGCAGGGGATGTCCTGCGTGAGATGATCAACAGTCAGGTCGTCCCGGTTTCGGAGTTGCATCAGATTTTCAGGCAGGCGGCAAATTCGCAGATCATTTCCAACGCCCACCGCATTAATCAGGGTAAATTCCCTGAGTTTTCAAAATCGGAGCGTGGTGATTTTTTCCTCTTTCCGACTGATGACTCTGAAAGCGCAGCGCAATGGGTCAGCGACCTTGTGTGTTCAAGAATTCCCCAGAAATTTGGCTTTGATCCTATGGAGGATATCCAGGTATTAACACCTATGTATCGCGGGGCAGCAGGCGTTGATGCGTTAAATGATTTGCTCCAAGATCAACTCAACCCAATAGTAAAGGGCCAACCTGATGTAAAAATGTTCGGTAGAACCTACCGGGTGGGGGATAAGATCATGCAGATCCGCAACAACTATGACAAAGATGTTTTCAACGGCGATATTGGTCTGATTAAGATGATTGACACTGGAGCACAACAAGTAATCGTCACCTTCGATAAAATACGAGATGTTCCGTATGATTACAGCGAGATGGATGAGCTTATGCACGCTTATGCTGTTACCGTGCATAAAGCCCAAGGCTCAGAATTTCCTGCTGTAGTTGTCCCGTTCTTGACACAGCATTATGTGATGCTGCAGCGCAATTTGATTTATACAGCTGTGACAAGGGCTGAGAAGTTGTGCGTTTTGGTTGGGAATAATAAGGCAATTCGTATAGCTTTAAATAATACAGATATCGCAAAACGCAATTCTAATCTCAGTAATTTGCTTTCAGCCTAAAAAATATCCAATGGCTGCAAACTTTGTTTAGGTAGTGACAAAGTAGTGAAATTGGCAAATGAAAATTTTCAGTTTTTCTTTGAGCTTTGTGGGTTGGGCAAGCGTTGAGTACAATTATTGGTTGATGTTGGATTGCTGCTGTTGAAACCTTATAATTAAGCAGCGAGAAAGTAAAGAAAAATATTAATCGAAATTATCGTATGCTCATTGATAACTTTTTAAAGCATACGAAAAGTTAGCGTAAACTGATGTCCATTCGAAACCTTATTATCCTCAGTCAATTGAATCCGCCGTCACAACGGCGCAACGTCCTCAATCGCGCCCGGATCAATGCCAGCCTGAGAAAATCTGTTAATTATTCTTTGACCATTTTAGAAGCAGGCACGGGTTACGGTAAGAGTACTGCCTTGTTGTCATTCCTGAATGGATTAAATCACCCGGTTTACTGGTTTACAATTTCGGGATCGGATCGTGACCCAAAATTATTCCTGGCGAAACTGTTTTCTGCCTTCACACAGCGTGGTGCAATTGCGGGTGAAGAGGCATTGCGCATTCTGGATATACCCGAATCGACCACACAGGAGGCTTTGATTGCATTTGTAAACGACATATCTCGGAAAATCGATGAGGATTCGATATTTGTTCTGGACGATTTTCACCGTGTGAGAGATATCCCTGAAGTGATGGGATACATGGATTGGTTAATCGAGAACTTGCCCTCTCATCTCCACTTGCTCATTGCAAGCCGTCACAACCTTTATTTCAAGAACATCAATAAGTGGCGGGTGAAAGGCAGGCTATTGGAAATCAAAAAAGACCAGTTGATTTTTACCGGTGATGAAATTGATGCGCTATTTCAAACCCAATATGGCATTACTTTGACTGAAGAGGATATTGAAACCTTACTGCACCTGACGGAAGGGTGGGCGATTGGGCTTCAAATGGTCTGGCAAACTTTGCAGAGCAATCCAAGCATGAATATTGACCAAGTTGTGGAGGAAAATCGACCATCCAGAATGGCATTATTTCAATATTTAGCTGATGAAGTATTTGAAGGTTTGGATGAAACGCGTCAAGAATTCTTGAGAGATACTTCTATCCTCTCAAAACTGGATAGCAGCACCTGCGATTTCCTCTTAAATATAGAAAACAGTGATAAGATCCTGCCGAAACTTCATAACGCAGGTCTGTTTATCGAGGAATTGCGCCCAGGGGTTTATCGCTATCATCAGATGTTTAGAGAATTTTTGAATAATCGTCTTCAGCGTCAACCAGAACGGGCAAAACTTCTCCACCGGAAAATAGCCAGCTATTTCCAGGCACATGAATATTGGGAAGAGGCGATTTACCACCTCATTTCTGCACAGGATTATCATCAAATTAATCAAATACTCGAAAATATTGGCAATAAACTGATCAATGAAGGGCGTCACGAATCGATAAATTACTGGATTCATGAAATCCCGGAAGATATTCGCAAGAATTATCCCCATATTCAACTTTTGCTTGGTGAGGTGAATCGTTATTTGGGGCATTTTGAAGAGGCTTTGGAACATTATCATGTCGCGGAACGCCTATACCGTAATGATGGTAATCGCTGGGGCATTTCAATGGCGCTAAAGGGTCAGGGGCAGGTGTTTTTAGATACGATTCGACCAATCAATGCAGATCAACATTTGCAGGATGCTTTAAAACTGCTTGATCCGAAAGAGATGAGAGATGAGGTTGCAGATTTACTGGTACTAACGGCAGAAAATCAGCTTAATCTCGGTTATCCGGAAAGTGCAGAAAAACTGCTTTCTCAAGCCAGCGGTTTACGTTCTCAATTCGACAGGGAAACTGACCTGATCCAGGCACGTGTATTCTTGCGGACTGGCCGGCTAAAACAAGGGATTGAGTTGCTTAAATCGCGAGAATCAAAAACACAGACTTTACCAACCTCGCGCCCCCAGCGGTTTCACCGTGAAAGTCCCTTGCTTTTATCGCTTTTCTACTCCATTATTGGTGAGGACGACAAGGCTGAACTTTATGCTTTGCAGGGGATTGAATACAGCCGATTGCTCCAATCGACATTTGTGCAATCAGTAGGAAACATGCGGCTGGGTCATGCCATTTTGCTGCAATCCCAACATCCATTCAATAATCACGGATTTGAACAGGCAATCATAAATTTTCGAGAATCAATTGAAAGGATCGATGTTGTCCGCATACATGTCGAGCCGTTATGGGGAATGTGTCGTGCTTTTGGATATACCGGGCAACTCTCTGAGGCACAGGATTTGGCTGAAGAATCGCTGGCAATTGCGGAAAAAGCCGGCGATGAGTGGATCAGCGTGTTGATTCGCCTATCGATTGGTGCCGGTGCAGTTTTGGTTGGGGATTTTGACACTGCCCAGTTCTATTTGACGTCTGCTGAAGTATCCTCGATTAAAGTAAAAGATACTTTCACACTTTGTGTTTCGCGATTGTGGTTAGCGCTTAAAGCATATAAACAGAAATATAATAACACTGCGTATTCCTACTTGGAAAAAATGCTGGTGTTAATCAATCAACATGGATATGAATTTCTACTCCAAAAAGAAACCTTGATGGGTTTGAAAGACCCTGAAATGATTTACCCATTACTGATTGATGCTTTTAAAAATAAAATTGAACCGGAAATCGTTAAAAACCTGATCAAAGCTCGCGGCTTGGAAGAAGGTTCATTCCATCCTGGTTACACACTTTGGGTCCAAACATTCGGAAAATTCCGTGTTTGGCGCGGGGATGATTTGATTGCGGCTCAGGATTGGAAACGCGAAAAATCACTGCAGCTCTTCCAGTTATTGGTCGCCAATAGAGATAAATGGCTGCATCGAGACCAAATCAATGCCATCTTGTGGCCGGAAAATCCAGTTGATGATACGTCAAATTACCTGAAAGTGATCTTCAACACGCTTAACCAAATCCTCGAACCTGACCGGCCGCGCGGTGCTGGGACTTTCTTCGTCGAACGACAACAGGAACGATATCGGTTAAATCCTATTGCAAGGATCATCGTCGATGCTGATTTGTTTATAAGCGAAATTGAAAAAGGGACTGAATCTGCCTTTGAACGGGCGATCAACCTCTACGAAGGCAGCTATTTTAATAATTGTTATGTCCAGGAATGGTTGACAATTGAAGAGCAGTATTACCGACAAAACTTCTTAACAAATGCTGACAACTTGGTTAATCTCAAAATCAACAATGGCGATTATGAAACTGCCCTCGAGCTGACCTATAAAATTCTTACGGTTGACCAATTGTGGGAACCCGCTTACCGCGCTCAGATGAAGATATTTTCCGAAATGGGGGAAAAGGCTATGGTGAGAGAAGTCTTCACAAAATGTGAGGAGGTCTTATCCTCTCAAATTGGCAGCAAAGTCTCCCCTGAAACCCAACAACTCTATGAAACCTTAAAAAATGGCTAACTAACCAATATTTGTAACCGCCCCGTAACCAGTTTGTAATTCTCAATTGATATACTGATGGCGAACAATGACCGATGTTGTTGATTTGTCACGTCTATTCAGTGAATAAAAAATTTGAGGAGATTAAAAAAATGCGTTTAAGGGACAAAGTATGCTTAATTACAGGCGGCGCAGCTGGTATCGGAAAAGCGACCGCAGAAAAATTTATTCGCGAAGGTGCAAAGGTGGTGATCTGCGATGTTGACCAAGAAGCCGGCCAGGCTGTTGCAGAAGAACTGGGCAATGGCACCTTATTCTATCAAGTTGATGTGACCAAACGTGAGGTAGTTCAGGCCTGGGTTGATGATGTTGTTGCGAAATTGGGACGCGTTGATGTTTTGGTGAATAACGCCGGGATCACTCGGGATGGCCTTTTCATTAAATTCAAAAATGGCGAGCTTGTTGGACAAATGTCAGAAAAGGACTTTGACCTGGTCATTGCAGTGAACCTCAAGGGTGTGTTCAATTGTGCACAAGCCGTTACACCGCAAATGATCTCACAGGGTGGGGGAGTTATTCTCAATGCCTCTTCCATTGTTGGGCTTTACGGGAATTTTGGTCAGACCAATTATGCTGCGACTAAATTTGGTGTGATCGGCATGACAAAAACCTGGTCACGTGAATTGGGTAAATACAATATCCGGGTCAATGCAATTTGCCCTGGTTTCATTCTAACTGAGATGGTTAAGAAAATGCCTGAGAAGATTTTGGAAGGCTTAGCCGCCAAAACCCCCCTTGGACGCATGGGAACACCTGAAGATGTGGCAAACCTTTATTGCTGGCTTGCCAGTGATGAAGCAGCTTATATCCATGGCGCAGCGATCAGTATCGATGGCGGTATGGTTCTGGGTACGTAAATATCTGAGCGATAAATTCCAGATTTTTCGATAGGAAATGAGGTAACAATGGCACGTTATGGGACAATTATTGGCACCGGGCGCTATGTGCCGAAAAACGAAGTTTCTAATGAGACTTTTGCTGAATGGATGGGTGAAGTTAGCCCTAAATTGGCTGAAGTTGTATGCAAGTTTGAAGACAGCTCAAACATAAAAACCCGGTTCTATGCAGATGAGGATATAGCAACCTCAGACCTGGCAGTAGAAGCCGCAAAAGAAGCCCTCAAAGATGCAGGAATCACCGCAGATGATGTTGATTTGATCATTCTCGGCACGGACTCCCCGGATTACATCACACCAGCGACATCCGTTGTTGTGCAAGAGAAGCTGGGTGCGAAAAAGGCAGGCACATTTGATGTGGGCTGCGCCTGTGCCAGTTTCCCAACAGGCCTTGCCTTGGCTGCTGGATTGATCACCACCAACCCAAATCTACAATATGTATTGGTGATTGGCGCCTACATGATGCATCGCTTTGCAGATGTAAAACACGATGTGATCAGCTTTTTCTATGGTGATGGTGCTGGCGCGGCAGTTGTTGCACCTTCGGAGGAGCCAGGATTTATTTCATCCACATTCTTTGCCGATGGCTCATATTATAAGCATTGGGGCATTTATGCAGGTGGTGCCGCAGAGCCGGCAACGGTGGAAAATGTGAAAAGTGGAAAAACCCAGGTCAAGTTGGTCACCCCATTCCCTGCTGAGGTAAATAATGAGGGCTGGCCAAAACGCATCCGGGAAGTTGCAGAAAACGGAAATTTTGCGATTGAGGATATTGATTTCGTTATCTTCACACAGGTCAGGCTCAACAGCATAAAACTTGTGATGGAGGAGCTCGGTTTGCCGCTTGAGAAAGCCCATTGGATCATGGATAAATGGGGTTATACCGGATCAGCCTGTTTACCGATGGCCTTCGATGATGCTCGCAAGCTTGGCAAAATCAAATCAGGTGATTTGGTTGTGTTCATTGGTTCAGGTGTAGGCTATAACCAGGCAGGTGTCGCCTTTAGAATGCCGTAATCACGGGAGACAATTTTATGGGAACAAAAGAGCAATACCGGGATAAATATATTTCAGTTCAAGAAGCGGTATCGAAGGTCAAATCAAATCAAACCATTGGGATTGGGATCGCAGGCGCTGAACCTGTGGGTTTGTTGACTGCTATGGCTGAAGTAGCAATGAGTGTCGAAAACGTCCATTTTTGGACATGTCTTCCCATGCGGCCGTATGATATCTTTCTGAAGCCCGAAATGGCAGGCCATATTTTCAACGAAAACTGGTTTTACAGCTACACAGACCGACAAGTCCATAATGAGGGGCGGGTTTCGTATATCCCCAACAATCTTAACAGGGCATCTACTGATAAGCTGTTTTCGACCAAAAACAAATTAGATATCTTTTGGGGTACAGCGACTCCACCTGACAAAGATGGGTTCATGTCGCTTTCCCTCGGCATGATCGTTCAGAGAGACCTGCTCGAGGCGGCTGACCTGAAGGTGCTTGAAATCAATGAAAACTTACCCTTCACCTATGGTGACACGTTAGTACACATTTCGGATGTGGATTATGTTGTAGAAAATTATGTCCCCTTGGTTGAATTGCCGTCTACACCGCCCAGCGATGTGGAACAGCAAATTGGCGGTTACATTGCTGAATTGATTGAGGATGGTTCTACTATACAACTTGGTATTGGAGGCATTCCGAACGCAATCACGGCCTTCATAATGGAACGCAAGGATCTTGGAATCCATACAGAGATGGTTGTAGATGGAATGGTTGATCTGATCAACGCAGGTATCGTCACAAATAAGAAAAAGACACTTCATCCCGGTAAAACAATTGGCGCTTTTGCCCTGGGAACAAAGAAGTTGTACGACTATCTGGATCACAACAAAGATGTTGAAATGTATCGCGGCCACTACACCAACGATCCCTATGTGATTGCCCAAAACAAAAAGATGATCTCCGTCAATACAGCGTTGCAAGTTGATATCTTGGGGCAGGTTTGCTCTCAAAGCATAGGTACTAGGCAGTTCAGCGGCACGGGTGGCCAGCTGGATACGCATCGCGGGGCGCAAATGTCAGAGGGCGGTCGTGGGATTATTGCATTGCGGTCAACCGCCAAAAACGGAAGTATTTCCACAATTGTGCCAACACTTGCGCCAGGTGCTGGTGTGACAGTGCCCAGTCAGGACGTGGATACCATTATTACCGAATTTGGTGTTGCTGAATTGCGCGGTCTGTGTGTGAAAGACCGGATGGAAGCGTTAATAAAAATTGCCCATCCGAACTTCAGGGATTGGATTCGGGATGAAGCACATCGCCTCGGTATCGTGCCAAAAAACCAGTTTTAAGAGGAGGTAGAGGTGAACAATATTATTGGAAAATGGGTTCAGATAGAAGGTCAACCGTATGAAGGATTATGGTTTGAATTTTTAGAAGATGGCACATTCAAGGCGCAATACGATCCAATGTCCATTGAATCATCAGGTACCTATGAGATCGCACAGGATGCAATTGTCATGCAGCAGACGACCCACACTTTCGGGATGGTGGGCGAATTCAAGGGCATTTATCAAGTCAATGGTGAACAAATGAAAATGGCTCTTGCAAGTAGCCCTGGCCAGGATGCCCCCGAGGATCTTTCACAAGCTCGAATTTATCAAAAGGAATAAAGACAGATGAATGGTATGAAGAGTCATAAATGGTCTAGAGGTGTCGCAGTTGTCGGTGCAGGCATGAGCAAGTTTGGTGCTTTTGCGGATAAAACCTCGCGGGACCTTTTCGTTGAGGCTTACCAGGAAATGAAGAGCAGTGTTGATAAGGGGTTCGATCCAGACCGGATTGATGCCTTTTATCTTGGCAATTTTAGCAGTGATCAATTTGAAAAGCAGGCGCATCTGGCACCGATCCTGGCAAGCTGGGTCGGACTATCGCCAATTGCCTCGCTCCGTGTTGAAAATGCCTGTGCCAGCGGTGGTATTGCTATCAGGCAAGCAGCATTAGCAATTGCATCTGGCGAATATGATATGGTGCTTGTTGGTGGTTTGGAAAAAATGACCGATTTGGATATATCTGCGGTGACTGAAGCATTGGCGACTGCGGCAGATACCCAATTCGAGATACCAGCTGGGTTTACTTTCCCGGGGTTTTATGCTGCAATGGCAACAGCCTACATGGCAGAGCATGGCGCACCGCGTGAAGCATTCTATCATGTGAGCATCAAAAACCATGAAAATGGTGCATTGAATGATAAAGCCCAGTTTGGTCAAACGATCAAACAGATTATGGAAAGCAAGAAAAAACGTGCTGAGGAAAAAGGGCGTCCAGTTCCTGCATGGCAAAATGAAATTGAATTTCTAAGCGATCCCAAAGGGAACCCAAATATCGCCTGGCCTATGGCTTTGTTTGATTGTTCCCCTGTATCGGATGGTGGTGCAGTAGCATTGCTGGTTGCGGAAGACATCGCCAAGGAATTCACGGAAACACCCTTGTATTTAATTGGCAGCGGACAAGCCAGCGATGGCGCATTGCCTGATAGAGAAACACTTGCCTCAATCCCGGCTGCGGAAGCGGCCGCTAGACAAGCATATGCGATGGCTGGTCTCACACCGGATGATATTGATCTTGCAGAAGTGCATGACTGCTTTACCATTGCTGAAATTATGGCGACTGAAGACCTTGGTTTCTTTCCTCGTGGGGAAGGATGGAAAGCCGCAATGGAAGGCAAGACAGCCCGTGATGGTGAGCACCCGGTAAATACATCGGGTGGTTTGAAAGCAAAAGGACATCCCGTGGGTGCCTCTGGCGTTGGGCAGCTTAATGAAATTTGGAAACAACTACGCGGTGTTGCAGGTGAACGTCAACTGCAGGGCAATCCCCGGATCGGTTTAGCGCATAATGTGGGCGGTTCCGGGCAGACATGCGTTGTCAATATCTTTGAAAAGAGAGACTGAGATGAGTGAATATACACTGACCAGCAAGAACTTTTATAAAGCACTCGAGCAAAAACAATTGATCGGGTCCAAATGCCAGGTTTGCGGTAGGTATGCGATCCCGCAGCGCCAAATCTGCCCGAAATGTCACTCTGATCAAAATGAAATCGCGATATATGCTGGATCGGGAACGTTAAAGGCTTTCACCGTGATATTTGTTCCGCCTGTCAAGATGGCAGAGGCGGGATACAACGCAAAAAACCCCTATTGTGTGGGCATAGTTGAATTGGATGAAGGACCCAGAATCTCTGCTCAAATCTTAGATGTTGACATGCTGCAGCCCGATAATATAAAAATTGGCACTAAGATGGAAATGACAACCATAACGCGTGGTGAAGAAGCCGATCAGACCACCTTCTTAGCATTTAGGCCAGCCTGATCTAAAAAACGGGAATACGATGCCAAAAGCCAACGTGAACGGGATCAACATTTATTACGAGTTATCTGGGCCTGAAGATGCGCCGGTAGTGGTGCTCTCAAACGGCATCATGATGAGCACTGCCAGTTGGGCACTTCAAAATCAGGTTTTGAAGAATCATCTGCATGTGTTACTATATGATTGCCGCGGTATGTGGCAGTCCGACCATCCAGAGCAGCCTTACTCAATGGAACAACACGCTGATGATTTAGCATCGCTGCTGGATTTTTTAAGCATCGATCAGGCTCACATTGGCGGCATCTCCTACGGAGCGGAAATCAGCATGATGTTTGCGCTCAACCATCCCGAAAAGACCCAATCGTTGATCGTGATCGACGGTGTCAGTGAGATTCATCCACTTTTGAGGGCACAGACCATGCCTTGGTTGATCGCGGCACAAAGGAATGACCCAGAACTGCTTCTTAAAACCTCCTATCACATGAATTACGGCGAGGATTGGATCATTGCAAACCAGGCATTCATTGACAGTTCGGTGGAACGGTATGCTGCATTAGATATGGGATCGTTCGTGAGGCTGATGGAGTCATTTTATGCCCTTGACATCACTACACGATTGAACGAAATCTCGGCACCTACGCTTGTGATCGCCGGTGAGCAGGATTTGATCAAAGGACGTGAATACGCAGAAATTATCGCAAAAGAAATTTCGGGCAGCGAATTGGTGCTTGTGCCTCGCTCAGGCCACGCACTTTGCCTGGATAAACCAGCAGAATTGAATACATTATTGCTGGGATTTGTCTTGAAACATAGTAACCCCATAATAAAGGAGGTGAGATAATCTCAATAACATTATCGATAAACCCCAAATCAAACTAAATTTGGTGACTTTAGAAGGAGTAAAAGAATGAAAAAGGCACGATTAATAATTTTGACCATCCTGGTCATCATCCCGCTGCTTGTGACCTCTTGTGTTCAGCAAGTGACCGAGGTCCCAGAAGTGGAGACCGAAGAACCTGTGGTCGAAGAAACAGAAGAAATTGTTGAAGAGACCGAAGAAGTCGTCGAAGAGACGGAAGAAGTCGAAGAACCGGAAGAGACCGAAGTTGTCGAAGAAGAATTAGGTCCTGTGTTGAAGATCGGTCAGATCGGCCAGATGTCTGGTTTGATGGCGCTTTACGGTCTGCAGCAACAACGCGGCTTCTTGATGGGTTTGGAATATATGTCCGGCGGTGAAATGGATGAAGAAGGCCGCTACATTATTGCCAACCGTCCGGTTGAAGTGATCGTCAAAGACGATGAAGGTGATCCTGAAAAATCCGTCGCTTTAGCGCTTGAGCTGATCGAACGTGACGGCGTTGAATTGATCCAGGGACCTGTGTCCTCAGCGGCAGCGATTGCACTGACCAATGTCGCCCTCGAAAACGAGATCATCCTGATGATCGATCCTGCAGCATCCTACTTCATGACCGGTGCATATTTTAATCCTTATGTTTTCCGCACATCACGCACCAGCTTTGATGATACTTTGATCATCGCTAAATATCTGGTGGAAAATGTTGGACCGAAATTTGCCCATATTGGTATCGATAATGCCTTTGGTCAGGGTTCTGGTGCAGCACTAAAGTATTCGGTCGAGAAATTTGGTGGTGAGCTGGTTGCTGATGTTTATGCCCCATTTGAAACAACCGACTTCACACCATATATTCAGCAGGTCATGGACTCCGGTGCAGAAAATCTGTTCCTGACATGGGCTGGGACCGGTTATGTAACCCTGTTCCAGAACCTAGCAGATATGGGCGCTTTGGAAGAAATGACTGTAGGTACCGGTTTTGGCGACAATGCATCCTTCGCAGCAGTGTTTGGCGAGCAGACCCTCAATTCGATTGGTCTGAATGTCTATCACTACACCGTTCCTGACAATCCAGTCAATGACTGGCTGGTGGAAAATCACTTCAACCGCTATAAGGACGAAGCGGATGCTGCGATCAATGCCTATCCTGACCTGTTTACGGCTGGCGGTATGGCTTCCGCAATCGCTTTGGCGACCGCACTTGAGATGACCGGCGGCGATACTTCTGGTGAAGCGATGATTCCGGCACTTGAAGGCTTGATGTTTGAAGGTCCGAAAGGCACCTACCACATTCGACCAGAAGATCACGTTTGTGAGCAGCCAATGAATATCTTGCAGCTTGTGAACCTGAATCCTGATCTGGACGGTGATGGGATCAATGAGTATGAGTTCTTTGAGACCATTTATGTTTCAGAGTATGACGAATTAGGTGTTCCCTGCACATTAGCAGGTGAATATGCCGATCGTTGTGGTGATTTGCCAACCATTCCGACTGAGTAAACGAATATTCCAATAGAATGGGGAGAGGGATATCCCTCTCCCCATTTATAAAATATTGATGTATAAAACTGAATTTTTACGATTGATTTAAATCAATATGGTATTATATTGAAAAATTTTATTTATTAAGGAAGCAAATTATGACAGATGATATCCTTCTCGAGGCAAAAAGCCTGACAAAAGCCTTTGGTGGACTGATTGCCGTGGATGATGTTAGCATCAAAATCCGGAAGAAGACCATGCACGCCATCATCGGGCCAAATGGTGCCGGGAAGACAACACTTTTTAACCTCTTAAGTGGGGTGCTCCCACCGACTAAGGGTGAGGTTTATTACAAAGGGGAGGAGATCACCAAGTTGCCACCTTATAAACGGGCACACCTTGGCATCGGGCGGACATTTCAAATCACCAATATCTTTCCAAACTTGAGCGTGATGGAGAATGTACGTTTAGCTGCTCAAGCCAAAGGAAAAGATAACTTCAAATTTTTACGTAGAGCTGACGACTTTCAGCAATATATTGAAAAGGCGGAGGAAATTATCGAAGTTGTTAGCTTAAAGGGGAAGGAACTTTTCCTTGCCCGGGATTTGGCACATGGTGAAAAACGCAAATTGGAGTTAGGCATCATGCTGGCATGTGATCCTGAGCTTCTTCTCTTTGATGAGCCCACAGCAGGCATGTCTTCTGAACAGGTGCCTGAATTAATTGACATCATTACCAACATCGTCCATAATGGCGAACGGACAGCAATTCTGGTTGAGCACAGAATGGATATGGTGATGTCAATCTCGGATATCATTACCGTGATGAACCAGGGTAGGATATTGGCTGAAGGTTCACCAAGTGATATTGCTAACAACCCACAGGTTCAGATCGCTTACCTGGGAGATCTTTATGGAGAACTGGCATGAGCGACCACAATCAAAACGACGACATCCTGATAATTGATGACATTCACACCTTTATCGGTCAATTCCACATCTTAGAAGGCGTATCGGTCCGCGTTCCAAGAGGATCTATTACCGTGTTGTTAGGCCGTAATGGGGCGGGAAAAACGACGACACTGAAATCTGTTCTGGGTTTAACACCGCCGCGAGAAGGGAAAGTGATCTTTGACGGCATGGAAATCCAGGGTAAAAGGGCTTTCAATGTAGCAAATTTAGGCATTGGCTATGTACCTGAGCATCGGGCAATCTTTCGTGCCCTATCGGTTATGGAAAACTTGAAATTGGCTGAACGTCAAAAGGGCGATTTCAACCGGAATGCTGATTTTATTTTTCATCTCTTTCCCGATCTTAAACGTCTGTATAAACTCCCTGGCAACCATCTTTCGGGCGGTCAGCAGCAAATGCTGGCAGTCGCTCGGGCGTTGGTGCCGGATAACAAACTGCTGCTAATTGATGAACCAAGCGAAGGCCTGGCGCCAATCCTGATCCAGCAGATGATGGACGCTATTCGGGAGCTAAGTCAGAAGACAACGATCCTTCTGGTTGAACAGAACTTCATTATGGCCAGCCAATTGGCAAAAAGATACACGATCATTGATGATGGACAAAGCGTGCACAATGGTCTGATGCAAGATTTGGTCAACGATCAGGATTTGATCCATCAATACTTGGGCGCGAGCATTAAAACACGCAAGGAATTGGAGAAGAACCATGAAACCCGAAAATAAAAAACGCCTGATGATATTCATTTGGTCATTGGTTGGGGTAGGGGTGGTAGCAGGGCTGTATCTTTATGCAGGTAAAGAGCCCTTTATCCGCACCACGCTCTCTGGTTTGACCTTAGGGTCACTCTTCTTCATGGTTGCGGCAGGCTTAACCCTGATATTTGGTTTGATGGATGTGTTAAATTTTGCCCATGGTGCAATGTTTATGTTAGGCGCTTATATGGGTTGGCAGCTCTACACCAATCCAACTTTTATTTTTGGTATGCTGCCTGCGCTGCTTGCTTTTAGCACGGGCATTATGATGACCTCTGTAATCAAGCCCTATCTGATTAGATGGGAGATTGCACCTAAATGGCAAAAGTTTCTTCCGAAAGCGGCATATTTCTTAGCCGTCGTGATCGGCGTTGTGGCTTTTTGGGGATTTGACATTCTACAACTTGCCAATACGGCCATGGTTGCTGCAACCACAACTACCGCAGGTAACCCGCTTGCTGAAATCAGTGCACAGGAGCCATTCGTTCAATTTTGGTATCGCCCGTTACTTTTGCTGCTCTCAGGGCTGTTAGTCGCCTTCGCGTCATCAAAACCTGGCGTGAAGACTGAGTTTGCACCGCTCGATGAGATGAAAAGCAAACTGGTCTTTCCAATTGTCTTATTTGTTCTGACGATATTGTCGATTATTATCAGGGAATCAGCCCCTGTAGCAATCTTGCTGATGAACGGTAATTGGCGTTTTGTGATTTCGATTATTGTCGCAATTGCCTTTGGCTTTTTGTTTGGCGCAATTGTTGAAATCACACTTATCAGGCCGTTGTATGTGCGCTCATTCTTTATCGTTCTGATGACACTCGGACTCAGCTTTGTTATCCAGGAATTGGTGCAGCTTTTATGGGATCCGTTGGCGTATCAGATGGTCAGGCCGCCGCTCTTTGCTCAGCCCGGCAAAGCCGCTAACCTCATGGAGTGGCTCAGGAACGGTAGCTCCACCATAGATGTATTTGGCGTGACTTTTCCAACATACCGATTGTTTGTCATTTTGCTGGGTGTTGTGATGTTCGTGTTCATCACCTTACTGATGACCAAAACACGCCTGGGGATGATCATTCGAGCGGGGGTTCAGGATCCTCAAATGGTAGAAGCCTTAGGGATAAATGTAAAACGTGTTTTCACTTTCGTCTTTGCTCTGGGTGTCGCTATGGCGGCTTTAGGTGGGATTGGTGCCGGACCTTTCTTGCCGATCCAACCAGCTATGGGTGAACAATATCAGATGCAAGGGTTCATCACAGTGGTTATTGGCGGGATGGGCAGCTATGTTGGCGCTTTTGTAGGCGCATTTCTGTTGGGGATGGGGCGGGCCTTTGGCGATTATTTCGCATTGAAATTATCGCTCTCGCCTGCTATCGCTGAAGCCTCGACGGTGATTATTATGATTATCGTATTGCTGATCCGCCCTCAAGGAATCTTTGGAAAGAAGGAGTAAAAAGCTCAATGTCAAATACACCATTAAAGACTAAAAAACCGTTTTTTCTAAGATTCAAAGATGAGCGCGTTCTTCTGATACTTTTTGCCCTAATGCTTGCATTTCCATTTGTGATGAATCTGATTACAGGTTCTGGACTGAATGATGGCATCACAAAATTCTGGCAGGGGCAATTGATCATCTTCTTTATCATGGCTGTTTTTGCGATGAGCTATGATCTTTTGATGGGGTTCGGCGGGATTCTCTCCTTCGGGCATGCAGCCAGTTTCGGTGGCGGAGCGTACACGTTTGCCCTGCTGATGGAACACTGGGCGCCAAATTTCATGGGTAAATATCGCATTCTGATCGGAAGTCTTGATATCACAGAAGGCATTGTGCTACTTATTGTGTTCCTTGCCGTTGTCCTGGTTTCGATTTTAATTGGCTTACTGTTCAGTGCGACATCAATCCGCCTGAAAGGGGCATATTTTGCAATGCTCACCCTTGCATTGGGGACGGCAATGTTCATCTTGGTAAAAGCAACAGATTTTCACAAGTGGACTGGTGCAGACGAAGGATTGCATGGTGTGCCGGTGCCTGATTGGATCAATCCAACGCAAAACCGGTTGACTATCTACCTGATCTCACTTGTCTTCCTGGTCGTCTGCTACCTTGTGATGAAGCGTATGGTCAATTCGCCGACTGGCAGGGTGATCATCGCCAACCGAGAAAACGAAGACCGAATGCGCATGATAGGCTATAACCCGGTACTGTATCGCACCATTGCCTTTGTTTCCGCCTCATTTTTCGCAGGTTTAGCGGGAGCGCTTTATTCAATCTGGAACACCAGCGCCACACCGACAATGGTATCGGCGGTCACCACAGTGAATGCCTTGATCATGACCATCCTGGGTGGGATGGGCACATTGGTCGGGCCTATTCTCGGCGCTGCGATCATGCAGACGATCAGCCAATTTTTCTACACCTGGTTTGGCGCACGCTGGCCCCTTGTTTTTGGTGTGCTATTTATCCTGATTGTGATGTTCCTGCCTTATGGTATCATCGGCACATGGCGGATGAAACGTAACGATATTAAAGGTGGGTGGCAGAAATTTCTGCGCCTGCTTTCCAAGAAGGAAGATCTCTCGTAAGTACAACTTTCCAATCGTTTATAATTCCCTTTGAAGAAAAGTATCCGACGGTTTCAAAGGGAATTATCATTGTAATACAATAATAATATTACAATAATATACAAATAAATTGTAATTATGTGATATTAATATATTCCTTTTCGTATAGTATTGAGTAATGGTCTTGCGATTTCGATTAGTGGGGAGGGAGTTTTCTTAAAACATGAATAATATTGGCTGCCTCAATGAGCAAGCTTTGCATGCGCAGGTCAAGTCGTATTATGCGGGAAAAAATGACCAAACCGAGGTGCTTGTCGATGGATATGTTGTTGATGTGGTAAAAGAGGGTACTTTAATTGAGATCCAAACTGGTAATTTCTCCGTAATTAAGAAAAAGTTATTGTCCTTAACTGAGAGACATCTGCTAAAATTGGTTTATCCGATTGCGAAGCAGAAATGGCTGATAAAAGAATCTGAAAGTAAGAGGTCCGTAAGGCGCAAATCTCCTAGGCGCGGTAGGGTCTACGATGTTTTTGCTGAGCTTATCAGCTTTCCGGACCTATTAATTCGTCCAAACTTTTCATTAGAGTTAACCCTTATCCATGAAGATGAAGTTCGTGTATACACAGGCAAAAAGCCCTGGGTCATGAATGGATGGGAGACCGTAGAAAGGCGTCTGATCAGTGTCGAAGAGACACTCTGCCTGGCTAACGCCAATGATTTTGGGAAACTATTGCCAGATAATTTACCAGAACGCTTTACAACTAAGGATTTAGCAAAGTACACAGAGATCCCAGCCTGGCTGGCACAAAAGATGGCTTACTGTTTGCATAAGATGGGCGCGATAGACAATATCGGAAAACAGGGGCGCTACAATTTATTCCAGAGATGAATCTAATGTGGCCACTCGCCAATTATTATGTCTCCATGAACGAGACTCGTGACCTTTAGTCTAAAATATCAGAAGATAATAGTTTATGAGAATAATGGTTTTCAATAACTATATATTATTTATACATAATTTCGTATAGTAAATAGTACTGGTGCTTTTGTCTGCCGGTTAATGGGGTCTTTGTTCGAGCGATTATGTTCCAGATCGTTTTATGCCGTTTTCGGCGATGGAGTTACAAAAAATTTATCAAACGGAAAGTCTGCCTCCCATTCACCGTAAATGTGTTGTTCGATGTTTGTGGTCATGCTTATAAGATTTCCGGTTCTGAGTACCAGCTCCCTCTCTGTCGAGAACAATTTTATACTAGACCCTCGCCGGTTGTGAATATTTCTATGATTTGAAAAATTTCTATCTCATAATAATTTCAATATATCAAAACATTATTATACTAAAATAATGTATATTTATTGAAATGCTTTGTTCTATTCATTAAAATTTTCTTTCATTACAAATAAATTATTCCATATTCAGGCTTGGATTTATGGTAAGATTTGAGTGTTCCGTTGGTCAGGTGGTCGCTGGATGCTTAAGAACCAGTGGCGTTGGGTTTTCCCATCGAAAAGTGCCGCCATAAATATGTAAAGGAATCCACCTATGACCCTTTGGCAGGAATATTTGCAGCCCTCCTCCCTATCAGAAGCAATTCAAGACCTGCAAACCGCACCTGAACCGGTGTTGTTGCTAGCTGGTGGAACGGATGTTTTGCTTGAACTGAAACAAGGGCATCTATCACCAGTACATACACTCATTGACTTGAGCAATATCCATGAACTATGTGTTGTTGAAGATCTTGGTGATAGCTTTTTTATTGGGGCTGCTGTGCCAATTAACAAGCTCATGTCTCACCCGGGCGTGATCAAACACGCTCAGGCGCTGGTAGACGCTTGTCACATGATGGCTGGGCCTCAGGTACGCAACACAGCGACGCTTGGCGGGAATGTTGCACATGCCCTCCCTGCCGCTGACGGAACAATCACACTTTTAGCATTGGACGCACATGTGCAAATCGCTTCACCGTTTGGTTTGCGCAAAACCCCTTTTTCTGAGTTATTCCTTGGTCCAGGCAAATCAAGCCTTGATAAAAAGACTGAAATTATTGTTGGTTTTTTTCTGCCGCTGATCAAACCTGGACAAGCCTCGTGTTTTAAGCGAATCATGCGTCCCCAGGGTGTTGCTCTCCCAATTTTAAACTGTGCTGTGTGGTTACAACGTGAGAGTGACACCATTCAAGACGTGCGAATAGCCGTAGGGCCTGGTGGACCGAGACCCTTCAGAGCGACAGCCGCTGAAAAATTCCTTACCGGTAAAGAAAAACAAGAAGAGAACCTCGCAGAAGCGGTTCGTGAATTGATTGCGCAAGCACAATTCCGCACCAGCCCACTGCGAGCTACAGCAGACTATCGTAAGCATGTGGTTTCTGGTCTTTTTAACGAAACATTTGAAGAAGCCTGGCAGCGCGCTGCTTGAGTTTTACTTCAACTTTCCAACTCACAACCATCTACATTTGTGCCTTAGGTGAATTGATGAAAAAAGTGATCAATCTAACTATAAACAATCATGAATATTCATTACCTGTCATCCCGGGTGAAACTTTAGCCACTTTGCTCAGGCAAAGGTTACACCTAACAGGGACAAAAATTGGTTGTGACGAGGCTGAATGCGGTGCGTGCACCGTTCTTATCGATGGCGAGCCGATTTTATCGTGTGTTTACCCCGCTGTGCGTGCTGATGGAAAAACCATCGTCACAGTCGAAGGATTGGCGGAACTAATCAAAGGTGCTTACAAACTTCATCCTATTCAAGAGGCATTCGTTGAGCATGGCGCGGTACAGTGTGGGTTCTGCATTCCGGGGCAAATCATGACTGCGTTTGCGCTCCTCAAGCGAAACCCTGATCCAACGATAGAAGAGGTGCGCTTTGCATTAAAAGACACATTGTGCCGTTGCGGCAGTTATCCGATGATTGAAAAAGCCGTCTTAGCTGCCGCCCGCACATTACGCACGGGTGAACCGTTACGTTTGCCAGAAATTCAAGAATCAGTTCATCATAAAGCCATGATTGGTCACAAACACTTACGCCCTGATGCAGTTGAGAAAGTGACAGGTAAGGCGATTTTCACAGATGATTTGCATTTTGATGGCATGTTATACGCCGCTGTTCGCCGTGCAATGATCCCGCATGGGATCTTAAAGCACCTGGACACATCAGAAGCGCAAAACCTTGAAGGCGTGCATGCCGTTCTTACCTCTGAAGACATCCCTGGTGAACAAAATCACGGATTGGTCATCTCTGACTGGCCTGCACTCATAGGTGTCGGCCAGCGGGTCCGTTATGTTGGCGATGCCATTGCGATTGTCGCTGCAGAGACTCCAGAAATTGCTAAACAGGCTGTTTCCTTGATTGAGGCTGAGTTTGAGCTTTTACCGGTTATTAGCAATCCCGTTCAGGCATTGGAGCCTGATGTCCCACAAATTCACGAGAATGGAAACCTGCTCAAACACATCAAGGTTCGCAAAGGGGATGTCGAACAAGGTTTCGCTGAGGCTGATATCATATTGGAGGATATCTTCCACACCCAAACCACTGATCATGCCTTTATGGAACCTGAATGCAGCATTGCAGTTCCAACAGATGATGACCGCCTTGAAATTTATGTTGGTTCTCAAATTCCCTATCAGGATCGCAGCCAGGTTGCCCGGGTGCTTGGATATGACGAAAAACGTGTGAGAATCGTCGGTCAAAAAATGGGTGGTGGATTTGGTGGTAAAGAGGATATCGCAGGGCAGATCCATGCGGCGATGCTGGCAAATGTGACGAAACACCCTGTGAAATTACTCTACGACCGTCATGAGAGCCTGATTGCGCACCCTAAACGTCACGCCACTCAAATAAAAGTGAAAATTGGTGCAAAGAAGGATGGCCGAATTGTGGCTGTTGAAACGGAGCTTTTCGGCGACACTGGTGCGTATGCTTCTTTGGGCGAAAAAGTGATGACACGTGCCACGACCCATTCTGCCGGGCCTTATGATGTTCCTTTTGTCAAAGGCGACTGCTATGCAATGTATACTAATAATCCCCCAGCAGGCGCTTTTCGGGGCTTTGGCGTGACGCAGTCTGTGTTTGCCATTGAATCGATGATTGACATGCTGGCAGAAGATTTGGAGATGGATCCCATCGATCTCAGAAAAATGAACGCTTTGCATGTGGGCAGCATCACCAATACGGGACAGGAGCTGACCGATTCCGTAGGTCTGTTGGAATGCCTGGAGCGCGTTGAGGAAGAGATTTATAAAAACAGTACAAACCCATTTACGCCAAAGGTGGACCCTGAAAAACCGCATTTCATACGCGCCTGGGGGATTGCTGCTGCCTATAAGAACACCGGTTTGGGCGGTGGTGCCCCTGATTTCTCCCATGCAGAAATTGAGCTATTTGAAGATGGCAGCCTTGAGATTCGCAGTTCAGCGGCTGAATTGGGCCAGGGGTTAGTGACAGTAATGCAGATGATCGCCTCTGAAGAACTCTCAGTACCGCCGGATCAGGTGCGGGTGCTTGTGATGGATACCGATTTAACCCCCGATGGTGGACCCACTACAGCCTCTCGACAAACCTACATCACCGGCAATGCCTCAAGGCTTGCTGCACTCAAGTTACGCAGCATGATAGAGGAATTTTTGGGTGACAAATATGATCTCGCAGCAACTCAAATCGAATTTATCGAAGGAAAGGTGATTGCAAAAGGTCAGAGCTGGACATTTGCTGAAATTGCCAAGGAGATGCTGGCAGACGGAAAGAAACCGATTGCTTTATATCGATACGAAGCACCTCAAACACAACCTCTAGGAACGGGTGGCAATATGCATTTTGCCTATTCCTACGGCGTTCAAGCTGCCGAAGTTGAGGTCAACACTAACACAGGTGAGGTTGTTGTACTCAAAGTCATTTCAGCGAACGATGTAGGCATGGCAATCAACCCATTGGGTTTGCAGGCACAGGTTGAAGGCGGCGTGATGATGGGATTGGGACACGCTCTTACTGAGGAGTTTATCGTAGAAGAAGGACATGTGATAACAGATCGATTGGCACGCTACCGAATTCCGGGCATCATGCTAACACCTGAGATCACATCCATCATTGTTGAACATCCAGCGACTGACGGTCCTTATGGGGCTAAAGGCGTAGGCGAAATCAGCAGCATCCCCACTACCCCGGCCATCACCAATGCTATTTACAATGCAGTTGGCGTGCGGATTCACAAAACGCCGGTTGACCAGGAATTGATCGCCAAAGCGCTACGGTAGCATTAAGCCGATTATGATATCGAGTTACCCCTCAAATTCAACCTCTCTCATTGTCACACGAGATGACGAAATTATCTTTCAGAGTGACGGCAAATGGCTTTATCCCCTCTTCGATTTAGAGGATTATCTGAGTAACACCCAACAGAATCTCGAAAATACAATCGTTTGGGATAAAGTTATCGGTAAAGCGTCTGCCCTATTGCTTGTATATCTGCAAGCGGAGTGTGTGCACGGACAATTAATTAGTGAGCTGGCAATCAAGGTGTTTAAGCACTTTCAGATCCCCCTTAACTACAATCAGCGCGTGCCACGCATAAAGTGTAAGACGGAAATTCTCCTGCTTGATATTGATGATCCCCATCAGGCTTACAAAATGCTTTGTAAGCTAGCTAATCGCTGATAATTATCAAATATTTCATAAAATCATAAATTTAAGCATTATACTATACGAAATAGACAGTATTTAATTTAGTATTCTGTTTTTTGATTTAGAAATAGTGTCTTAATTTGCGTCTGAAGCGCGGTCGCCGCAGCTTCCTCAAGGCACCCTTCTGAATTTGTCTGATCCGCTCGCGAGTAATCCCGAAGATTTCTCCCAGTTCCTTGAGGGTATGTCTGCGTTCACCCGCCAGGCCGTAACGAAGGATCAGGATTCTTGCTTCTCTCTCAGTCAATTCATTTAAGGCATCAATTACATCTTCAACCATTAAATTTTGGCGGACTTCGTTGAAAGGATCAGGCGCATCCTTGTTTTCAATAAAACTTTGCAAATCCGAATCTTCCTCGTCGCCAACCGGTTGATCTAATGAGATTGAGCGTTGTGCATATCTGAGATAACGCTCTACATCCTTTGGGGACACATCAACTTCTTTCCCAATCTCTTCCATAGTGGGCTTACGCGAGAGTTTTGTAGTTAACGTTTTTATGATTTTATGAATTTTCCGGATGCGTGTTGAAAGGTAATTTGGCAGACGGATGGTGCGTTCTTTTTGGTTTAGATGGCGTAAAACTGACCGCCTGATCCACCATGTGGCATAGGTGCTGAACCGGTTGCCCCGCGTGTAATCAAATTTATCCAATGCCCGAATTAAACCAACATTGCCTGCCTGGATCAGATCTAAGAAGGAAGAACCATAACGGCGATATCGCTTTGCGATGTTTACAACCAGGCGAATATTCGCTTTGATTATATGATCCCGAGCCTCGCGTCCCTGGTCAATATCGCGCTTTAGAGCCTCAAAATCCTTATCAGTCCCCTCAAAGTCCAATATTTTTTCTCGAGCAATTCGCCCTGCTTCCATTTTCTTGGCGAGGGCAATCTCCTCGTCATGCGAAAGCAGCGGCACTCGGTCCATTTCATTGAGATACAAGCTGACTGAGTCATCGGCGACAATATCAGATTGGTCTGAAATTTTTTCTTCGAGATGAACCTCTTTGGTCATTGATGGTTTATTTTTTACAGTCATTCACGCTCCTTGTATTTTTTTGTCTTTCAAAGATCCCTTTGTTTATATCATTTCTTACCAGAATATAAAAGGCTGTGATGTTTTCTTAATAACGCAAAATTGCCGCTGCAGGATATGCGCTTGGGATATCATCTTTTGGCATCACTAGAACGTTGCCCCCGTTGATGATGGTGTGTACAATTGCGATATTCAACAAATCATTGTTGTGATGTGCTGCCTCCTCATCAATGGTCACAGCCATTTTTTGGGGGTCAAATGAACCATAGATATTCTCGTCTTCTGCAACAAATAATGTATGGATACGCTTGAAGTACGCAGACGAGATGATTTCCTCAATTTCAATGGCAATTTCACCATCGTTTTCTCTGAGGCTGCGAAATACACCAAAAGCCTGTTCCTTGTCTGCATCATACTGATGTTTGACGATCTTCCAAGCTTGCTCATGCAGCTTTTCAGGCGTCATCTGACTGACATCTTTGGTGATACCAATCTCAAGTAGTTGAGGATACGAGGCAGCTTCTTCAAACAATGGGTGCAGATATTCTGGCCCAGCCAATACTAAAGGTGCATCTTCACCATTTAAATATTCCATCAGAGCATCATCAAAACGATGGAAGTAATTTAGAATCTCTGCTTTTTCATCAATATCTTCGCCACCTTGACCAAAATGCATTCCCTGTCGATCCCCCCCCTCGCCTGGTGCTTGCGCGCTGGTTTTGGTGTGAAATTGAAGATGACTGTGGAATTCATAATATTGATCAAACATATCCTGCAAACTGTCAGGAAATTCAACCTCATCAACGCGCATCAGCTTAAACTTTGTGCCGATGAATAATTTAGGTCGTTCCTGATCAAGTGACAGTAAATAAAATAGACCATTCCCCTGGAACAAAGGAACCAAGGGTTTGATATGAAATGTATCGCCAACCTCAACAGATTCATTAAAACGCATTGGGAGTCTAAAAATGCATAATTGACTCGCATCAAGAAATAATGCCAAACCTTCATTTTGTTCCTGCCAAAATCCTGCATCATCTAACAAATCTTTAAGAGGTGCGAGATAAGATGCACGGTCTCCTTGTGACATACCTTTTTCAGCAAGTTGTTCTTCCGCCTGACCGATAAGATTTTTCAACCGGATTGGGTTCTGTTGGGTTTCCCTGCCGGTGACAAATGTAGGCATGTAAATCGATATTGTATTACCTTCGGTTGCTTTGACTAGATCTACCAGTAATTCTTTTGTGATTGTTTGCATACTACTCCTTTGTTGAGTTGTTTGTTTATACTTTAGAAGACTGAAATTGAATGATGAAATCCCGTGTTTCAAGAGGTAATTGATTAATATTATTTTTTAAACTCTCGATGAGGGCATTTGCCATTGACGGGAAGACATCCCACATCGTTTGAATGGCATTGGCTGTTTTTTCCTCATTGAAATTGATGTCGTCTGTTAAGTTCTGACGAATAACCTGTAAATTTTGCTGCAAATTTTCCTTTTCGTCAGGATCCAATCGCTCTGAAGTATCAATAAGTTGGTCTAGCTCAGAAAATAATCCCGGAAATGGTAGAGATGCGTCTGGGACATAGACGATTTGTGCATTTTCCCCGACCATAAAAGGTTTTGACACAGGTCCTTGTCGATCAGATTCAAACCCTGGCCGTTCATTACCATAAAGGTAAGCGGGAGGATTTTTTTCGACTCGTTCATCAGCGAGAATCTCAGATGCTTTTCCACCGTCAGAGACCAGCCCCCCAGCCTCTGATTTCAATGATTCCTCGATCATAGAAGTAGAACCAGAGTGAGGTGTACGGTCTGCTTCCATCGCGCTGATAGCCTGCATAAATCCATCGATGCGATCACGCACAGCCGGTTGTGCTTCAAATACTGCCTCAAGAATGCCCGATAAAGATGCTGCATTCTCATCAGGTTGATTGATAAACGCTTGCCATACAGCTTGATGAGGGGTGTCTTCTGATATTTTTTTGGATAAGAATTCACCCATTTGTGAAACCAGGCCGTTCACTTTTTCAGGAAGCAAATTTTCCTGGATTTGACCATTTATCTCCTGGTAATACCTGGTCAGGTAATTACCAATCTCTGCTGTTGTTCTCAAAATATTTCTCCTTATCTTTCACCTTATTAAACGGCGTGAAAAATTCTCAATTGTTCTGGCGGCATTGTGTTAAACCCGGATCTTGAAAGGACTTGCAGCCTCAATCACTTATTAGTCTGCAATCTCAAGGAAGATCTTATCAATATCAGATTTCTGAACGGTCATGTGAGTATATGAGTCCACATTTTTTGTGAATCATTCACGTGAGAAGCGCCCCATCAAGACCGCCTCATCAATTACAAAGTCGTCAATTTTCTCGAGGAGTTGTGCGCGGGTTACTCTTCCAGTTAAGTCGAGCTTTTGCTTTAATGCGAAAAGCCGGAAATAGTAGTGATGCTCTCCATGACTGCGTGGGGGACATGGTCCACCATATCCTTGCTTTCCAAAATCATTAAAGCCCTCACGCAATCCTTCTTCGAACCGTTCACTCAAAGATTCGCCCTCATCAATTTTTGGCGGGATTACGGGCAAATTATAGACAACCCAGTGGGTAAATGTGCCCCGTGGCGCATCTGGGTCATCCATGATTAGTGCTAGTGAGTGTGCTTCTTCCGGGACGCCCTTCCAGGTTAATGGTGGTGAAACATCTTCACCCTCACACGTGTACTTAACCGGGATTAAGGCTTCATTTTCAAAAGCTGAGCTTGTAATCTGCATTCAACGTTTCTCCTTCTAGTGTTTTTTGATATTTTTGAGAGGATCCTGATTGGGAGGCATTTTTGCAGCCTCATCGATATCCAACTCATCCTCTTCATTAATTGAGGGATCAACCTCAATTTGGTTAATCACTGAAGCGACGCCTTCCACATTTTCTGCAATGGATTCAGCAAGGTTTGATAATTTTTCTGTGGAAACATCCCCACGAAGTGTGACCACATCATTTTCTTCAAGTACATTGATTTTAAATTTGTCCTTGAAGGAACCGTGTTGCATAATGGCTTTTTGAACATTAGAAGCCAAAGGATTTATTATTTTTGTCATCACGTCCTCCTTTCAGATTTGCCGATTGACATATCTTCATCGGCTTGTAATTGTAAAAACCGGACAATATCACGCCGCCGCACCAGACCAAAGAATTGATCATCTTCTATGACAATTAATTGCCGGACTGCATTTTGGCTGATGGATGTCAGTGCTTCAACCGCAGGGTCATTTGGTGTAATGGTAATGAGCTCCGACCGCGGCGTCATAATCTCTGAAATATTTTTTTGTAACCGTTCAGTTTTTGGAACCTTGCGTACATCGTCTAAACAAACGATGCCGACCAACTCACCTTCATGCATCACAGGAAAAGCATGGTCATCCGTCTGCATGATGTAATTTTCGATGAGATCATCCACCGTAATGTCCGATGATACTGTTGGAGGATTGCGCTTGGTCATCAATCTCACAGGAACATCTGCGAGTACATCTCGAATGATCAGTTGTTGATAACTTTGCCGTGAGGCATTGTTCAAAAACCAGCCAATTAAGATGAGCCAGACACCATTGATCAGACCTTCACCAAAAAATGGGATTCTAATGCCAAATATCATCGACATTCCGACGATAATCATCAACCACGCGATCGCCTGACCGACATAAGATGCCCAGCGGGTTGCTTTCCGTAAATTATCCGTTATTGCCCAAATAATTGAGCGCAATACCCTCCCGCCGTCCAGTGGAAAACCAGGGATAAGGTTGAAAATACCAAGCGCCAGATTTACCGAGCCTAACCAGATTGATAATGTTCTAAAGGCGCTTAGGCTGCTTAAGAATGCCATAGGTTCAATATTCTGAATGTCCTGAACGCCCAGACCGACACCTGAAACCAAAAGCAATAATGACCCGAGCACAATACTGGTCACAGGGCCGATGATTGCCATTAAAAACTCATTTCCAGGCGATTTAGGCTCTTCTCTGATATTGGCAGCCCCGCCAAATAAGTAAAGGGTGATGTTATTAACCTCTAACCCCTGTGATTTTGCGACCAGTGAATGAGCCAGCTCGTGCGCCAAGACGGACAGAAAAAGCAATAAAGCTGCAATCACTCCGATCAAAATGGTTAGCGCAGTACTCCAATTTGGATGAACCTGGGCGAAGGTAGAAGCAAGATTCCACACAATCAGCGCCAGGATTAGTAGCCAACTCCAGTCAATTTGAATTTTTATGCCGAAAAGTTTGGCGATCCTTATCCCTCGATCCATCTTTTCCTCCTATCAGTGATTATCTTTAGGCTGATTTTTTAGCAACATATTCTGCTAAATCAGCACAGCGCAGGGCATAACCCCATTCGTTGTCATACCATGAGAGGACTTTTACAGAGTGTTCACCGATAACCATGGTTGAAGTTAGATCCACCAGGCTCGAGTATCTGCTGCCAATAATATCAATGGACACTAACTCCTCATCAGATGTCCCAAGGATCCCTTTCATCTTTTTCGAAGCAGCAGCAACCTTAAAAGCCTGATTCACACGCTCAACTGTGACGGGTTTTTCTGTTTCCACCACAAAGTCGATAATCGAACCGGCTGGAATGGGCACACGGATTGCCATGCCGTCCATCTTCCCCTCAAGTTGGGGTAACACCTTGGTTGTCGCGATGGCAGCACCAGTTGTTGTGGGGACAATTGACACAGCGGCAGCTCGTCCGCGGCGCCATTTCTTTGATGGTGAATCAACAATGGCTTGAGAGCTGGTATAAGCATGGATTGTTGTTAAAAGCCCGGATTCAATGCCAAAATTGTCATCAAGAACTTTTGCCACAGGGGCAAGACAGTTGGTTGTGCAGGATGCATTGGAGATGATAAAGTGTTCATCCGGGTTAAATTCCTCTTCATTGACACCCATGCAGAATGTCTTATCGACTTCTTTGGCGGGTGCTGAAATGATTACCCGCTTCGCGCCAGCCTCAATGTGTTTTGAAGCACCAGCATGAGTTGTGAAGAAACCGGTTGATTCAATCACCAAATCAACGCCCATTTCATTCCAGGGCAAATTTGCAGGATCCTTTTCACTGGTAAACGCGATTTCTTTCCCACCAAACAGGAATCCATTCTCAGTTTGTTCAATTTTTTCTTCAGGCGGTCTTTGGACTGAATCAAATTTAAGCAAGTATAGCAAATTGTCCAATGGAGCAATATCATTTACGGCCACCAATTCTAATTCGTTATTTTCCATCAAATGGCGAAAAACCAACCTGCCAATCCGGCCAAATCCATTTACTGCAACTTTTGTCTTCATAAGAATTCCTTTCTATTAGTGAATTTTCAAAGAAACACATCTTAATCCTAAGGAAAATTTACCTTCTTGAGGACTGTAGTCTGTTGCGTATGATATTGACTTGCGTTAGATGCGTTGGATATTGGTTGGTTTGATCTGGATCCCCCTACGATCCAATAATATGTTGTCAGACAATCAGCAGTTTAATTACTTTTTTTCTAAATGCTTTTACTTCAAGTGGTTTTTCTACACATTTTATTTCGCCAAGTATCTCACGTTCTTTTTGGAAAGCATTGCAACCAAGAACTGTAACCCAGACAATTTTCAGGTCCGGATTGATTTCACGGGCAAAGTGAGATATTTCCAATCCATCCAAACCCGCTTTGCTGATTTCAGTGATCAGCAAATCAATATTTGGGTTTGAAAGCAGCTTTTTAGCATCACTTTTCCAATTTGTTGCATAAATTTCAACCTGATCTTTATATTTAGAAAGCGATCGCTCAAGTACATAGCGAACGCCATCATACTTTTCAAAAATGACAATATTCTTTTCTTCCATTTCAAAAATTCCCAATTTTTCCAACCAATAGATCGATTAAACATCATCTTAGGTGATTTTAATCCAATCAGCGTTATGGTCTTGATGTATATTCGTTTGGAATTATGAAAATATGTTTGAAATTCGTTGGATAGAGTAGGTTTTTTATGCCGCTTTGATTCGATAACCAACACCTCTGACATTTAGGATAAATTCCGGATGTGAAGAATCCTTTTCAACCTTTTGCCTGAGACGATGAATATACCATTTGATAATTTGTCTGGCTTCAATCACGTCTTCTGGTTGATACCCCCTAACCACTTCCACCAGCTCTTCAGGCGATATGACACGGTCATCGTTCCGTAATAAATGAACGATTAATGTGAACTCACTGGGGGTCAGATCTAATTTATCCCCATCTTTTCTTACCTGGTGCAGGCTTTCATCAACATCAAATGGACCTTTGCTTAAGGTTTGATGGTGTATATCGTTGGTAATATTTTGATTATTCTTTCGTTCATCCAGCACATCTTCGACAATTTTTCGTAATTCTTGTGGGGAGATAGGCTTTTGAACATATTTATCAATACCGTAGTCAATGGCTCGAACGGCTGAATCAAGGCTGCCATGTGCTGTTAGGATAATCACGCTTGTTTTGGGCCAACGCCATCGAATTGCCTCAAGGATTTTTATGCCATCGACCTTTCCACCCAGTTTTAGATCTAAGATCACTAAGTCAAATGGAGTATCCCGCAGGATCTCTAATGCTTCATCTCCTGTTTTTGCTGTGGAAACAACATGACCACTGCGGTGTAAAGTTTCCTCAACAAAAAAACGGATGCCCGCCTCATCATCGACAACCAGTGT